>OGZX01000049.1_pt1 | contig 116561 bp, 109 predicted proteins | sample 1576881 | NCBI WGS metagenome assembly OGZX01 (sample SAMEA3541542, study PRJEB24748) | human gut metagenome | biome: human gut; feature: human-associated habitat; material: faeces | place: China | collected 2012 | reverse complement strand
AGAGCATCTGCCTTACAAGCAGAGGGTCGGCGGTTCGAATCCGTCAACGCCCACTTTCTAAAGTGAAAGCATGTCGAGTAAGACATGCTTTCGCTTTTTTTTGTGTTTGTCCGGAAATCAAAAAGATCGGTTAAGCTTTCGGATGTTAGAAGACTATTCATAAAAAGTCGTTTTTTCTAATTATGGATTGTCTATACAATAAGAGTCTGTTTAAATTTTACTCGGGTCAGGTTTTGAGAATTTTTTCCGTGTATGTTTTTCTATTTTTACGAGGATGATAGCGAGCTATTTGACGAGGGAAAACGGGGGAAAAGACCGGAAGAAAACACAAAAATGACCTGATAATATTTTTTGTCGGAAAATTTAGATAGGCTCTAAATATTGTTGATGATTATTCTTTGAACTAAATCTAAATTATACATGAGAAGAGTTGTAGTGGCAGCTGGATGCATTTTCTTGTTATCGTGTGTATATATCAAAGCCGAAGAATGTTATGCAGAACAAACTTCTGTTGCAATCGCTTGCGATACGGTCGATTATACTAAAGGTTTATCTGTTTGGTTCGATACTCCGAATGATCTTTCGGGGAAAGAAATTTGGACTGTGAATAACGGGAACTCTGGCTCTAATCCCGATTTTGCGTGGGAACAGCGATCTTTTCCGATAGGGAATGGCAGTTTCGGAGGAAATATTTTGGGATCGGTTGAGACAGAACGTATAACATTGAATGAGAAATCTTTATGGAAAGGCGGACCTAATGTCTCGGGAGGTGCACGATATTATTGGGATGCCAATAAGGAGGGGTATAAAGTTTTGGATCAGATACGGCATTCTTTTATTCAGTTTTCAGGAATTAATTCCGTTGCTACGGAGTTGACCCGGAATAATTTTAATGGAAAATGCGGGTATGAACCGGATAGTGAGAAGTCTTTTCGTTTCGGGAGTTTTACTACTATGGGTGAGTTTCATATCGATACGGGAATAGCAGAGTCCGAAATATCCGATTATCGTCGGATACTCTCTCTCGATTCAGCCTTGGTAGTCGTACAGTTCAATGCAGGAGGGGATTGTTTTTACCGTAAGTTTTTCAGTTCATATCCTGACAGTATAATGATATATCGATTTGAATGTACAAGACCGGGGCGACAAAATCTGACTTTCCGGTATGTGGCGAATCCTCAGGCTTCCGGATCGGTTGAAGCAGACGGAACTACCGGTATTGTTTATAACGGTCGTCTCGACAGTAACGGTATGCAGTTTGTCATTCGGGCAAGAGCGGTAGCGGAAAGTGGTACGGTGACAGTGGAAAATGGCGCGATTAAGGTAATCGGGGCTGATAATGTAACATTCTATGTGGCGGGAGATACCGATTATAAAATGAATTATAACCCGGATTTTAACGATGACCGAGCTTATGTAGGAGTCGATCCCGTTATGACGACACAGAATAATCTTGATTTTGCATTGGCAAAAGGGTATGATGCGGTTTATAATGCCCATCGGGCAGATTACTCCGCTCTTTTTGATCGAGTGAAGATAGACTTGAATGAGAGTAAACTTGTTTCCGATATTCCTACCGACATGCGGCTGTCGAATTATCGGAATGGCATTTCGGATCATTATTTGGAAGAACTTTATTTTCAATTCGGTCGTTATTTGCTTATCGCGTCTTCTCGTGCGGGTAATCTCCCGGCAAATTTACAAGGACTTTGGCATAATAATGTAGAAGGTCCTTGGCGGGTAGATTATCACAATAATATTAATTTGCAGATGAACTATTGGCCGGCTTGTCCGGCTAATTTGAGCGAATGTCAAACTCCGTTGATCGAGTATATTCGTACATTGGTAAAACCGGGAGAACGTACGGCAAAAGCTTATTATGGTCCGGACACTCGAGGCTGGACTACATCTGTTTCATCGAATATATTCGGCTTCACTTCTCCATTGAGCAGTCGGGACATGTCATGGAATTTCAGCTTTGTAGCAGGGCCTTGGCTGGCGACTCATGTATGGGAGTATTATGATTATACTCGGGATGAGGATTTTTTGCGAACTACGGGGTATGAGCTGATTAAAGGCAGTGCAGAATTTGCAGTGGACCATTTATGGTATAAACCTGACGGGAGTTATGCAGCAGCGCCATCAACGTCTCCTGAACATGGACCTGTCGATCAGGGTGCTACTTTTGCTCATGCTGTTGTGAGAGAGATTCTTTTGGATGCTATCGAGGCGAGCAAGATTCTTAATGTCGATGCTTCGGAGAGAGAAGAGTGGCAAGAGGTTCTTAATAAACTGATGCCTTATAAGATCGGTCGTTACGGACAACTGATGGAGTGGTCTGCAGATATAGATGATCCTAAGGATAAACACCGTCATGTAAATCACCTGTTCGGACTACATCCGGGACGCACTATCTCTCCGATTACGACTCCGGAGCTTTCCACGGCATCGAGAATCGTATTGGAAAAACGAGGTGACGGTGCTACCGGCTGGAGTATGGGATGGAAGTTAAATCAATGGGCTCGTCTGCATGACGGTAACCATGCATATCTTTTATTTCAGAATCTTTTGAAAAACGGCACGGCCGATAATTTGTGGGATATGCATCCGCCTTTTCAGATCGATGGTAATTTCGGAGGAACTGCCGGAATAATAGAGATGTTGATGCAGAGCCACATGGGATTTATTCATTTGTTGCCGGCGCTTCCGGATAAATGGGCTTCTGGGGATGTCATAGGGTTATGCGCAAGAGGAAATTTTGAGGTTGATATTCATTGGGAAAAAGAAGAGCTTGTTAAGGCTGTTATTCGGTCTGGATCAGGGGGAATGTGTAGCATTCGTTATAAAGATTCTATGGTGAATTTCGATACAAAAGCCGGCAAAAGTTATTCTTTAATTTATGATAATTCGTTATTCCGAATTTTGGAAAATTAGGAGTAATAATGTTTTTGGGGGGTAGGATTATAGGAGGTTATTCTTGTTTTATTGTAAGAGCATTTAAGTTTTTTGATAATATTTTTTTTGATTTTGTCATTGTATTGTAATATCTATTTTGTCCTTTTGCATTATTTTAGTATAATGCGATAAAAGATCGGAAATAATGAGATATATAGAGAAAGAACTGGAAAATTTGAAAGATGAAGTCCTTGAAATGTGGACTTTGGTTTATTCGCAGTTGAATCGGGCAGGAGAGGCGTTGCTATCTTTGGATAAAGACCTTGCACGAGAGGTGATTTACCGGGAAAAAAGAGTGAACGCTTTTGAGTTGAAAATAGATAGTGATTGCGAGGATATTATCGGTTTGTATACTCCTGTTGCTGTAGATTTGAGATTTGTATTGGCGATGCTTAAAATCAATACTAACCTGGAACGTATCGCTGATTTTTGTGAGGGAATGTCTCGATTTGTTATCGATTATCCGCAAATCAGCGTAGATGCGGAATTATTGGATAAAACCAATTTGCGTGAGATGCTGGATACGATTAAGAAAATGATGGAAAAAGGAAAAGAAGCTCTTACGGAGGAATCTTCTTCTATTGCCGTAGGAATTTTCGATATGGATAACAGGGTCGATGAGATTAATCGTCAGGCTACTCATATTGTCGCTCGCTATATACAAGATAAACCCGACCGGGCAGATGAGTGTCTTCATTTGATAGGAATTATCCGGAAAATGGAACGTATAGGCGATCACTGCAATAATATGGCGGAAGAGATAATTTTTTATTTGGACGCCAAAGTCTTGAAGCATTCTACTAAAAAATAGGATATATGTTTGATATAAAAAATACGGGTGATTATTCAAAAGATGATCACCCGTATTTTTTATATTTTATCTTTTATTTATAGGAGTATTCCAGTTTATTTTCAGAGAACAATACATGATGATCGCCAGTATGATAAATAATCCTATACTTCCGACTAATAGTGCATAGATCTCCATTTGGATGAGAATAAATATATAGATGTATAATAATAGTAACATCCCTCCTATTGTTATCGCTGTTTTTTTGATTTTTAATATTCCGCTTAGGTAGAATGTGAGCAACCCGATTGTCATTATTGTCGCTATTGCATAGGAAAGGGAGAAGTTAAGATGTTCGGAGATGGATACTAAAAGAGTATAAAACAGGCATAACGCCAGACCGATTAACAGGTACTGGAACGGGTGGATATTTTTCTTCTGTAAAACCTCTGCAAAAAAGCAGATTACGAAAGTGAGAATGATGATTAGGAATGCATATTTTATAGAACGTATTGATTTTTGGTATTGATCGACGGGTAGGAGAAGATTTACTCCGAAAGACGAATCATTTAAGTCTATATTCCATTTTTCGGCGGTGAAGACTTGCGGATAGTTCCGGTTCAGATTCAAGATTTTCCAAGTTGCTGAAAATCCGTTTTCGGAAACTTGTCTGCTCTCAGGAAGAAATGCTCCGGTAAAGCTGGGTGTCGAGCAGTTTGATTTTAGGGAGACGAGTGTCGTTTCTCCCAATGGGGTGAACATCACCGATTCAGAACCTTTTATCCGGAGATCTATATTGAACGGTACATCTTCGTCCCTATCTGATAATGATACGGAGCAAGATACCCCTGAAAAGATAAGAAGATTATCTACTCCGGAATTAAAAGACAAAGTCTCGTTTTTCCATTTTCCTTCTACTTGTTCAGTGATGCCGCGTAAATCTGAGATACCTACTATCAGTTTTGCTTCATTTAAGAGAAATTCTTGTCCGGTGATCTTTTTTTGCTGTAAGTATGCAATATCGAATGAGCCGGTAAGTTTGAGAGATGAACGATAAACGACAATATCGTATAATCCTCTTTTCAGGTCTTCTGTTTCTAAATTTCCTGAAATATGCAGCTCTTCCGGTAAGATATATAAATACCGTATTTCGGCTTGTCTCGTTTTATTTTCTTGCTCGATATATTCTTTATAAGGAATTACTAACATCGGGCCGGTTATGTTTTGAGGTTTACTCCATTTTTGCTGTACTTCTGCAGATGCTTCATTTGCCGTTCTATTCCTTTCCGTGATCATGTTCTGTACCATCGTAATCGGTATGATCAAGGCGATAATTAGTAAAGCGATTAGAATAATCTTGATTGTCACAGCATTGCTTTTGTTGTTTCTCTTTTTTACTTCTTCCTGAATCGGAGTCAATTCGGTCTGTTCCATAGTCGAATATTTTAATTAATAATTAAAAAGTACTTTGCATTACAAAGTTTATAAATAAAAAAATTATAGGTTTTGACTTTTTAAAAAATCTTCTAAAGCCCGAATGTGGGAAATGAAAGCTTCCCGTCCTTCGGCAGTAATGGAAAATCTGGTATTGGGTTTGCGCCCTATGAATTGTTTATTGCTTTTTATGTATCCGAGTTCTTCTAAATTTCGGGAGTGACTTGCCAAATTACCATCGGTCAGATCGAGCAAATTCTTGATGGTGGTAAAATCAACGGAATCATTTACCATTAAGATCGACATAATCCCTAATCGGGCTTTGCTTTCAAAGGCTTTATTAATATGTTCGAGATTAGGCTTCATTATTTTCTTCGGTCATATTTCAGGTAAAAGAAGACTCCGTAGATGATATGAAATAGTCCGAATCCAGCAACCCAGAAAAGCAATCCGTATCCGGGGACAAAGCTGTCTATCAACCCTAATATCAATTCTGCGTACCCCAGATAACGGGTATTTGAATAGGTATATTTCGAACCGTTGATTAAAGCTATACCATAAAATATCAACATGATAGAAGATGTGAGACCGTAATGTTGTTGCAGCAGTAAAGAGAAACAAAGGATTCCTCCAGCTAATAACGGGACAAAGAAGTTGATTAACAGACGTATGGATATTGAATCTAATCGTAGCCTGAGACCATTCTTTTTGGCTTTTATCCAAGAAAGATAAAATGCTGTTATTAATGATATAGTTAATAGTATCAGTGCCAGAATGACGATGATTTGTAATCGGTAGGGTGTGTTAATGTTTAAGGTCGTAATTTTTGTAGGGTCAAGTATGTAATAGGCAATGTAAGCTCCGATAAAGGCATATATGCCGACAAATATTGCAGATAAACCGCTTAATGAGAGAAACTTGGAAGACTTCTCCATCAGGTTTTTTATTTCGCTTAATGTGCTTATTACTTCTTTATTTTCCATTTTGTTTCTGTAATAATAAAGTACTTTGTTTTGCAAAGTTGCATAAAAAAATTGTAAAAACAAATTTTTACGTATTTTTTTATCTGAGAAAAGAACTGGAGAAGTATGTATCGTATAGAATCTTTTTGCAAAATAAAAAGACTGTTCCGAAATTCCGGAACAGTCTTTACTTGTCATTACAAAAGAAACAAGATCATTTTTCTGTTTTGCTATTGGTCGGTAAAACTCATCTATCGGTTACAGTGTTTTTGAAGCGAAAGTTTAGTAGTCCGATTATGAAAGATAATCACTGCCATGCAAAAATCAGATGATGCTAATCTCTTTTGTTCACAAAATCATGTTATTCCATCGGATATAACGATCAAGTTATAAAGATATAAAAAAAGAAGTAAGGAAAACAACCGTTTTCTACATTTTGATGTTATAGCGCAACTTTTTGTTAATTTTTACAACTTGTATCGATACATTTGAGAAACGATTTGCTGATATTGGTTTTCTAATTGTAAATAATTTTGCATGCTCTCATACACCTGATTTGCTTCGATAAAATATTCTATCATCGAGAGCTGACCGTTTTCAAGGGCTTTGTTGAGTAAAGAGAGTGTTTTTTGGGATTGTAACAGTTTGTTGTATTCTTGCATAGAGACTTTTAAATTGGTCGCCTGATCATAGAGTTGTCGCAAAGTAGAAAGACTTTGCAGGCGGGTGTTTTCTATTTGCATTTGAGTATATCCGCTTAAAGCTTTTGCCTGTTTTATTTTGTTTCGGTTTTCAAATAGCGGAATAGAAATACCGAACGATATGCCGTTATATTTGTCTGTGGGCTCCATTTCTCGTATGTAACCGATCTCGAATTTAGGAAACCATAGGAATTTGCTTAGCGAGATATTTTTCCGAGCTACTTTCAGTTCGTTTTCGAGTGAACGTAATTCAGGGTCAGCGGCTATGGCTTCTTGACTGTAAATTTCAAAATTTTCCGGAAAATCCACAGGGGAATAATCGGTTAGCTCTTCTCCGATCGGTAAATTTCCATTTAAAGTTTGTAATTCTTTAAGTTTATTATTCCGTTCGGTTTCTATCAACCGCATTTGTGTTTTTATATTATAAAGTTCTAATTCTATTTTGTTGGTCTCCAAGATATTTGCATCACCGGTAGATAACCGTTTCTGATACAGGGCCGAGAGTTTCTGTACATTCTGAAGCCTGAGGCTCAGTAACTTTTGTTGTTGAAAGAGAGAAACCAGATCGAGACAGATTGTTTTTGCATTAAGCAACACTTGCTGGCGGATGATCTGTTTTTGCTGATCATACAAGTCTGATTTTAGATCATAGAGCTGGTTTTTATGAACATATACCGATGGAAAGTCAAAACTCTGCGATACCGACAGCTCTCCGGTTTTTCCTATCGAGGCCGGTTTTCCCCATTTCCGTTCGTATGATACATTCGGGTCGGGCAGAGTGTTTTCTGTTGCTGCTTCCAGTTTTTTAGAAAGGGTCAGTTGTTCACTGGCTTGTAATTCTTTATTGTTTTTTTCGATAGATCTGAGTATCGATTCGATGTTGTTCTGTGCCGCTAAATTTCCGGCACAGAACAACAAGAAGACAATTATATAGAATTTCATAAGTCGCTTTTTTTATGGTTCATAATCTGATAAACAATGGGAACGATAAATGCGTTCAATAGGGTAGAGCTTAATAATCCGCCTAAAATTACTTTTGCCATCGGGCTTTGGATTTCGTTTCCCGGTAGATCTCCACCTATTGCCAACGGAATGAGAGCAAGAGCGGAAGACAGGGCTGTCATTAAGATCGGGTTAAGACGATCTAATGATCCGTGTATGATGGTATCTTTCAGATTATAGCCTTCGTTTTGAAGATGGTTGTAGTGCGATACCAGCAGCATTCCGTTACGGGTAGCGATACCGAATAGCGAGATGAATCCGATAATTGCAGGAATACTTATTTCTCCGGATGTCAGTTTCAGCATGATAACTCCGCCGATCAAGGCTAAAGGGAGATTTAGCAAGATAATGCCTGATTGTTTTGCATTTCTGAATTCGTGATAGAGTAATAGGAATATTACCAATACCGAAATCATTGACGTCAGTAATAACGTCCGGGATGCGGCTTGTTCGCTTTCGAACTGACCACCGTATTCAATATGATAATCTTCTGGTAGCTTTATTGTTGCATTTATCTTTTCTTGTATATCTTTTACGACTCCGTGCAAATCCCGGTCGGCAACATTTGCAGAAATTACGATTTTGCGTTTGACATTCTCCCGGTTTATCGTATTCGGGCCGGATGAAGAAGATATGTCTGCTACATAAGACAACGGTATTTTTGTCCCGTTTGCATCGATCATCAGATTTGCTATTTTTTCGATTTTGTCCCGTTCGTCATCCCGGACCTTTACCGTAAGGTCGAATGACCGTCCGTTTTCGTATACTTGAGATACAACTTCCCCGGCTAATGCAATATCGATGAATTCGGTAAATTCGGGCAGTGTGATGCCGTATTTGGCAAGCATGTCGCGTTTCGGATTAATTTTAAGTTGTGGGCGTTCGATTTGCTGTTCTACATTCAGATCGACGACTCCTTCGACATCTTTTATTGCCGCTTTTATTTGGTTGCCCAAAGAAAACATTTTGTTCAGATCATCACCGAACAGCTTGATTGCGATTTTTGCTTGTGTTCCGGATAGCATGGCATCGATACGGTGAGATATCGGTTGCCCTATTTCTACGTTTACTCCGGGCAAACTTCCCAATTTCTCTCGGATGTCGGCAATCATTTCTTCATGAGAACGTTCTCCCCGTTCATAAGGAGCTTCTATTTCAGAAACGTTTACCCCTAAGGCATGTTCATCCAGTTCTGCACGTCCGGTTTTTCGGGCTACAGTTTTGATTTCGGGGACAGATAACAGTAATTGTTCTGCCCTCTGTCCGATTCGATCCGATTCTTCAAGAGAAATTCCCGGTAACGTACTGATATTTATGGTAAACGAACCTTCGTTGAACGGAGGTAGAAAACTTCGTCCTAATGTGAAGAATAGTGCCAAAGAAACGATGAATAATCCGATAGTCGATCCTAAAACCGCTTTTTTGTGGTGTAAAGTCCACACTAAAGCTCGTTCATATACCTGTTTCAGATTTCGAGCGACCCACGGTTCACGGGAGAGTTTTTTATCATTTTTCTTGTCGGTCAGCAGGTAACTGCAAAGTACCGGAGTCAGGGTAAGAGCTACTACTGTAGAAGCAAATAGAGCTATGATAAATGAAATACCGAGAGGCATCAACATTCGTCCTTCCATACCGCTTAAAAAGAATAGGGGAACAAAGCTGACGATAATGATGAGTGTTGAGTTGAGTATCGGCATACGTACTTCTTTGGATGCTTCGAAAATTACATCTATCGGACGTTTGCGTTCGTTTTCCGGTAACAGGCGATTTTCTCGTAATCGTTTATATACATTTTCTACATCGACTATCGCATCATCGACCAGAGAGCCGATTGCAATTGCCATACCTCCCAGACTCATCGTGTTTATAGTAAGTCCCATAAAGTGAAGAGTCAGTATCGATACCAATAAGGAAAGGGGCAAGGCAACTAAAGATATAACGGTAGTCCTTAAATTCATCAAGAAAAAGAATAAGACGATTATGACGAAAACAGAACCTTCGAACAGAGATTTTTGTATGTTATCGATCGAATTGTCGATAAAACGGGATTGCCGGAATACATCGGTGGAGATGTGAATATCTGCCGGCAAATTTTTTTGTAATTCTGCAACGGACTGATCTAGTTTTTCTGTCAGTTCGAGCGTACTGGTATTCGGTTGTTTGGTAACCGTGATCAATACGGCAGGTTTTCCTTTCTCTGAAGCCATACCGAGTTTGGGCGCTTTGTTTCCGATTTGAATGTCTGCAATGTCTTCAAGTAGAACCGGAATGCCGTTTATTGTCTTTACTACTGCTTTGGACAGCTCATCGATATGATTTGTCGAAACTACACCTCTGACGATATATTCGTTACTGAATTCGTATAATATACCACCGTTTGCATTTTGATTCATGTTCCGGGTCGTGTTCATGACCTCGTTCAGTCCTATGCCGTAGTGCTTCATGCGGGCCGGGTCGAGCAATATCTGGTATTCTTTGATTTCTCCTCCGATAACCGTTACTTGGGCGACACCACCGGTGGAGAGAAGTCGCGGTCTGATTACCCAGTCGGCCAAAGTACGTAAATCCTGTAAAGACGTAGAATCGGATGTGATGCCGAGTATCATGACTTCTCCCAATATAGAAGATTGCGGTCCGAGAGTAGGAGTCCCGACATTTGCCGGTAAACTTTCACTCATTACTGCCAGTTTTTCGGAAGTTATCTGGCGAGCTCGATATATGTCCGTACCCCAGTTGAACTCTACCCATACGACAGAGAACCCCGTTGTCGAAGAGGAGCGCACGCGGCGTACGTCTGTAGCCCCGTTAACAGCCGTTTCTACCGGAAAAGTAACGAGGCGTTCTACTTCTTCAGAAGCCATGCCCGGAGCTTCTGTCATAATTACGACCGTAGGGGCATTCAGGTCGGGAAATACATCCACTTCCATTTTCATGGCAGTATAACTGCCGATAAAAAATAAAAGTATGGCTGCAAAAAGTATTAATAACCTGTTATGCAGCGAATAGCTGATAATTTTATTTAGCATAATCTGTTCCTCCTGTTAATGGCTGTGAGAATGACCTTCGGGAATAATGCTGCTGTTTGCCGCAAGTTTTACTTGGTAAGCGCCTTTGGTTACGACACGGTCTCCGGGTTTTATTCCTGCAAGGATTTGTACTTCTTTCCCGTCATTGACTCCGAGAGTAACTTCTTGTTTTTTGTATCCTTCTTTATCGAGTTGGAGATATACGAAATAACTTCCTTGCTCTTCGGTGAGGGCTGTTACCGGAACAGTTATTACATTATTTGTATTTCCGGATAAAAGAAAGACTTCGACATAAGATCCGGGTATAATGTCTCCCTTATTGTCGAATTCGAATATGACCGGAAGATAAAAAGACCCGTTGTCGGAGGAGCGTCCGTATGATTTTAATTTTCCATTGAGGCTTTCTAATGTATAGACTTTGTCATTATACGGAGTTTTAAAATGGGCGGAGGTTAGTGTCGGAAGGAATTGATAATATCGTTCTGAAACTTCGGCCTTCAACATTAACCGGCGATTTTGAGAAATGTTTAGTAACGGTTGACCGATTTCGACATAATCTCCGTCATTAACCAGCCTACTTTTGATGAATCCGTTCATCGGAGATGTAATTGCAATGCCGTTGTTCCCCTGATGTCCGGCTGTGGCTTTCCATGCGACACGAGCCGTTTCATAACTACTCAATGCTTGATTATATTCTTTTTCGGATATGATCTTATCTCGATAAAGAATTGCCGCACGTTCATATTCTTTTTGAGCGGTTCGGTAAGTTATTTCAGCTTTTTCCGCCGGATCTCCGTCCTGTATGTTCTGGGCTGAAATAGAAAGCAATATTGTTCCTTTATTTACGGCAGACCCCTCGGTAAGGGATGCTTTTCCGAAAGCAACTATTCCCGAAGAAGTTGCTGCAATAGTCATATCGTCTCCTTGTGCAGCAAGAACTTGTCCGGATGTTTTAATGACATTTCGGAAAGTTTTGGGCTGTATTTCCGATATGACTATACCTGCTGCTTGAGCTTTTTCTTCGGTAAAAATTATTTCGTCTTCATGTTCGTGATCAGTATCGACTTCGTTTTGTTGATGTTCGTGATCGACATCTTTGGGGGTATTGTTATTGCATCCGGCAAAAAAATAAGCCGAGGCAATAATACATATTATAATATGTTTCATTGAAAATTTGTTTTTAATCTGATAATATTTCGTGACGGACTACTCGTTACTTATCGTACACAATAAAATCTCGACACGATAAAATTGAAAATTGTCGTTTTATATATAATCAGATTAAATGGGGTGGAGCTCGTAATCCGGAAGAGAGGCCTTTGTATTCAGAAATGCAAAAGTCTTTATGAGGAATAGGCAACGTTGTACATTCCGTTTCGTCCGGTCTGAAATCGAAAGAAGTGATTGTTGCGGGAAGTGCAATGAAAATATTTGACTGGAGGTCGGGATTTCCGGTAGAAGTCCGGTAAGCGGCAAAACGCGCAAGGCAGTCAGTTTCACAGTCAGGCCGGTGTGTAATATCCCGATTTTGTCCGTTTTCGGGAATTTCGGATAATTGCAAGCATATTCTACCGTCGATATGGTGGTGATGAGGCACAATTGTAACGAGCAACATGCAGCATGCCGCTAACCAAAGAAAAGGTAGAAGTACTTTTTTTTTCATTAAAATAGTTCCTGTGCAATTGCTCTTTGTGTACAAAGGTAGTAACAAAAGATCGGATTAGGAAAATGGATACTCGTGTTTTTTTATTTTTAACAAGAATGTTTGATCCATTCGGGCCAAGAACTTTTGTCGGTGTTCGTGTTTGCATTTTTTGTAAGTAAAGTAGCTTATAATTAAATATTTATTTTGTTACGAGATGCAGAAATTTGTTATCTGAAAATTTTTTATGGTAAGAAAAACACTAATTTAAAGTTTATATTTGAAAATAATCCTATATAAGCTTGCTGACAAAAAAACCGCATAATTTTTTTCTTTGAAAATAATGTACTACATTTGACCCACAAAAGTTGCTTTAATAGCGGTATTCTTTGGAAAATTTGGAAAAATGCCATGTAAAACAATATCCTGCCTGAGGTTCCGTTGTTTTATAAAATAGGTGTTGTTTCGAGGCTGCCGATATTGCAAATATGAAAAAACGGTTTTTTATTGCGGAATTTGAAGAACACGGAAGATTAAAAGCTCTTTAAATAGCGTTATAGGAACTCAAAATAATAAAGAAAATAAATTATCAAACTATTTTAATTTAACAGTCAACCACTTAGAATTTTTTTATTATGGAAACTAAAAAAACTGAAACTAAAGCTAAAGCTAAAAAGAAAACATTTCGTGGCATTGAGTCTGCATTTCTTGTGATTGTAGCATGCTTTATTATTGCTTTGTGTATTTTCCATTTCATCTTGGGAAATCCTGCAAACTTTATGGATAATGATCCTACAGGACACCCTCTGCCTGGAAATATGTTGGGTACTATCTATAAAGGAGGTGTAATCGTACCTGTCCTTCAAACTTTGTTACTTACCGTATTGGTATTAAGTGTTGAACGTGCATTTGCTCTTATGAAAGCTAAAGGTAAAGGGAGCACGACTAAATTTGTTGAAAACATTAAAGCTGCTTTGGCAGACGGTGATATTCAAAAAGCTCAAGCTATTTGCGACAAACAGCAAGGTTCTGTAGCAAGTGTTGTTACTTCAGTATTGAAAAAATATGCTGAAATGGAAGCTAATGATACTTTGACTAAAGAACAAAAACTTGCTTATATCCAAAAAGAAGTTGAAGAAGCTACCGCCCTTGAATTACCGACATTGGAACAAAATCTTTCGGTTGTGGCTACAATGACAACATTGGGTACGTTGACCGGACTTCTCGGAACTGTGTTAGGTATGATCAAGGCGTTCGCCGCTTTGGCAAATGCTGGTGCTCCCGACTCAATCGCTCTGTCAACCGGTATTTCTGAAGCACTTGTAAATACTGCTTTCGGTATCGGTACTGGTGCGTTAGCCGTTATTTCATATAACTTCTTTACCAGCAAAATCGATAAAATTACCTATGCTATTGATGAAGTAGGTTTCTCTATCGTACAAACTTATGCAGCAACTCACAAATAATTAAAGACCTGTTGAGATTATGCCAAAAATAAAAGTAAAAAGGAAAAGCACGTTCATCGACATGACGGCGATGAGTGACGTGACTGTACTTTTGCTTACGTTTTTTATGTTGACTTCTACTTTCGTACAGAAAGAACCTGTGCAAGTAGCGACTCCGGCATCTGTTTCGGAAATTAAGATCCCCGAAACAAATATATTGCAGATTCTGGTAGATCCGAAAGGTAAAATCTTTATGAGTCTGGATAATCAGGATAATCGGGTCGATGTATTGCAAAATGTAGGCAGAGAATACGGTATTGAGTTTACTCCTGAAGAGATCAATAAATTTAAACTGATGAATTCTTTCGGAGTTCCTCTTGCCCAGATGAAGTCTTTTTTAGCTCTTCCGACGGACAGGCAGGACGCTATCTTGAAAGATTACGGGATTCCTATCGATACGACGGCCAATCCTTCTAACGAGTTTAAAGCTTGGGTTAAAACGGCAAGGAATGTAAACGGAGATTTGAGAATTGCAATTAAGGCGGACAGAACGACTCCTTATTCCAGAATAAAAGAGATTATGTCATCTTTACAGGATATTAGGGAGAATCGTTATAATCTGATTACTACGCTTAAGAGTATTCCCGCAGATAATTAATAATAGTCATAAAGGAAAAATATTATGGCAGAAGTACAACAAAAAGATAACGGGGGAGGCAAAGGTAAGCAGAAGAAGATGACGATTCGCGTGGACTTCACTCCTATGGTGGACATGAATATGCTTTTGATCACATTTTTCATGCTTTGTACATCATTGAGTAAGCCGCAGACGATGGAAATCAGTATGCCTTCCAATGATAAGTCTATTACAGAAGAAGACCAGACGAAAGTTAAAGCATCTCGTGCTATTACGTTGATTTTGGGAGGAGATGACCGAGTATTTTATTATACCGGTGAGCCTAATTATGAGGATTACACCTCATTGAAAGAAACTACGTATGAAGCCGATGGTCTGAGAGCTATGTTGATGGGACGTAATGCAGATATCGTTGCCAAAATAAAAGCTTTGAAAGCTGAAAAGTTGGAAAAGAAATTTTCAGATGAAGAGTATAATGAAAGGGCGATGAAGATCAAGGATGTAAATACTGCTCCCGTAGTAATGATAAAGGCAACAGATGATGCGACTTATGAGAATCTTGTAGATGCTCTTGATGAGATGCAGATTTGCAGCATCAGTAAGTATGCGATTGTTGATATAACCGAAGGTGATGAGTTTTTGTTGGATAACCTTGAACAGAAAGGAAAACTGACGGAAAATATCGATCGGGATCAAGTTAAGAAAAACTAATTAGTACTCATTTAAAAAAGAAGAAAAATGGCAAAAATAGATTTAACTTCGAAAGAATGGTGCGATTTGGTTTTTGAAGGACGTAATAAGAGCTATGGAGCATACGATTTGCGTATGACTTCTTCGAAACGACATAATGTTGCAATGCTTATTATATTGATTGTAGCAGTTGTAGGTTTCTCGCTCCCTTCTTTGATTCGTATTATGACTCCTGAAAAAGTAGAAGATTTTACAGTTACAGAAGTAACACAGTTGTCAGATCTTCCTAAAGCAGAAGTCAAGAAAAACGAAGAATTGAAGCCGATGGCTCCGACGACTCCTCCTCCTCCTTTGAAGAGCTCTATCAAATTTACGGCTCCGGTCATAAAGGATGATAGTGAGGTTTCCGATGAAGAAGATATCAAATCGCAGGATGAATTGGCAGCTAACAGTAAGATCGCTATTTCTATCGCCGATGTAAAAGGTAATGATGAGATAAACGGACAGGATATTGCGGATTTCAAGGAATTCGTTCAGCCTGAAGCTCCGGTAGAAGAAGAAAAACCGTATCAGGCTGTAGAACAGATGCCTCAGTTCCCTGGTGGTGAAGCAGCATTGCTGAAGTTTATCAATGAAAAGATCAAATATCCTATTCCTGCACAGGAAGCGGGTATTCAGGGACGTGTGGTAGTACGTTTCGTAGTTTCTAAAACCGGTGAAATCAAGGATGTAACGGTTTTGAGAAGCGTCGAATCCTCTTTGGATAAAGAAGCAGTACGAGTTATCCAAATGATGCCTAAATGGATTCCGGGGAAACAGAACGGTAATAATGTTGCTGTTTATTTTACAGTTCCTGTAGTGTTTAAACTTATGCAGTAAGATTGTTGTTATTATATTAACAATATCACCTAAAATACTCCGCACCTCTATGTCTCCAGATGTAGGGCTGCGGGTATTTTAGATTAAATACCTATAGTTATGGAAACAGAAAATGATCTTCAAAAGCCACAGAAACCCACAAAAAAAATTAATATGGGTTATATTTTCGGGATATTTATGATCCTGATTTACTTTGGGATGGCTTATCTTTTAATCTTCACACCTCTTTTTGAAAACACTTTTTCAGAAATATTTCGGTATAGTATAGGAATTGTTTTCGCAATATATGGTATCTTTAGGGCCTATAGACAAATTAGAAACCAGAGGTATAGTTAGGAGATTTTATAATGAAAATAAAAAGATCGTTTTGTCTTTCAGTTTGTGCGGTATTTATCTTTGCTGGGATTTTTGCAGCATGTAACTCCTCTAAGAAAAAAGGGATTACCGAAACCCCTACGTCAGGACTTATCAAAATAAGTGCGGACCAAACCTTTGAGCCGATTATGGAGCAGGAGATAGATGTTTTTGAAGGACTATATCCTAAAGCTAATATAATACCGGTTTATGCCGATGAGGTGGATGTTATAACCTCTCTCTTGCAAGATAGTGTGAGATTGGCAGTTACGACTCGGAGGCTTTCTCCGAAAGAAGTAGAGACTTTGAATGCCCGGAAACTTTATCCGAAAGAAGTAAAAATCGCTACGGACGGAGTCGCCCTTATCGTAAATAAAGCAAATCCTGATACATTGATTACTATGGACCAGCTTCGGCGGATTCTTACGGGAGAAGTTACGGAATGGAATCAGGTTTATCCTGAATCTAAATTAGGTAAATTGCAACTTGTATTCGATAATCCGAATTCGAGTACGGTGCGTTTTGCAATAGATTCTATTTGTGCGGGAAAACCTTTGTCGAAGAATCTGAATGCTCAGGATAACAATGAAAATGTAATCGATTATGTTTCGGAAGTGCCTAATGCTATTGGTGTAATCGGAGCTAGTTGGATCGGAAATAAAAATGATTCGACGCGTCTCTCTTTCTCAGATAGAATTACGGTGATGGGTGTCAGTCGGGATGATGTAGCTTATCCATCGAACAGTTATCAGCCTTATCAGGCTTATTTGGCAATGGGATTATATCCATTGACCAGAGATGTTTATATAATAACTACCGATCCCAAAAGCGGTTTGCCAAGTGGGTTTACTACATTTGTCGGATCGGATAAAGGTCAGCGGATTATTTTGAAGACCGGGATTGTTCCGGCGACACAAGCAATCCGTATCGTAAACATGAGAGAAAATTTATAATAATAATATAATAGAAAACTATAGAAATTATGCGAACTAAGTCAATGTTACTTGCTTCTTTCCTTTTTGTTGGAGGGGTGGTGAGTTCTGCTTTTGCAGAATCGTATACGGATGGTATCGAATATTTTAAATCAGGACAACCTGACAGGGCGAAGATCATTTTGGATAAAACTTTGAATGACCCGTCTACTAAAAAGGCCGAAGCATATTTTTATTTAGGGGAAATTTATTCGGGAATGAATAAATTGGATTCTGCCGGAATGTATTATGACATGGGCTTGCAGGCAGATCCTCTTTATCCTTATAATTCGATCGGTAAGGGTAAATTGATGTTGAAAAATAATAAAAAAGAGGCTGAAGCTCTTTTCAAAGCTGTAATCAAATCGGATAAAAAAAATCCGGAGATTTATCTGGCCATTTCAAAAGCATATTATGAAAATGTAATGCCTGAATATCAGAAGTATTTGGACAAAGCCTTGGATGCAGATAAAGAGTATGCTCCTATTTATGTATTCGAGGGTGATATTTTGGTTAAAGATAAGAAATATGGCGAAGCGTGCGGTTTTTATGAAATGGCACAAAACTTCGATGAAAACTGTCTGGAAGCTTATGTGAAATATTCGAATATTTATTTCCCTATTAATGCGAGTCTTGCTATCGCCAAGTTGGAAGATCTGTTAAAATTGAAACCTAATTCTGCTATTGCACAACGCGAATTGGCCGAAGCATATTTTAAGGATAGCAAATATAATCAAGCGGTAGAAGCTTATGCACGTTATATGGCTAATCCCAATCATTTCGAAAGCGATCAGTCTCGTTATGCAGCACTGCTTTTCTTTGATAAGAAGTATCAAGAATCTCTGGATCTTGTAGATAAAATGATTGTAAAAAATCCAAATGATTTTATTTTGAAACGTTTGGCGATGTATGACAATTATGAGCTGAAAAATTATGATAAAGCTCTCACTGCAGCAGAGACATTTATGAATACTCCGGGAAATCCCCAATTCAATACGCAAGATTATATTATTTATGCAAATATATTGATTGAAAACAAATTGGCGGATAAAGCTATTCCGGTATTGGAAAAAGCTATTTCTCTCGATCAGGAAAAAATCGAACTTTATAAGGAATTGAGCGAAGCTTACCGTGCTGCCGGAGATATGCTGAAAAGTGCTGATGCATATAATGAGTATATGAAACGTAATCAGGATGTCAGCCTGACAGATTACTTCTTCTTGGGTACGATTTATTATCGTGCCGCTTCTGCCGAAGCACCGGCTGCCGAAGCTACTCCGGAAGAAAAAGCAGCGAAACTTGCTATTCAAAAACCGATATATCAAAAGGCTGATAGTTTGTTTGCTATTGTAACAGAGAGAGCTCCGGAAGACTATCGTGGATATTTGTGGAGAGCCCGTTCGAATTCCGGTCTTGATCCTGAAACGACAGAAGGATTGGCAAAGCCATATTACGAAACTTTATTGACTGTTCTTGAAAAGTCTCAAAATCCGAATAAGGCGGCGTTATTGGAGGCTTATAAATATATCGGTTTCTATAATTATCAAAAAGAGTATGCTGCAGGAAAGAATGTCTATCCTGAAACTCGCAAATGGTGGAGTAAGATGTTGACTGTCGATCCGAATAATGAGATCAAAGCTCTTTTGGATCAACTGCCTCAATAAAAATCATTTTCTTTCGAAATCGTTCCGATAATTAAATATTAAGAACTCCCGGTAGATATTGTCTGTCGGGAGTTTTTAAATATTTATACTTGTTATGGGTAAGATGATTTCTCCGAAACCGATCATTGCATTAAATAGAGAAATATGTTTGTATTTGCTAATATCATCGGTAGAAATACGAGCTTCATGTATTGTGCTTTGTTTTAGCAGGCATTCCCTTTGTATCCCTTTCAGTAGAGGGCTTTCCGGAGTTTCCCATCTGTTCCCATCCGAAAAAGCCACGTTGCAGATAGAGGTGTCGGTAATCAGATCGTTTTTGACGATTAGAATATCATCATATTTTTGTCTGGATGCAAATAATCGGTTTATTGTTTCCCTATTCGTTGTTTTCCATGAATATTCGATAGTATTATCTTTTACCAGTCTCAAAGACGATACAGGACGTACTTGATAAGGGATATATTCTATGGATACTATTTCTTTGTTATAGATAATGCGGCATTTAGTTAATTCTTTATAAGGGGAAGGGTCGATTATATTATCGATATTTATTTCATCTATCTTTCCGAAAAAGTGTAGTCGAGTAGAATTTAATCTTTGATTGTGTAGATCGATATTGAACGCTTTACCGTCAATAATTCGTATGGTTTCAATGAATAGGGACATATACTTTTTGTTTCATTTCATTATATTCTTTAATCACATCGCTTTGTGCGGTTATGCCTCCTCCGCTTTTAAAAATCTTTTTATTTCCTTGTTGTTCTATAAATCTTATCATAACGGCGCTTTCTAATGTCGATTTATTGCAATATCCCATGATCCCGGTGTAAAATCCTCGATTATAAGTTTCGGCAGACCGTATAATTTTCATGGTAGCCTTTTTAGGTGCACCTGTAATTGAGCCGGCAGGGAGAAGATTGTAGAGAATGTCTCCGACTTTTTCAGGGAAGACGAGCTTAAGCTTTCCTCGTATTTCGGAACTGACTTGTAGAAGTTCTCCTTTATTGGTTATAATTTTGTCTATATACCGATATCGGGGTACGTGTACATTATTGGCTATTTTGCTCAAATCATTTCGTATGAGATCTACGATCGTTGCATGTTCTGCACTTTCTTTAGGATCATTTAATATTTGCATTTCGGCATCCGGAACACTGGAATCTATCGTTCCTTTCATTGGAAAAGAAGATATTTCATCATTGCAAATTTGAATAAAGATTTCCGGAGAAAATACGGTTAGCTGATTTTTTATCCAAAGGCGATAAGGGGCTTGGCTATGTTCGAAAATTTCTTTTAATGAAAGATTCGTTTCTACCGAAGTTGCACAAGTCAGGTTCGTTAAATACGAATTACCTCGTAATATATTTTCTTCTATTATAGAAAACGAGTGCCGATATTCACTGAAAGGGATAAATTGAGGTTTCCATGTTATCGGTAAAGAGATATTTTTGTGACCTTTCGGACAGTTCGTTACTCCGTTAAAGTCATATAGAATTAAGTCGGGATCAATATCGGATAGTTCGAGAATGTAGGCTTCGTCTCCTTGATAATTGATGATAAATATAAATTCTTTTCTGTATTTTCCGAGATTATTTAACTCTTTAATAATATCGGTTTGTGAGAATAAGTGCATAAGTTGGTAGATTTGTTTTGCAAAAATAAGGGCTGTACTCTGATTTTTATGAAAAATATATTTGAATTTTAAGGCCAGTCTAAATTTTTCAATGAAAAATACTATCAAGTTATCTATTGTTTTTCGGTCTATTTTCCTACTTCGCAGTCATGTTGCTGCGTTTCTTAGCAGAAAAAATATTCTCGAAACAGTTCTCAAAAAATATGTCCATATAAAATTTAGACAGGTTCTTAGATGTATGATTTGTGTTGATTCTTGAGAATAATTTTTATATTTGTCTCAAACTACTATTCCCCATGAAACTCTTAGTCTTTATTTTATCATTGGCTATTATAAATATTCCGGTTTGCTTATCTCAGGGGAAAAAGGTATTGCAAATCAGTTCTTATACTGTTGACGACGGATTATCTCATCGAGTGATATCTAATATAATACAGGACTCTAAAGGATATATCTGGATGGCGACATGGAATGGGTTGTGCCGCTATGACGCTTCTCGTTTTGAAACATGGAATATGTTACCGAACGGTTCGACGATAGGAAGATTGCTTCGAATAGCAGAAACAGAAGACGGGCATATTTATTGTCATAATTATAATGATAGCGTTTATATTTTTGATCCAGTTACTTGTAGATTTATGCAGTGTACAGGAGCTGAGCAATTAATTTCTTATCCGCCTAATCCTTATTTATTGCAAGTCGAGCAAGGCGGATTGCTTATTATCCACCGTGATTCTGGAGAGCGATATTTTCTTCCTGTGAAGAGTAATAAACGGTTGAAGAATACTTTGCATGCCTCATTTTTTGATAGACAGGGTAATTTTTGGGTCAATTTTGATGATGTTTTATATAAATTATCGTTTTCACCGGAATCTTATACTTACCGGACACATATAAAGACAGAGAATTCTTTACTTTTTGGAGATGAGATCAGAGCGATTGCATGTAGTGCAAAATCCGGACGATTGTGGATCGGTGCTAAAAGCGGAGATATTTATGTTTATAGTAAGGAGGGAGATTTTGAGGGGTATCTTTCGAAAAATGGGTCTGTAACGCAAGTTCCTGTCCGTTTCGGTGCTAATGCGTATGTGATAAAAGAGGATAGATCGGGAAGAATATGGATCGGGACAAAAGGAGATGGCCTTTATAGCCTTGTCCCTGAGGGAGATAAAAAATATACTGTCAGTCATTATACGCAAAAGTCTCATGGGTTGGCTGATGATCGGATATATTCCTTGTTTTTTGATGATTCGGACAGATTGTGGATCGGGACGTTTGGTAATGGATTTTCTATTGTCTCTGTGAGGGGGAATAGTGTGAATTTATTAAAGAACGGACTTCCCGGACAGCGTATCAGGTGTATAGGGCCTTTTGAGGCGGGTCTTATTTGTGCCTCAACTAATGGATTGTATCTTGTTGACAGCTCAGGAAGGGTGTTGCAAAAAATCGGGAACTCCGATTTTACATTTGTTCATAAGTCCAATAGAGGGGATATATATGTTTCTACGATTGGGGCGGGTATTTTCAGATTGTGTTCAGAATCCGGACATTGGCAGCTTATTCCTGTTAGATTAGGAAATGTTTCTTATGATGTCGTATTATCCATTGCAGAAGAACTTTCGGGAAATATTTGGTTTGTGTCTGATAATAGTCTGGTGCGGTTGTTTACAGATGGAAACATACAAACTTTCAATCAAGATTTTTTCGGGAAAAATATCACTTTCTCAGAAAGTATTCCCATGCTGAAGGATAATAAGCTTTTCTTAGGTACGGCGGACGGTTTTATAGAAATGAGTTTAGAATCTTCGGAAAAATTTCTTCCTCCTTTATATTGGAGATATATTCAGGTCGAGGACTCTTTGATTGTCCCGACAGATAGTTTGTTGACCGTTCGTTTGGGAGAACATGTCCGGATAAGTCCTGTGGCTCTGGATTATCGGCCGGGAACTATACGTTATAGTTATCGTTTGGATGCTGATACCGTTTGGCGAGATCTTGATTATGGTAAAGTTATAGAGTTGGATAATTTGTCAGAAGGCAGCCATGTGTTGACGGTCCGTTCTACGGATAGTTACGGTATGTGGATGAATAATGATCGTGCGTTTATAATTGACGTACGCTCTTCCTTTTATAAAGGAGTAGTATGGTTTATTGTGATAGGCTTATTGGTCGTTGTTTCGATTTTCTTGTTTTATAATCGTCTACCTTTTGTTTCGAGGAATTCATTGCCAGATATATCTCCTTCATTGCCAAAAGTGGACTTTTCTCCTGACGAGCAATTTTTGGAAGCGGCAAAATTGTTTGTAGAGTCGAATATGGATAAGCCGGAATTGTCTGTTGATGATTTTGCTGCTTATATGGGGATGAGTCGTACGATTTTGTATAACCGTATGAAAGATTTGCTTGATAAGACTCCGGCGAATTTCATAAAAGAGATGAGAATTAAACGAGCGGTACAATTGTTGAAATTAAATATATATACTGTTTCGGAAATAGCTGATATGACCGGTTTTAATGATGCAAAATATTTCAGTAAGGTTTTTAAGAGAGAAATTGGTGTTTCTCCGATGTCTTATGTTGATGAACAAGTGCGAACTAAGAATTGATTTTCTAATGAGATTATCTGATGCGTGAAGTTTTTCGAAGTTGTAAAAAATAGCGATGATAAGATTTTATCACCGCTATTTCTTTATTTACTATTTTTGCTTAACAGCAACAACCACCTTTTCCTGCGCTACCCAAAACATCTTCGATTTTGTGTTTATACAGTTTCTTCATGTTGTCGCGAGCCGGACCTAAATATTTACGAGGGTCAAATTCTGCCGGTTTTGTGGCAAATACTTCGCGAATGGCAGCAGTCATAGCCAAACGGCTGTCAGAGTCGATGTTGATTTTGCAAACTGCCGATTTAGCTGCTTTACGCAATTGTTCTTCAGGAATACCGATTGCATCTTTCAAAGCACCTCCATATTTATTGATTGTAGCGACTTCTTCTTGAGGTACAGATGATGCACCGTGAAGAACGATAGGGAATCCCGGAAGTTCTTTTTCTACACCTTCCAATACGTCGAAGCGCAAGGGGGGAGGAACGAGGATTCCGTCAGCATTACGGGTACATTGTTCCGGTTTGAATTTGTTAGCACCATGAGATGTTCCGATAGAAATAGCCAGACTGTCGCATCCGGTTTTGGTAACGAAATCTACTACTTCTTCGGGTTTGGTGTAGGTATGATGTTCTGCAGAAACTTCATCTTCTACACCGGCCAATACACCGAGTTCTCCTTCTACGGTTACATCGAACTGATGAGCATATTCTACTACTTTCTTAGTAAGTGCTACATTTTCGTCGTAAGGAAGGTGAGATCCGTCGATCATTACAGACGAGAATCCCATGTCGATACAGGATTTGCATAATTCAAAAGAATCTCCATGATCAAGATGAAGAACAATCTGAGGATTTTTGCAACCTAATTCTTTGGCGTATTCAACTGCGCCTTCGGCCATATAGCGAAGCAACGTCTGATTGGCATATTGACGAGCTCCTTTTGAAACTTGAAGAATAACCGGAGAGTTGGTTTCTACTGCAGCTTGGATAATAGCTTGCAACTGTTCCATATTATTGAAGTTGAAAGCCGGAATCGCATAGCCACCTTTAATAGCCTTAGCAAACATCTCTCTGGTGTTTACGAGGCCTAAATCTTTGTAACTAACCATTTTTTTAATGTATTTGCGTTAATAAATAAAAACTACACAAAGGTACTAAAATTCTTACAAACCGAAACATCCGAAACTTAAAAAAAATATGTGAAAACACTCTGGTCTGCAATATTATGATAGAACCCGATAAATTTAGGTTTCTTCTTTTCCCTTTCATTTTTTATAAGTATTTTTGTCCACTTGATAATTATAAAAACCGTTTAGAGTGTCTAATGGTTTAATTTTCTGTAATTAAGTTCGTTATTAATTTATAAAACATTTCAGATTAAAAGAGAATGAGAAGATGGCGTATTGAGGATTCGGCCGAGCTGTATAATATTAACGGATGGGGGCTGAAATATTTTTCTATTAATGACAAAGGTCATGTAGCGGTAACACCTCGTGAGGGGAATGCTTCGGTCGATCTGAAGGAGTTAATGGATGAGTTGCAGGTAAGAGATGTTACATCACCTGTTCTGGTACGTTTCCCGGATATTCTGGATAACCGGATCGAAAAAATCTCAAAATGTTTTGAGCAGGCTGCGGAGGAGTATGGCTACACGGCACAGAATTTTATCATCTATCCGATAAAAGTAAATCAGATGCGTCCGGTAGTGGAGGAGATCGTTAGCCACGGTAAAAAATTCAATATCGGACTTGAGGCGGGCTCTAAGCCTGAATTGCATGCTGTTTTGGCTATTAATATCGATGAAAATTCCCTGATAATCTGTAACGGTTATAAGGATGAGAACTATATCGAGTTGGCTTTGTTGGCGCAAAAAATGGGTCGTCGTATTTTTCTGGTGGTGGAAAAATTGAATGAGCTGAAATTGATCGCTTCTATTGCTAAACGACTGAAGATCCGTCCGAATATCGGTATTCGTATAAAACTTGCGAGTTCGGGCAGCGGTAAATGGGAAGAGTCAGGAGGTGATGTCAGTAAATTCGGCCTTAATTCCAGCGAATTGCTTGAAGCATTGGATATTCTGGAAAAGAATAAAATGCAAGATTGTTTGCATCTGATACATTTTCATATAGGTAGCCAGGTTACCAAAATCCGTCGTATAAAAAATGCTCTGCGCGAGGCTTCGCAGTTTTATGTACAGCTTCATAATATGGGTTTCAATATCGATTTTGTCGATATCGGAGGCGGATTGGGAGTCGATTATGACGGGACTCGCTCTTCTTCGAGCGAGAGCAGTATGAACTATTCGATACAGGAATATGTAAACGACTCTATTTCTGCATTGGTGGATGCTTGTGTGAAGAACGATATTCCTCAGCCTAATATTATTACGGAATCTGGACGTTCCCTGACCGCCCATCATTCAGTTCTTATATTTGAAGTTCTTGAAACGACGACATTGCCTTCGTGGTCAGAAGATGAGTCTGTTTCGGGAAAAGATCATGAATTGGTTCAGGAGTTGTATAAATTGTGGGATACAATGAATCAACCCCGCCTTATCGAAACTTGGCATGATGCCCTGCAAATACGGGAGGAAGCTCTCGACTTGTTCGGACTCGGAATGCTCGATTTACGTACCCGTGCCCAAGTGGAGCGTCTTTTTTGGTCGATAGCGCGCGAAGTATATGAAATGGCTAATGAGATAAAGCATTCTCCTGAAGAATTGAAGAAGATTGCCAAAATGTTGCCGGATAAGTATTTCTGTAACTTCTCATTATTCCAGTCTTTACCTGATTCTTGGGCGATAGACCAGATATTCCCGATAATGCCGATAAGCCGGTTGGATGAGAAACCTGAACGTACCGCAACCATACAGGATATAACTTGCGACTCGGATGGTAAAATCGATAACTTTATTTCTACCCGGAATTTTAATTATCACCTTCCGGTACATAGCCTTACTAAAGATCCCTATTATATAGGAGTGTTTCTTGTCGGGGCTTATCAAGAAATTCTGGGAGACCTGCACAATCTGTTCGGAGATACGAATGCCGTGCATGTAAGCGTGTATAAAGATCATTATGAAATCGACCAGGTAATTGACGGAGAGACGGTTGCAGAAGTATTGGATTATGTACAGTTTAATCCGAAAAAGATGGTTCGGAGTGTAGAGACTTGGGTAACGACTTCTATGAAATCCGGTATTATAACACCGGAGGAGGGACGTGAGTTTTTATCGAATTACAGATCGGGATTATACGGCTATACCTATCTTGAGAAAGATTGATAAAAAGCGGTACAGATCAAAGGAGAGGTTACAGTGCAACGTTATTTTTTGTATTTGGCTTATAACGGTACTCGATATCACGGTTGGCAGGTACAACCTAATGGTGTGACAGTACAGGAGCGTATAGAGGAAGCTTTGACTTTATTATTACGGAGAGAGACTCCGATTGTCGGGGCGGGAAGAACGGATGCCGGAGTACATGCCCGTTTGATGGTCGCACATTTTGATACGGAAGATGTGCTTCAGGATCTTCAAGGGTTAGTAGAGAAGTTGAACCGGGTATTGCCTTCTGATATTTCTGTCTATAAAATCGTTCCGGTACGGGCGGATGCTCATAGTCGGTTCGATGCCTTGTCCCGCACTTACCGTTATTATCTGATCGACCGTAAAGATCCGTTTTTCGGGATGTATGCTTGGCGTTATCATGGAAATCTCGACTTCGAAAAGATGAATGAGGCAGCCTCTTGTTTGTTCCGTTATACCGATTTTACAAGTTTCAGTAAGTTGCATACCGATGTGAAGACCAATAATTGCCGTATTATGAAGGCTTGTTGGAAAAAAGAAAACGATTTGTGGGTGTTTGAAATTAAGGCAGACCGTTTTTTACGAAATATGGTGAGAGCGATTGTCGGCACTCTTTATGATGTGGGAAGAGGGCGACTTTCGGTCGGGGATTTTTGTCGGGTTATAGAAGATAAGAATCGTTGCAAAGCCGGAACTTCAGCTCCCGGGAATGCTCTCTTTCTTGTGAATATAGAATATCCTGAAGAAATATTCGATGTGCAATTTTAGCGCCTGTTTAAGTCTTGTTCGGGTCAGGTTTGTGATTTTCTTTCGAGAATGTTTTTTGAGAAAATTTGTGATCGCAGAGACGTTATGCTTTTGAATGATTAATCGATATGTGGCTTACATTTGCTTTTATTTCGGCAACCCTTTTGGGGATGTATGAAGTTTTTAAAAAGATGGCGTTGGAAGGAAACGCTGTGATTCCCGTACTTTTTCTGAATACGGTATTTTGTAGTTTGTTGTTTCTTCCTGTTATTTTATTATCCCGTTTCTGTCCGGAAATGATGCAGGATACCCTTGTATATGTTCCCAAAGTTTCTTTTGAAACGCATCTTTTTATAATATTAAAAGCCGTAATCGTATTGGCTTCGTGGATTTTTGCATATTATGCGATGAAGCATTTGCCTATTACGATTGCAGCAACGATCAAAGCATCCCAGCCGGTTCTTACATTGTTGGGTGCTTTATTGGTTTTTGGAGAACGGTTGAATTTGTATCAGTGGATCGGGGTTACTATCGCCATCATCTCTTTCTTTATGTTGTCGTCTGCCGGGAAAAAGGAAGGAATCAGTTTCGTTCATAATCGTTGGATATGGTTTATTGTTTTGGCAACTATAACGGGATCGATGAGCGGGTTGTATGATAAATATCTGATGTCAAACGGTTTTGACCGTATGACTGTTCAAGTGTGGTACACCTATTATCAAATGGTAATCATGTTTTTTATTTTACTGTTCTTGTGGTATCCTCATCGAAAAAAGACTACGCCGTTTCGGTGGCGGAACAGTATTTTTCTTATTTCCCTGTTTCTTGTTGTCGCAGATTTTGTTTATTTCTATGCGCTGAGTTTTCCCGATTCCATGATTTCTATAGTCTCTATGGCGAGACGTAGCGGAGTCGTAGTTAGTTTTGTCTTCGGTGTATTCTTTTTCCGGGAGAAGAATATCACGGATAAAGCTATCGATTTGATATTGGTATTGATCGGTATGTATTTTCTCTATTTGGGAAGCCGGTAGATATCTTGTTACTCGTTTTCGATCACGGCAGATGGCTGTCGGACAAGATTTAAACAAGAGTTATGTCTTTATTCTTTTTTCGTTTTACCGTCTTCTCGTTTTTATTGTTTATCTTTGTTTCTCAAAGAAAGATGTTATGAACAGAGTTATTCTTGCTTTTTGTTTTCTATTATGTATATCGGGGCTGAAAGCCCAACAAGTCGCCGCTTATTTTGTCTCTATGCCGGAAGAATTGTTGCTTCAGATAGAGCCGAACCGCCGTAAGGATATGATAGATTTTTTTCAACACGGACAGAAAGGCGGCATTACGAATGCTTTGGGCGGAAATTCCGAGATCACGGCGATGTCGGATAAATATATGTCTGTATCTCTTTCTGATGTCTCTAAAATGGAGATATGTGTTTTGTCTAAAGATACGGCGGATATTATTGCGGTAGTTCGTACGGTGTGCGCTCCCGCATGCGATAGTCGGATAAGCTTTTATGATGAACAGTGGCAGCTTCTCGACACGAAAGATTTTCTACAGCTTCCTGTCAATGCCGATTTTTTTGTCGCTCAAGAAGTTTCCGGCAGAGATGAGGCTTTGGGAATGGTAGATATGATGCTTGCCGAATATCGTTTTTCTCCGGATAATGATGTATTGACGGTTGATTGTACGATAAAAGATTATCTTCCGGATGAGATTTATAAACAAATCGCCCCTTTTTTGAAAAAAGAGGCGTTACAATATTATTGGAACGGAAAACGATATGAATTAAAAAATTGATCGTATTAAACGTATTTTTTATTCGTCTTCTTCCTGATCGTTTATCCGGGTAGCCAGAACTTTATCGATACGGGCTGAGTCCATATCGACAATTTCGAATTCGAATCCTTGCCACTGGAATTTTTCTCCTGTAGTGGGAATATGTTCCAATACCCCTAAGATAAGCCCGCTTAACGTATTATAATTATATTCATTATATAGACCCTCCAGATCGAAGTGTGCCAAAAAGTCATAGAAAGAACATTGTCCGTCTACGAGACATGACCCGTCTTCCCTGACAACGATATCTGGTTCTTCTCCCAGTTCGGGGAGTGCACCGAGCAAGGCCTCCATAATATCTCCCGAAGTGACGATTCCTTGAATGCTTCCGAACTCATCTGTTACCAGACCATACTTTATCCTTTCTTTTTTCATTTTTTCCAGTGCATTATATACGCTCATCGTTTCGGGAATATAATGCGGCGGGATGATATGCTGCCAAATTGAAAAATCGGGAGAGTCTATTTTACCGAACAAGTCCTTTGATTGAAGTATACCTACGACATGATCCAATTTTCCGTCGGATACGGGATATACATGATAAAAATTTTGGCTTATCTCTTTTTTCAAAGTTTCTTTATCGGTAGAAATGTCTATCCATGTGAGTTCATTTCGGTGAGTCATGATAGAGCCGACATTTCTGTCTCCCAAATTAAAGACCCGTTCGACGATATCTTGTTCTACTTCTTGTACCTCACCGTCTTCAGTCCCTTCTCTGATAATTGCTTTAATCTCATCTTCGGTGACTTTTCCCTCTTCATTGGGATTTATGCCTAATAATTTCAAAACCAAAGCTGTACTTTTTGTTAATAATATTACGAACGGAGCTGCAATTTTCGATATAAAATACATCGGCTTGGATACGATGCGAGCAACACGTTCGGCTGCTGCCATACCGATTCGTTTGGGGACAAGTTCCCCGATGATTAAAGTCAGATAGGTGACGATCGTAACGATTATAATTTTGGCTATGGCTAATGAGTATGGAGCTAACGGCTCTATTTGGGCGATTATTACGGCAAAGTTTCCGGCAAAAGACTCCCCGGAATAAAGACCGGTAAGAATTCCGATAAGAGTAATTCCGATTTGGATAGTAGAGAGAAACCGGTCCGGCTCGTTAGCCAATTTTAACGCTGTGCGGGCGGTTTTGCTGCCTCGTTTGGCGTCAGCCTCAAGTCGGGATTTCCTCGCCGATACGAGGGCGATTTCCGACATAGATAAAGTTCCGTTTAAAATGATAAGAATAAGAATAATGATAATTTCCATAAATTAATCTTTAATTTCCCGAAGATAGTGCATTCATAAAAAAACTCATAATTTCAGAAAGATAATTTGCAAACTTTATTTTAATAGGTCTGTTTGAATTTTGTGAAAGAGCATTTAGTCAGCTGTTGTTCAGACATATTTTGATCAGAGGCTCTTATTTATTTGCTATTACCGGTTTTGTTGCAAAATAACACTCCTTATTGTTTGCTGAGTTTGTTTGTAAAAATATTTGTGTAAAATTTTACATGTTTTTTTATCATTTTGTTGTGGCCAACTCTCATGAACGTTTGTTAAAACGCAAATAATCACTATCTTTGTCGTGTCGTTGAAAGCGTCGGCTTTGTTTCGACAATACATATTTGGTAAAAGCGTTTAGTTTTATCCTGGTTCAAAAAATCGCCAATTTTTTAGCAGAAGGATATAACAGTGCAAACGTTCATGCTTAGCCATATAGTCACGTGAGTGAGTATATACGGTCGGGCGTGGGTTGGCTGTTTATTTCTGCGTAGGTGTTTGGCGATACCTTTGAATCGATAAACTGACAAGTTCCCACGCTTTTTTTGTGTCTTTATGTTTAATCGCCGGTTCGGGAATTTAGGGCATGAAGTTTTGCTTGAAAGCAATGGAAAGAAAATTATTTATTTTCTTTTTTGTCCTTTTCGTCTGTTCTTGTTCAAAAGAAGAGACAGAGACCGGGGATATAGAAGAGTCTGATTCTGTCGAGACGGTATTCAGTGAGAATGCGGTGGTGTTAAACGAGCGACAAATCAAAGCCATAGTTACTGTTGACGGAGGTGTCCTCTCTTTTGAGAATACGATAGAGGGTAAAGATCTCCCGTCGATCGGTCAAATCCTTTTCACATCTGAAAAATCAAAACACTTGCCCTATGGTTTTTTAGGTAGGGTTACTCAAATAACGGAGGAAGCGGGTCGGTATAAGGTCGAGACAGAGCCGGCTCCTTTAGATGCCGTGTTTGACAGGCTTGTTATAAAAGAAAGTGTCGATTTAGTGCCTGCTACCCGCGTTTCGGTCCGGAAAGATGAAGATGGATTTTTTTGTATGGAACAATCCGTAACATTCAAGCAAAATTCCGCATCGATTACCGGAACGGCCAGTCTGGGTTTTAAGTTGGATATTCATATCGATATTAATAACCGTGCTCATAAACCTCCTTATGGGTATATAATTCTGCAATCTAAGGTCTCAGGTAATTTGAATTTCAGTTTGTCGGCGGAAAAGAGATTGGAATTGAGACATCCGATAGGCAATGAGATTCCGCTATCCGCTTCTTTAAGTAATATTGCTATCTCTCCGGTATTGCAGCTATATGGAATTGTAGAGGGAGAGGGTGAAATATCCGTCGATGCAGATATGACTTATGCGAAGAAGACGATCGGTGCTATTGAATATAAAGACGGAATATGGAGTGGAAATGCGCGGGATTGGAACAGCGGTGATGATGATTTCGGTTTTAAAACTACGGCCGGTATATCGTTGAATGGCGGTTTCTTTGCGGGAATAGCAACGGCTATCGAATTGAGGTTGTTTAATAATGAAAATATGAAAATTGCCATCGAACCTAAATTCGGGCTGAACGAAACAGGGAATTTTGTCATCGATTTGGTTGATACGGATTTGTTTAGAAAAAACAAAGATTCAAAAATTAAGGCCGGGTTAGGGATAAAAATTGGGGCGAAAGTAGATGCTCAAATTTTTGGAGAAGGAGCGGAATTTCCTATTTGGGATAAATCATTTTTTGAAAAAGAATCATATCTTTTCCCTGTTTTTGAGAATAAAAATATTAAGATCGATAAAGATCGTAAATCGGTCTCAGCCGACTATTCTGTGGGACGTGACCTGTTATTCGGAGCTGCCGTAGGAGTGGCTTTATATAAAGGTAGTCAGATAGATTCTTATTCTAAACCTGTAAATTATTTTTTGAATGAGGACTTCTCAAATCCGTTGACATGTTCGTTCGATAACTTGCAGGATGATGTCGAATATACACTTTGTCCCTATGTGATGTGGGGAGATTCCTCTTATCCCGGTGAGCCGATACATACGTTTACGTTAAAGAAAGAAGAAAATAACGGCTTGGTCGGGCATTGGATCGAAGTCCATTCACAAGGATATTATCACAGTTTTTCCAATCCCGAAAATAATGAAGAATGGGATATGGATATTGATAATGGGAGTGAATATATATTTTTTTCCGATGGAACTGTCATCAATATTTATGATAAACCGGAAGAAGCACCAGCAAGCAGTGTTGTAGGGTCTTGGCAATTATCCGAAAATAAATTGATTCTCAAGTTTGAAGAGAATGGAGATTATGAGCAATTGGTACCGTTTGTAAACGTAGTAGAATTGAATGAATCGATGTTGATTTTAGATAGTTATAGTAAGAATGGAAATTATGAGGCATACGAAAAGGATACTTTTATAAAGGTTACACAGTAATAATCACTTTAAAATTATACTAAAATGAAAATGAAATTTTTGTATTTGATAGGAATCATACTGATCAGCGGTTTATCGGTGTCATGCGATAAAGATTCGGAAGATATAGGAGAAGATACGGACGACAGAGTATCATTCAGTACCCCTCGGTTTAGCTCTATAACAGAAACCTCAGCTTATCTTAACGGTGGGATTCATGGAAAAGGCGTAAAATTCGATTCGCGCGGAATTTGTTATTCGACAAGTCCGAATCCGACGGTAGCAGACCAAGTAATCACTGTAGCTGGAGTGGGAGATACAGTGACATATTGTATAGAAAGATTATCCAATAATACGACCTATTATGTAAGGCTGTTTGCCCGATTAGAAGGTAAAACCGTATATAGCAAGATGAATTCTTTTACGACAACATCTGCTTATGCGCCTGATAATATAATAAATAAATATCTTTGGTTATATCCAAGTACAGATAATGGTACAAAAATCGATGTTTTGACAATAAAGCATCTGAGCCAATCGGAAGGCTTAATAGATGAGAATTTAGTAGAATATTCTTATTCTGTTACGGGGTTGAGATTGGCGGAATACTTCTTAAAAGAATATGACTCCTATTATAATTTGAAATATATATATCAAATAAAATTGATTTTCACTTCAAGTTCATCTGGAAATATCAGTGGAACACGAGCAGATACAAATGGTGAAAGTGTTTCTTTTACAGGAAGTTTTTTCTTTTAAGTATATAAATACTTAATAATGTACGATGAAAACAAAAATATAGACCATTATGTCACGAATGAAAAAATTTTTTACGCTTTTTCTGATCTTTGTACTGTTTCCGGCTATACAGGTAATGGCGGGAGGTACTTATCATCTGAAAGTCGGGGACTCTCAAAGGGTGAGTTTTACACCCCATGACGGTATTTTAACCCATACGATAAGATGGGTGTCATATTCTCCCTATATCGCTGTTTCGGAATATATCGGAACGACAGCTACGATTAAAGTATTAGCGCCGATTGGCGTCTCTCGTGTGATCGTACAATGTGAATATGAGTATATACAATATATTGGGAACTTTCCTCGTTATTTCTCGGCTGTGGAAGATTTTACGATATATGTCGATCCGTCCGACCCTACGGATATTACCCTGCAAAGCAGTCTGACCCTCAATGTCGGAGACTTTGCAACGCTGACGCCGACTCTCTATCCGGCCGGTGCAGAGACGGAACTCTCATGGTCTTCGAGCAACAGTTCCGTAGCCTCGGTAAATGCATCGGGAAAAGTTTTCGGAGGAGAGGCCGGGTCTGCAAATATAACGGTAAGAACGAGTAACGGATTATCGGCAACTTGTCGGGTGACTGTCAAGAATCCGGTACTCTCGCTTCGGATAAATCCGGCAGCGGGATTACTCGAGAAAGGTTCTTCCGTAACTCTGACTGCCGGTTCGAATAATGCGGACATTTATTATACATTAGACGGTTCTGTCCCTACTCGAAACAGCCTTGTTTATTCATCACCCATACCGATCGACCGGAATGTAACGTTGAAAGCGATAGCTTATTGCGATGGTTATACGCAAAGTAGTGTAGTAACCGCCGATTATACGGTTACAGGTCTTAAAACAGTCGGTTGCTATCCGGAAAATAATGCCGAGAATGTAGGCCGGAATGCTATACCTTCTATTACTTTCAATTCCGAAATAAGCGAAAGCGATAAATGGAATGACATTAAACTGAAAAACGGCTCGACGGTGATTCCCGGAGAGAAAATCATTTCGGGAAACACCTTATACTTTGTTCCGGATGAGCCTTTGGAATATAACAAATCATATACATTTACACTGCCCGCCGATGCTGTAAAGACCGACTTAAATGAACCGAATTTCTCATATTCAAGTTCGTTTACGATGTTCGCATTATATGATGTGAGTAATGTCGTTTTGGATTTAGGAAATAATTACAGTTCTATGCTGTTGTCTGATAATAAACAATTGGTAATATGGGGCGAAATGTTTCCTGAATATATGTATGATGTTCTTTCTTTTTCTGCAGGAACTTATTATATGATGGCTATAAAGACAGATGGCAGTTTATGGGCATGGGGCGATAATCAGGCTGGACAGTTGGGTGATGGCACGATAGATGATCGAGAATCGCCTGTTAAGATTATGGATAATGTTCGTTCTGTATCTGCGGGATGGACATATACAATGGCAATAAAAAATGATGGCAGTTTATGGGCATGGGGTAATAATCAATATGGGCAGTTTGGAGATGAGAAAAACTCTCCTGCTAAGATTATGGATAAAGTGGCTTTTATTTCTGCCGGTGCACGATATGCCATGGCTATAAAGACAGATGGTAGTTTGTGGTCGTGGGGATATAATTATAATGGAGAGTTGGGAGATGGTACGACAACCGATAGGCATTCACCCGTAAAGATTATGGATGATGTTGCTTCTGTATCTGCGGGATGGGAGCATACCATGGCTATAAAGACAGATGGCAGTTTATGGGGATGGGGTGATAATTTCTATGGACAATTGGGAGATGGCACGACAACGAGTAGGTATTCGCCTGTAAAGATTATGGACGATGTACTCTCTGTTTCTGTGGGAGCAGGGGGAATGCACACAGTGATTGTAAAAACGGATGGAAGCCTATGGTCGTGGGGTTATAATAGTTGTGGGCAATTGGGAGATGGCACGACAACGAATAGGTATTCACCTGTAAAGATTATGGATAATGTTATTTTTGCTTCTGTAGGAGAAGCCCATACAATGGCAATGAAAGCAGATGGCAGTTTGTGGGCATGGGGTGATAATTCATATGGACAATTGGAATTGGGAGATCAAACGACGACCGCTACTGCTATACCGATAAGAATTATATCTAATTTTTCAACGATTCAAAGCATAGACTTCGACAAAGAAAAAATAGAGTTGCGCATAGGCTCAAAATCTGTTTTACAGACCTACTTGCAACCTTTTAATGCCGAATATGAAAATATATTATGGAACAGTACGAACGAAAATGTCGCTACAGTCTCCCCAAAAGGCGTGATAACTGCTGTCGCTCCGGGTACGACGACGATAACGGCGACGGTAGAAACGGAAAAAGGTGCGGATTGTTCAGCTTCTTGTATCGTAACGGTATCGGATGTGTCGGGAATAAATGCTGTCCCGTATAATCCGTTATCTGCATGGATCGATAATGGAATGTTGCATATAAAAGGATTGAAACCGGGAAACATCTTCTCTATATATGATGCGATGGGCAAGCCGGTCTATCGGGGTACAGCCGAATCCACGGAGATAAATAGACCGATTGAAGGGAAAGGCATTTTTATTGTGAAGACGGAAAACTGTGCGGTTAAAGTCATAAATATAAATTAGTGTACAGCTCTATGAAAACAAAACTTTTATACATAATCGGAATCATGGCAGTGCAATGCTGCCTGATTTCACTATCATCCTGCGGTGGAGAAGACTCGAATGACGAGGTAGGAACAAACGGGATATCCGGTGGATATGCTCCCGAAAATATCATCAACAAAACACTTGTCCTGAAGAATAAAGACGGCTCGGTCAAATTGGATAACGAACATTTTAAACAAGGAGTCTCGGTAAATAACGTCACCGTAGATTATGACAAGTATGCACCATCCTATTCTTATACCGTTACAGGGAAGAATTTGGCGACATACACTTTTAATGCTACAAAAAAGACATATATCCCGTATTACGGTAGTTATCACTATTCCAAATTCTCATTTCAAATCGATTTGATTTTTACCTCGGACTCGGGCGGAAACTATAACGGGACACAAACAAATGCGAATGGCAAGAAAACTAATATTTCAGGAACATTTACACTAAAATCATTCTGATATGAAAGTAATAAAATTTTTTCTGTTTTGTACTTGTTTGCTAATGATAGCATGCGGAGATGAAGACGGAGTGGGGAATGAACACACAGGCTACGCCCCCGCCTCTATCATAGGGAAAGACCTGTGCTTGAGCAGGGACTCCGATATGGATAATTGGTATGTCAAGATACTGCAAACACGAAACGAACTTAAAATGGTCGCCCAAGATTGGGAACTCGGTAATTTAAGTTGTCGATATGACAAAACCGGAAACAATCAGGCAAAACTCAAAATAAGCTATACGATAACCATATTGGACAAGCAAGTACGACATACCGAAGAACTGAATATCCTCTTCACCTCGGAACATGGCGGAACATTCAGCGGTACGGATAAAGTCAGCTCGGATGGCAATACATACGAACAGGAAGCATCAGGTTATTTTACGTTCGATACCGGTGAATTATCCGATTTTGATGATGAGGCTACCGGAGATGAAGACGTAGATTTCTCCTATCTATGCAACTCCTGGAAACTCCGAAGTTCGGAGAAGTATCTGACATTTTATTCGGACAAAACATATCTGATTGTCACTAACGACAACGGCTATCGGGAAGAGAGAGGTTCATATCGGATAGATGTTGCCACAAGCCTGATTTACCTGACCTCCGATCAAGGAACGACAAAACAATACGAAGTCGATCTTCTCATCAAGAATGAATTGGAATGGCGGCAATACAATCAGCAGACAGGAAAATACTCTTACGAAACATACCTCTATTCCGATAAAGACGGAACGGAAAACAATCCCGGAGGCGGCATCGGAACAGAAGAATCTGAAAGCGATGTTTTATACGTATCATTTGAAGAGATTGCTAGGAATAATATTACTACTAATAGGGTTGAAGATTATTTAAAGTATAAATTACAATACAAAAATCCGGAAAATTATACGAGTAGTAGCAAATACCTGAAAGCAGGCATTTGCTATGGTACTTCTCCGCACCCTACTATATTTAAGGATAAGACCACTCAACAGTCGAAAGTTGATCCTAAGGGAAATGCTGTATTGTTATTAAGCGGGTTGGAAGATGCCACCACTTATTATTTGCGTCCATATACAGAAGAAAACGGGAAAGTAACCTATTACAAGGAGACTGAAATAACTACTTTCGGTAAATATGTAAATGCAGAGGTCGTACGGGTTGGAAGAGATAAATGTAAGATAGATTACACTATTGCAAGTGGTACATACGAAGTTACTGTGCATATATACAATTATGCAACCGAAAAGGATACGTATGAACATATCGGCTATAAAAGAGTCGGAGATAGTGGTTCGTCGTCTATATATAACATTCCATACGGTATTGCCCCATATGGATATGGTAGTGGGCTTTTTATTAATATAACTTTTAAAGATATCGATAATCCCAGTCACAACTATACTATGACAGTGTCGACTATTTATCCTGAATATTGATTATGTGCATTTTCTGTTTCACTCGTCAGATAACTCGCTATCTGACGAGTGAAAACACAAAAATGACCGGATAATATTTTTTGTCGGAGAATTTAGACAGTCTCCAAGGGTGAAATATTCTTTAATTATTGTATATAAGGGTGTTTGTTTGAAAAATTATTACGATATTTGCAGTCACGTTCTGTTCGGAACATGGAGAAATAATGGCTTTTGTAAAAATATGGGAGTTTCCTTTTCTTGTGAAAAGAAAAAGCTATATATTTGCAAGCCAAAAAATTATAAACAAAGAATTATATAATCATAATAAAAAAATCGTAGAAAAATGACTAAGGCAGACATTGTAAACGAGATTTCAAAAAACACAGGAATTGAAAAAGCGCTCGTTCTGGCAACAGTAGAACAATTCATGGATTCGGTAAAAAGCTCGTTGGCAAAAGGTGATAATGTGTATCTGAGAGGATTCGGAAGCTTCATTGTGAAAAAAAGAGCTCAGAAAACTGCAAGAAATATCTCTAAAAATACGACGATTATTATTCCGGAACACAATATCCCGGCATTTAAACCTGCTAAAACTTTCATGGGAGAAGTGAAGTAATTTATTATAGTATTAATTATTTAAACGCATAAGATCATGCCAAGCGGAAAAAAAAGAAAAGGACACAAGATGTCCACGCATAAGCGCAAAAAAAGACTGAGAAAGAATAGACATAAGAAGAAAAAATAATGTCTGTCTTTTCATAAAAAAACAGAGAACCCAAAGAGCAAACTTATGGAAGAACATTCAAAAGTTTGTTCTTTGTTCTTTATAGTCCTCTGTTTTAACAAGTCGTATTATTTGTATTTAGCATTTAACAATAACCTAAAACGTATTGATGTGTCCACTGAATTAGTAGTTGATGTCCAACCCAAGGAGGTTTCGATCGCTTTGCTCGATGACAAACGTCTTGTAGAGTTGCAGAAAGAAGCCCGGAATATATCGTTTTCGGTAGGCGATATTTATTTGGGAAGGGTGAAGAAGCTGATGCCTGGACTAAATGCCGCGTTTGTGGATGTAGGTTATGAAAAAGATGCTTTTCTTCATTATCTGGACTTAGGTTCTCAATTTAACTCATGCGAGAAGTTTATTAAGCAGTCGCTTTCGGATCGTAAGCGGGTTTTGTCGATCTCGAAATTCAATATGCTTCCCGAGATCGACAAAGACGGGACGGTGAGCGATGTCCTTAAAGTAGGGCAGGAGATTTTGGTACAAATATCCAAAGAGCCGATTTCGTCCAAAGGGCCGAGGTTGACCGCCGAAATTTCTTTTGCAGGTCGTTTTCTGGTGTTGCTGCCTTTTTCCGATAAGGTTTCGATTTCTCAGAAAATAAAGTCTAACGAGGAAAAAACGCGTCTGAAACAGTTGATACAGAGTATTAAGCCAAAGAATTTTGGAGTAATCGTGCGTACTGTTGCAGAAAATAAACGAGTTGCCGAGCTGGACAATGAATTGAAAACCTTGGTAAAGTGTTGGGAAGATTGTCTGGTAAAATTGCAAAAGGCTAAAACTCCTTCTCTTATTTTTGAAGAAACCGGTCGTACGGTGGGCGTTTTGAGGGACATTTTCAGTCCGTCATTTGAAAATATATATGTTAATGATGAGGATGCCTATCAGCAGATCTATAATTATGTGAGCTTGATTGCTCCCGAACGGAAGGATATTGTCAAACTGTATAAGGGGGATCTCCCTATTTTTGATAATTTTGCCATTACCAAACAGATAAAATCTTCATTCGGAAAAACGGTTTCGTTTAAGAACGGGGCATACCTGATTATAGAACATACCGAGGCATTGCATGTCATCGATGTAAATAGCGGTAATCGGTCAAAATCGACTGCCGGCCAGGAAAGTAACGCATTGGATGTGAATCTTGCCGCTGCAGAGGAGATTGCCCGTCAATTGCGACTGAGAGATATGGGGGGGATTATCGTTATCGATTATATCGATATGATGGAGCCTGATAATCGTCAGAAGTTGTATGACCGGATGAAAGAATTAATGGCACAGGACAGAGCCAGACATAACATTTTGCCGTTAAGTAAATTCGGATTAATGCAGATTACCCGTCAAAGGGTACGTCCGGCATTGGATATAAATACCAGTGAAGATTGTCCTACTTGTTATGGGAAGGGTACGATTCGCCCTTCAATCCTTTTTACCGACCGTCTTGAAGATAAGATATCTTATTTAGTACATAAGCTCAAAGTAAAGAAGTTCTCTTTACATGTACATCCTTTTATTGCGGCGTTTATTAATAAGGGATTTTTTTCCCTGAAATGGCAATGGAGATGCAAATATGCATTCCGCTTCAAGTTGATACCGAATCAATCTCTCGCGTTTCTGGAGTATAAATTTTATGATGGGAATAACAGTGAGATAGATTTAAAGGAAGAGATCGAGATTAAATGATGAAATTTCTCTTCGAAGAAAAAATAACGGACTCTTTTCTTTGGAAAAGAGTCCGTCTTGTTATATACGATCCAAAACTATTTCGATAAGATCTTTGATCGAATTTTTATAATTGCTATTGGCATGGTGAGCTACGCGATTGGCGATAATCGTGCATACGGTCATGGCTTTATGTCCCATAAGCTTGGATAGCCCGGCAAGAGCAGAGCTTTCCATCTCGTAATTAGTGATCACATGTCCGTCTTTATACTTGAACGCTTCTATTTTTTTATTCAGGTTCTTGTCTGCCAGAGGAACCCTCAGTTCCCGTCCTTGAGGTCCGTAAAATCCGTTTGCAGAAATCGTTACACCTTTTACCATCTCGCCTTTCCCAATTTGCTCTACCAGTTCTTTGTCTGCATCGATTACATAAGGAGCGGCCCAAAGAGAGTTCCATTCGACAAAATCGCAGAAAGCCTTTTCGAATTCGAGATCGCAAACTTCATTGCGCCTGGCATAAAAATTCAATACTCCGTCAAAACCGATCGATTTTTCTGATATGACGAATGTTCCTATGGGGACATGTGGTTGCAAACCTCCCGAAGTTCCGATACGCACCATTGTCAGTTGCCTGAATTCAGGCTTTTCGTTCCGGGTTTCAAAATCGATGTTGGCAAGAGCATCCAGCTCGTTTACAACAATGTCGATATTGTCTGTTCCTATTCCATGAGAAACGACGGTGATGCGTTTCCCTTTATAAGTGCCTGTTATGGTATGGAATTCACGACTGCTTATATCACATTCTTTTGTGTCGAAAAATGACGCTACAAGATCTACCCGGCCGGGATCGCCTACCAGAATGATTTTATCCGATAATTGTTCGGGACGTACGTGCAAGTGAAAAGCACTTCCGTCTTGGTTGATAATTAGTTCTGATTCCGGAAAATGTTTCATAGCTTTCGGTTTTATGTTTATAACTTAAAATACGAATATAAGCATTATTTTTAAGAGCCCGGTTGAGAATATGTATAAATTTTCCAATAAAAATACTATCGGGGAGTCTTTGTGTTTTCTTCCGCTCTGTTCTACCGTCTTTTATACATCAGGTAGGCTGTTTATTCTTTATTGGAAAGGAAAAACATCTGCGAAAACGACTTTCAAGAATGTCTGTGCAAGATTCAAGCAGGTTTTGGAACGGGAAGTCCCGAAGGTTAAAAAGTTTATCTATATGTCCGTATATCGTGAAAATAAAAAAGTCGTATATTTGCAATCATATATATAAGTACTTTTGATTGTTAATGTCCCTGTTCGGGGATTTCAAAATAAAAATATGGCAACAAAACCTGCAATACCTAAAGGAACCCGGGATTTTTCTCCGGAAGAGATGGCGAAACGGAATTATATATTCGATACGATCAGCGAAGTTTTCCATTTATTCGGATTTCAACAGATCGAAACCCCCGCGATGGAGAATCTTTCTACTTTGATGGGAAAGTATGGAGAAGAAGGTGACAAGCTGTTGTTCAAAGTGCTGAATTCCGGAGACTTTCTTTCGGGTGTGACGGATGAGGAGCTGTCTGCTCGTAATACGAATAAACTTGCCTCCATGTTGTGTGAGAAAGGTTTGCGTTATGATCTTACCGTTCCTTTTGCCCGTTTTGTCGTCATGCATCGGAATGAAATCGGTTTTCCTTTTAAGAGGTATCAGATACAACCGGTTTGGCGTGCCGACCGACCGCAAAAAGGCCGTTATCGTGAATTTTATCAGTGTGATGCCGATGTTGTCGGTTCTGATTCGTTGTTGAACGAGGTAGAATTGTTGCAATTGATGGATGAAGTCTATTCCCGTTTTGGCATTCGTGTGGCGATAAAGTTGAACAACCGGAAAATATTGAGCGGTATTGCCGATGTCATAGGCGAACCGGAAAAAATCGTCGATATTACGGTTGCCATCGATAAACTCGATAAGATAGGATTGGAAAAGGTCAATGAGGAGTTGAGAGAGAAAGGTATTGCTGAAGAGGCAATAGCCAAGTTGCAGCCGATTATACTTCTGGAAGGTTCGAATCGGGAAAAACTGGCTGTGCTTCGTGATGTGCTTGCCGCATCGGAGGTCGGCATGAAAGGAATCTCAGAATTGGAGTATATTCTGGATAGAATAGACGCGTCGCCGTTGCGTTCGGCTCTCGATATTGATCTTACGCTGGCGCGCGGATTGAATTACTATACGGGGGCGATTGTCGAAGTGAAAGCGTTGGATGTGCAGATAGGCAGTATTACCGGAGGAGGGCGTTATGATAATTTGACCGGTGTGTTCGGGATGCCGGGAGTATCGGGCGTAGGCATCTCTTTCGGGGCCGACCGCATTTTCGATGTCCTAAATCAACTTGATCTGTATCCTAAAGACTCGCTATCTACGACACAAATCATGTTTGTTAATTTTGGCGAAAAAGAGCAGGAGGTTTGTTTGGCTCATGCTTCATTACTTCGTCGTGCGGGAATTCGCACCGAGGTATATCCCGAAGCTGCCAAAATGAAAAAGCAGATGAGTTATGCCGATTCGAAGAAAATTCCCTATGTGGCGTTGGTCGGCGAGAACGAGATTGCTGCCGGTAAGATCGCGGTAAAAAATATGGTTACAGGAGAGCAGCAGATGTTGACGGTAAATGAATTGGTGAATTTTTTAAAATAAGAGGATTATGATACGTTCGCGAAAAGCCGGTGTTGAGGATATCCCTTTGATTAGGGATTTGGCGGAAAAGACATTTTTACCTACTTATCGGGACATACTTTCGACGGATCAACTGTATTGGATGTTTGATTGGATGTACTCCGAAAACAGCCTTCGCCAGCAGATGTCCGAAGGACATGTTTTTTTTATTGCGTATGACGATGATACCCCTTGCGGTTATGTCTCGGTCGAACGGCAGGGAGAGGCTTTGTTCCATTTGCAGAAAATATATGTGCTTCCCGATTGTCAAGGCAAGCATGTAGGGCAGTATCTCGTGCAGTTGGTATTTGATTATGTAAAATCTCTTTGTCCCGGAGAATGTAGTACGGTAGAGTTGAATGTAAACCGGAATAATAAAGCCAAGTCTTTTTATGAGCACATGGGATTTTCCGTTGCCCGTAGCGGGGACTTTCCGATAGGGAACGGTTATTATATGAATGATTATATAATGGCTATTAAATTGTCTTGATATTCAAAAAAACAGATTATATCGAGCTCATATTTATTGGAAAATTTTAGACAGATTCTTAAATAAGTTTCTATTCTTTGGGGATAATTCCCATTTTTTCCATTAAAAAACAGGCATTCATATTTTGTGCGACTCCCGGTTGCAATTTATAAGAAAAGGATAACTCGTTGTCGTTTATATCTGCTTCGAATCTGAAATTTTCGATAGTGTCCGGCCATTTTTCGGCTAAACTTCCTAATAGCAGATCATGAGTTGCAATAACTCCGGCAGCATTGAGTTTTACCAGTTTTTGAACCAAAGCCAAAGAGCCTTTTTGCTTATCTGTGGAATTTGTTCCCTTTAATATTTCATCTAAGATGATGAACAGTTTTTCTCCCGATTCAAGTCTGTCTATAATTTGTTTCAACCGTTTCAGCTCAGCGAAAAAATAGGATTCTTGATCGCTCAGGGAGTCTGTTGTCCGTAAGCTTGTAAATAATTTGCATGGAGACAGTTGCATTTCTTTTGCACAGACCGGTGCACCGATACATGCCAAAAGATGATTGATTCCGATCGTTCTCAAATAAGTGCTTTTCCCTGCCATATTAGCTCCTGTTATTACGAGGAAGGAGGGGCGTTGCAGCATCTCTACAGGATTGCAAACACATCGTTCGGGTTCTATCAGCGGATGTCCTAATTCCGTTGCTTTCATTACCGGATTATCGTTGTCGTTCAATACGGGAAATATATATTCAGGATGATTGAACCGGAATGTGGCGAGAGAGCAGAGAGCATCGAAACGGGCAATAGTTTCTATCCATCCGGGTAGAAATTTCCCGTTGTTGCGTATCCATTTTTCTATTGCTGCCAACTGTTTGAAATCCCAGAGGAAAAATCCGTTTAATATTGCAAATCCTATGGCATTGTATCTTTGATCGAGGTTACGCAGATATTTTCCTAATTGTTTTATGCGGGATGATACGGGAATTCCCTCTGTGTGCAAATCTGTACGGATGTTCTGAAGTAGCGAACTCGAGAATTCCGATTTTTCGAGTTGTTCGATAAGTCCGGCGTAAGTATTTAAAGATTTCAGCCCTTCGTTCAGTTTGTTTTGTGTACGGCTTACTCGTCCGGAAAGGATTGTCGCATAGCAGAAACATGTTAAAAATAGGAAAAGAATATAGTTTCCCGTCCCGACACCGAAGATCCACATCAGGATTAGAATTCCGAAAGTCCAAGGGATAAAAGGCAAGATTATGTGTAGCCATTTAGAAACATAAATCGGTGAATCGTTCGATAATTCTGAAATAATCTGTGCATCTGTTTTACTTTCCCGGGAGGTCATTCCGTTTGCCAAGAAGTCAATTCGGAGCTCAGTCAATAGAGAAAGTTCTTCGACTGCCTGTTGCCTGTTGCGTATTTTATCGGGATCGATTAGCGGATGGGTTATCCATTCGACTAATTTTTGCTGTCCGATGATGGATGCACTTCGGTTCAGATAGGCGAAAAGAGATTTTTTCCCGAAAATATCCAAATCGTTCGAAAAGTCATGTGTCGGATCTATATATTCTTTTCCGGTATCGATTCCTTCAAAATCGTATCTTTTCAGTTGCAGCTCTTTTTTGCAAATGGAAATCTTTGCTTCCAAAAAACTTTTTCGGGCAAAAAAACGATCATGGATACGCATCATTCCTAAAAAACAAGCTATACCGACAATAATCACACCGATAATAATTCCGGTATTGTATCCCCATAAGAAATAAAGAACGGTTAAAGTCAGGATAACCCAGCATAAACGTAAAGTTCCGATGCTGTAGATTTTTTTTCGAATACGTACAAGGGCTTGCTGTGTTACTTCGAGCAAATGGTTATAATAATGAACTGTATTATCGGTCATACTGTTATTTGTTTTGTCGGTAAAGATACCAATTTGTTAGCACCTGTCTGCATTTTACACAAAATCAAAAGAGTGTAAATATATAATTTTTGGTCGTAAGATTCGGACGGGCTTTTATATGAGGCTTTCCTTTTTCGGTTTATTTATGATAAACTTTGCAAAGAGGAGAGTCTTTAAAACATAAAATTGTATTTTTGTGATTGTCTAATGTAATTAAAAACGATTATGAAGCGTGTTTATTGTTTGATGATTTTGTTGTTGTGTGCAACATCTGTCCTTTTGGCTCAAAAAAAAGCTGAAATAGAATTTAAGCAGACAAAGTATGATTTTCACGAGATAGCTGAGGAAAATGGTGATGTGTCTCATGTATTTACATTTATCAATAAAGGAAATGCCCCGTTGATTATTACCCGTGCTTCGGCAAATTGCGGGTGTACCAAGCCCGAATATCCGGTAAAGCCGGTTGCCCCCGGTAAAGAAGGTCAGATCAAAGTGACTTATCAGCCGAAAGGCCGTCCCGGCAGTTTCTCGAAAAATATTTATGTATATACCAATGGAGAGCCGGAACGGGTGGTATTGTTAATTACAGGAACAGTGATCCCAAAACCTTAAAAAAAAACGAATTTTATGATAAGACGGAGTACTACCTTATTGCTATTTGCAGTTCTGTTCGTTTCCGGAGTTTATGCACAAAAGACGGCTAAAATATCTTTTTTGGAGACAACGCATAATTTCGGTTCTTTTTCTGAAAAACTGGGGAGTGTAAGTTGTGTTTTTTCGTTTGTGAATACGGGGGATGCGCCATTGATTATAACTCGTGCGACGGCATCGTGCGGGTGTACTCGTCCTGAATTTCCGATGCAGCCGGTAGCTCCGGGAGACAGCGGGCAAATAAAAGTGACTTATAATGCAGTAGGGCGTCCCGGCAGTTTTGAGAAGAATATTTCGGTGTATGCCAATACCGATCCGGAACGTACGACTTTGATAATTAAGGGGAGTGTGATTCCGGTTCAACGTAGTGTCGCTCCGGCTTACGGACATACGATGGGGACTTTGGGGCTGAAAGCCGTACATGTTCCCTTTTTTGAAGTATATACCAATAAAACCAAAGTAGAGAAGATCGATATTATAAACAACGGAAAGACGCCTCTCACATTAGAATTTGACAAAGTTCCTCGCCATTTGGACGTTTCGGTATTGCCTGAGACTTTGTCTCCGGGAGAAAAAGGCCGGATATTGATAACTTATCATGCCGATAGGGCTAAGGATTGGGGAATCCGCCGGGATGAGTTTTGGGTAAAGTTGCCTTCTTCCGATAAACCGCAGCCTCAAAATAAAATAACTGTTTCTGCAGATATTCAGGAAGATTATTCGGGAATGACTCCCGACCAAATTGCAAAAGCTCCTCATCTCGAAATCGGTAACGATTTAGTGGATTTCGGAACTATAAAAGGAAATACTGCTGTTTCTAAATCGGTGAGTTTGACTAATACTGGCGTTTCTAATCTCCAGATCCGCAAGGTCAATAACGAATCGCAAGTTGTTTCGGTATCTCTCCCGCAGATGAGTATACAGTCAGGAAAATCGATAGATATGAAAATAACGGTGAGGCCTTCGAAATCTCGCAGCCGCTTATTGAACCATCGCATTTTCATTATTACTAACGACCCTGCAAGGCCTACGATATCATTGCCTGTTGTTGCGACATTTGAATAATATATTATTTTATTGGAGAATTATTACTATGGAACACATCGAGAACGATAATAAATATGAGGGATTAGCGGTTAATAAGGGTGTAGCGCAACCTCCTGCCGTAAATCCGTATTTAAATAAAATCAGAAAGGTTCGCAGGCGGCAATATACGGCAGCCGAATATACTGAGCATATTTTAAAGGGTGATATTACGGTGTTGAGTCAGGCTGTTACGTTGGTAGAAAGTAATTTGCCCGATCATCAGATACTTGCGCAAGAAGTAATCGAGAAATGTCTGCCTTATGCAGGGAGCTCGGTACGAGTAGGCATCACCGGTGTTCCCGGATCGGGTAAAAGTACATCGATCGATGCGTTCGGACTTCATGTCCTTAAAAAAGGAGGTAAACTTGCCGTGTTGGCGATAGACCCGAGTAGCGAGCTTTCAAAAGGAAGTATTTTGGGAGATAAAACCCGGATGGAAAAACTTTCTGTTGCAGATAATGCCTTTATAAGGCCTTCACCTTCTGCCGGATCTTTGGGAGGTGTAGCTCGTAAAACCCGTGAAACGATCGTTTTATGTGAGGCTGCCGGATTCGATAATATATTTGTGGAAACTGTCGGAGTCGGGCAGTCTGAAACAGCGGTGCATTCTATGGTCGATTTTTTCCTTTTAATACAGTTGGCCGGAACAGGTGACGAGTTACAGGGAATTAAGCGGGGAATTATGGAGATGGCTGATGGAATCGTGATTAACAAAGCAGACGGCAGTAATATTGAAAAGGCGAAACTTGCACAAGCACATTTTCGCAATGCGTTGCATCTTTTTCCACCGACTCCGTCCGGTTGGATACCGCAAGTGCTGACTTATTCCGGGTACTATGAGATCGGTATCGGAGAAGTGTGGAATATGATTGATGAATATATCGCTTTTGTTAAGAAGAACGGTTATTTTGAGCATAAACGTCAAGAACAGGCAAAATATTGGATGCTGGAAACCATAAATGATCAGTTGAAATCTCATTTTTATCAAAACTCTGAAATAGTATCGTTGCTCCAAGAAAAAGAAAATAGAGTTTTGCATTCGATACAAAGTCCTTTTACTGCAGCTAAAGAGGTATTGGATTTTTATTTCGGTAAAATTCTTTGATATTATTAAGAGCCTGTCTAAATTTTCCAATAAAAAAATACTATCAGATATTTTTGCGTTTTCTTCCGGTCTTTTTCCCCGTTTTCTCTCGTCAGATAACCCGCTATCATCCTCGTAAAAACAGAAAAACATACGTGGAAGAAATTCTCAAAACCTGACCCGAGTAAAATTAAATAAGCTATAAAATTCCGTATAGAGTAATGAATTTGATTCTCGTACGGATTTTTTTATAAACGCAGAGGCTATTTTATTATAGATGAGAAATAAAAGCCTGTCTGAATTTTTACACAGGTAAGGTTTAGACAGGCTTTAAGATTTTGTAATCTCTGTTTTTTTTCATAATTTGCAAGAGTTTTATTTTCAATTTGTAAGGAGTATGCAATTGTCAGAATTTAGTTTACAGTTACCTGTTACCGATCCGACTTTAATATTTTTTCTCGTACTTGTCATTATTCTCTTTGCTCCGGTGATATTGCAACGCTTGCACATTCCTCATATTGTCGGGCTGATTTTGGCAGGAGTCCTTGTAGGGCAGCATGGTTTCAATATTCTGAAACAAGATAGCAGTTTTGATTTGTTCGGAAAAGTGGGGTTATACTATATAATGTTTCTGGCAGGTCTGGAAATGAATATGGAGGATTTTAAAAGTATCCGGGTTAAGGCTACGGTATTGGGGCTTCTTGCTTTTATATTTCCTTTGGGTATAGGGATTTGGACTAATATGCATTTGCTTGAATATAGCCTCGTGACCTCTGTGCTGCTTGCCAGTATGTATGCTTCGCACACTTTGATATCTTATCCGATAGTTCTCAGGTATGGCATCAATAGCCAGCGCTCTGTCGGCATTGCCGTGGGGGGAACTGCCGTCACCGATACGTTGACATTGTTGGTATTGGCGGTAATAAGCGGTTTATATAAGGAAGAAGCATTTGATCTGTTTTGGGTGTGGCTGCTTGTGAAGGTCATTGTATTGAGTTTGGTCATCATGTATCTTTTCCCTCGCATTTGCCGATGGTTTTTCCATCGTTACAATGATAATATCGTGCAGTATATCTTTGTCATGTCTCTTGTGTTTTTGGGAGCAGGATTGATGGAACTTATCGGGATGGAAGGAATTCTCGGCGCATTCCTTGTCGGATTGGTCTTAAATAAGTTGATACCTCATGTTTCTCCTTTGATGAGTCATTTGGAGTTTGTCGGCAATGCTTTATTCATTCCTTATTTTTTGATTGGGGTAGGAATGTTGATTAATGTTAAAGTATTGTTCGGACATTTCGATTCCCTTAAAGTTGCTTTTGTAATGATTGTCGTGGCTCTTTCGGGAAAATGGATTGCTTGTTGGTTGACTCAGAAAATATATAAAATGCGGGCTGTCGAACGGGAGTTGATGTTTGGATTGAGTAATGCGCAGGCTGCCGCGACATTAGCTGCCGTATTGATAGGGTATAATATTATTCTTCCCGACGGGCAGCGTTTGCTGAATGAGGATGTGCTGAATGGTACGATATTATTGATCCTTGTAACATGTGTAGTAAGTTCGTTTATTACCGAGTATGCCGCAAAACGTATCGTAATGGATAGTGCGGTCGAGGTGGTCGGCGAAAAGGTACAGAAAAGGGAAAAATTTTTGATTCCTCTTGCTAATCCCAGAACTTTGGAACAGCTTGTCGGCTTTTCTTTGCTGTTAAGGGATAAGAAAGACAGAGACAATTTTGTCGCTCTTAACGTAATAAATGACAATAATGATTCATTGAAACAAGAACTTCAAGGGAAACATTCTCTGGAAAGGGCCGCTCAAATAATGACAGAAGCGGATGTAGAGCCGAAAACCGTAATGCGTTTTGACCTGAATATTGCGACCGGTATTTTTCATACGGCAAAAGAGCATGACGTAACGGACATTATTATCGGATTGCATCATAGGAAGAGTATTGTCGATTCGTTTCTGGGAACGTTGTCTGAAAATCTGTTGAAAAAAACGTGCATGCAAATTATGATAGCCCGTTTTCATATTCCGGTCACTTCTTTGCAATGTATTATTGTTGCTGTTCCTCCGAAGGCGGAATTTGAATGCGGATTTGTTAAGTGGATTTCCCATTTGTGCCGTATAAGCGGGCATTTAGGTTGTCAGATTCATTTTTATGCACATCCGCAAACATCGGGATATATTCGTAAATATATTCGAAGGAAACATCGGGATATAGATGCTGTTTATACCGACCTTGTCAGTTGGGAAGATTTGCTTATACTGACCGGACAAATGAATTATGAATGTTTGTTGGTGATTGTTTCGGCACGGCAGGGAGCGATTTCTTATGACTCTTCTTTTGAAAAGCTTCCGGGACAAATATCCCGATATTTTAACAATAATAGTGTCGTACTGCTTTTCCCTGAACAGAATGGGGAACAGCAATAAGAGCCAGTCTGAATTTTCCGACAAAAAATATTATCAGGTCATCTTTGCGTTTTTTCCGGTCTGTTTTTGTCGTGTATTCTTAATGCTTATCGTCTGAAATCATACTCTTTTATGAATTTTATTTGTTTTCTTGAAATGGCGGTCTGCTAATTATCTGTACAGATAATTTTTTCGGGAAGAAACCGAAGTAGAATATTTTCGGATTCTTAAAATAGATTAAATAGCAGGAGATACATATAAAATCTTTCCCTGCTAAGTTTTTTTTAATCGGGATTTTAATTGTTGCGTTCTTTTTTTGCACTTGTTTCGTACCGGAATGATAAACACACACACATATACGATTATGAATTTAAAATTACGTTTTTTCTCTCTATTATTCATTGCGTTTTTATTTCCGAAATGTCTTTTTGCAAGTTCTACGCTTCTACATCTGGATTGGAAAAATTATCTGGCAAAATATGACTTGCTTTGGAATCGTTTACCGGAGAAACTCTGGCAGTCTCCTTTTATGGGGAATGGAATGTTAGGCACGTATATCGTGTATGAAAAAGATTGCAATTCGATGCGTTTTGAGGTGTGCCGGAGCGATGTTCACGATCATCGTGCCGTACCTGAGACAGGAGACGGAAATATATTGTTCAATCGTTCCCGTCTTATGATCGGACATTTTTTGATGAAGCCGTGCGGTCGCATTCTGAAGTGTGACATGCGTACGGATATTTATAATGCGGAGACGTCAGGGACAATTATAACGGATAAAGGCTCGATACGATTTGAAGTTTTTGTGCATTCGCTTGATATGGGGATTATCGTAAAGACTGATGCGTCGTCCGGAGAAAACGGGTTTACATGGCAATGGGTCTCGGATTCTCCGAATTCTCCTCGGTATGATAAGTTTAAGGCCGGCGGGAATACTTCAAAGGTGGTACGGGAATATAAAGAGAATGCTCCGGCTGTTGTGGATGAAGAAAACCGGACGGCATTGTTTACTTATTTGAATGGCGGACAGACTGCTGTCCGTTGGCATATTTCGGGAAAAGGCAGTGTCCGGAGTCTATATGTGACTTGCGCCCATTCTTATCCTGAACATAATGCTTTGCAATTGTCTCGAGAATATCTTGACCGGATCTTGAAACCTTCTTATTCGAAGTTGAAAAAGACGCATCGGGAGTGGTGGAATAACTTTTATCAGAAAAGTTTTATTTCTTTACCGGATAAGAGAATCGAGAATTTTTATTGGATACAATTATATAAATTGGGATCGGCTACCCGTGCGGATCGGGGGATTATCGATAATACAGGACCATGGATGGCTTTGACGCAATGGCCTGCTGCATGGTGGAATTTGAATGTGCAGCTTTCCTATTGGACAACTTATCCTTCTAATCATTTGGAACTTTCCCGCTCTTTGTCCAATACGATTTTTGCAGGAGAAAAGAATTTGATTCTAAATGTTCCGCAGAAATATAGATATAATTCTGCGGCTTTAGCACGGGCTACAGCTCCTGATTTGGTCGGATGGGTACGTGAAGCCGGAGCGTCGAAAGACGGTCCGGAAATCGGGTTATTGACATGGGCTTGTCATAATATATGGCTGGAATATCGGTATTCGATGGATAAGGAAATTTTAAAAAAGTTGTTTCCTATATTGAAACGTTCGGTCAACTATTATCTGCATTTTTTGAAAGAAGAAGATGATAAGCGGTTTCATCTGCCTTCTACCTATTCTCCGGAATACGGCAGCGCCTCGGATTGCAATTTTGATCTGTCGTTGTTGAAATGGGGATGTAAAACACTTTTGGAAGCTGATTCTATATTGGGAATAAAAGATGATTTGTGTTCCCGTTGGAAAGATGTTTATGCAAGACTGACTGATTTCCCTTCCGATCCGGATGAAGGCTGGATGATAGGTCGGAATCGACCGTATGATATGTCGCACAGACATTATTCTCATTTGTTGATGGCTTATCCGCTATATCTTGTAAACCGAGACCAACCGGGAGGTAAAGAGATGATCGTTAAGAGTGTAAACCATTGGCAAAGTATAAAAGGTGCTCTTGAAGGATATTCGCGTACAGGAGCGGCTTCTTTGTATGCTTCTGTCGGGGAAGGGGATAAGGCTTTAGCTTATTTGGAGGAATTTATGCAAAAGTCGATGCAGCCGAATACTTGCTATCAGGAGGGCGGGAATCTGGTTATAGAGACTCCTCTTTCGGGTGCTCGGGCTTTATTGGATATGGCATTGCAGAGCTGGGGCGGTAAAATTCGTATTTTTCCGGCGATTCCCGGAATATGGAGGGACTTCGCCTTTGATAATTTACTGGCAGAAGGAGCTTTTGAAGTGAGTGCCGTTCGTAAAAACGGTAAGGTCGCATGGATACGTGTTCACAGTTTGGCGGGAGAACCGTGTTTGATCGAGTGTGATTTTTCGGGGGAACTGTATCAAAAAGGGAAACGGAGATATAAGATCGATCGAATTTCCGATACTCTTTTTAGCTTGGATTTGAAAGCCGGGGAAGAGGTCGTCCTGTATAGTGATCCGTCTTTTAAAGATTTTAGAATAGGACCTGTTTCCGGTACTGAAAACAGAAAACCTTTTGGTTTTTACAACTGATGAAGAGATTATTTAATTCACATTAAAATTATGATTATATGAAAAAAAATTTGCTGTTTGTCTCATTGCTAATGGTCGCAGTAGCCGGAATGACGGTTTTCGAGGTGTCTGGAGCGGATGATAAGAAAAAGAAAAAAACACCGGTGACTTTGGGCCCTAACCCTTTTGTAACCCATATATTTACAGCAGATCCTTCTGCCCATGTGTGGAAGGATGGTCGTTTGTATGTATATCCTTCACATGACGTAGATCCGCCTCGAGGGTGCGACTTGATGGATCGTTATCATGTATTTTCTACAGATGATATGGTAAACTGGACTGATCATGGGGAGATTTTGAATTCGAGTCAAGTGCCGTGGGGACGTCCTGAGGGAGGTTTTATGTGGGCTCCTGATTGTGCTTATAAAAACGGTACTTATTATTTTTATTTCCCACATCCGAGTGGTACGGATTGGAATAATACATGGAAAGTCGGAATTGCGACGAGCAAGTATCCGGCAAAAGATTTTAAAGTGCAAGGGTATATCGAAGGGCTCGGCGATGCTTTTGCCATGATCGACCCTTGTGTATTTGTGGATGATGATGGTCAGGCATATTTTTATTATGGCGGTGGCGGAAGATGTATTGGCGCCAGACTGAAAGATAATATGGTAGAATTAGCGGAAAAACCGCATAAGATGGAGGGTCTTTCAGATTTTCACGAGGCTGCTTGGGTACATAAGAGAAACGGAATTTATTATTTGTCTTATTCCGATAATGTTCCTCATCCCAATGGAAACAGGATGCATTATGCCACCAGTACGAGCCCGTTAGGACCATGGACTTATCGCGGAGTGATTTTGGAGGCTACGGGTTCGGGTACGAGTCATGGATCTATCGTGGAATATAAAGGGGAATGGTATTTGTTTTATCATGATTGTTCTATTTCAGGAAGGGGAAATCTGCGTTCGATCTGTGTAGATAAATTGTATTATAATCCAGACGGAAGCATTCAATTGGTAAAACAAACAAAAGGTGGAATTAAGAAATAAAGTTTTGTATTGAATCGGAAAGAGAAAGGGACTGTTCAAAAAAAGCAGTCCCTTTGTTGTAATTAATTGAATACTATTCGGTCATATTTTTATTGACAGGTTTTTGTTTTGTTTGTGTAGCAGCTGTTGTCCCGGTTTCGGGTACTGTCGTATTTTCTTCCCAATGGAATGGAGCGAACTCGGAGTCTTCACTTTTCCATGACGGTTTACGGGCGGCATAGATGATAAACGGAGCTGCTACAACAACGATGCAGCCTATGATAAGGACAGAGAACCATACGGTATTATTTCCTGTCGATATTTGACTGGGAGGAATGAAACTTAATATGAAAGCGAGTAATGATCCGCAGAATCCGAGTCCGGCGACAAACCAGATCAATCCGTTGCCTTTACTTCCGATGCGGAAAGGCCGGTCTGCTTTTTTCATGTTATACCGCAGATAGATGGCTGCAGCAAACATCATCAAGTACATGATGAGGTAGAGCAGAACGGTGAGCTGAGAGAGAATTTGGTAAAAACTTTGAACAGAGGGCATTACGACAAAAAGCAAGCTTAAAAGAGTGACGGCAAGCCCTTGGATGTACAGGATGTTTTTTTGCACGCCTATTTTATTCGTTTTTTGGAAGAATGGAGGCAGATACCCGGCTTTTCCTACGGCAAATATACCTTTTGACGGACCTGCAACCCAAGTTAGTACTCCGGCTAATACTCCGAAAGCCAGCGCTACGGCGATGACCGGCGATAACCATGACATGCGGATAAAGCTGAAATAGTTGTCGAATCCTTCCAGTAAGCTTTGGGTTAGGTTGATATCTTTTTGAGGAATGATGATTCCGAGAGAAAATGTTCCTAATATAAAAATGATAACCGTAATGGCTGAACCTATAAATACGGCTTTAGGATAATTTTTTGCAGGATTGTTTATATCTTTTACATGTATCCCTCCCATTTCCATACCGGCATAAAACAAAAATATGCTGGCTGCTAATACCAGATTGTCGAATTTTGAAAAGTCCGGAAGAAAGTCTCCGGAGAAGTCCATTTGGGATTGTCCGCCCATTGCCAGATAGACAATGGCAAGTATAACCAACAAGGCTGCCGGGATAATAGTCCCTACCATACCGCCGATTTTAGCGACTTTACCGACCCAGTTCAATCCTTTCAGGGAGATAAAGGTAGCCAACCAGTATATGATCAGTACGACGACCAACGTGTAAATTTTATTAGATGCCAACAACATGTCCTGAGAGTGATCCATTCCTATAAATGCAATAGAGACAGCTCCGAAGGTAAGCACGGTCGGATACCAGATCGTACTTTCTATCCATTGTAACCAGATGGCGAGAAATCCGAATTTTTTACCGAACGCTTCCCCTACCCATCGAAATACTCCGCCTTGTTTATCTTGAAACATGGCTGCCAGTTCTGCCGCGACCAATGCCGTCGGGATTAAAAATACGATTGCTGCAAACAGATAATAGAATGCCGAGCTTAATCCATATTCTGCTTCTGCCGGAAGTCCCCGTAGTGATACTACAGCCGTGACGTTCATGATCGCTAAAGTGAAGACTCCGAGTTTTACTGTTTTTCCAATATTTGCCATAATTTATGTATTAAAGAAATTATTTGTATATCTGCTTTTGGTATAACAAATTCTTGTACTGTTGGTTTAGAGCCTATCTAAAATTTCCAATAAAGAAATATTATCAGTTCTTTTTTGCATTTTTTTTCCGTGTTTCACTTGTCGGATAGCCTGTGCTATCCTCCTCGTAAAAACGACAAGACTTCTTCGAAAGAAACTCTCAAATTTGGTCTGAGTAAAATTTAGATAGGCTACTAGTCGGATAAAACCACTTTGGTTAAACAAACTTGCAGGAAGGGTTGTTTTTAGGGAAAACAATATTGAATATTATTATATTAAAAAATAAATATGAAGTCTGCGTTATCTGATTTTGTTTATGAGAAGAAGGGAATATACGGCATTTTGCATGTCATTATCTTGTTACTGTCTCTATTTTTGATCATAAGTATCTCTATCGATACGTTCAAGAATCTGCCTTTTTTGACACAGGGCAGTTATTTGAAAATTCAGTTATGGATATGTACTTTTTTTATATTCGATTTTATCTTGGAATTTTTCCTTTCACATCGGAAGCTTCATTATTTACGTACTCATTTTGTATTTTTGATTATTTCGATCCCGTATATTAATATATTTGATTATTATCATGTAGCATTTTCTCCGGAAATCCGTTATTTTTTACGTTTTATACCTTTGATACGGGGAGGCTATGCCTTGGCGATAGTCGTGGGCTGGTTATCCTATAATAAAGCTTCGAGCCTGTTTACTTCATATCTGACGATGTTGTTGGCTACCGTATATTTTTCGAGTCTTATATTTTTCGTATTGGAACATAAGGTGAATCCTCTTGTTCCCGATTATGGTGAAGCCTTGTGGTGGGCTTTTATGGATGTGACGACGGTGGGTTCGAATATTTATGCCGTAACGGTTACAGGAAAAGTGCTTTCGGTGCTGTTGGCCGCGTTGGGAATGATGATGTTCCCTATATTTACGGTATATGTGACGAGTTTGGTACAGAAGGCGAATTTGGATAAAAAAGAATATCTTCAACAAACAAGTGACAATTCTGTATCTGCAGGGAGGTCTACTCAAACCCAAACAGAAACAAACCCGTAAACAGGAATTTCTGTTTACAGGTTTGTTTCGGAATGTTTTTTACGCCTATTCGACTATTGTAACTTGGTCTCCACTGAATACCGATAGCCCTAATTTATTCATAATATGTTTAATTGCTAATTGGGCTTTTACCGAATTTCCGGCATTGTCGATGGGTGGTGCGAAAGCTGCAATCCCGAATAATCCGGGAAGTGTACCCATTACACCGCCCCCGACTCCTGTTTTTGCAGGAATGCCGGAAGTATAAAGCCAGTCGCCTGTATGTTCATAGAACCCTACGGTAGCGATAAGTGAAGTTATTTTGGGAGAGAGTGCCGTATCGAATATCTGTTTCCGGGTAACCGGATTTGTTCCGTTATTGGCAATCGTAGCCCCGCATATCGATAATTGGGTTGCCGTGATTCCTAATGAACATTGCCGGGTATAAAGGTCGAGAGACATCGTCGGATCGTCATAGATGCGGTTATAATTTTTAAGTAGCCATGTTATAGATCGGTTGTTGAAATTTGTCTCCGATTCCGATTTGTATAACTCATCGATCAATTGAGGGGCACTTCCACATAAATCGGTAATGTTATCGACGATTGCTTTCCATTTGTTTTCGGGATCAGCTATCGGTTTTACCATACTGCATGCAGCGATTGCTCCTGCGTTGACCAAAGGTGTGGAGGGATGATCATTTTCCAATAAAATGGCGAATATCGAATTAAATGGTAATCCGGTGGCGTCTGCTCCGATTTTTTCGAGGAGTTGTTGAGCTCCGTATTGCCGGAGAACTAAAATGGCTGTGTGAACTTTAGAGACCGATTCTATTCCGAACTTATATTCCGTGTCTCCTAATTGAATGGTCTGTCCATTGAGCAGGCATATACTGATCCCGAACAGATTTTTATTTATATTGGCCAAGTAAGGGATATAATCGGCGTTTTTCCCGTCGGTATTTGTTTTATACAGGTCAAAAGCCTCTTGAGCCGCATCTTTGATTTGGGAAATGGAAATTTTCTTTTGCATACCTTTTCTGTAATTAAAAAAAACGGGAGCTGTTTTTTTATCCGGGAATGTTATTGTCCCGTTTGAGAGCCTATCTAAATTTTACCGATAATATTTTTTGCCGGAAAATTTAGGCAGGCTCTTAGAACAGCTCCCGAGAGTTCTTATATTTATTATTTCTTTTTCCGGCCTGAGCCTGTATGGGTAAATACAGACCCTTTGATCTCGATATTTTTTTCTTGCGCAATGCGGGTCGGAGTCGGGTATTCGAGTTTTTCGAGCTCGGCAATTGCACTGTTAATGTCATTTAGCAACATATCTGCCATATCTCGGCTAAATCCTTGACGTACGACAATACGCATTACGATGTAATTTTGAATGTTTTCGGGAAGAGTATATGCCGGAACCATCCATCCGCCTTGTTTCAGTTTATCTTGTAAATCATAGAGAGTCCATTTTGCTGTTTTTGCATATTCCGGTTTCATGTACCAGATGAACAGCGGATTGACTACTTCAGGGCTATAATTAACAAACGGTTTCATCTGTCCGATTTGCTGGTGCAAGTATTTGGCAATTTCCATGCCGTTTTGTTGAATAGCCTTATATCCTTCGAATCCGAGTCGGATAAATTGATAATATTGACCTAATATTTGTGCTGCCGGACGGGAGAAGTTCAGACCTACTTGAGTAATATTCGCTCCCAAATAGTTGACGCTGAAAGACATTTCTTCCGGCAAATATTTGGCGTCTTTCCAGACAACCCAGCCGAGTCCCGGATATACCAATCCGAATTTATGTCCCGATGTACTGATTGACAATACCCATTTTAACCGGAAATCCCATTTTAATTCAGGCTGTAGGAATGGTAGAATAAAACCTCCGCTGGCTGCGTCTACATGAATAGGGATGTCGAATCCTGTTTTGGCATTATATGCGTCGAGAGCCTTGTCGAGAGCTTCGACGTCATCGTTCAATCCTGTCCAAGTAACCCCCTCGATAGGGACGATGCAAATTGTGTTTTCGTCACACATTTTCAGTGCAGCTTCGGGGTCTAACGTCGTCTTTTCGAGAGTCAGAGGAACTTGTCTCATCTCGATTTGCCATAATTGGGCGAATTTTTCCCACACGACTTGAAATCCGGAAGAAATTACGAAATTCGGTTTGTCTGTCGGTTTACCTTGTGCCTGCCTTTTTTTACGCCATCGTAGCCAGGCTGCCACTCCGCCTAACATACACGCTTCGGAAGAACCGATAGCTAAAGCTCCGCTCTTCCATTTTGCCTGTTCGGGAGTGTTCCATAAATTGGCTATAATATTGATGCATTTCGCATTCATTACGGCTATGCGGGGATACTCCGTCTCATCGATATAATTGATGTCGATAGCTTCGTTCATCAATTTGGTGGCATAATCATCCATGTAAGTCGTTACGAATGTTGCCAGATTTAACCGGGGTTGCGTCTGCGCAAATGTTTCATCTTTTACCATCTGGTATGCGATCTGCGGTGTGGTAGGACCATCGGGAATTTTATCGACAGGGGAGGGTTGCAACATCTCGTTTGATCCGAAAATAGCGGTTTTGGCATCTCCGTTTCTGAAATTTTGATCTTTCATCATTGAATTGTTTTTATAGGGTTCAACATAAATTGCCGATATGATACTTATTCATATCATAGTCAAAACACTTGTGATTGCGTAATGTTTCCCGGTTTTGAATATTGCTACACTATTTGGGGTTTATTAAAAAACAGATTTCTGAGAACCTTTCTGAATCTTTAAACGAGAAAATGTTATCCGGCCATTTTTGTGTTTTCTTCCGGTCCATAACGATGTTGGAGTTTCCTCCTGGGAGAGGCAGGGGGGGTATTTTTTTCAAACTTTGTCTGTGCAAAATTCAGCCAGACTCTCTAAACATTCGAAGTTTTTGTTTGTTTTTTATTGTTGAATAAAAACTGAATATGGAAATAAAAACCGGAGAGGGAACTATACCTCTCGTTACCCTGATCGGCATCTGGTCTATTTCGGCCTTGAATGCATTACCCGGATTGGCAGTTTCTCCTATCTTGGGTCAACTGTCACAGATTTTTCCTCATGCTACGGAGCTGGATATTCAAATGCTGACTTCGTTACCCTCTTTATTGATAATTCCGTTCATACTTCTTTCGGGAACATTGACCGAACGGGTGAATAACATACGGCTGTTGCAAATAGGATTAGGAATATTTGCAGCCAGCGGGGTGTTATATTTGCTTTCGGATCGAATGTGGCAGCTGATTGCCGTAAGTGCCTTGCTGGGAGCTGGATCGGGATTGATCGTGCCGTTATCTACCGGATTCATTACTCGTTTTTTTAAAGGTTCTTACCGGGTAAAGCAGTTCGGATTGAGTTCGGCTATTACGAATATCACTTTAGTAATCGCAACTGTTATAACCGGTTATTTGGCAGAGGTTGACTGGCATTTGCCCTTTATCGTGTATTTATTACCGATTATTTCGATATTTCTCTCATCTTATTTAAGAGAAGCTTCGGGGACGACAAAAAAAATATCCGAAAGTAATCGAACATCTGCCATCGTTGCAGGGAAACAGTCAGATACGGGAGATTTTATAAATAGAAAAAGACTCGTACAGTTAATGGCTTTTTATGGACTTTGTACTTATTTGGTCATTATTGTTAGCTTTAATTTACCGTTTTTGATGGAAGAGTATCATTTTTCGAGCGGTAATTCGGGCATAATGATTTCACTTTTCTTTTTGGCAATTATGACACCAGGTTTATTCTTGAACCAAATTATCGGATGGTGGAAGCAAAGAACGGAATTTTATAGTTTGTTATGTATCGCTGTAGGTTTGGGACTTATTATACTTTCCCGGTCGGAATGGTGGATCGGATCGGGGTGTCTTTTTGCCGGTTTTGGTTATGGAGTGATACAGCCTGTTGTATATGATAAGACGACAAGAACCGCATCTTCTCGAAAGGTGACTTTGGCATTGGCGTTTGTAATGACGATGAATTATCTGGCGATTTTGCTATGTCCTTTTATTATTGATTGGGCCGGTTTTATTTTTCGAGTACATACTCAGCAATTTGCATTTATTTTTAATCTGGTTGTAACTGTCTTGGCTGCCGGATGGGCATATTGGAAGCGGAATTCGTTTGTGTTTAGCGAAAATACGGAAGAATAGGAATATCGGTTATTTGCACTATAAATTTGGAATGAGTCGTGAAAAATAAAATTGTTGAAGCAAATATCTGTATGGTTATATCTAAAGGGTTTAGCGGATTGAATATGAATGCGTTGAAATATTTACTCCCTTTTTGGATAAGCCCGTTTACAGGTGTTGCGTTGCGTTGTGTATTTGCTGCCGTTGCGTTCTGGATTATAAGTTTTTTTGTACCGTCGGAACATTCTACGGGAAAACAAAAAGTTCAGATTTTTTTATTGGGAGCCTTGGGGGTGTATGGATATATGTGTTTGTATTTGGTCGGGTTGAGTAAGACGACACCGGTGTCGAGTTCTATTTTTTCGACTTTGCAGCCGGTATGGGTATTCTTAATTGCTGTTTTATTTTATCAGGAAAAAGTAACGTGGATGAAAGTAGTGGGAATCCTTATCGGTTTGGGAGGTGCATTACTTTGTATCTCTACGCAACAGAGCGATGATTTGGCATCGGATGCTTTGACCGGAAATCTTTTGTGTCTGGGTAGTTCTGTAATGTATGCCGTGTATCTGGTCATCAGTAATCGAATATTGAAATCGGTAGGGATGTTTACTTTATTGAAATATGTATTTACAGGAGCTGCTTTTTCAAGTCTTATCATGGTCTGTTTTATAAAATTTGATGCACCGGTTTTAACGCTTCCGATACATTGGTTACCGCTTTGTGTTTTATTATTTGTTCTTATTTTTCCGACGGTAATCAGCTATTTGCTGATACCGGTAGGATTGAAATATCTGAATACGACCATTGTTGCCATATACGGTTATTTAATTTTGATAGTAGCGACTATTGTTTCTTTATCTATCGGGCAAGATCGGTTTAGTTGGACTCAACTTTCTGCTATGCTTTTGATTTGCATTGGAGTATATTTGGTGGAGATTGCCGAACGAAAGACTCCTGTTACTGAGAAATAAAAAAGAATTCTTATCGGAGCTGAAGCATCTTTGAGAACAGATCTTATAAAAATATCTGTGCAAAGTTTTAGAAAAATCCACAAGAATAATTTGTTCTCTTCTGGGGAGTGGAACACTGATAACTATAGATCGGAAAAAAACATAAAAATATCCGGATAGTATTTTTATTGGAAAATTTAGGCTGCCTATAAGTATTAGACAGAGAAAAACATTATCTTTATCGATGATAAATAAGATAATGATTTGTTGAAATATGGGTAGATATATATGGCTTATTGTTGTTATTGGGTTAGGTGCTATTGTACCGGTTTGGGGACAAAATTTGAAATTTGACTCGGCAGGGCATTTTAAAATTGTACAGTTTACAGATGTCCATTATGTCCCGAATAATCCGAAATCGAAAGCAGCCATTCATCTGATCGAAAAGGTTTTGGATTTAGAAAATCCTGATTTAGTCGTATTGACCGGGGATATAGTAACTGGACGTCCTGCTCGGATAGGTTGGGACAGTGTGCTCGATCCGATATTACGGCGGAATATTCCTTTTATTGTGACATTGGGAAATCATGATGATGAGCAGGATCTGTCCCGTAGACAGGTAGCTGAGCTGGTTACTTCATATCCTTTAAATTTGAATACGGTGCGTGTAGATAGCGTGACCGGATATTTGAATGGAGTGTTTCCCGTATTGGGTCATTTATCGGATAAACCGGCTTTATTGCTTTACGGACTGGATTCTAATAGTTATTCCTCTATCCAAGCTATAAAGGGGTATGCTTGGTTCACTCCCGATCAAATAGAATGTTATAATTTATGGAGTCGTTATTATACCGGACTGAATGGGGGAAAACCTATTCCTGCATTGGCATTCTTTCATATCCCTCTTCCGGAGTATCGTGTTGCTTATAATATTCGAGAAAACAGGCAATCCGGAAAACGTAGAGAAAGGGAATGTGCACCAGAACTAAATACGGGAATGTATGCGGCAATGCTGTTGAATGGAGATGTGATGGGGATGTTTACCGGACATGATCATGGAAATGATTATATAGCATTATATAACGGTATAGCTTTGGCTTATGGACGTTTTTCCGGTGGAAAGACGACTTATACGAAAACTTCTAATGGTGCAAGAGTTATTGAGATTCGGGAAGGTGTGCGGGGGTTTTCTTCTTATATCCGGTTATCGAATGGAAAGATTGTCGATGTGTACGATTATAAACAGAATTGATTTTAAAAGAACATATATCCGGATTTTATGAATCTCTTTACGGCTTATTTTCTTGTTCCTTTACGTCACGTAAGTCGCCATGCTCTTTATCGGAATTGAAAACTCCCTTAAAGAGAGTTCTCAAAAAATCTGTGTAAAAATTAGACAGATTTCCAAAGTATGGGTGTTAAATGAAAACAAGAACTAAATTAGTGCAAATAAATTTACTAATTTACAGTGTATTATATAACATTTGATATTTTCTGTTGTTCTCATTCTTTTTAGTTGGTTGGTTCTTTTTCGGTACATTTTTGTTTCTTATTTGTTCCTCAGTATCGACTTTTATTTGTAGTTTTGCAGCAGATATAACGAGCAAAAGAGGAGGGAATATGCCACGAGTAAAAAAGCCTGCAAAAGTCAAAGAACCTATCCGCTTGCGGATGAAAGAACTGGCCAATGGAAACAAGAGCTTGTATCTGGATATATACCGGAATGGCAAACGGACATACGAGTATCTGAAGCTGTACCTTATTCCCGAAACAGATCATAATGCTCGTAGACAGAATCAAGCGACAATGGCAGCTGCCAATGCCATCAAATCGAAGCGCATAATCCAACTTACCAATGGTGAAGCGGGTATCGAAACCCGTGAAAAGGTTTTTCTTCTGGACTGGATGGAAACCTACAAAGAGAATCAGGCGAAGCGTGGTAAAAAGGACGGGAACCAAATCATGGTAACTATCCGCATACTGAAAGATTTTGCGGGTGAACGTATGACAATGGATCAGATCGACAAGGCATTTTGCCAAGAGTATATCGACTATCTGCTGACGGAGTATCGCCCCAAAGGGAAACGGGTATCTAACTTTACGCTTCACACTTATTACCGTATTCTGAACGGAGCTTTGAATGCCGCCGTTCGTGCGGATATTATCAAGTCCAACCCATTTATGAAGATTAACAACTCGGATAAGATACGCTTGCCGGAGAGCAAACGCTCGTATATGACCATTGAAGAGGTTCGGGCACTGATTGCTACTCCGATGAAAAACGAGGCCGTAAAACAGGCCTATTTGTTCTCCTGCTTCTGCGGACTACGGATAAGCGACATTATCGGTTTGAGATGGAAAGATATTTTTGTGGATAGAGGACAATACCGTTTGGCTGTATCCATGCAAAAGACCAAAGAGTCGATTTATCTGCCACTTTCCCCTGAAGCCTTGAAGTGGATGCCGGAACGTGGAGAGAAGACATCGGAAGACCATGTATTCGATTTGCCGAGCCCAACGATGATAAACATGCTTCTCAAACCTTGGGCGAAAGCGGCTGGAATAGATAAGCGGTTTTCATTTCACCTCGCCCGCCACACGTTCGCAACGATGATGCTAACGCTTGGTGCAGACCTCTACACGACCTCGAAACTGCTCGGTCATGCCGACGTGAAGATGACACAGGTATATGCCAAAATCGTCAATCAGAAAAAGGATGATGCTGTCAATCTGGTAAACGGATTATTCGACTGAAACAGGAATAGTCCTTTGTACCGGAGCGGCCATATATATTTTAGTTTACTTTAGTATCTATATATAAGGGAGAAAAACTAAACTAAACCGTTTTCAAGTAACCAATTTGAAGAAAACCGGCGGTGAAAGTTTGAATCAAATACGGGCTTTGCCGCCCTGTATAAAGGGATAAGTCGTCCGACATTTGTTGACCTCCTTCCAATGAAAAATATCTCTGAATAGGCTGCGGGAATATGTTGCCCGAGCCGGATAACGGGTACCGTTTCTTCTTTCTTTTCCCCTTATATTGCTTGACAGATGTGCGTGTTGCCGGAGAAACTCCGATGGCAATCCAGCATCGGGCTGTAAACCTGTTTACCATTTTATAATCAGGCCAATATTGGACAACGAGACTGCCCCTGCTTGTAGATTGTGTGGCAGCCCTCCCGCCGTCGAACGGTGGAAGGGGTATTAGGCTCCCCCGAAAGAAATTTCGTGGCAGACGGGCAAGCCCGTTGGAGAATGGTTGTGGCAAGAACATAACACAATTATTGAAGCGAATTATCGCTAAACTTCCACTTGATTATTCAGGATTTCAACTACGCTTTATCCAAAAAACACAAAAAAATGCAGCCGAATGGCGCTATGTTTTTTAGCCAAAAAAGGTAATTTAATTTAGCCACATATGGAAATTCTAAAATATAGTATTATCTTTGCCTTATAATCAGTATATAGATATGAAGACATATAAACCGAGAATTGCGGATAAGGAGTTACAACGAAAGCTGGCAGGTATCGGTGCCGTTTTGATTGAAGGACCTAAATGGTGCGGTAAAACTACAACTGCGGAGCAACAGGCGTCCACAATCATCTACATGGACGATCCTTTGTACAAAGAACAGAATCTCCGTATGGCTGATATAAATCCTAAAGCGTTGTTGGTCGGAGAATGTCCCATATTGGTAGATGAATGGCAACTTGCTCCCAAATTATGGGATACAATCCGCTTTGAAGTCGATCACAGAGAAGGCGAAGGTCTTTTTATTTTAACTGGTTCGGCTGTTCCTGCAAAAACAGAAGAAATTCATCATTCAGGAGCAGGTAGATTTGCATGGCTAACTATGCGTCCCATGAGTTTATACGAGTCGGGGGAATCTTCTGGAGAAGTGAGTTTGGAGGGGATGTTTGAAACTCCAGATAATATAATGGGAATCAACAAATTGTCGCTTGATGATATTGCTTTTTTAATTTGTCGAGGTGGGTGGCCTCGTGCATCATTGCAAACAGGAGATATTGCGCTGGATCAAGTGAAATACTATTATGACGCTGTGACGCGTTCGGACATTTCTCGAGTAGATGGCGTTCGACGCAATCAAGAACGGGCAAAACGATTGATGCGTTCATATGCTCGACATCAAGGTTCTCAGGCTCCCATTAGTACTATTGTAGAAGATATGCGAGTGAATGATGAAGAATCAACGGATGTAAAAACAGTTACTTCTTATATTGACGCTCTGAAAAAAATTTTTGTCATAGAAGATTCTGTTGCATGGAATCCTAATCTGCGCTCAAAGACAGCTATTCGGACATCTGATACCAGGTACTTTGTTGATCCGTCAATTGCTGTTGCTGCTTTGGGTCTTGGCCCAAAGGACCTGATTAATGATCTGAATACAATGGGGTTGTTATTTGAGACACTTTGTGTCCGGGATTTACGCGTATTTGCGAGCGCTTTAGATGGACAAGTTTATCATTTTCGAGACAAGTACGGCCTCGAATGTGACGCAGTTGTTCATCTGCGCAATGGTAAATTTGGCCTTATCGAAATAAAACTTGGCGGAGACCAACTTATAGAGCAAGGCGCAACTACCTTAAAAACATTGGCTGCAAAGATAGATACGGATAAAATGAAAGCCCCGTCTTTCTTAATGGTGTTGACGGCTACAGGAAAATTTGCCTATCGACGTGCAGACGGAGTTTATGTGGTTCCTATTGGATGCTTAAAAGACTAATAAACGATATGACACAGATACAACATAACCAACTGGTCTCATTTATATGGAATATTGCTAACGATGTTCTTGTAAACGTATATAACAAGGGGGATTACCGTAAAGTGATTCTCCCGATGATTGTATTGAGACGCTTCGATGCCGTTTTAGAGGATACGAAAAAAGAGGTTTTAGCGATGAAAGAACGCTTAACCGCAGCCAATATCATTCAACAAGACGAAGCATTGTGTGCTGTTGCTGGACAAGCATTCTGCAACAGTTCTCCATTTACGCTCAAAGATTTGAAATCAAGGACCAATTCCCAACAATTAAAATTGGATTTCATTGCTTATTTGGATGGCTTTAGTGCCAATGTTCAGGACATTATTACAAAATTCAAATTTCGCAATGAGATAGATACACTAGTCGAAGGCGGCGTACTGGGGTTGCTCATCGAAAAATTTGTCGACAATAGAATCAATTTAAGTAATCGCCCTGTCTTATTTGATGATGGCTCTGTGCGTCTGCCGGCTCTTGACAATCATTCTATCGGTACCATCTTTGAGGAGTTGTTACGACGATTCAACGAAGAAAACAATGTAACCGAAGCTGGAGAGCACTTTACGCCTCGTGATATTGTCACATTGATGGCCGAAATTGCATTTGTTCCCATCATGGATAAAATTACCGACAGCTCTTATTTGATTTATGACGGGGCTTGTGGTACCGGAGGTATTTTATCCGTAAGCGAAGAGCGCCTTCAGCAACTTGCCGAAGCTCGCGGCAAACGCATCAATACGCATATTTTTGGTCAGGAATTACAGCCGGAGACCTATGCGACATGCAAATCGGACCTTCTTATCAAAGGAGACGGAGAAGAAGCAAATAATATCTCATTTGGATCGACCATTTCCGAAGACGGTAAAGCGGGTATGAAGTTCGATTTCTGCATTTCCAATCCACCATTCGGGACTCCTTGGAAACGAGATTTGGAGAATTGGGGATTGAAAGATAAAAAGGATATTACCGATGGCAGATTCCTGATAGCATACGATGGAAATCCGGCCTATTCATTGGTTCCTAATATTGGTGACCCCCAAATGTTATTTTTGGCGAACAATATTAGTCGAATGAAGGATACCACCGAGCTGGGAACTCGTATTGTTGAAGTCCATAATGGTTCGTCGCTTTTTACCGGTAATGCAGGAGGTGGTGAGAGTAACTTACGGAGATATATTATCGAAAATGACCTTTTGGAGGCTATTATTGCTGTTCCCGAGAAGATGTTCTACAATACAGGCATTGGAACTTTCATTTGGATTGTCACGAACCGTAAGGAATCCCGAAGGAAAGGGAAAATTCAATTGATTGATGCTACCGGTCTGAAATCACCTCTCCGTAAGAACCTCGGTGAGAAAAATTGTGAATTTACGCCGGAAATCAATGAACAGATACTTCGTGCTTATATGGATTTTGAGGAGACGCCTATCAGCAAGATTTTCGATAATTCCGAATTCGGGTACTGGGAAATCACGGTTGACCGACCTAAACGCGACGAGCAAGGCATTATCATCAAGAACAAACGGGGTAAAATCGAAATCGACAAGACGCTGCGTGATAAGGAACAAGTTCCACTGACCTATGAAGGAGGTATCGAAGCTTTTGTTCGGAACGAGATTCTTCCATATACGCCCGATGCCATTGTCAATACGGACGATTATGTAATTGGTTATGAATTGAGTTTCACCAAATATTTCTATAAGCCCAAGCGGTTGCGAACGCTCGATGAGATTCGGGCCGACATTCGGGCCATAGAGGAATCGACAAAAGGATTGTTGAACCAAATATTAAATTAATTATGGAGATCAATCTAAAACAAGCTATTTCAATGTTCTTTTCACAGTCTTCATTTGATATGGTTTATCTGGAGGCTGTCGCTAATGCATTGGACGCAGGAGCCTCAAAAATACATATTCATTTTTCTGTATCTACGCTTTCGAACATAAAGTCTTTCCGTTTGACAATTTCCGATAATGGTATTGGTTTTACTGATGAGCGATATACAAAATTTTGTCGCCTTTTGGAAGTTGACAAAGACGACAAAACACATCGTGGCCTTGGGCGATTGGTTTACCTGTTCTACTTTAATAATGTAAAAGTAATCAGCTACTATAATGGGAATCAATATCGTGAGTTTAATTTTGATAAAGAGTTTGGTACTGATGCTCCGAACAATAGTTCTACTTTAGATAGTGAGCACGAGAGCGGAAGTACTCTGGAAATGACAGGATATAACTTATCTAAATTAAAAGAGAAAAATTTTGCTGATGCCGAATGGATAAGAAGACGAATTTTAAAGAAATTTTATTCTCTACTATACAAAGCAAAAAAGAATGGTAATGATATAAATATCACTATCCAATCTACCATAGGTAAAACAAACGTAGTACGCACAATTAATGCAGCTTCAATTCCTGAGTTGAATGAGAAAACAATTGTGTCTAAATATTCCCTTGACGGAGAAATGACATTGTATTACTCTGTTAAAGAGTGCGAGATAAAAGATTCATCGGTAATTACTGCTATCTCTATTGATAATCGAAATGAATCAATAGATGTCTTTGCTGATGAGAGTATCCCCAAAGGATATGATATGGTATTTATTTTATACTCAGATTCTTTTCAAGGGCAAACGGATGCCACTCGGCAGGTCATAACGATTAAACCGTCTGACATGAGAATGCTCCAAAAAATATTTAGAGACGAAATAATAACCATACTTTCTGATTTGGCACCCCAAATAATAGAACAGACGCAGCGTACATCCGAACAATTAAATAATCAATTTCCCCATTTGAGAGGTTATTTCGAAGAAGACACGATTGGAATAAGCTCAAAAACCGAAGTTATCAAAGAAGCGCAGACTCGTTTTATCAAAGATCAGCGAGATATTCTTTGTAAGTCGACCGATTTAACAGATACGGAATTCGAAAAGTCCATGAATTTGGCTGGTAGGGCATTAACAGAATATGTGCTATTCCGCCAAAAAACGATTGACCGATTAAAAAAGATTGATAAAAAGGATCGAGAGTCTGAAATTCACAACATATTGGTTCCGATGAAAAGGATTCTTCGTTCTGGAGATTTCAGCCAAGATATTTACATAAACAATACATGGATATTAGATGACAAGTTCATGACGTATTCCACAGTCTTAAGTGATATGGAAATGACAGACTTGCTTCGAGAATTAACAAAAGGCGAGGTTATAAAAGATGATGATAGACCGGATATTGCAATTATCTTTTCAGACGATCCAAAAACCACGGAAAAGTTTGATGTCGTAATTGTTGAATTAAAGCGCAAAGGATTAAAGCCTGAGGACAATATTCGGGTAGAAGTTCAACTCGAGAAAAGAGCGAGAGGATTATATGGATTGTACCCCGGTAAAGTGCAATCATTGTGGCTATACGGAGTAGTTGAACTTGACAATGATTACAAATCACATTTATCATCAGCAGGATACCATCCTCTATATTCTAAGGGGAATGTTTTTGTAAATACGAATGATATTACTGTAGATTGGGTGTCGGGTATAAAGATTCCGGCGGTACGTTATATTCTGGATCTCGATGCAGTTGTTAATGATGCAGATGCAAGGAATCTAACATTCTTGAATCTGATTAAAAGTAAATTTGAGGCACAATAGAAATGACAGTATATCCAACATATAAGGACAGCGGCATCGAATGGCAAGATCAGATTCCTGCCCATTGGGATGAGACTTTGTTTTTCTCTGTCGCGAAATTAAAAAATCAAACAGGTTATATTGAAGAAGATCTTCTCTCTGTTTATTTGGATAAAGGAGTAATTAGGACTATAGATTCGGATGGTAAACAAGTCCATAAACCCTCTGAGGATTTATCTAAATACCAGTTGGTCGATATTGGGGATTTCGTTATGAATAATCAACAATGTTGGCGCGGTTCAGTTGGTGTATCTTCATTTAGAGGTATTGTTAGCCCTGCGTATCATGTATTTGAATTATCCTCTTCGCTGAATTATAGATATGCAAATTATTTGTTGCGGGATCAGTACATGGTAGGACAATATAAAGTAGCATCAAAAGGGGTGGGAAGCATTCAACAGATTTTATACTTTCCATGGTTTAAGAAATGTTTGTGCCTTATCCCTCCTCAAGAGGAACAACGGCAAATTGTTGCCTATCTGGATTATAAGTCAAACAAGATAAATGAACGTATATGCCAGATAGAGAGAGATGCAAGCTCTATCTGAATTAAAGCAGGCGGAAATTACCGCCGTTGTTACCCGTGGCCTCGATCCCAATGTCCCGATGAAAGAGAGCGGAATCGAATGGCTGGGAAAAATTCCGGCTCATTGGGAATTGCTCCGGAATAAAATATTTATAACGGAGCGTGATAATGTCGTAGGGCAAGACGCTTACAAATACACGCTGCTATCGTTAACAAAACAAGGTGTCATTCAGCGTGATATAGAAAGCGGGAAAGGTAAATTCCCCAAGGAATTTGACAATTATAAAATTGTTGAATCCGGGAATATTATTTTTTGCTTGTTCGATGTGGATGAAACACCTCGTACTGTTGGTTTGTCATCAATAGATGGCATGATAACAGGAGCATACAATGTTTTTTCAATCAAAGGAATCAATAGCCAGTTCTACTATTATTATTTTCTTGCTGTTGATGAAGCAAAAGCATTGAGACCATTGTATTCTGGATTACGTAAAGTCGTTAAAACAGAACGTTTTGCAGGATTGCATATTCCTGTTCCTCCCGAAGAGGAACAAGACGCAATAGTATCATATTTGCAATCTCGAATTACATTTATTGATAATTACATAACAAAATTAAAAGAGGAAATCAATTACCTGCAAGAGTATAAGCAACGCCTAATTTCTGATGTCGTAACAGGGAAAGTCGATGTCAGAGGAGTAAAAATACCCAACGAAGAATAAAAAGGAGAAACGTCATGGCAACAGATATCAGCGAAGCCGGTTTGGAGAAGATAATATCCGACTATCTGGTCGATGTGAATGGTTACGAGCTCGGCAAGGCTGCCGAGTTCAGTAAGGAGTATGCGCTCGATGAAGGACGGGTATTACGGTTCCTGCAAGCCACACAGCCCGAAAAGGTGAAAGCCGCACATATTCTGGATAGTGAATATGAGCGGAACAAATTTTTTGTCAGTCTGCGCAAGAAATTGGGCGAGGCTGGGATTATCGACATCCTTCGCAACGGTTTCAGATATCTGGCTTATAAATTCGACCTTTACTATTCTACCCTCTCGGAACAGAATCCGATGGCAAAAGCGTTGTATGCCCGAAACATTTTCAGTGTCACGAGGCAGGTGACCTATTCCAAGGAATTTCCCCGATTGGCTTTGGATTTGGCAGTTTTTATAAACGGCTTGCCAATCGCCACATTCGAACTGAAAAACAGACTGACCAAACAAAATGTCGATGATGCGGTCAATCAATACATGAACGACCGCGACCCGAAGGAGTTGATTTTTAACTTCAAGCGATGTGCAGTACATTTTGCGGTCGATGACAACGAGGTGAAAATGTGTACACGGTTGTGCGGTAAGGCGTCCTGGTTTCTGCCGTTCAACAAGGGGAACAATGGCGGTGCAGGCAATCCACCCAATCCGGATGGCATCAAGACCGATTATCTCTGGAAAGAGATTCTGACCAAGGAATCGTTGTCGAATATTTTGGAGAATTATTCGCAGGTGGTCGAGAAAATCGATCGGAAAACGAACAAGGTTGTCGGCGAAACCATGATTTTCCCACGTTATCATCAATTGACGGTGGTTCGCAAACTGTTGGCCGATACCCTTCGGAATGAAGTGGGGAAACGCTATTTGATTCAACACAGCGCAGGAAGCGGCAAATCGAATTCGATTGCATGGCTGGCATATCAGTTGGTCAAACTGGAGAAAAGCGGAAAGACCTTTTTCGATTCAATTATCGTGGTTACTGACCGTGTGAATCTTGATCGACAGATTCGGGATACAATAAGACAATTCATGCAGGAGCGGAGCGTTGTTGGCTGGGCCGACGACTCTTCCACACTCGGTTCGCTGCTTAATGCGGGGAAGAAGATAATTATTACAACCATTCACAAATTCCCGTTCATTTTGTCGAGTATAGGCACGGAAAATAAGGACAAACAGTTTGCCATCATTATCGACGAGGCCCATTCGAGCCAGACGGGAAGCCTGTTTGCCAAGATGAATATGGCCGTTTCAGGAAATGTATGCGACGACGAGGAAGATATCGAAGATAAAATCAACAAACTCATAGAAGGGCATCGGATGGTCCGAAATGCCAATTATTACGCATTCACCGCAACACCCAAAAACAAGACTTTGGAGATGTTTGGAGATGCGATACCACAGCCTGACGGGCAAGTACGACATGTGGCTTTTCATACCTATTCAATGCGTCAAGCGATTCAGGAACGATTTATTCTGGATGTGCTGGAACATTATACCCCGGTATCGAGTTTCTATAAACTTGTGAAAAAATCGGAAGATGACCCGTTATTCGACAATGAAAAGGCACAAGCCAAACTCCGTGCCTATGTTGAAGGCGATCGAACTACAATCCACCACAAAGCGGCTATTATGGTTGAGCACTTCCATACGAATGTCATCAGCAAAGGGAAAATAGGAGGACAAGCTCGTGCAATGGTCGTGACCAGCAGTATCGAACGAGCTATAGATTACTATTTTGAATTTTGCCGATTGCTGGAAGAACGAGGAAGCCAGTATAAAGCCATAATCGCATTCTCCGGAGAAAAGGAGTTGCCAAACAAATACAGGGAGTACGGAAAGATGACCGAAGCCTCGTTGAATGGATTTCCGAGTGCAGAGATTGAAGATCGTTTCAAGAAAGACCCTTATCGTTTTCTTATTGTTGCCAATAAGTTCCAGACGGGCTATGATGAGCCGCTGCTTCATACGATGTATGTAGACAAGATTCTGACGGATATCAAAGCCGTACAAACTTTGTCTCGACTCAATCGGGCCCATCCCAAAAAACGAGACACATTTGTTCTTGATTTTGCCAATGATCCGGAAGACATTAAAAAATCGTTCCAGCGTTATTACAAAACGACTGAATTAGCTTCGGAAACCGACCCTAATAAACTCAATGACCTCATTGCCGAACTGGAAAAACATCAAGTATATACGGCTGAAGATGTCGAACGTTTGGTGGGATTGTTCCTTGGTGCGTCGGATCGTGAAATGATTGATTCGATTTTGGATACATGTGCCGAGAATTACAAGACTTTGAATACCGATTCACAGGTAAAATTCAAGAGCAGTGCCAAAAGTTTTATCAGAACCTATGCCTTCTTGGCTGCCATATTGCCTTTTGGGAGTGCAGAGTGGGAAAAGTTGAGTATTTTTCTCAATTTGCTTATTCACAAGTTACCGACTCCGGAAGGAGATGATTATACAGAAGGGTTACTTGATGCTGTGGATTTCAATAGCTACAAAAATACGATTCAGGAAGAACAACGTATTATTTTGGACAATGAAAAAGCGGAGGTCCAAGCCATTCCCGTAGGACGGAGCGGAGGCATTACATCCCCGAATCTTCAGTCGCTGACAACGATTTTGGAAGAGTTCAACACTCGATTCGGTAATATTCCCTGGACGGATTCAGATCGTATCCGGCAACAAATCGCTGCTATTCCTGAAGAAGTTGCTAAAAATGAAGCTTATCAGAATGCAATTCGCAATTCTGATAGAGAGGTTGCGAGAATTGAAAGTGACAAAGCATTGATGACGATTATCCTTAGGTCCACGACGTCTGGATTGGAGCTCTACAAAGAATACCAAGATAATCCATCATTTCAACGGTGGCTACAGGAGTTTGTTTTTGAAAGGACATATAATCAGAATCGTTAATATTGAGTAGAGACTATGTAAGTATAATACAGCGAAAAGAGAAAAAGACGAGCTTTACTTTATTCCCATCTTATATATATTCATTAAAGTAAAGTCAAACAAAGGGAAAAAAGATGGCTGCGCCAAAACTTATTGGTTACAGCCATTTTTCTTTTGGCTGCATTGTTGAACAAACTGAAAAAATTCAGTTTACTTTAGTCTATTAGCTCTATATATAAGCTAAACCAAAGTAAACTATATTTAGATAGGCATATTTGCTTGTCAGTATGCCTATGGCTATTACGGTAAAAGCGGTTTTGGTTGCCAATAAAAGGAAAGCACAGGCTGAAGAGAGATCGGGAGTTTTTCTTTTTTGGCTGCAAGTATGTTTATCAATAAATGTCTCTTGGAGCAGAGAGAATAACTGCTCACAGTAAAGCTCGGACTCCTTGTGCAAACAAGTGAAAGGAATGAAACCTAATGAAAATAGAAAAGGTCTGAATTTGCTTTAATTGATTGTTTTGTTCCTGTATTGTTTCTTAATTAAAGGAGTGAAAATAGTAAAATGTTGATTATATGTAAATTATATATGAGAAATCTCCATTAATTTCAGATTTAACAGGTTTTTAAACAGCTTCTTATTTTGTTACGTTAATTCTCCTTGTAGATTTGCAGTGATTATAAATAACAAACATATTTATTAAATTAAAGCATTCGTTTTATGAAAAAACTATTATTGTCATCACTCATTATTGTGAACTGTATTTTTGCTTCTTATGGTCAAATGGAGAAGAACGATACTATAAAAAGTAACCAGTTTCTCTATTGTGAAATTGTTGGTGAAAGTAACTTATTGCAAACAAAGGTAAGAGTTGCCGTTGATTTTGGAAAAGAAATAAATTATTGGACTCAGTATAGAGATAAATTTCTTGTAGATGAAAATGGGAAGAGGATAAAGTTCAATTCTATGATCGACGCTTTGAATTATATGGCTAAATTGGGATGGAAGTTTGAACAAGCGTATGTCGTTTCTACACAGAATCAACTTGTTTATCATTATCTTTTAAGTAAAAAAGGAACTCTTTCTGATGTAAAGAATGGATTGACTGTCAAGAGAGATCTGGAAGATTGAAAGGGTAAATACTCTGATAAATGAGCAATAACGGAAATTTTGTTACTTGGGTATTTTCTATTTCCCTTGTAGAAGATCTTAAATATAGAATACTCTCTCCCGTATTTCTCCCGGCATAAAATAGCGACATGGCCATAACTTATTGATTATCAATAAGTTATGGCCATGTGTGTCGGGGTGAGAAGATTTTAACGTCACTTTTCTGTTTTTGCTAACTTGTTTATAATTAATAATTTATTTTCTTCTTTTAGGGGATATTTTTATGCTTTTTACTGCCAAGGGCTCTGCCGTCACAAATTAAAGAGAATCCTCTTCTATATAGTTTAAAAATTCGAAAGAATTGAATATTTTAGGAGAATCAGAAGGTTCATAAAAATCAAATTTTATATTATAGTAAATACTATCTTTAATAATACTATAATGTTCTTCCATCAGTTTTTTAAAACATTCGATATTTGTTTTTTTCTCAAATTCGCTCAATGACTTCAATTCATCTAAATCTACCAGTTGCCACCAATAGTTTTCTAATGAATCAAATTTTTTAAATCTATAATTCGGGTTTTCATGACAATTGCACTTTATAATTTCCTTTACGAGTTCATCCCCATTTGTATAAATAACCATGGACATTTCAAATTTCAAGTGATTGAAATTTATGTATCCATATAATACATTTTGAATTTTGTGAAATGAAAAACTTTTATAATTCAATTTCTTTTTGGAGGTTGTCCCTTCATTAAATATTATATACCATAAATTATTGGGTGTAAATGAATGTTCTACATTCAAATCAAAAATATCTTTAGTAGTTTGTTTTACACCATTTAAAAAAATATCTCCGTAAATTTTCATATTATTAGATTTTGTTTTTCATTAAAATTTGGATTGTTCGTTCTTTTTCTTCAATTATATTTTGTTTCTCTCGTAATAACTGTTTGAGGTGCTCGATTTCTTTATCTTTATTGGATAACTCACCAACAATTGCGTTTCCATAAACAGATGCGGCACTGCCATTTCCATTAGTAACAGAATGATATATGTCTCTGACCTCTGTAAATAAAGCTCCAATAGGCATATTGAAATAGTTACATATTGTTTCAAGTGTGGAGATTTTGGTATCTTTCCCTGCACATATATTTTTAATTGTTCCAACTGAAATCCCTAATTCTTTTGCTGCTTTTTCTTGACTCCCTATAGAGTCTATTAACTTGCATATTTTTAATTTGTTATACATATTTGTTGTTTATAATAATTTTAAATTAGCTATTACAATAGCTATAAACGGACAAAATAATTGCTAACAATAAATATTATAGTAACTTTGCAGTATAAATCTAATAATAATAATTTAATATTTAACATGAATATGAAAAAAAAATCAAACTCAAAGCAAGATGGAAACGCTTTACGGCATTATTTACGGAGTCTGCCGGTATGTGAATCTTCTCAAATGGCAAAAAGGCTGGCTGATGAATGTAAAGTACCTATTTACACTTTCAATAATTGGAGGAGCGGGTTGGTCCGTATACCTGAGTTGGCTAAAGATAAGATAGAAGAAATAGCGGGTCGTAAAATATTTAATCAAGAATAATCATGAATACAATTGCAAAACATTTTGTCAATTATGAAAATAACAGTAGAAAATACGAGTAAAATAGTTACTCTAAATGGAGTACCGGCACGAATATGGGAAGGATTTACCGAATCAGGGATCGAATGTCATTGCTATATTACCCGGATTGCCATTGATAAAGATGAGCCACGATCCGAAGAGTTCGAGAGGGAATTAAGCGAACAAAAAGCTCCATCGACAGAAATAGAAGCTATACCGATTCGTATGATATTGTAGTGTCCTGTTACAGTTTTCAGAGTTAAATTACTTTCGACATGAAAAAATATATCCATATCCCATCCAAACAAAAAATGCCTAAAATATCATATAGACATAGTCCGATCATGCAAGATACACCAAACCGATTTGAACTTAAAGATTTGTTTAAAACGGGAAAAGTTGATGTATCGAAATTAGCCTTTTGCGTTAATGTTTGCTATAATCTTGCCGATTTGATGGAAACCCTTGTTCTTGAGGCCGAATCAGAACTAAAAAAAGTAGGTTCGGATCTTGAATTGGAAATGCGCCATCCGATCGATCGTATGAAGATACACACCCGAGAGATGGTCAGGTTTGTTGATACCAGAACTTCCGAAAGATTTGCCGAGAGTTATGGTGAGACTTCAGATAAGCTTAAAGAGTTAATTATTGACTTTTATAAAAAACTACTTTAGAATGAGTGTTTTTGTAGATAAAGATCAAAGTGGACGAATCTCGCTTATGGAAATGTCTTATGGGGAAGCTGAAGTGTTATTACAGGCTTTGCGTTTCTATTTTGAAAGTAGATGGTTGCACACCAAATCTCCGGAAGAGCGGGAGATAAAGAGACTTATAAAAAATATAGAGGACATATTGCCCTCTATATTTTAAACCAAAAACTTTGTTTATGGAAACAAATGTCGGTGACAAAGATAAAAAAATTAACTGACCGATAACAAATAAGAATCAAATTATGGAAACAAAAACAATTGCAAAAGTAAATAACGTGGATATTGTATCTACAAATGACGAACAGATGGTAGCGATCAAACCTATATGCGAAGCGTTGGGAATTGACTACAAGGTGCAATGGCAAAAAATTAAAGATGATGAAGACCTCTCAGCAACTATGGTCCTTAACACCACAGTTGCAGCCGATGGAAAAGAACGGGAAATGTGCTGTTTGCCTGTCCGCTATATCTTTGGATGGTTATTCACTATCAATCCCGCAAATGTAAAGCCTGAAGCAAAAGAGGCTGTCCGTAATTACCGGAAAATGTGTTATGATGTATTATATGAACATTTTTTCGGCTCACAACAAAAACAGCTTGAGCAAAACCAGATTGAAATAAACCTGTTGGAGAATATCGCCAAGCTCGACCAGCAAAAAGCGGCTATCAATTGTGAACTGTCCGAAATGAAAAGAAAGTTAAACCAACTCCGAGAGGAACGGTTGAAAAATGAACCTTCACTTTTCTAATATTTAAAATTTCCCGTCATAATGATACAAGTTTCCGATTTTATTGCTATGTTTGCACCATCCTCGCCAAAGGATATTATATTAATCTTTAAAAGAAGGGCTTTTTTATGTCCTATCGGAAGCATTGTATCTAAAGATATAAGGCTGTCAATTCCCATACGAGAGTATCCCTTCTTTATAGATTGTATACTTGTTCTTGCCGGAACTGGGAGGCGACAGCCTTCTTTGTATCTAAACATTTCAAATACATTCTCGTTAATGGCAAGAACAGATGTAATTTGCAATGCGGTGAACAATAGTACCCGTACGGCAACGTCGGCCCACGAAACGGGCATCCGCTTCTTTATCCTTTCTTTGGACAGCAACACCCTACGTTACTACACCCCATTTGGCAAACGCCGTCGCAAGTCATCCGATTCAGCAACTATGCGCCAGTCACTCTGCAATGCGATGCTTTCTGAATATCCCGGCATCCGTCGAATCAAAATCAAGGATTGTGGCATCCGTTTCTATGCCCGAGTATGGATGCATTCCGGTCGTGTCATACACCACAAGGCATATTCGTTGCGAAACCTTGCCGGAATACTTTGTGAAAAGGTTGAAAACCAAGAAATCACTCTTTCATAAACTGAAAACAGAAAACGAAAATCTACTCATGCACTATGTATATAAGCGAAGATGATAAGAAAAAGATTTTAGACCGTACTTCTGATAAACTGGCCGAAGTGATCGGTCAGTTTACCACTTTGAGTAAGCACGGTACGGGTCAAGACCTTTTCGGGACTTGTCCCATTTGCGGGTCGGACAAGTTCGGGATCAATGAAAACAAACGGGTATTCCGTTGCCACAAATGCCAGCAAATCTCCGGAAAGACACCTATCGATTACCTGATGAAAGGGAAGAATTATTCGTTCCCCGATGCCCTGAAATGGCTGGCCGATTACTTTAATATCCTGCTTTCCGAACCGCCTAAAAGAGAACCAAAGAAAAAGCTGAAGGACAAAATCTCCAGAGGGAAAAAGAAAGACGGATCGGCTCGGCAAAGCTACTGTGCCCGGATGCTTCAAGAGTCGGGTCTGACGTTTGAGGATGTTACGGCCAAAGTATTTCATCAAGACAAGAATAAGACCGTTGCTCTGTCTCCGACCTTCTTTGCCGGTACGGTCGACAGTCACGGTAATATCGACCGCACCGGAGATGATGCAGTCATTGCCTATTATGACCTGGAGGGGCTACCAATTACCTACGAACAGAAAGATGCCAAAGGCCGGTTGACGGGCAAGACTAAAGAATATTTCCGTATCCGTTGGCAATTTCCCGACGAACATCTGGACAAAGAGGGCAAGCCGTTTAAATATAAATCTCCATACGGAGCGGCGACATACGTTTATATTCCCGAACACATCCGGGAGAGATATCGTAAAGCCGAGCCCATTCCCCGGCTGTTTATCCAAGAAGGAGAAAAGAAAGCTGAAAAAGCCTGTAAACACGGTATTATGAGCGTTGCCATTTCGGGTATCGGCAATATTGCCACCAACAAACGCTTGCCGGAAGATATTATCAAAATCATATCCGTCTGTAAGGTACAGGAGGTCGTCTTTCTTTTAGACAGCGACTGGCAGGATATCTCGGCCAACATCAAGATAAACGACCGGGTCGACAAACGTCCACGAAATTTCTTTTACGCCGTCAAGAACTTCCGGGAGTATTTCCGTTCACTGAAAAACCGGGAACTTTACGTTGAGATTTATTTCGGCCATGTCCGAAAAAATCCGGCACAGGACAAAGGTATCGATGATCTTTTGGCCAACACTTTGTCGGGTAAGGAAAACGAGCTGCTCGAGGACATCGATTACTGCATGAATGAGAAAGACTTGGCCGGTAAGTATGTACAGTTTCATAAGATAACAACCTGCACTGACTACAAGCTGGAAGAACTCTGGTGTCTGCATTCACCGAACGAATTCGCCAGACTTCATAAAGATATTCTTAAAGACCTGCCCGAGTTCCTGATCGGGCGCAACCGGTGGAGATTCAACGATAAAGGGGAGCTGGAAAGCGCACAGCCCATCGAAAGCGATGAGAAGTATTGGGACGAAATCGAAAAACGTGACAGGGACGGCAATACCCGCATCACATACGAATTTAAATACAAGCGTTCCCGTATCTTTCTTCACAATAGGGGATTCGGACGGTATCAACGGTTGGACAATACCTTTGACTGGATACATCTCGATCCGCCTACCGTCACCACTGTGCAACCTTGGGAGATACGCGACTATCTGGAGGAGTTTACCGAAATGAATGCTCCGGAAGATGTCTTGGAAATGATCATCAAAGGCGGGCCTCAATACCTCGGCCCGGATAAGCTTTCCGGATTGCCCTTTATCGTCCCGAATTTCACTAAACCCGAACGGGATAAGCAGATGTTCTATTTTTCTAATATTTGTTGGGAAATTGTTCAGGATGGTGTCAAAGAGCTGCATTACTCCAACATATCGAACCATATCTGGAAAGACGAGCGCAACGAATCGTCCGTAACGCTGCTCAAGTCTCCTCTTATACAGGTCTCGCAAGATGCGGAGGGCAAATGGTCTTATATCATTTCTCCGGAAGGGCAACGGTGCAACTTTCTGCAATTTTTGGTCAATACCTCCAATTTTACCTGGCGCAAAAAGAGGATGATCGATGAAGGGAACTGCAATATAACGCTGGACACGGACGAAGAGTATGAGAATATCGTCCATTTGGTCTCTAAACTTTGTGCTATCGGTTATATGCTGATGGACTGCAAAGATAAAGCCAACGCCCGGGCGGTGGTGGCGATGGACGGTAAGCAGAGCGAAGTCGGGGCCAGTAACGGACGTTCAGGGAAATCCTTGGTAGGAGAGGCGTTCAAGCATGTCCGCAAATCGGTGGTGATCAATGGAAAGAACTCAGAGTTGGCGAAAGACAATTTCCTTTGGGACGAAGTGACGGAAAAGACGAAGGTCGTCTTTATCGATGACGTACGGGCAGGATTCGATTTGGAATTTCTTTTTGCCAACATCACCGGAGACTGGACAGTAAACTATAAAGGTGGACGCCGTTGCACTTTTCCTTTCTCGCAATCGCCCAAGATATACATCACCACCAACCACGCCCTCAAGGGCGACGGCTCTTCTTTCCGTGCCCGTCAATGGATTATCGCCTTTTCAGATTATTACAACGATAACTTCTCACCTCTCGATGACTTCGGTCAGCTTTTCTTTGACGAGTGGGATTTCGAGCAGTGGAATCTCTTCTGGAACTTGCTTGCTACATGCGTACAATTGTATCTGAAACACGGATATGTCGACTCTCCGGGTGAACGCATTGAGATCCGCAAGCTCCGGCAGGAGATGACCGAGGAATTCCTGTCATGGGCGGAAGAGTATTTTTCCGATCCGGCGAAGCGGAACGTCCAGCTCGTCCGCAAGGAACTGTACGACGCTTTTCTGACCTATGTCCCGGAGCAGCGCAAATATTGCTCTCCTACCGCTTTCAAACGCCGTATTATCAAATATTGTGAATATAAAGGTTACCTGTTCAATCCGCAGAAGTATGACCGCATCACCGGACTGCCGATCTATCTCGATAAGGACGGCAATCCGGTAATCGATGACAAATCTTCCGGAGTCGAGTATTTCACCATCGGGGACGATAATTTCGTATCTGATGCTGCAACAAACAATGAGTTAACCGATTTTATAGAAGGTAACGAAGAATTATTATAAAAATGGAGTCTGATAATCGTATATATCGCCTTACTGACAAAAAGGAAATAGATGCTTTTGTGGAACAATATGGCTCGAAATTTCTTCAATTTAAAGCAGATGTATATACGAGACTTAAGGGACTACCTTCCGGTACATTTTTTAAACCCGTATGGATTGATATTTTTACCTTGGTAAAAAAAGAACATTTGTTATCAGCATTTATTAAATGTGCGTGTTTATTCATGCTTGAGAATAATACTATTAAAGAGTTTTGGGAGTTTGATGATCATTATCTGCATATAAGACATATCAAGGAAGATCCGGAAAAAGAAATAAATTACAGCGCAATACAAAGATGGTATGGAAAAAAGTAATAAAATCATGGTAGTAATAAGTCCTGACCCGGTTGTCCGCAATCGCATGTTGAAGCGGCTGATAGTCCGTCTCGGCTTTGCCATCACTCCGACCGACGCCGGCAAGCTCATAAAGCGGTCGGTACACGATATTGATTTGCCGAATGCCTATTTCGTCATCGCCGACTTGTACAACTTCAGAGCAAGCCCTATTACCACACAGCGACTGTATGAACTCGCAGCCCGTGGCATTGCCGTTGTCGTCGGAGTTAAAAAGTTACCGCCGGAATTCGAGTTTATTTGTACCGCATTTTATCCGGAATAAAGTAGTATTCATTAAGTACGCTATTTAAAAGAGATTTTTCTTTTTGAAAGATCTCTTTTTTTTTGCATTTCCCCTCGCACCCCTTAACCTATAAACAGTCGCTTTCGGACAACAGTGCAACGCAAAAAAACGGGCGACATACAATATATATTCTTTATTCTTATATTTTTTACTTTTTGAAAAGTACCCCTTCAAAAAATGAGAAAAAAATCGTGCTTTCGTGCGGAACGAAAAATATTCTCAATAAATATTTGATAATCAAAATATTATGCAAGCACGATTTTAGCACAGAATTAGCACGAATTGCACAAAACAAATCGTGCACGATTTTTTGTGCTCCGCACGAAATCTAAAAACGGTTTTGTGCTAAAATCGTGCTGATTTAATCGTTTGATTTTTAGTTATTTGTGTTCTTGAATTGTACCGAAAAAGATTTTGCACGATTTTTTTCCTATGTTTTCTCAAGGGGTAGTTTGGGACACATTTTCTCTTTTTAGCTGTCGATATTTGTCTTTTTGGATAATGTTTTGTATCTTTATATTTGATATTCAGTAATTTAACTATGATAAAAACCAGAATAGAAATTACACCTTATTTGGCCGAGTACCTTACCTGTAAGTTTTACGATCCCGAATCCGATGCCGTTCGAATTCCGGACACGAAAGATCTGTACCATACCATTTGGGATTTAATGTCGAAGCGACCGGATAACGCGGTCGATACCGGAAACCTGACGTTAGTGCTTCCGGACAGGCGGACGGGCAAAGATCCTGAATACTATAATTATTTGGGAGAACGGTCGGCACGTATTATCGACAAGCGGGTCAGGGTGATGTTCTATGCCGAGTTGCATGATCGTTTGGATGAGAACAAGCATCGGTACAATATCGAGTATATCGATACGGTACATCATTTTATGTGCAAATACAATATCACATCTATCAGTGAAGACGGCTTGCTGAAAAATTACTACCGCTGGAGAGACAATGAGCGGAAGAAGAAAGCCAAGCGAGATTATAAAAAGAGGTTAAATACACCTTGATTTATCTCCGACATAACGTATTATTTTGTCCGTTTTTTGCGGAAAAATAAACGAAATTTTAACGTAAAATAGAGAAGTGTTTAATTTACAATATATTACAATGAATGAAATTTGCAACATTTTACGAATTTATAAACTGTCTCAACTCAAGGCTGTGACAGAATCGGAGGTTATTCCCAAATCCGGAGAAAAACCGTTGACTGTTTATCCCGACCATTTAGATCTGGAACTGTCTCCGGATCAACAAGACGGCGGATTATTATATAAGATCGAGCAAACCATACCGGTTTCCAAGTTGCCGGAAGATGAAGCCGTGCTTTTCCCTATACCGACTCCCTCGATTATAGAGGGTGAGAATACGACCGGGGAAAAGGTCATTATCGGGACACCCGAATGCCCGGCATCGGTATATATCATTCCGCACCTTCAAAAAGACCAGCTTTCGGTTACCTGTTCGATGCAAAAATCCCCTTTTTAAAAGCATTCTTGCCTTATTATAGTCCTTTAGAACCCTTGCTTATTACACGATATTCGTGGTAAATATACAAGGGATGGACGAAAATTCTTTATTACAGCTTCTTCTTTCACCTGCGCATAAACTCCTCTGTACCCAAGAAGAGTTTGTCGCCGCCATAATTTCATGTTTTCCCGTAGCTGCCCAAAAAAGTTTTGCAGACATTGTTTCCACTATCTCCAAAGGCTTTTACTCAGAACCTCTCACATACCGGGATTCTGTAAAGAAAGAACTGCAAGCGGTTTCCCGACAAAGCGAGATCTCCGTGACCGATGATTTCGGTTCGGATACTCTCGACCCGGACTCTTTGGCCTATCATCGCATCAAAGGGATGATACTTTCCGATACCCGTTATGGTTTCTCGACAAAACAATTTGCCGAAGATCTTCTGACGGCCGATGCCAATCCTCATATTTCCTGCCATTTTCTGCATATCACCTCGGGAGGCGGTGAAGCGTGGTATCTCGATCGTGTGTCCGAGATACTGCGCACTCTCGATAAGCCGGTCTATACACTGATCGAAAAAGTGTGCGCTTCGGCAGCTTATTATATCGGTTGCCACGGGGTGCAAGTAAAGGCAGTTACGCAAAATGACACTATCGGCAGTATAGGGACAATGGTATCGTTTTACGATATCCGCCCATATCTCGAATCTCTCGGACTGAAATACATTGAAGAATACGCCTCTAAGTCGAGACTGAAAAATAAAAAATTCAATGATTTGGTTGCAGGAAAACCAGAACAGTATATAAAAGAAGAGTTAGATCCGCTTCAAGTGCAGTTCGAGGCAGAAGTGCGCCGCTCCCGGTCTGCGTTGGCAGCATTAGACCCGGAACATCCTGTCTTTCTGGGAGAGTCTTTCGATGCTGTTCATTCCGTAGAAAACGGGCTGGTCGATGGTATCGTTACCATGCCTGAGGCCATGAATGAAGCCTACGGACTCGGGAGAGAGTGGAGCAGGAAAAATAAAATGAGACATCAAGCCTATTCATTCATTTAATACTTCACAAAATGTTTAAAAAGCAATTTCAACAGATTATCAACTCGCTGGGATTAATGCAAAAAGCAAAAGACCGGCAACTTACCAAAGAAGATTGGGAGAGCATATCCGATTCGTATAAAGAGACCTATGGTGTCGATTTTTACGAAGACATGCAGCAGGCGAAAGAGAAAGCCGGTGAAGCCGACCGACTTTCCAAAGAGCATGCTCAGGCTCTTGAGATCCTGAATGCCATGGAGGAGAACACCGGTTCGGACAAGGAATCCGGTGATTTGCTGGAAAAAATGAACAAGTTTGCTGCCGGCATGCAGAAAATATCCAAAGAAAATGCAGATTTGAAAGCCGCACTGGATGCCATGGCATCTGCCGCAGTTCCTGACGTTCCCGTGGCTACTGTACAAAAAAGGCTGTCTGTTTTTGGTCCGGGAAGCACCGAAAAGCATCTGTTCGGTATCGAAAACCCTCTGTTCGACATGTCCAAACGCTGGAATAAAATATCTGCCAATCCGGCTTTTGCCCTGACCTCAGACCCGGATGAAGATACCGACGGCCCGGCATTCCAGTCTGAGGTGCGTAATTTCGGTAAATCGATGGCTGCCCGATATCGGTATCTTAAAGAAAATAAGCTGCTCGACCCTAAGAAACTGAACGAAGGTTTCGGTTTCGATACGGCCGATCTCTCCAATGCCGGACTCGGCGATCAGTATGTCGTACTCCGTCAGGATGCCCTTATCGCACGTATTCTGACACTTGAGACCGTTTATCATATTTTCCCCCGCCGTTCGGGTATTCAGGACAGGGAACTGATGACGAACGCTTTCTTCAGCAAATTCTCTCAGGCATATCAGCCGGGCAAGGTGTGGAAAGGAGACGTCAAGCTCCAGCCGGAAATGGCGCATGTAGATGATGCGATGTTCAAAACACTGTTCGGGCCGATGAAAGAAATCGAACGTCAATATATCGGTTATCTGAACACCGATGGCTCCGATCCGATCAAATGGAGCATGATCGAATGGCAGCTTCTGAATATTTACACGGCTTTGGTCAATGAACAAAACGAGCGTCGGATTTTGGGCATTTATGTCAAACCCGAAGAAGGTAAGCCCGGCCATCATCTGAACGGATCTACCGGTTACGTATATACGCTTGTCCGTTATATCCATGAAAATAAACTATTGCCTCACTCCGATGACGCATATAACGCCTATACCAAGACGACCATGCTGGATGCCGTGCAGGAATTTGTCAGCGATGTGCGGGAGACGGTCGATAAAGGGCTGGATATCGAGAAGTTCGAGATACTTTTGAATAAAAACCATCGTTCATGGTGGCGTAAATGTATTCGTGCGCAACACGGTAAGGAGATGGATTTCAAGGGTGTCGATGGTCTTACCGATATTATTCCCGATACAACGATTAATATCCGCTGGGTTCCCAATATGGGACAGTTGAAGCTGATCTGTCTTCAGGAATCCGGAAACCAGCAATGTCTTGAGTTCGCTCCGGGTGAGATGTTATCGGTGAAGATAAAAGAAGATATGGAACAGGTGGTTTGCTGGTCGACCTGGAAAGAGGGCTTTTCCGCTTCTTACGTCGGACAGGCTTTCGATACTCCGACCAAACTGGTCGAGAACAACTATAAGCTGCAGCGGGTATTCATCAACAAACCGTGCGTCACCTTAGCCGACAAAGCTACATCGGCTGCGGCTAAAGACGGATTCTGGTTCGTTACTTCAGATAATACGGCGGTAACCGCATTGACCGATATTGCCGGTGCGGAAGAAGGAACGGCCTATATCATCGAATGTGGCGGGACAAAAAATGCAACGACAATCGCCAAATCCGGGAAGTTCGATTCTATCACGGCGGCATGGACTCCTACTCAATCAGGAGATTATATCATGGTTACGCTCAACAGTTCCGATAAATTCGTCGAGCTCGAACGACAGGTTGGAGGCGTCCGTACCATCAATAAAAGCCTGCAACCCAATATTCCGGGAGCACGATAACGTATAATTCAACAGAAGCGGGATTTATTTCCCGCTCCTTTTAATATTCACATTTTTAATTTTATGTTATGAAGACAAGACAATTGATTTATTCAAAAAAGAAAGCCGAACATGCCAGATTATCTATTCTGACAAAGTTTTTCTGTTCGATTATGGCATTGATCGCCATTGCAGCGGTAGCCTCCGTATTTTTAGAACCTGAAAGTGCTCAAGCTTCGGTCGGTATATTGACCGGAACATCTTTTGCCTCGATGGCCGTCATCGGAAATATTAAGGATGTTCCCGATATCGATGTCTCCGGATCTGCCATTGCTTATAAAGTTTATTTGGTCGAGTTATCCCAATTAGACGAGAACGCTCAGTTCCCGAAAGCCAACGCATCCCGTGAGGTGACCACCATTCCGTTGGCAGATGGTGAATATATGCACTATTTTGAAGCGCATGATATTCCCACATTCGGCAGTACCGGTGAAAAAGGTGATCTGACGATCGATCCGACCAACACGTTCACCATGATTATGGGAGGAAACCACGACCAGCTGCTCAATTTTATCGAGCAACATGTCGGAGGCAAGTTTATCATTATCTTCCAGGAATGCGAATCGCCCAACAAATATATTATCGGAAATCCGTGCAAGCCGATGATCCTTAAATCCTATGAACTGAAAAACGATAAAGACAGCCGTTCGGTTACTTTTACCTTTGAAAACAAAACCATCCAGCAGCCTAAAAAGTATGTAGGAGATATTGTTACCAAGGCTCCGGCAACACATACCCAAGGGGCAACCGCATTAGCCGTTCAAGCAGGAGTCAATACTTATAAGATTCCGGGAGGCAGTTCCGCTACATACGCCATTGCGACCGTATCGGGTATAACAGCGTCCGATAAAGGCCGAGTGATCACTCTTGAAGGAACAGGCACGGAGAATGCCGCGACGATTGCCGACAATACCACCTTCATTTTGGAAGACGGTGCGACATGGACGGCTAACACCGGCTCTCGGATCTCTTTCCGGATATTGGATGCGACCACTTTGGTAGAGGTGCAGGGGACAAGAGTACAAACCGCTTAATGTTCGGCTTATGTACAGCTTTAAAGAAAAGAGCAGAATACTTAAAGAGTTACTGAACCCGGCATTCGGAGAATCGGATCTCTCTCTGCTTCGTCGCTTGTCTCCGGAAGATTCGTTGATCGCTACGGCACAGGTTTCTCCATCCCGGAATGCAGAAGCCGTCTTGTTTAGGTTATTGGACTTGACGACACGGGAAGAGATCAGGCTGAACCGCCGGAATCTCGAGCAAAATTCCACTAAAGCGGAGAACGGCGGTGACTCTGTTGTCGAAGTAACGGAAACATCCGGAGAGCAACGGACATCCCCGAAAGCCGGAGAAAAAAAAAGCTCCAGAAAGAGCAAGAGTACCCGAATATCCGGTGGAAAAGGCTCTGTGAAGACAAAAACGTCCAAATAGCGACACTCATTTATAACGACCGGGTAAATACTTACCGGGAAATGGCGGTTCTGGACACTGAACTCGAAAATAATCCTACCGATGCCAAGGTGGCGAGAATGGCCGAGCTCAGAATCCGGAACCTCCTTTGTTTTTCCGAACTGCAATCTTTCAATGATACCGGACAGTGGAGAAACAGACACCCGTTTGTCGTGCATCGGTCAGAAAGATGTAAGCTTGAGGAACTCAAGCGGCGAGATCCGGAAGGCTTTCTCCGGAAATATGCCAATTGCAGTTATAATATCAAGCGATACAACTCATTTTTGAAAAAAGACGACCGGAGTGACCGGCGGGAATCGGACAAAAAAAATCTTATTCGGTATCAGGAGTTGGAGACTATTTTTAAAGATATAATCAGTAATGAAACAGACGATAATCGTTCATAATCTGGGAGAGCTTCCTACAGCCCCGCTCGATGACTTTAACGAGCTTCAGGAGGATTTTAAATTGCCGGATTCGGAGAAACTGGCCAAACTGCAGATGCTTATCCTCACGCGAGGTTTCAAGTACGCTTTCAAAGCGTGGAAAGATCCGGACGGAAAATTGTGGATCATCGATGCCCATCAGCGGAAAAAAGCGTTGACGGCTCTTCGGAAAGCCGGTTTTGAGATACCGGAAATTCCGTATGAGCCTATTTATGCCGAAACGAAAAAAGAGGCGGTAGAGGAGATTGCAGCTTATAATTCCGAATTCGGCCGGAAAAATCCGGATACGCTTCTTTTTAAGAAATACGAGATCGATACGGATACGATGGAGAGGTTCGATCTCGGTTTCCGGCCGGTAACTGTTGAATTGGGAGTAAAGAAAGAAAGTCTTTTTGATGTAAATTCAACGGAAATACAAGAAGATGAGACCGAATTGAATATGCCGTCCGAAGATTCCGGTTACATTTCCAAACCCGGTGATATCTGGTTATTGGGAGAGCACCGGCTGATGTGCGGTGATTGTCGGGAATCGAAGGCGGTAGAGGTTTTGATGAATGGCCGTAAGGCGGATATGTGCCTGACAGACCCTCCTTATAACGTGTCGTATGAGGGTAAGACGGAAGACGAACTGACGATCGATAACGACAGCATGGAGAATGACTTGTTCAGGGTATTCCTCCGACAGGTGTTCACGAATATGTTTGCTGTGTTGAAAGACGGAGCTCCGGCATATATTTTTCATGCCGACAGTGAAGGAGAGAATTTCCGTGCCGCTTTTCGGGAAGCCGGGTTCAAGTTCGCCCAGTGTTGTATCTGGGTGAAGAACAGTATCGTGATGGGCAGGCAAGATTACCAGTGGAAGCATGAGCCTTGTCTGTATGGCTGGAAACCGGGTGCTGCTCATACTTGGTGCGGTGACCGCAGACAGTCTACCGTCTGGAACTTCGACAGGCCGCAGAAAAGCGCCTTGCATCCGACAATGAAACCCGTTGCTCTCATGGCTTATCCGATCCGGAACAGTTCAGTTTCCGGAGCTCTGGTGATCGATTTCTTTTCCGGGTCAGGTTCTACCTTGATGGCGTGCCAGCAGATCGACCGGGTCTGCTATGCGATGGAGATCGATCCCCGTTATGCCGATGCGACCGTTTCCCGTTATCGGATGATGTATAAAAACAGTCCGGTGCGCCTGATCCGGGACGGTATCGCTCTTTCTGCCGGTGATACTTATAGACTTCTGAACCGGTAAAACATGGATTATGCGACTCAAATACGGACATTCGGCGCATTGGGCTATTCACCCGAACGCATTGCCAATATACTGGGCCTGAAAGGGACGGAGCGGGAAGAGGTCATCTCCCGGATACGTACCTCCGGAGATCCCTATAATTCGGCTTATCTGTATGGGAATGCGGTAGGAGAGTATAATATCGACGCAGAGTTGGCGAAACAGGCCGAACAGGGAGATATCGATTCGATCGAATCGCTCGAGACCCGGAAAAAAGAACGCACCCATCTGGATTTGAAAAGAAAGTTATTCGGTATATGAAATATTTGGAGATCATAGAAAAGCTGCATCCTGACATTATACACCATTTCCTGAGCACGGGCGAATGTCAGGGTATTCCTGTCGAAGTGCAGCGTTTTCTCAAGCAGATGCAATGGGCGGCCGAGATATATGAGTATGAACGGAACATTACACGGGCTGCCGGTATGCTGCGCAACCGCATCAAGGCGCAGCAGGGGCTCGATGTGGATGTGCGCACCTGTAAGAGCCGTATTTATTCGGCGATCAACTATTTCTCCATAGATAACAATGTCTCTGTAAAGGTCTGGGAAAATGATTTTGCCGATAAGTATGAAGATCTGGCGCTGCTTGCCATCGATGCCGGAGAGTACAAGACCGCCAAGGCCTGCAAAGATGCCGCTTTGGAATGCCGTCGTCGGGCGTGCGAGGCTGCGGAAAAAGACAGTGCGTGGGCTCCGGTATTCATCATTTCTCCCGAAATCACGCCCGAAGAGCTGGGTTTCTCGAAACGGAGTCTCAAGGAGATCGCCCGGAAGTCGAACGAGGGTTTTTATATCAATTTGATAGAGTCCTTGCCCATCGAGAACGATGAGAAAAAGCGGTTATTGTCTGATGCGAATATTCAAGAAGCGGAATTTACGGAGGAACTGAACGATGAATGATGAAGAAAACAACGGATTCGATCTTGAGTCGTATTATATGAATCTGGTGCAGATACAGGCAAACCTGATCGATGCGAATGTCTTGTTTGCGGAATGGGCACGTGCTACCGGAAAGACGGAAGGAATCACTACGCCCCGCATCATTCGGGTGGCGAGCGATATGCCGGGAGAATTAGGTTTTCTGGTACATTCTACTTATACAGCCCTGTTTACCAACGTATGGCCTAATATACAGGCCTCTTTCAGCCGTCCGATACGAGGGGGACAGCGGTCTATGCTGGAGTACGGTGTCGATTATGTGGTAGGTGAGACGAAGATCCCGTCTCATTTCAGAAAACCTCGTTACCCGATCGCTTATCCCAAGCATTCGATTCTTTTCAGGAATGGTTTTCACTTGCAATTGGTATCGTCCGATCAGCCCGATTCCGTTGCCGGACGTTCCGGAGTACACGCCTTTATCGAGGAGATGAAACACAATAAGGGAGAGAAGCTGAAAACCCGTCTGTTTCCTTCCTTGCGGGGTTCTAACGCTACTATTCGCCGGAGCTCTTATTACCAAGGTATCACCGGTGTGTCGGATACCGCCCGTGTCGATCTCGGAGAGGATAACTGGTTCGAGGATTATGAGAAAAACATGAACCGGAATCTTGTCGAGGAAATAGCGACGGCGGCCTTACACGTCAACCGGTATCTGTTCGAGTTGTACCATACCGAACGGTTGCTCCGGCAGGAAAAGAATCCCGTCGCACTCGAGAAACTCCGGTTGATGCAGGAGAAGCAAAAACGTATGTTGGCTCTTTGGCAGCCCCGTCTGGCCGATATGCGGCGGAACGCCACCTATTATATTCGTGCCAGCTCGTTCGCCAATAAGGAGATATTGGGAGCAAAATTTTTCAAGACACAATATGAGTCGCTCGACATCGATGAGTTTCTGACAGCGATTTGCGCCATTCGCAAGAAAGCGGTCGTGAACCGTTTTTTTGCCACATACGCTCCGAGAAAACACCAGTATTCCGGAGACCAGAGCTACAAATACGCCTCTATCCTGAAACTCGATCTGAAGGAACATTTCCGGTTGACGGCTTTCTATCTCAAGCAATATAATCCGGACGATGAAATACTGCTCGGCTATGATCCCGGCCACTTCTCCAGCCTTGTCGTGGCTCAGGAGAAGAAAAACGGTTCTGAACTCCGGGTGATAAAAGAATTTACCTGTTATTTCCCTTACCAGCAGCCCGAACTGGCTCAATCGTTTTACGAATTTTTCGGCAGTGACGCCCGTAATAAGCATATCAAACTCTACTATGACCGGGCGGGGAACAAACGGCGGGAAGAACTGGAACAGATAACGACCGATGCCCGGATATTGAAACGGGAGCTGGAGTCTTTCGGTTTCGACGTCGAGCTGATGAACGAGGGACAGCGCACCATTTACTACTGGCAGCAATTCAAACTGTTATGGTTAGTATTCGGAGAGCAGACAAACGCTTTCCCTCATGTGCGTATCTGCGAGAATGAATGCAAGAATCTCTGTTCGGCGATTATGCTTTCTCCCCTGAAAAAGACAGAGGGACGCATCGAGCTGGACAAGACCAGCGAAAAGAAAGTCCCGTTGAAACACCAGGCGGGGCTCACGACACAACTCCCTTCCGCCCTTATTTATTTGCTGTACGGTTTGTATGGCGACCGGTTATCATCCGATTTCATGAATATTCCCGATGACTTGCCGGATAATATTATGTTATAATGCGTATATTTGTAGTCCCCTCTAATTATAGAATTAAAATATGAATCCTTTATAAGAGGATGTAATTCGTAAATAATCGAATTTCGGCATCTATACCGATGGGGGCATTCTTTTATAGAGGATTCTCCATTTTATATAATATGGATAATAATGAAGAAGAAGTAACACTCCCTAAGCCGATAAGTGATGGAGGCTTAACAACCCTTGGTGATGATTTGGACTTAACAACCCTTGTAAATAATGGTTTGGATCAAACGACAACTTAACGGACAAATCAAAACAAGTAAAAAAGAAAGAACCAGTCCCCAAAATATTGACAAGATGGATGTATTAAAAAGTCTGGCTCTTTCTTCATTAATTTCTATTTGCCGATCTATATTATTTTGAAGATTTAATAACTCCATACATATAATATCTTTTTTCAGGTCTTTTGTATCTTTCTTTTTAAATGCTTGCACAAATGCATCTATTTGTGCATTTCTTAAATCTCTTCCTGGAGGGAAATAATCATGAGGCTTTATGATTTTGTATAAATGGTATAATGCAATTAGTATCGATATTAACATTATTATACAGCCACATAATAAAGGGGAGTTAAATTTATAATTGAAGTTGCTAAATATATATCCCAAAAGTGCGCTTGCAAAAGTAAAATATAATCCGAGCAATATATAACTTCTTTCTGTTATTTGTCTATCTGTTTGAATACAATATTGAAGCCGTTTTTCTCCTATTTCATAATAAAATAATACTGTATCACGATCAATTAATTCACGTGTTTCTTCCGAAATTTCAAATTGCTTTTTTTCTTGTTTTTGTTTTTCCATATTAAACTTATATTTTCCTCAAAAATAATTTTAATTATTCGTTTATCTAATAAATCCCTCAAAGTATAATATAAAAATATTTTTTTATGTACTTATAATATTCCGTTTTGACATCAAAAATACAATTATATAAATGATTTTCAGATACTCAAATTGAACTAAAATAAAAACGGGAGATATACAACGTTCTTGGCTGCACGACGCGCTGAGAGTAAGATATGCGTTGCATTTCCCGGACGATCCGGGAAATATGACGCCCCGCCCCCTCCGTTGTCCTTTCCCGCCACCGTTCGGGACGCTATTTTTGGACTATGGAACTGATCAACGGCATAGATGCCCTTCGATGGGCTAAAGAGATATCGAAGCTGCCCGATGGCTGCTTTACGATCGCCTTCTTTCCTTACTCCCGTAAGAAAGGCGTATCGTCATACCGCCTGAAGACCTTGAGCGGCTGCAAGTACCGGGCTCAGTTGCCGGACGAACGCTTCTCTATCGACAGCGACAACCTGTTTTTATTCTACGATGCCGATGGCATCCCCAAGTGCTGTTACCGGATCTTGATCCGTTACATGGGCTTCCCGCAGGATAACTTTAAACTAAAACGTATAACATGGCTTTGACAGACGACAGTGAAATAAAGCTGATGGGTAACATGGGCTGTTACCTGGATGAAAACAACATCATCTCGTTCCAGACTGGGATGTCCCTGTCTGTGGCGGATACTCCCGACTTCGACCCGGACAATATCGTCTGGAGACAACCGGATGTGCAATGGCTCAACGTATGCGGGTATAACGTGTGTGCCCGGGGTGCGAACAACCGCCTGTGCGAGGAGATAGAACAGGACATAAAACGCAACCGCCTGCTTCCCCGTCTGATAAACAAACAGGTGAACATGCTTTATGGCAAAGGTCCTGCCATATATATCGAAGGGAAAGAGGGTAATAAACCGGTGCGTAACTGGACCGGGCAGCCCGATATACAGCGGTGGCTCGACAGCTGGCAGGACAACGGGATAGAGATGTCTTATAAAGATTATGCCTTGGCGCTGATCAAGCGATACTACTTTTTCAGAGATTACTTTACGAAATGGAGGATGTCTTCGGGACGGATTATCGGGCGTATTCCCGTGGCCGGTCTCGAGCTGATGGAGAACAAGCATTGCCGGTTAGCGACGACAAAGCGGGATGTGGTTACTTCATTGGTGCAATATAATGACTTCCGGTATATTGCCACCGGAAACTGGAACTACGGGGCGGCACAATTCAAGATATATCCCAAATTCGACCTCCGGGAGGTCGGCAATTACAGGTTTGCCGCCATCTCCCATCACCGGGAAAGTTCGGTAGGCGATTTCTACGGCTGCAATGAGACGCATGAGGGAACGAAGCCTTGGATAAAAGGGGCGAACGAATCGCCGGAATATATCAACTCTTTTCTTAAAAACAGTCTGGCCGCCAAAGTACATGTGGTTATCCCCGCCGCTTGGATAGAGTCGAAACGCAAACAGATAAGCGCCATTTGTCAGGAAAATGTTCTCCGGAAAAAGGATAATAAAGAGTTGTTTACTTACAACGGCATCGATGTGGGTACGAAATTCAGCGAATCATCCCTGATCAGATACATGAACCTCGAATTGCGCCGGCTGTCGAAATACCTCTCCGGAAAAGATAATCAAGGCAAGGCATACGCAACGACCTCTTTCCGCACCGGAGCGAATGAAGAGGAACGCTGGCGCATCGAGACGGTAGATCTGAAATATAAAGAGTATATCAGTTCATTGATCGAGTATGACAAACGTGCCGATGAAGTGCTGCTGGCCGCTGTGGGGATGGACTCTTCTATTTCGAGCGTGAGCAAAGACGGCGTGATCAGCAAATCGGGAGCGGACGTGTATTACAATTATCTCATTTATCTGCTGACCCTTACTCCGGATGACGAAAAGTGTTCCGAGGCGTTCAATATGGCGATCCGGGTCAATTGGCCGGAGCTGTACGCACAAGGTTACCGCATCGGGTATTACCGGGAGACTCCGAGCCGGCAGGAGGAAGTATCGCCGGATAACCGTTTAAACAAGCAGGAAGTATGAAAAAAGTATTGGAAGAACTATTCGCTACCGTTCAGGACTTCAGGGAGACCGTTCCGGGCATCGACAGCCAGGTGAATTTTGCCGACCTGAACAGCTCGGCCGTTTCGGCAAAGAAAATGGTCGTCAATATCATTACGGCAGCCGTTTACAGAGAAATCGTGTCCGGAGGAGAAACGGATGCTCTTTCTTATTTGAGGTCGGCCGTAGGCAATGCGACCAAATACAAGGAAAACATATTCGAAGTGCTGAAAAAACGCAAGGCCGACGGAGGGGATATCTACAAGTATGAACTGGAAGGCATGCGACGACAGTATATCGATAACTACTATAATGCGATGGACTCGCTGATCGCCGAGTTAGAGAATTTCGAGTCATGGAAACAGTCTCCCTATTACCGGCTTCGGGAAAAACTCCGGATCAAGACTGCAGAAGAGTTTGACTCTCTGTACCCGATAGATTGTTCATATCTGTTCTTTTTCCGGACGACGCCACTCCAACGAGAGGTATTGTCCGACACGATAGGGGCATATTTCAACCGCATCGAGGGGCGTGAAGCCGACTTCGAAGACAAACTCAAGTTGGCATTGGCATTGACGGTCGTGGCTCTGGCCATCTCCCGGTTCGACATTATCGAGCTGCCGGCTACCATCCGGAGTCTGTTCGATGACAGCAAGGCTTCCCGAAATGGGCAGAACGAACAAGACCGTCTGTTGGCGTTGGCGGAGTCGTTGATGAACAAGTCTTCTGAAATATTGAAAAGCGTGGACATGGCGCTGGACGAGTCCGGGACGGGAGATATTTGTACCGAGACATCGTTTGCCCGTCCCGATGATAAAATTTATTTGATGCCATGAAGAGAATAGAATTTGTCGTTAAAGATAAGACGTACGGCATACCGAATGCGTGGGAACTGCTGACTCCGGAGCAATATATGGATGTCTGCCGGTTACTGGTCGATTTTGCGGCCGGAAAATATTCGGTCATGGAAGTCAGGTTGCGGTATGTTTGTCAGATGATGGGCTGGAATCCGGACAAGGTCAAAGGTGATGTCGCTTGGCAAAATCTGTATCTGCTGGCTCGGCAGGCGGACTTCATGTTTGAGATTGTCTATCCTGCCGGTACGCTGGACGGAGTGCCGAAAGACATTCGGGAGCAAGCCCGGAAGACAGAACCGGCCGACTTCCCGCCGGCATATTCGCGGTATTTATCGAAACAAGAGTATAAATACCGTATCGACGCTTGTTTTGCCAAGCAGCTGATCCCCGATTTTATATTCGATAAGCAACAATACCGAGGATATGAAATCAGGACGGATTTTGACCGGATCACCTGCAACCTGACAGCCGTTCAGTTTATCGAGGCACGGCAGATTTTATCCGAAATACACGGTTCGACCGATAAGCTGCCCCTGCTGGCCGCCATTTTATACCATCCCGGTACATACAGTTCCGCCGGCGCTCACCGGCTGGCCGGGTCTTTTAAAAATCTCGATCCGGTACTCCTTCAGGCCATATCGATCAATTTCCAGGCATTTACGGCGTTTTTGTTTACCCGGACACCGTTTTCCATCTTATCGGCCGGCAAGGACGAGCCGCTTCCGGCTATCTGCACCGGTATGCTCGAGAGCCTCTATAACCTGTCTCAAGACGGCATCGGTGACCTCACGGCCGTAGAGCGTATGGATTGCATCACGTACTTGATTATCCTCCGTAAGAAGCTGATCGAGTCGGTAAAGACGATGCGGGATTATAAAATAGAAAAGACGGAAATCTCCGAAAAGACCGGATTACCGATAAAAATCATAAACAAAATATTGTCATGAACAGAAATATTATCATCGATCTGTTTTTATACTTCGCCCGTTTTCCACAACGGCAGGGAGTACTCGATATCTTCAACAAGGGGCGTTCGGAGATACCCGGATACGACTCTTTGAAATCGCTTGTCGAATCGATGTCCGACACGCCCGTACTTCCCGAAGTTGGGGGATTTGTGTTCGGCCCTAACTTCGATGCCGTGAAAACCTGTGTCTCTCAACTGACCGGATATTACCTGTTTGTCGATTATGGAGATATAAAGACCGATACCGATAAGTCGAACCGGATTGCGGATACTTTTCAGGTGGCGGCTACGATTGCCGGAAAGACAACCGAATTTACCGGAGACCTCGTCGATCAGACCTTGATCTCGGCGAATACGCTCGACATGGTGACCCGGATGCGGAACTTGATGATACAGGAGCAACGGGAGCGTTATTCATTCAAGAAGATTTCGGACAAGCATTCCATAACGCCGTTTATCAGCCCTGAGTTCGAGTCCATAGGCTGGACGCTGATGTTCGACCGGCAGGCATTCGACCTGTTCGATGCGAAAAAGATGTCCTTTTCGGGCGACCGGGAAACAGATAATTTTGGATTATGAATGAGTTACTGATCATATTGACAAGTCTTTTCGGCGGGCTGAACATCTTTCAGTTCTTCTTTTTCAGGGCAGAAAAGAGAAAGGCTTTCGCACAAGCCGACAGCATGGATCTGGAGAATGCTCGTAAGGCTCGGGAGATACATAAGGACGATTATGAGCATCTGTCTAAAAAATGCGACAAGCTCACACAGGATTATTTCCTGATGCTCGAGAAAGCCCAGAAAGCAATGGAAGAGGTCTCCGAGCTGAAATGTGAGATCGCCTACCTTAAAGGGCTACGGTGTTACGTCACCATTTGTCCGAACCGGATACAGCGGAAAGAAGATTTTAATAATACGAAAAATAACGTACAACAAAATGGCTGATATAAATAAACTCGTTCCCATTATCTTCAGATGGGAAGGCGGATGGGCCGACCACAAGGCCGATAAGGGCGGTAAGACGAACATGGGTGTCACCCTCGCCACATGGAAAAGTTGCGGATATGATAAAGACGGAGACGGTGATATCGATGCCGATGATCTCCGGCTGATCACGAAAGAGGATGTCGTGAATCTGTTGAAAACTCATTATTGGGACAGGTGGCAGGCCGACCGGATACGCAGCCAGGGCCTTGCCAATATTCTGGTCGACTGGGTGTGGGCATCCGGAGCAAATGGTATCAAGATACCACAACGGTTGCTCGGCCTCAAACCCGACGGAATTGTCGGACCGGTCACTTTAGATACTTTGAATTCGGTGAATCCGGTAAACTTCTTTCAGGTTGTTAAAGAAGAGAGGATCAGGTTCTGCCGGCAGATCTGTGAGCGTGATCCATCGCAGAGGGTTTTCCTGCAAGGCTGGATCAACCGGATCGATGATATAAAATATGTGTCATGAAAGTGTTTGCGTTTTCATATTTTGTTGTTTTGGTTGGTGTTTGCTTGCCGGGATGCCGTGTGCACCGGCAAGCTTCATTAAGTACCGACCTGCAGGAAAACGCTACCCGGATTTCACACGCTACCCGAATTCATGAAGATACCGTCTCTGTCGTGTCGGTTGCGACCGGCTCTTCGTCCGGAATTGAATGGAAATACACTGAAACTTACTATCCTTCCGTTCCCGAAGATACCGTACCGAAATTGAAATCCCGCTCTTGGGAGGGAAAGCGGACGTCTTCTGATACGAATGTCTATAATGCTCAAAATGCCGATCGTAAGACTGTCTTTCAGTTTGCTGATACGACCGACAGGCGGGCGACCGCCTCTGTCCGGTCTGTATCGGAAAAAGAGTCCACTCCGACCTTGGGGAAGGCTTTTCTTAAAATTGGCTTAATAATGATCGGTTTGGCTATTGCGGCATGGTATCTGTTTAGGGACAAGTCATAAAAATACTTATATCTATAAAATAAAAATAGGGAAACTTGCTAATTATGTAAAGTTTCCCTATTTTTGTGTCATATGAATTATATAGTCATAATGGATATAACAAACAGATATAAAATACAAGAGTTTATTGATAAGCATCCAGAGGCAGAAAAAATGTTTAATAAATGGATAAATGATATTTTAATTGCAAATTGGAGAAATCATGCAGAATTAAAGCAAATGTACGCCTCTGCAGATTATGTAGGCAATAACAGATATGTATTTAATATAAGGGGAAACAAATACCGGCTTGTAGCTGTTGTTGTATTTTTTATGGGTGAACTCAATGTAAGATTTGTCGGAACTCATAAAGAATATGATAAAATAGATTGTAAAACGATATAAAATGAAAAATTATGACAATGAAAAAGATAACTACAGAAACTGAATACCGGAGTATTTGCGCGATGATGGATGATATCATTGCAAAAGGAACGGCTCTTGGTGATATGGAAGCTTTACCTCAGACCGATAAAGATGAATATATGCGTTTGTCTTTATTGGTGAGAGAATGGGAAAAGATACACTATGCTTTTCCTCTTACAGCTAATCCTCTGATAAGAACAATACAAGAAAGAATGGTTGAACGAAATCTGAAACAGCGGGATACAGCCGCTCTGTTGGGAATCAACGAATCTCGAATGAGTGATATTTTAAAAGGAAAACGTTCTATTAGTATGCGCATAGCAAAACGACTTCGGAAAGAATTGGATATTCCTGCTGATCTTATTATAGATAATGCTTGATATGCTTACAAAAATTATAACTGAAGACGACTATAAAGCGACAGATAATGCTTTACAAGCTATAATTAAAAAGGGTGCTTCTTTAGGAGGAATGGACTTTTTGCCCGATTCCGATAAGATGGAATTTACCCGATTAGGTTATATGATCAAGGAATGGGAAGATATATACTATCCTACTCCTATTATTGTCAGCCCTTTAGTGAAAAAAATAGAAGAGCGCATGAGTGCCCTTAACTTGAAACAACGAGACACAGCCAAACTGCTCGGAATTTCCGAAGGACGCATGAGTGAACTTTTAAGCGGAAAACGTAGGGTAAGTATCCGCATTGCTAAACGCTTGAGGGATAGCCTCAATATAAATTCAGACTTTATTCTCGATAACTTATAAAATTGAAATATAACGCAGTATCCGTTCATTGATACTATTTGATTATGACCGGTTGCTCAGGAGAATTTTTTCCTGAGCAACTTTTTTTTATGCGGCTAACCGTAAAGACAGCCCTGCCGAAACGGTAGGGCTGCTTGCTTCCGACCTTAAGGGAGGCTTTTCTTAAAATTGGCTTAATAATGATCGGTTTGGTTATTCCGATCATATCCTTATTTAAAGCTAAACCGTTGAAAATAAATGGTTTATATCTTGCGTTATCTCCTTTTCGATGCTATCTTTATACTATAAATAAAACGCTGGAATAGAGGTATTTATAGTATATACGACGCTCCCGGTCATACGGCATCTATATATTTTATAGAAATCGAATGTTTTGCAAAAATCCGGGAGCAGGCAGAGAGGGGGACGCCGGGAGGCAGAGCCCTTTCGCTCGGTTCGTTACCTAAAATGTATCGGTTGGCTAAACCGATCATTATTAAGCCAATTTTAAGAAAAGCCTCCCCTAAGGCCGGAAGCAGTGGTATGTGATAAATTTTAATATTGTATTTATATTTTCAGTTTAAAAAATTGGAATACGGAAAATTTTAATTACGTTTGCAAAGCAGAACAATCGAACTAAATATATTAATGTCGTATGCAGTCGAGGAAAATCAAAGCCTCCGCTGTTTGATACGGCATTTGTATATTTACAATGTTCGATGTTTTGCGACTGGCAGCGGAGGCTTCTTTATATTAACCCCAAAAAATAAAAGAAGCCATGAGTTTAAAAAAACGCTATCATGAAGTTGTTGTTTTATTACACTGTAAGGAGTTCATTAGGGCAGTGATGCCATTATTTCCCGATTGCCGTCGAGAAACGATCTTCCGTTCCGAAGATCCCTGTTCCGGAAAGTTCCCTTTCAAGATCTGTGCACCGGAGGTTGCTGGTGATTTGCCGGATGATCTCTGTAAGATACCATTCGGGTTATACTCGTCACGTTATGATTATACAATCCGAAACAGCCGGTTCTCGGTCTTGGAGTCGGATTAATCCTTTTGGAATTGAAATTTTTTGAATCCGGAATTTTTTTGTTATGTTTGCAATGCAAAACAATCGAATTAAATATACTAATGTCGTATGCAGTCGAGGAAAATTAAAGCCTCCGCTGTTTGATACGACATTTGTGTATTTGGACACATGTTCGATTGTTTTGCGACTTAACAGCGGAGGCTTCTTTTATATTAACTTGAAAAATGAGAGAAGCCATGAATTTAAAAACACGTTGTTGCAGAGTTATAACCCTGTTCCTATATAAAAAGTTCATCCCGATAGTAATAACATTATTTCTTGCAGGTCGCAAAAAGACAGATACCTGCTTTCTCAAGAATAAACCATGTGAACCCCTTTCTAAAATTCCCGAGCTAAAGGTAATAAATAAAACGATATCGGATATTCCGGATGATAAATTTCGGGTTTCGTTCGGCCTTTATCTGTCGGGATATGATTATGAGGAGATCGCCGGCATTATGAACCTCCCTCTCCATGAGGTCGAGTATAGCATACGGTTTGTCAAGGAAAAGCTGTCGTCCGGTCGCTGAATTGATTTTGACGGAATAAAGGCTTACCGAATAATGTATCATATATCTCGTTGTTAAATGATATTAATAATAATATCATTATTCTCTTCTTTATTTGTTGATGATATTACTATTAATATCTTTGTGGCGTACTAATCAAATAAACGATGAAATATTCTGAAATTCACAAAAAATTGAAGGCAAATGGATGTTATCTTGTAAAAAATGGAGCAAATCATCCTCATTGGTTCAGTCCGATAACCGGACTTATCTTTCAGACAAGTTATCACGAAAGTGAAGAGGCCAAAACCGGGACAATGAAAAAGATCAGTAAACTATCGGGAGTTAAATTGTAAATCCCACTTAAAATAAAATAATTATGAAAACAGTAGATGTTATAATAGAGCGGGGATCGGACGGCACTTTCGATGCCAATATGGAGACCTATTCCGATCTTGAATTCGGATTGTTGGGACAAGGCAAAACGGTGGAAGAAGCGAAGGCGGATCTGATGAATTCATACAATGAAATAAAAGAAATATTTGCAGAGCAAGGAAAAGAAGTGGAGGATCTGAGGTTTGAGTTCAAATACGACATTCCTTCTTTCTTACAGTATTATGCCTTTGCTTTTACATTGGCCGGAGTGGAACGTATAACGGGAGTGAGTCAAGGACAATTGAGCCATTATATAAATGGAGTGCGAAAGCCCAGTGCGAAAACCGCAAGAAAAATACAGGAACGCATTCACGAATTTGCAAAGAGTCTAAGTCAGGTTCGTTTCGTTTGATTAGTACACTTACGAACACTTGATGTGTGAGGGTATTCTTATCCGAATACCCTCTTTTTTATTTTTTGTCTTGGCTTTTTCAAATATATTCACCACATTTGTAAAAGACGATTAATGTGAATATAACCGGGCGCAAGCGGTAATATTCCCTAAAATATACCAATTGGTCAAAAGCTCGTAAAGTAAGAGGATGCGCCCTCTGAAATGCGGGCTTTGTTTTTAGTATGATTGATAAGACACAACTGGACGGACCTTTATCTGTAATATATTTTCATAATGTTAAAAGAAATCAGCCATTCGACACAGACTGGATATCCGATCTTTCAGAAGAAAAAATAAGGGAGATCGTAATGTTGCTTGAAGCGGATGGATACATTACCAGTCGTATAGCCAAAAAAGAATACCATGAATCATATATGTGCACCCTCACGAATAAGGGCGTTCAATTTTGTAATGCGGGAGGATATAAAAAACAGAAAAGCAATGAACGTAGAAAAATAATCTTATCGGCAATAGGAGTGATTGCCGCGATCGCAAGTATCATCGCCGTTATTTGGCAAATACTGAACTGATTAACAAAATAAGGTAGAGTATTAAGAGAAGTATGGCAATAAAAAGAAACGCTGTCAGAAAGAAGTCCGGATCTTTATACCATTTTATTTCAGGTTTCATAAACTCCTTGAATAAATAGCTGTTTTTTTCTTTTCTCATATTCTTCTCTTTTCTACAAAAATAGCTTTTTCCCTTGTTTATTTCAAATATGTTTCTCATATTTGCAATGCTCAACATTTAAAACAGGCGACGATAATCGCCAACTCTGCCGTTGGCATTTTTTATGCCTATGGTTTTCGATATAGTTCCGTCCCGTGTGGAGTGTTAATGCACCCACAGCCTGTTTTAGGTGTTGAGCAACGGGGAGCGGAACTTTTTTTGTTCCCTTCCCGTCTTATAATCAAATTATTGTTTCATTTAAATTGCTCAACAAAATGAAAAAAACAAGAACACTGACCGTCAGCGATCTGCTGGCGACACTCCCCAAGAGCACCCGTATACTGGGCTTTAAAAATTTATCTAATTCTTTCCTTGTTTATTTCAAATATGTTTCTCATATTTGCAGTGTCTACCATTTGAATCAGGCGAGAAGGCTCGCCATATTTGCTGCGGGCATTTTTTGTGCCTATGGCTTTCGATATAGTTCCGTCCCGTGTGGAGCGTTAATGCGCCCACAGCCTGATTCAGGTGGTAGACAACGGGGAGCGGAACTTTTTTTGTTCCCTTCCCGCCTAAAAATTAATCTATTGTTTCATTTAAATTGTCTACCAAAATGAAAAGAACAAGAACACTGACCGTCAGCGATCTGTTGGCGACACTCCCCAAGAGCGCCCGTATACTGGGCTTTAAGTTTCACCGTCAAGACGGACTGTTATCGGGCAAGGTGGAGGCGTGCCTTCACGGGCGATTCGAGACCTTTATCATCAGGGAAGGAGGCCGGTCATGAAAGAATCTGTAAATGTCGGAAGCCTCGGCTTCACCCCTGAGATGATGGCCGTCATCAAGGAATGGCGCGAGTACGGAACGCTCGCCGATCTGGACTGCATCTGCGAACAGATACTGCTCAATTGGGAAGGTATAGACGATTACTTAGATGTCAAGGCTACGCTGATGCTGTTATCGTCCCTGAAGAGACAACTGAAACCGTTCTTAACGTCAGAAACAGAGAAGCCATGAAAAAGGAAATGAGCGATTATAAGCAGGCGATTACAGAGCGCTATGTGCCTGCGAGGACGGTTGAAGAGTCGACGCACCGGCTATCGACCGAAGAGATTTGTGCAGCGATAAATAAGATCAATCCGGGAGTGGATATTTCGGCCTCCGAAGTTTATGATCTGATGAAGTCTGCCGGCTTCCGATTCGTAGCCGTTCCCGGTACAATCGGATTGCAATTCAAATGGATATTGATTGAGAAATAGTCCTCTTCTGAGTTTTGTCCTATAAATGATGATACGCATCAGGTTCTCAATTAGTGAATATATATTAAAATTTAAGATCCTATGTATGACCTGATGCGTATCATACACGCATCAGGTCACGTTTTTTTAACTGTTTATAACTAAAATCGAGCCTGATGCGTATCATAAAAATTTTCTTAACCCATTAAACGAATAATTTATGAAAACCAAAACAATTGCGAGAGTAAACAATGTGGCGATTTTGGCCGGTAACGATTCTGAAAAATTAGTTCCTATCAAACCGATTTGTGAAGCGTTGGGAATCGATAGAAAAGCTCAACAAGATAAAATTCGGGAAGATGAATTTTTATCTTCAGTTGGGGTGCTCAGCACCCTAACTGGAGCTGATGGCAAACAGTATGAAATGTTCTGCCTTCCCCTTGAATTTATTTTCGGATGGCTGTTCACGATCAACCCGAAAAACGTAAAAGAGGAAGCCCAAGAGGCTGTCCGGCAATACCGGATAGAGTGTTACAGAGTGCTGTATAACCACTTCTTCGGAAACCTGAAAAAGCAGATCGAGCAAAACGACAAGGAAATAAGGCTTTTGGAGGAGATCACCGAATTGAGTCAGCAAAAGACCGCTATTCTCAGTTCGCTCTCGGAAAAGAAACGGCTCTTGGAGAAACTTCGGGAAGAGCGTTTGAAGAACGAGCCGGAACTGTTCTGACAAGCCGGACGGGAACCCGGGATGACGGATTCCCGTCCTTTTCCATACCGGTTGCGAATCTTAACTTCACCGAAAAAAAGAGATGGTAACCGAAGAGATGATCAAAAAAGAGTTTATACACCGGACAGTGAGCCGGGATATAAGACGGATATATGCGACGCAGGAGGCTGTAATACGGGAAGCTTTGAAACCAAGAACCGGAAATTTGCTTGATTGTATATCGAGACGTCCTATCGATGTTCAGGGGTCGGGGCTGAAACCGACTTATTACATGACTGTATTAAGATATATGCGGCTTCTCGAGATACAATATAGAAACCAAGATATGAAAACCCGTCGTAAACTTGCTCTTTATAACCGGGTGATCTGGGGAGTGCTTTATCACGAAACTTTATCCACTCTCCGATATGGATTGACGGATGAAATAAAACAGAGCATACGGGAAGACTTGAATGAATCATCACCCAAGAATTTGGATTAATATATTATATTTATTACATTTGTTAATATAAAATTATAACAATGTGGTTCTGCATCAATTTTATATTGTCTTTGATTTTCGTTCCCCTTTATACTAAAGGGTGGCCAATGGAAATGAAAGTAGCAACGTTTATAATTTCTTTAGGTGTGTCTCCTCTCTTGGGGATTCCCTTAATGAAAATGGGATATAAATGAAGCGTGGTATTGAACGATAAAAAATTAGAACTATGGGATTACTTTGGCTACTTTTCAATTTGCTCTGTGTTTGGCTGTTTACCGGCAAGTGGGAACTGCTTGACCGAATGCTTGCATTTGCATTCTCGATTTTTCTTACACCGATTATCGGAATACCTTTAGCAAAAAAACTATGTAGCTATCTCTGGCCTTAACCCGTTATCAATAAAAAATTAGAACTATGGGATTACTTTGGATACTTTTCAATTTGCTCTGCGTCTGGCTGTTTACCGGTAAGTGGGAAAAATTTGACCGGGTACTCGCATTCTTGTTATCGTTTTTTGTCACTCCGATTATCGGAATACCCTTAACGAAAATTTTGAGCCGTTTTTGGCATTAACCTGTTATCGAAAAAAATTAGAACTATGATATTACTTTGGATACTTTTCAATTTGCTCTGCGTCTGGCTGTTTACCGGCAAGTGGGAAAAATTTGACCGGGTATTCGCATTTGGGTTATCTTGCCTTGTCACTCCGATTATTGGAATACCCTTAACGAAAATTTTGAGCCGTTTTTGGCATTAACCCGTTATCAATAAAAAATTACAACTATGGAATTACTTTGGCTACTTTTCAATTAGCTCTGTGTTTGGCTGTTTACCGGCAAGTGGGAAAAATTTGACCGGGTATTCGCATTCTTGTTATCGTTTTTTCTTACCCCGATTATCGGAATACCCTTAACGAAATTCTTACTTCATTCCTTATAAGACCGACCTGTCCTTTACATCCCCGGTAACCATGGGTACTTTTACCGTAAAAAAGTACCTGTATGGCATCACGACTGACAGAAGACCAGATCAAATGGATACTCACCCTCGACGCCTCGGCGGCCGAGAAGGAGATAAACAGCCTGATAAAAGTAAACAAGGAGTTGCAGGAGGCGAACAAGGGCGTACAGAAAGAGATGCGCCAGTTGGAAGCCGCCGGAAAGAAGGAATCGGACGAATACCGCAACCTGAACGGCGTACTCCGTGAGAACAACAATACCCTGAAGGCGAACCGGGAACAGATAAAACGGCTCGAGAACCAGATGGGACTCGCCAACCTCTCCATGTCGCAGCTCCGAAGGCGGGCGCAGGACTTGGAGAGCCAGATGAACCGCACCTCACGCAACCTGCATCCCGAAGAGTGGAACAAGCTGCAAAAAGAACTTACCGAGACCCGCTCCAAAATGGACGAACTCAAAAAGGCGGGTAAACAGGCGGAGAAATCATTGGGAGGTACCATATTAAATAAAGGGATGTGGGCAACTCTTGCAGGAAATGTACTTACACAAGTTACAAATTGGCTTTGGAGCATGGTTTCCGGCATGAAAGACCTCGTTGCCGAGGGCGTCAATATGGCGGCGGCCGCCGACGGGGTGACCCGTGCGTTCGAGGCGTTGGACCGTCCCGATCTGCTCGATAACCTGCGCAAGGCGACCAAGGGGACGGTAAACGATCTTGAACTGATGAAAGCCGCTAATATGGCGAAAGACTTCAGAATACCGTTGGAAGATCTCGGCAAGTATCTCGAATTTGCCCAGCTCAAGGCGCAGCAGACCGGACAGTCGGTCGAGTATATGACCAACTCCATCGTTACCGGTCTGGGGCGGAAGTCGGTGCTGATACTCGACAACCTCGGATTGTCGGCCGCCGAGATAAACGAGCAGATGGCAAAGACGGGCGACTTCATGTCCGCAGTCGCCTCTATCGTGGATAAGCAGCTCGCCGAGGCGGGCGGGAGCTATATATCGGAGGCCGATAAAATGGCTCAACGTACGGTGAAGCTGCAGAACGCCCAGATGAAATTGGGAGAAACCCTTCTTCCTCTCAAACAAAACCTTGATGCGACTTTCGGCTCGTTCAAAACAGGTATTCTGGAAGCTACCGGCTGGGTAGTGAAGAACCGGGCGGCGATCGGTGAATTGATCGCTGTCATCGGAGCATATATAGCGATAAAGAAAACCTTGATTGCCGTCAATACCCAATCTATGGTGGTAAGCAAAAAAGAGATGGCTCTGCAAGCATTGGAAGAAGTTCAAGTACGTGCCTCCATTGCCGCCGAATATGCCTTGGCTGCCGCTAAAGCGTTGTTGACCGGAAATATCAAGAAAGCGACAACAGCCATGAGAAGTTTTCTACTGACATTGGGATTGAATCCGATTACGGCTATAACGATGGCTGTCACAGCTGCTACCTATGGGATATATAAGCTCTGTACAAGGACAAACGAGGCAAAGGCGGCCATGAACGATTTTACCTCCGAAATGCTTACTGAGAAAAGAGAACTTGACAAGCTGTTCAACGCACTGAAGAATGCGGCCGATAAAACCAAGGAAAAGAAAGATATCATCGATGTAATCAACAAACAATACAAAGACTATTTGCCCAACCTGCTCACAGAACATTCCACCTTGGAAGAGATAAAAACGGCATACGACCTTATAAACCGGAAGCTGAGAGAGAATATCGCCTTGAAGACATTGAACGAAAAGGCAAACGACATCGAGAGCAAATCTTTGGAGAATAAAACCAAACAGATAAATGATATACGTGATGAATTGTCGGCTATGCCCGATTTCCAACGGGAAGAGGTAATCAATTATATCGTACGGCTTGGTGATCAGTATGTAGCCGAAGGTAAAAGGGTGGAAAACGCATGGTCTGATGTCATAAGAAATGTGTTGAAAAAGTATTTTCCTAAATCGTCCGCACCTTTAGGGCTTAGCGGAGAGATACAAGATTATGTGCAGGAGGTATATGCCGCAGCCGAGGAAATACAGAAAATAAAAAATGAGTTGTCGCCTTTCCTTCCTAAAGAATCGGCAGAGTCCGGAAGTGGAGACAGTGGTACCGTTCTTGAGAAGGAAAGTAAATCTCTCGTTCAGATACAGAAGGATCTGTTGGAACTTGCCCAGAAGATGCCGGAGACTACCGAAGCGGAAATCGCGGCCAAGAACAGAAAAATAGCGTCTATCAATAAGGAGATACAACGGCTTCAGAGTCTGGGTGTGGAGCAGAAGAAAGCCTCGAAATCTCCCGACTCCATGTCGGCAGATGTATCGGCCAATGACAATGCGTACAAGGCACGCCTCTTGTCTATCAAACAGAACCGGGAAAAGGAAAATCTCACGGACGAAGAGTATAACCTGCAAAACCTCAAGGCCGAACGGGAGTTCCTTGACGAGAAACTGAAAATCCTCAAGGAGTATTACCAAAGGGAGAAAGATACGAAAAAAAAAGATTCGATCGCCGGGCAAATATCGGATACGGAATCGAAGGGTATTGACATCGATAACCGGATAGACCGGGCGGAAATCGATAATGTAAAGGCGAAATGGGCCGACCGGATGGCGCAGGAAGAGGAGGGCTATCGTCAGCTGAAACTGCAATTTACCAAACAACTGGCCGACCAGAAGATAACGAAAGAACAGTATGACGTCGCTATATTGGCCTTGGAAGAGGAAGAGTTAAAAACCCGTCTGACCTTGCAAAAGGAGTATCTCAACGAATTGACCAATCTTGAGGTGCAGAACGGGAGGCTGAAAGTGGAGACTGTGAGAGAGGTGAGTAATGAGGTGCTGAAAACCGAACAGCAGGTAGAAGACAAGCGTGCCGAACAGGTAATAAAAATGTCTTCTCTGCTGAAGGACTTCAAAGACCAGTTTAACCTGACCAACCAGGAAAACGAGACCGACACGCAATTGAAGTTTCTTGAATCGGTCTATAAAGCCCGCAAGGCCGAAGCCCAAAAGCAAGGTCTCGACACGACAGAGTTAGATGCCGCATACGAACAGGCCAAGACGAATATTTTGCTCAAGGGGGAACAGGAACGGGCGAATATCCGCCAACAGTACGGGATATTTTCGATGCAGGAAGAATACCAGTTACAAATGGATATGCTTGAGCAGCAATATGCTCAAGGACTGTTAAAAGAAGAAGAGTATCAGCAGGCTAAAACCCAGCTTCAGGTACAGCGGGCTAAAGGGTATTTCGATACTTATTCGGGTCTGGCAAGCAATGCTGTTGAAGCCATGCAGCAGGCAGAACTTGACCAGATAGACGCCAAATATGATGTTGCCATAGAAGCCGCACAAGGAAATGCGGAAGAAGTGGAGCGCCTCGAGAACGAGAAAGCCCAGAAAAAGTTAGATGTACAGAAAAAATATGCGGATGTAAATTTTGCAATTAAAATCTCTCAGATTATAGCAGATACGGCTGTTGCCATAATGCAGGCATACGCACAATTGGGTCCTATCGGGGGGAGTATTGCTGCTGCGTTTATGGCTGCGACCGGTGCGGCACAGATTGTCTCGGCGAAAGCAGAGCGGGATAAAGTGAAAAATATGAAGCTTAACACTTCATCATCATCATCATCTTCTTCTTCTTCTTTTTATGGGGAAAGGGTAGTGACGGGGAGAGAAAGCGGAGGGTATATCGATGTGAAGCGTGAGCAGGATGGAAAGAGATATAAGGCAGTTTTGAATCCTAAACGCCGGGGATATATCGGTTCTCCTACCGTTATCGTGGGTGACGGACCGGTCGGTAAGAGCCGGGAGTGGGTAGCGTCGAATGATGCCGTATCGAACCCGACGATCCGCCCTTTGCTCGATATGATAGACAGTGCCCAAAGGAGCGGAACCGTGCGTACCGTTGATATGAATCTGTTGATGCGTCAGCGCATAGCGGGGTTTGAAAACGGCGGATTTATCGGCTCTGCCGCCCGACAGAATCCGGGTTATACATACGGCGGCAAACGGCAATCGGACGATCTGTCAGCGATAATATCGGAAACGAGAGATCTGCTGCTTTATCTGAAATCGAACGGGATAGAGGCACGCTCATTCTGGAGCTTGACCGAGTTTGATAAGATACAGAAAAGAAGAGAGGCGTCGGAAAAACCTTTTACCCGAAAATACTAAAAAAAGTTTCTTATGCAAATTATTAAAAACGGGGAGATACTCGACCTGAAAGAAAATCAAATCGAGATCGATAACACTTCTCCCATATTCAACATGAAAGGGACACAATCTGTCTCAATAAATTTTCCGAAAACACCCAAGAACCTCCGGTTGTTCGGTTTCCCAAACCGTTTGGATAGGTACAATAAAGTAAGCGGAGATGAACAAGTCGAAGTAAGAGACGGTGTTTTGATAAAATCAGGTATAATGAATGTGACTGCCGTAGGGGAAAACATAGAAGCGAATATCGGATTCGGAGAGAGTGAAGCGTATTCGAAAATGAATAAAACTAAGCTGGCGGATATGACCGGATTGCCGGTCTTTTATCCACCTTTGCCCTCTACGGGTATATCGCATATATTAAGCATGCTGAAAGGAATTTTAATCGACCGTGCCAGGTTCGATGAATCGGACTTCGGGATTTTTCCGGTCGTTACTTCTTTTGAAAAAAACGGGGATACCGGAATGCGGGAGAATCTTATGATCTTGAATGAGCTAAAAAAATCGGATCAAACGGTATTTGTAGGAGAGAAAAAGAGAACTATATCGGTTAAAGTCGATTCGGAATATAAGGATATAAAAGTCCCTATAGGTTACGGGATATCTCCATTCCTAAAATTGCATGTATTGTTGCAGTTGGTTTGGAAATATTTGGGATTTAATTTAATAGAGAATCCTTTCCGGGAAGATTTTCAACTTAGCAGTATCTGTGTGCTGAACAATACATGGGACACTATCGTTGCCGGTAAGATCCGCTATTCTGATCTGATGCCTGACTGTACGATTGAGGATATTTTGTCTATGGTTTGGGGGAAATTCGGGGCCGTGTATTTTGTCGATTCGAATACAAAGAATGTACGGATAAAATTGATCAAGGATATTCTTCAATCTCCAGAGTCGGAAGATTATTCGCTCTTCAAGTCGGGAAATCCTGAAATCGGTGTTTCTAAGGGGAAACAGCTAAAGTTCAGTTGCAACAAATCGGGAGATCTTACTGAGACAAGCAAAAAAACTTATAGTGAGTTCTTGAAAAGTTGTGGTGGCATAATAACTTCTTTGTCTGCTTGGGATTTGTTTGATCCTTCACTTCCGATTTCTAAATATATTTATGTTTATGTTAAAGAAACTGGACAGTTCTTTTATAATGCGATATATGGGGATGGTTTTCATCTGATATCATCATCTTTTTTTGAATGGAATCTTGAAATTGAGAATTTGGAATATGAAGAAATAAAAAGTCCGGATAACGCTTTGCCTATTTTATCCGCAATAACTCAATATAATCCGGCCCCTTATTTGGATGCTGGGGAATTGAACTTGAATACGTCGTTGCATGTTAGTGCGGATAAGAAAACAGAATCGGAAAGAGAGGAGAGAGCACCTTTGTCTATCTGTTTTGCGTTGCATAATGGCGGCTCTTGTTTCGGCTCTATTTTCAGTTTCGAACCCCGAAGTGGAAACCGAGTAAATATCAATGGAAATGAGTTCTCATTAGATCTTGTCTATCAGGGTAGTTCGGGATTGGTTATGAATTTTTTTCGTGATTATATGGATTTCATGAGGCATGCCAACCAAGAGATAACGCAGCCGTTGATTCTTCCTAAAATAACCTTGTATAATTTGGACTTCAGTCGGAAGCTGCTGATCGATGGACAATTTTTTCTTCCGGAAAGCTTTACTCAGATTGTCGGGAAAAGTAAGGATAGCGCTATCGACATGAAACTTCGGAGTCTTACCTTACTTCAACCATACGACTCTAATGAGTATGAACCTGTTGACCCGACTCCGCAACTCTATTATTGGAAAGAAGTAAATTATGCAGAAGATGAAATAGAAAGATACAGATTGATTCTTGAAAATGATCCTGATTATGAAAATGTTGAAGTCTATTCTGTTAGTTATACAACATCTCCTTCTGAAGATGATTTCGCTTATTTAACTGCTCCTACAATAGAAGATTATAATAATGCCGTAGAACATCTGGAACGCTATAAGGTTTTTATAACATATAGGTATTTCAGAATTTCTGATCAAAGAACAATATTAGAATATTACGATACGGAGTATAAGGCTGGAGTAAAAGTTGCGCTTATCTGATGTCCTTTAAGGTATGTGATCCGCTATTTTATTTTGTGATAAAAACCGTTGAATATGAAAGTTAGCGTACCGAATATTATTAACTGTTCCAGACTGTTACCGGCATTCCGGGCATTGCCCGGAAATGCGGATAAGGGAGCAGAAGACCTGTACCGGTTCTTGACGATTCCTTCCGGGGAAAGAGATGCTTTTCTAAAGCGGAACGTCCGGTGTTCTTTTCAGTATCAAAATAGTATAACAATTCCTGTATATGACCCAAGTTGAAGTAACAGTTCCGGCTTATGCGCTGGTCAATAATCCGATTCCGGTATCGATTAACTTGCCCAAAGGAGGTGCTCGTATCCGTATGCAAGTTATATATGAAGAAGAAGTGATATATGAATCGGTATATAATATTCTTAAAAGTATAAAGATTGATATTTCGGATATTCTTCAAACCATTGTATCGGTTAAAGACCGGGACATGACCGAAATTTCTTTTTGTGATGATTCGGAACAGCAATGTGAATATGAGATAAAATTGACGGAATTATTTAACGGTGAGACGGAACTGTTTTCAGGTAAGTATATTGCTGTTTGGGGAGGTGTCAGCAAATTCTTTTCCCGGAATACTCCTATTGATAATTATATTGAATATAAACTGTCGGGTAATGCGGCTCTGACGACACGGACAAACGGGAAAATCATAGTGTGGCGCGAAACTGAGATTGTTCCTTTGAAAATATTAGGATCTCCTGATCTGCAGGTACATATAGCCAGTCCGGCCAATCATGTTTATGCATGTCCGATCGTACAGAGTTCGAAAAAATTGGCAATTTATACTCTCAATATACCGGAAATAAGAAAGAAGTTTTTTTCAGATTTTGATGAACTGCCGGCGTATTTGTCGTTCTTATTTAATGGAGTATTGAGTTTTATTTTGGTTTTCACTCCGGGGGCCGTGTCGGCAAACCGGTATTTATTGCGTTTTCGTAATTCTCTCGGATGTTATGAGCAACTCGAAGTGACCGGGAAAGCGGAACTTTCTACTCAGTTCGATTCGGAGGAGAGTTTTGAATATTCCTATTGGGATCAGGATGTAATGGATTATGCAGCTTCGAACCAGAGAAAACAAGGAATGGTATTGATCACCGCTGAAACGGGATTTAAAGATCGTGACGAGCTGATGTTCTTACGGGACATGCTCGCCTCGGACGATATTTATTTGATCGATTCGTCCGGACTGAAGTCCAAGGTGCTTGTCTCATCAGAAGATTTCAAGATTCCTGCTGTAATTGAAGAGCCGGTATCGGTGCCGCTTAAAATCAAGTTTGCCGATACGGAGCAATCTTATTCCCCGAATCCGAATGACGGAATTTTGGAAGTTTATCCCGGTGAGTGGTTTTTGGCCCGTGGCCGGATAAATGCTGCAGGGCTGGTTTATATAAATAATACGATAAATACTATTTAAATATGGATTTGAAAAAAATACAAAGTAATGCCGGTGGCCAGACACCGAGTACCGGTCAGGAACTGGTCGATGCTTTTAATGAAAACTTTGAACTGGTTGATAAAAATAAAGCCGACAAAGACTTGTCTAATGTTTCGGAAGAAGATTTGGTCAAGGTTCTTTATGGACCGGATTATGA
>OGZX01000044.1_pt1 | contig 118274 bp, 86 predicted proteins | sample 1576881 | NCBI WGS metagenome assembly OGZX01 (sample SAMEA3541542, study PRJEB24748) | human gut metagenome | biome: human gut; feature: human-associated habitat; material: faeces | place: China | collected 2012 | reverse complement strand
CGGAAGCCAGTACCAGGTCGGCATCTGTTTCTTTTGCTTTTTCAACAGCCATGGCCAATGCAGCCGGTTCTTCCGGATTCGGAGAGATTACCGTAGGGAAATCACCGCTTACCACATCCTGTTCGGGAACATGGATGACATTGGTGAATCCGAATGCTTTCAATGTAGCCGGAATGATCTTTACCCCGGTACCGTGGATCGGAGTGTAAACGATCTTCATGTCGTGATGACGTTTGATCGCTTCCGGAGAAAGGGAAATCGTTGTCAAAGCGTCGATGTACAGGTTGTCGATTTCTGAACCGATGATTTCGATCAGCTCTTTATTTCCTTTGAATTTGATATCGCTGGCGTTGCGGATCTTATTTACTTCAGCAATCGTGTTACGGTCGTGCGGAGCGATCATCTGTGCACCGTCGTCCCAATAGGCTTTGTAGCCGTTATATTCTTTCGGGTTATGGGATGCTGTCAGGATGATACCGCTCTGACATCCCAGTTTACGGATAGCGAAAGACATTTCCGGTGTCGGGCGAAGGTCTTCAAACAGATAAACCTTGATGCCGTTAGCAGAGAAAATGTCTGCAGAGATTTCGGCAAATTTGCGGCTGTTGTTGCGGCAGTCGTGGCCGATTACAACTTTGATCTGGTCCAGATCGGCAAATTCCTGTTTCAGATAGTTGGATAAGCCTTGTGTGGCTGCTCCTACCGTGTAGATGTTCATGCGGTTCGAACCGACTCCCATGATACCTCTTAGCCCACCCGTACCGAATTCCAGGTCTTTGTAGAATGACTCGATCAGTTCTGTCGGATCTTCGTTGTCTAACAGAGCCTGTACCTGTGCACGTGTTTCAGCGTCATAACTTTTTGTAAGCCAGCTTTGTGCTTTGCTTCTTACCATTTCTAACAGTCCATTGTTTTCCATGACCTATATATCTTGCTTTTAATTTAGAATTCTATGTTTTTAAAGTTAACAAAGGTACGAATAAATTGGTAATCTCCAATAGTTGAGTCTGATATTTACCAGACAAAAGAATATGTATATTCCGATTGGTTTCCTGCTGCATCGATGGCAGTCAGCCGAAGAGCATGTTTTCCTCTCTCGAGTCGTTCCTTGTCGAAGCGATAGGTGATGACTGATTTATTGTTCATCTCAAATAAGACGTATTGCCCGTCTATCTCTCCCCGGTAGGTCTGTACGCCACTCAGGTTGTCGGACAGGCGGAATGTGAATGCCTGTTTGCTGATCCAGAGATTGGCGTTGAGCGGAGTGATGGTCGGCGCCTGCGTGTCTTGACTGATCGTATAGTTGCCTAATTCACGGATATCCGCATCTATCCAGCCGTTCCGGTAAGTGCCGCCTATCCAGGATTGACGGCCTTTCTGGATGCGTACGATGCCATATTGTTGTTTGTTTTCCAGCGTGTCGATCCGCAGACGCAGGGATAATTGCGCCGATTTGTGAATCGGGACGGGGCGGTTATGCAGTATGTGTATATCGGCTAATTTCGTACTGTCTTCCTTCACGGAATAACGGAAATACAGGTCATCATACAGGTTGCCTTTCGGAAGGGCCATCCGGATGCCTTTTGCTCCGAAACGGTTGTCCGCGACCCAATGGAACAGTTCGGTCCCTTCCGTTTTGATTTCCGGTATTTCCTGCTCTTTACCTTCTACCCAAATAGACAGTTGGGTGGTGTTGCCGAATACGTCGGCCAGTGTATAGGTCAGATGATATGTTTTTTCTTCATCAATGTTGATGATTCCCCGGTTGGCGCTTTCGATAAAGCGAAGGCGGTTACCCGGCTCGACGAAGCTGCGCATATAAAAAGAACGGTGCTCCTTCCACTCTTCGTAATCCACATAGCTGTTCAGGAAACGTGTCTCGTCGAAGGCGAAGCGGTCCAGGTCGCTGTGATAGACAATCTGGCTGTCCAGCCGGAGGGTGATTTCTCTTACTCCGTATATATTGGTCGTGTTGTCCATGTAATCGTATGCTTTCACAGCCAGCCCAATTTCTCCCCAGGCTTCTATTTTGCCTGTGAGTGCCTGCTTGCCGTTTTTAGCTGTGACGGGTTTTAGCTCCAGTTTCCGTTTGCTGCCGTTCACAACGCCTTTGCCTTCTATCGGACAGACCAGGATGCCTTGTATTTTAGGGGAACGGGTGTCGGTAATCTTTTCTTTGAAATATTCGATAGGGTCGAGGACCTCTTCGCTTTCTGTGTCACGTACTTCGAAGTGCAGGTGCGGGCCACCCGAGCTTCCCGTATTACCGCTGTAGGCAACTAATTCGCCTTTTTTGACCGGAAGCTGGTCCGGTGTGAGGAACAGGTTGACGTTGAAACTTTCCTGTTCGTACTGTTGGGTTTTGAGATATTCGGCGATAGGCGGGGCGAAACGTTGGAGGTGTCCGTAAACGGTTGTCGTCCCGTCGGGATGCGTCAGGTACAGACCGTTCCCGTATCCCCAGGGACTGACGGAAATACGGGACACATATCCTTCCTGCACGGCATGGACCGCTTTCCCTTCTACCCCTTGTGTCTTAAAGTCTATTCCCGAATGAAAATGATTGTTTCTCAGCTCCCCGAAATTTCCGCTTAGCAGGATCGGAAGATCGAGCGGCTGCCTGAGTTGTTGGGCGCTGATTGTTTGTATACAGAAGAAGAGAATGGCAATATATAGTTTGTACATATAATCATTTGATTTTAGTGTTTGAATTATCTTGTAGACAATTCCATATATCAGCGATGTGAATGGCGTCATTTTCTACGAAGTAAATAATCTTGTAGCGTTTATGCTCAATAATGGCCCTATATTGTTTACTTCGTCCTGACAATTCCGGCTCCACAAATCCAAGTTGAGGATTGGTTGTAAGTAATTCAATACTGTGCATGATACCTTCGATGAATTTGTTGGCTGCTTTTTCTCCCATATGAGTCTCGAACCATTGTGCCAATTCAATGAATTTATCCGAAGCATCATTGTTCCAACGAACAGTTAATGTTTCCATGATAGTTTCAGTTTTTCAATACGGTTCTTGACTTCATCGTGTGAAGTGTATATTCCTTTTTCAAATTCCGTTTCAGCACTATTTAACCTATTGATTTTTTCTTCGTGCGTATAGCAACATAAATCTGGACATTCCGCACTTTTGCTAAGCTTATGTATGTATTTTTCCAGACTTGCAATTGCTGTCTCCGTGTTGAGATTTAGAATCTCTTGGATGAGTATTGCTTTTCTTGCTTGTAATTCTATTGTAGTCATGTTTGTAACATTATAGTTGATTACAAAAGTAATAATTTATTTCGATAATAGAAAGTCCACGATTATAGGCAGGTGGTCGCTGTAGCCGCCTTCGTATTTGAAGCCGTAATAAGTGCGGAAAGGACGTTCGCCGCGCCATGTTTTATCCTTTGTGAGTAGAAAAGGCGGCGAGAAAATACGGGCACTACCAGGGACAAAGTGCATGGCGGCTGTCGTGTCGGCCAGGGTGGATGAGATAATAATCTGGTCCAGTTGGCTCCATTCGCCTTGATACTTATGGCTGCCCGAAGGGTGTGTCTTCCGTTCGGCAAAGAGATTGTACAGGCGGAGAAACGGATGCCTGTCCGTTAGGGATTCGATGCGCATGGAATCCGGAACGGATGCCCATCGGATTGGAAGCGGATGAGCATCCAATATTTGCCGGAGACTGGTGTTGTCCGGAGTATCGTTGAAGTCACCCATGATCAGAATATGCGGAGCAGGGCGGAGGGCATAGACTGAATCGCATAACGACCGTAATGTGCGGGCGGCATCGAAGCGATCCGCTTCACTCTCCTTTTCTCCTCCGTAGCGGGAGGGAAAGTGGCAAACAAAGACATCGAGGCGGTCTCCGGTGATTACTTCTCCCCATACATGCAGGATGTGGCGGGTATGTTTGTGCTGTTTCCGGGTGAAACGGACCGGCTGTTCGGCGTGTCCCAAGTAACGGAATTTGTCTCGCTGGTAGAGCAGCGCCACGTTGATGCCGCGTGTATCATCCCCATGTGTCATGCAATAGCGATAGTGTTGCTGTCGGAGAGGCGTCTGATGTAACAACCGGACAAGTACAGAGTCGTTCTCCACTTCGCAAAGACCGACCAGGGCCGGAGTACTCCATTCACCTGCGGCAGTGATCACTTTTGCCAGTTGTTGCAGTTTATGATAAAACCGTCCACCCGTCCAATGGCGGTTGCCAGAAGGAAGAAACTCATTGTCGGCAGTCAGCGGATCGTCTTCCGTGTCGAACAGGTTTTCGACATTGTAGCTCATCACCCGGAAATCCGTTTGTCCTTTTGAAGAGGCAGTGGACAGGAGCAGGATGAAAAGCGTCATAGTTAAGATTCTGATCATATCGTTTTATTTTTCGTCCTCTTCTTTAGGTACAAATTCGTATGCTCCGATATCCGGACCGTCGTTGGTGAGGCGGTTTACGCCGTAGCGGTCTACCGGGTATTGTTGCGTGACGAAGAGATCTGCTTTGCCTACACCCAATGTCGTCGCCGAATCCGGGCGGAAATCGAAGCGGTATTTATTCTTTTCACCGCCTTTCAGCCGGTAAGACGGACTGGTGCTGGTGAACAGTACATCTTTGAACTGATCATTATTGCTGCCCGATGCCTTAATCACGCAGTGGTTAAACAGGTAGTCGAACGAAGTGACGCCGTCGACAGACAGGTTCAACTCTCCCTGATAGTCTTTTTCACCGGCACTGAAGCTACCGTCGATGATGCAATTGTCGAAAATCGCTTTCAACGGATACGTCTCTTTTTGCGAATCGACAACTTTGTTATTGGTCAGGGTGAGGCAAGGCTGTTCCCTTTTATTCAATGTCATGAAATTAGCGAGCGTACAGTGGACGAAATGATAATTCCCTCCGATTAAAACTACGACACAGTCTTTCGCATTGGTCAGTTCCGTATTGCTGACTTCGATGTTGCAGTTGATTGCGGAGAACAGGTTCTCGCCCATATTGGTGATCTGTGAGTTGCTCAACTTCAGTTTTGATTCTTCCGGAGATGATTTCTCGAATGTGAGTCCGGTTTTTCCGTTCCGCACGATCACATTGTCCATTATATTATTGTAGCTTTCCGGGCAGAAGAAGATGCCTCCCCACTGGGATGGCGTGCGGTCGTAGGGCAAGACATCGTTCAGAATGAAATCCAGACGGTCCCCACGAAACAGGATCGGCTTTTCGCGTGTTCCTTTTGCGAGCAAAGTTCCATAGGTGACGATCTTTGCAGCATCGTGCATATAGAAAACAGATCCCGGGTCTATATTCAGCGTTGTGTTTGGAGCAATCACCAGACTGTCATAGATCAGGTAAGGACGTTCGGCGGTAAAATGAGTATCCTGTGTTAATGTTAGCCCATTTTTATAGAGGTTTACGTTTTGCCCGTATGCCTCGAGACGCACGGATTGTTTAATCCCGTTTGTCGTAAAGATCACGGAGTCATCGATCAGTAGCGGTTGGTTTGAAGCATTCGGATTGACAGTTACTTCGACGAACACGTACAAGCTATCTTGCGCCTGTATCCTGACATCCTGGAAATGATCGCCTTTACGTCCGTCCACGTTGATGCGGAAACCGGTCTCTTCACCGCTTGCCAGCATGATTTCGCCGATCATCAGCGGTTGGTCGTTACGGTTATAGATCATAAACTCTTTGGTTGCAGAGCCTATTGTCGTAAACACCGTATCAAAAGAAAGCGTGTCAACCGAGAAGCTCAGTTGGTGGTTTGGATTGGTCGAATAGTTTTCGTCCAACCCGTCACACGACAACAGGTTGAGTGCCAATAAAAACAGTATGAGTAACGGAGCGGCTAATCTTTTCATTTCATTCGTTTTAATAATGTAGCAATACACCAATTCATCTTCCGGGCATTGGAATATTGCCTGATTGTCATATTATGTTTTATGAAAACAAATTTAGTATAAATAAGTTTTCACGTCTTAACATAAAAAAAGAGGAAAAACATCCGTGAAATGTTAATCCTCTTTTTATAACGGAAAATATACCGTTTTATTTTGCAGGGATGCTCTTTAATAATTCGAGCAGGTGAGACCACCACAAGCCGACGGTATCGATCTGTATGCGTTCGTTGGGCGAATGCACGTCACGAAGTGTCGGGCCGAATGAAATCATATCCAGATTCGGGTATTTTTCAAGGAACAGGCCGCATTCCAATCCCGCATGGATCGCCATTATCTTTGCCTCTTTGTTGAACAGGCGTTTGTAAGTTTCCTGGGCAACTTTCAGTATCTTCGAGTCCGGGTTAGGCGCCCATCCGGGATAGCCGTCGCCGTGAGTAACCACTGCATCTGCCAGTTTGAATACGGATGCAACCTGATTGGCGATCATGTTCTTGCAGGATTCAATCGAACTGCGTTGGCTTGTGCCTACGATAATCGTATCGTCCGGTCCCATCTTGACGGAAGCCAGGTTGGTCGAAGTCTCAACCAATCCTTCGATATCATGGCTCATGCCGATTACGCCGTGCGGGCAGGCGTGCAAAGCCCAGATCAATTTGTCTTTCCATGCGTTGCTGATGCATTTCTCCGGTTGTTCGGTCGATTCCATGGAAATGCGGACATTCGGGTCTACATGCTTCAGCTCGTTTTCGATGTCTGCCGTATAGTGGTTGAGCAGGACGCGTGCCGTCTCTTTATCATTGGAAGACAGGCCGATTACGGCATGTGCTTCACGGGCAATCGCGTTACGCAGGTTGCCTCCGCTGATGGAGCAGAGCGTGAAATCGACCTGTGCGCCTAACAGATACAGGTAGCGCACCAGGATTTTGTTGGCATTCCCTAATCCTTTGTGGATTTCACCGCCGGAATGTCCGCCGTTCAAACCTTTCACGTCGATGATGAAATACTGCATGTTCGGATTTGTCGGTTGCGATTCGTAATGGAAGACCGCTTGCGTGTCTTTCCCTCCGGCACAACCCATAAAGATTTCACCTTCGTCCTCACTGTCGAGGTTCAGCAGGATGTCACCTGTCATAAAGCCTTTTTCGAGGGCTTTTGCTCCGGTCAGCCCGGTTTCTTCGTCAACCGTGAAGAGACATTCGATCGGGCCGTGTTCGATATCGTCGGAGGCAAGGATGGCAAGCTCGGCAGCGACACCGATACCATTGTCGGCTCCCAACGTCGTCCCGTTGGCGCGCAGCCAATCGCCGTCGACGATTGTTTCGATCGGATCGTTGTCGAAATCGTGGGCGGTCCCGTTATTTTTTTCGCATACCATATCCATGTGTGACTGCAGGACTACTGTCGGCAGGCTTTCTTTTCCGGGGGTTGCCGGTTTTGACATCAGGATATTGCCTACGGCATCTTTCTTGATCGCTATTTTATACTGTTTGGCGAATGATTCGAGAAATTCGATCATTTTTCCTTCCTTCTTTGAAGGACGGGGCACTTGTGTTACTTGGTGGAAGAACTTCCAGACGATCTCAGGCTTTAAATCAGTAATCTTCATAATGTTACAATATATTATAGATGCTACTCTATAGTTAATAATACCGCTATAAGCAGAGTTCGGTATGAAAAAAAGTACAATTAAATACCAAAAACATACTTTCCAATCACTTAAACTCTTATATTTGCGTCCACAAATATAGAGAAAATGCTTTCAACGTTATTGATTACGGTCATAATTCTTGTTATTTGTGTTGTGTTGCTCAGTGTAAAAGTCCTTTTTAAAAAAGGAGGAAGATTTCCCAATACACATATCGAAGGTAACGCGGCACTAAGGGAGAAGGGTATATGTTGTGCTAAGACCCAGCATAGGCGGGATAGCATGCAGAAGAATCTATATGATAAGATAAGAGAAATAGAAGAATAAAATAAATAAAGATTTAATTTACACTTTATGAAGAACATTAACTACGTAATTAATGGTGTGCTCGCGGTGGCTGTCATAATTTTGTTCGTTATGCAGTTTTCCGGTAAAAAAGAATCCACAGTAACTCCTGCTTTCACAACGGAGGGAGATTCTACAACAAATCTGCTTCCTGTAGCTTATGTGAATGTTGATTCTCTTTTGGCGAATTATAATTATTCGAAAGATCTGAATGAACGCGTCCTTAAGATGCAGGAGGATTATCGTTTAGATATGACCCAGAGATCAAACGCTTTACGAACGGAATTGACGGATTTTCAGCGTAAATATGAAGCAAATGCTTTCCTGACTCAGGAAAGAGCCCAGCAGGAAGGTAACCGTTTGCAGAAAAAGCAACAGGAACTTCAGGATTATGCAACAAAGAAAGAACAGGAACTGGCAACTAAACAGATGGAATTGAACGGACAGCTTCGTGATACGATCGTTGTACAGTTGGAAGCTTTCAATAAGACAAAAGGTTACCAGATTATTTTCAGCAATACAATGGGTGACAATATTTTGTTGGCAAACCACGCGTATGATATCACTGCTGAATTTCTTGAAGTGTTGAATAAGAATTATTCTTCCGCCAAGTAAAAGATATAAAAGGAGCATTAAAAGCCCGAAACAAAAAAGCCCGGAGTTAGAAGCGACTCCGGGCTTTTTTTATTCTTGTCCCCGCGTCAAGCGCGGGAACGGGGTACTTTGGGCATTCTCTTCCTGACTTTCTTTTTGATCCAGAAATAGTAACCCGTTATGGCAAAGACTGCACCGAGGAATGAGACCAGACAGCTTATTATCCGGGTCGCCATGCCTCCCCATGTTCCGGCATGAATGGAATAGATCCAGCCTCTTATCTTTCCGGATTTAGGAAGATCCTTGTATAGTTGGACTTCGATGATCTTTCCGGTTGCCGGGTCGAATGAATAGCGGTCGCTTCCCCTTGTATTTCCATAATTGGCGGTAGAGACCGTTGCCGAACCGTCTTGAATCGTGATCGATTTGTATGCCGGATAACGGTTTTGCAAGTTTGATAAGACTTTACCCCATTGGAGATAATCCGTTTTCTTTTTCTGCTGTTTACGAGCGGTAGTTTCTTTAGATGCAGAAGGAGCCGGTGCGTGCGTGTGCGTCTGTGTCTGCTTTGTACTGACGCCGAATACGGTATAGAACGCGTCGCGATACCAGCCGAACGACCAGGTCAAACCGGTCAGCGAGAGCGCAAGCAGGAGCAAGGCTGCATAAAAACCACCAGAGACGTGCAGATCGTAAAAGAAGCGGGACCAACCCGCTTTCGTCTTTATTTTCAGCCGGTTCTTCAATACTTTCCTGTTTCGCGGATACCAGATGACAAGCCCGCTGATAATGATGATTGCCAGCACCAGTGTCGAATAGCCGACAATAGCTTTTCCCCAGGCAAAGCTGCCGTCCCGTTTGTATTCGTCGAGCAACCAACGGTGAAGGCGCATCATGCTCATGAAAAATCCTTTACCGTCATCTATCCCGGTAACTTCCCCTGTATAAGGATCGATAAAGCAAGCCGCTTTTTTTCCGGGTAAGACCAGTTGGTAGGTCCGTCCAGGGTCGGCGGAAACCCGTATGCCGGTTATCTTGATGGAGTCGGGCAACTGTTGCCGGGCTGCATCCATTAATGCAGCCGGCGAGAGCGGTTCTCCTTTAACCTCCTTTACGAAATAACGGGAGGGATGGCAGAGCTCCAGTATCTCCGTCTCAAATACCAGGATTGCCCCTGTCAGGCAGACAATCGCAATGATGATACCGAAAGGAATCGATAACCAGAGATGTATTTTTGCAAAGATCTTTTTCATTTCAGCTTACCGATACCGGATATTTGAGTAGCTTTTACCGTTACACCCTTTGTGGCGCTGGCGCTTGCCGGATTGATTTTATAGATAGCCGGGTCTCCGTCGGTCAGGGTCACTGCGATGTAGGCATTGCCATTCTCGATATGCGGTGTGCTGCCGAAACCAGAGATCAGGTCTGCCGAAGGAAGGCCGGTGACGTAGGTCAGCTTTTTGTCGCCGGCTTTGAATACTGCCAACTGGTTTGCCGTGTAACCGGTTTCGCTGAAAGGACGGTCGTACATCAGCAAGAGGAAGTAATCTTCCGTGATATGCCAGCTACGGAGGAAGGAGTTTCCGTTGCTTTGCTCTTCGATATTGCAATAATAATCGTCGAAGTCTTCGCTTCCGCTCGGAATACGGACTACACCGGCCGGTAGCTTGGTCTGCTGGCGCGGATCGCTCATCGTCTTGGCGTAGGAGGGAGAGAAGACGTAAACGTCGCCATTGTCCGCCGCCCAGATCATCTGGTAGTATTGCGACTTGAAGCGTCCGCAGGCATAGCTGATTTTATCGGTCTTGATGATCTTCTTTGTAGCGAATGTCTCGTCGTTGAATATTGCCACCCAGCAGGAATCGGGATATTGTGTCCACAACAATTCGTCTTTTTCGTAGGCGCTGCTGTTTGAACCTCCGGATTCGGTCTTAACCAGGTCTTCGTTGCCCGGCAGGATCCATTTCCCGTTTCCGTCTTTCGTCCCGTACTGACTCAAGCCCATCGGGACTGCCACGCTGTAAATCTTGCTGTTATGTTCGAGGATACCGGCCAGTGTCACATACTCGCCGTTGCCCAGGAAGTTCTCGGACAGATAGTTTTTGTCCTTTGTATCGTTGTCTTTCTTCGTCTCTGCTGCCACGTCCAGGCATGAAACCAGGAACGACTGGGGCACGTAACCGTTTTCATCCGCCCATTCCGTGGGGCCGTCGCCCGATGAAAGGGTCATGATATACTTGTTGTAAATGCCGTAGGTCGTGAACCTTTTCACCTTATAGCTCTGTGAGCGTGTCTCCAGTTTGCCGTCTGCATTCAGGACATACGAACGGGTGTCGCCGGCGTTACCCTGGTTATAAGTCAAACCATACAGGTATTGGTCTTTGTAGAACACCCATTGGGTGGCGCCGTCATTGACAAGACCGTTGTTTTGGGTCGTTATAGTACCTTCGTCTATGCTTCTGGTTGTCAGCAGCACGTTGGTCGTATTGCCGGATGCGGTAACGGATGCCGGGATTATGAATGTACTTTGTGCATCGCCGGTTCCGGGTTCCGGGTTTGGTGCCGGAATCTCGTTGTCGCTACAGGAAGTAAACATGCCACCTGCCAACAGGGCAGAGGCAAGGCCGATGAGTAAATAATTCTTTTTCATCTTGTGATAAATGTATTTATATTTAGTAATTGTGATAGTGAATTAATTTCCGAAGTAAACCCTTACTTTGCCGTAGAAGGCACGTCCGGCTCGCTGCAAGCTGAAGTTGTCGTACAGGTCTTCATTTGTAAAGTTGCGGCACTCCAATGAAACATTGTACCGCCCGTTCTGAAGGCTGTAAGAAAGAGACAGATTATGAGAAAACTGGTCAGGAACCACATAGTCGTTATTCTGTGCTCCGATAACGGATGAATAGTAAGTGAAACTGTGCAGGTACTGGTTGTCATACGTAACGGTCAGCACGTTGCCCTTTTTCCAGAGGTTGCGCCAATAGAACGATACATCCGAATCTGCAAAACGGTACGGCAGGTTCGGCATCCGTTCTCCGTAGGCCAGGTTTTCGGCACTGCTGGAAATGGAGGTCTTCATCCTGTCGCGCACGTCCATCTGGGTAAAGTTACCGCCGACGCTCACCCAGTTCGCAAAGTTGTAACGGAGGGAGAGGTTGAAGCCTTTGGTCTCCACCTTGCCATAGTTGATATAAGTGGCGGCCTGTTTGCCACCGCTCAGGTCTGTGATGTTGCGCTGGATATAATCTTTTGTGTTGCGGTAAACGACGCCTCCTTCCACATAGAGGGTGTGCTTGCCGAATGTTTTGTTGTAGCTCAGGTTGAGGTTTACGTTGTCGCTGTTCTCCGGCCTGATGCCTAACTCGCCCATCTCCAGGTCTTCGTCGCCGAACATCTCTTCAATGGTCGGCAGGCGATAAGCCTTCTCGTAAGACAGTTTTGCCTGCAGGCCGGTCAGGATGAAATAAGTTCCGGCTGCTCCGTATCCGAATGAGTTGACGGTACGGCTGTTCCGGATATATTCATCCTGTGCGGAAGAGGTCGCCATCGGCCCGGCTACAAACTGGTTGTAATATTTCCCGAATGCGGAGATGTTCCAGTGTTCGGACGGTATCAACCGGTAAGATAAACCGGAGATATTCTTTCGGGTTTCTTTGGCAATGGCACTCTTCATCTCTTCGGCCGCCAGCAGGGAAGTGTTGGAACGGTGGAAAGCGTTCAGCACGTGATTGAAGGTGAACGTGTGCATCCTGCCGATCCGGTAATTGAGGGTCATTGTCCCGTTCCAGTTGTTATTGTCTGCCCGCGAATACTGCCTGGACTGTTCTCCGGCCGAGTTCATTAGGTGTTTTTCTCCACGCCAATTGTATTCGTAGGAGGAGGTGTCCACATTTGTCGTCAGGTTCTTGTTATAGTTGGCTGTCAACACCATGTCCAACCCTTTGGTGAACAGGTCGCGCTTGCCGTATTCCAATGACGGCATCAGCGAATGGCCTTTGCGGTGTTTCCGGCCGTACACGATCTCTTGGCGTACGCCGGTCTGTATCTCCTGATACATATTCGAATAGGTGAAGCCGAACAGCAGCCGGTCCGCCCATTCCTTGTCCACGATACCCAACTTGCCAATAACAGCCTCGTTGTGGTACGTGTCGTTGAACCGCTTTACACGTTCTTTCTTGCTCCTGTCGATGCTTCCCGTCTCAAAGTTTTCGACCGGTGCGTTTACGTAGTAGTCGTTGTCCGAATAGTTCTGGAAAGCATTGATCTCGTAGGTGAAACCGTTTTTGAATGTTTGTCCGAAGTTCACGTATGATTTATGTGTGTTGAACGAGCCGTATGAGTAGGAGGCGTCCAGAAACCACCGGTCCCGCTTCTTCTTGGTGATGATATTGATGACACCTCCGATAGCGTCCGTCCCGAAACCAACCGGGACAACTCCTTTATATACTTCGATGCGTTCGGCAAAGTTTACAGGAATATTGTTCAGCCCGAAAGAGCTTCCCACGCCCTCCTGCGGCACGCCGTCGATAAAGATTTTGACGTGCTTACCGCTGAAACCATCCAGCGTAAGCTGTGTGTCCGAACCGACACCGCCCGATTCGCGCACTTTCATCCCCGGCGCCTTAGCCAGTGCGTCACTCAGACTCCGGGTGGAGTTTTGCAGTTCTTTGGTGTCGAGTGCCACTGCATTGAAGGCTGAGCGTTTCAGGCGGCTGATCCCGTTTGAGACGACGACGACTTCTTCCAGCTCCTCTGTCTTGGGTGCGATTGTGATGTTTTGTTTTACTCTTTCACCCTTGATGAGCGTTATTTTTTTCTCCACCGTCTCATATCCGATGGCAGATATAACTAATGTATAGTTACCGGCAGGCGCTTTCAGGTGGTAAATGCCCTGTTCGTTTGTCGTGACTCCGTAGGTGGTACCTTTCAGGTAGACGGTAGCAAAATCTACAATCTCTTTTCCTGTCGATACGATTTTACCGGAAACCATCGCCCTGTCCTGTGAATGGACTGATATCGCTGACAGCGAGAATATGAATAAAAAGGAAATCTTAAGAATCGTTGCTTTCAATTTATAAAGAGTTTAGTATCGTTAATAAAACGATGCAAAGGTCTTTATAAAAGGGAAGCGCATCAATCGCGGGTTTTAGGTAATTTTACGGGTCTCTGTAACTATAAGTAGGTATTTTTCCGGCGCAATCTCCCTTTTTCCGGAAGGAGAAACCGTTACTCTTTTTTAGGGGCGACAAACGCTGTGTACAGTTGAAGCAGCGCAGAAATAGTCAGGCAGATTACCCATTCTTTCCGTCCGCTGAACATCAGAGCGGAGGCAAATATGCACAACAGTCCGGCAAAGATATTATAACGGTGCAGCCTGCGCCTGCGGAAATCCATCTCTTTGGTCGGCGTAGTCAGGTAGCTGACTGCGATCCCTGCTGCACCTACGGCAAACAGATAAGGCGCGACGACCGGCAATGCCAGATATAATCCCGCTCCGGCGAGCAACAGGAGGGCGGAGATATTGAAAACGATTGTTCTTGCTTTTTCGTTCATTTACTTTTTCTTGATAATATAGACATCTTCGTTTGGCTTCTTCATATAATATTCTTCACGGGCAAAACGCTCGAGCCCTTCCTTGTCGGTATGCAGATCGTTCAGCTTCTTGCTGTTGACCTCGATCTCTTTCTGATAATGCTTAATCTCTTTTTCCAGGCTGCGAATCCTTTCGTCATAGGTATAGCGTTTATACAGGCTACTGTCACCCATCGTAAAAGTCAGGGCAAGAAACAGAATCGTTATCAGCCAGTAGGCATTGATTCGGGATAAATACTTATTATAAAAGTCTTTTATGCGTGACATCGGAACTCCGTTTTGGGCAAAGGTACATAAAAAGCCTAAATTTCCGAGAAGTTTATTAGACTTTAAACATTTCTAATTAGAATGACGACTTCCTGTTACCTTTTTGCCAACCCTTTGCCATCCTTTTGGCAAAACTTTGCCACCCTATTGGCAAGACCTTGCCATGCCGATGGCAAACATTTGCCATTAGGGTGGCAGAGCTGTGCCATTTAGATGGCAATTAGAGGTTGAACAGAGAGAAGTGTTCTTGAATTTGCTCCGACTCATATTCGAATCGTTTTTTTTTGTACATTTGTCTCTGTAATAAAAAAGCAGAGAATGGATAATTATATTGTATCGGCAAGGAAATATCGTCCTTCTACATTCCGTAGCGTGGTGGGACAGAAGTCCTTGACTACTACTCTTAAAAATGCAATACAAAGTAACAAGCTGGCTCATGCCTATCTCTTTTGCGGTCCGCGCGGAGTCGGTAAGACCTCTTGTGCCCGTATCTTTGCCAAGACAATCAACTGTCTGAATCCGACTGCCGACGGAGAAGCCTGCAACGAATGCGAATCGTGCAAGGCTTTCAATGAGCAGCGTTCGTATAACATCCATGAACTGGATGCCGCCTCCAATAACTCGGTGGACGATATACGCTCGCTGATTGACCAGGTGCGTATCCCGCCTCCAATCGGGAAATATAAGGTGTTTATCATCGATGAGGTGCACATGCTGAGTTCGGCTGCCTTCAATGCGTTTCTGAAGACGCTGGAAGAACCGCCCCACCATGCCTTGTTTATCTTGGCTACGACGGAAAAGCATAAAGTCTTGCCAACCATCCTGTCACGTTGCCAGATATACGACTTCTCGCGTATCTCGATTGCCGATATGGTGGAGCATCTGGAATATGTTTCCTCTTGCGAAGGGGTAACGGCAGAACCGGAGGCCCTGAATGTGATTGCGCAGAAGGCGGACGGCGGTATGCGTGACGCCTTGTCTATCTTCGATCAGGTTGTCAGCTTTACGAATGGGAATATCACTTACCAGGCGGTGATCGATAACTTGAATGTGCTGGATTACGAGTACTATTTCCGTTTGACGGATGCCATGCTTTCGGGCAATGTCCGTTCCGCTATTCTGATACTGAATGATATTTTAAGCAAAGGCTTTGACGGGCAGAATATTATAACGGGACTGGCATCGCATTTCCGCGATTTGCTTGTTTGCAAGGATGAATCGACATTGATATTGTTTGAGGTGGGAGCGTCTATCCGCGAACGCTATAAGGAAATGGCAAAACGTTGTCCGGACCAACTGTTGTTCAAAGCGATCGAACTGGCTAACACCTGCGACCTGAATTACCGCGCCAGCCGGAATAAACGGCTGTTGCTGGAGCTGACGCTTATTCAGCTTTGCCAGTTGAGCGGCACCGGGCAGCCGGTCGATGATAAAAAAAAAGGCCTGATTGAACCGATTGCCTCTAATGGGCAGGCTCCTGTCCAGCCTCAATCGCAGCCAGCCGCAGCCGGTCAGGCTTACACCGTTCAATCGGCTCCTCCTTTGCAGAAACCCGTACAGTCGCCGCAGGAGATGACTGGGGCGACCTCTCGTCAGCAGATCGTTTCTACGCATGTGCCGCCATCAGCCGCCGTTTCGCAGACTCCTCCTGCCACAACTCCGAAAAGAGTGGCGCGCCCGCCGCAATTCGGAACATCCATAAAGGAGATAGGTGTGGAGCATCCGAAGGCCCAGTCTGCCGCACAGGTGGAAACTGCCGCGCAAGAGATGCAGAGCCCGTTCAGTCAGGAAGCATTGGTACATTATTGGGATGCATTTGCCTCCTCTATCGACAAGAAAGTCTATCTGAAGAATACGATGATTAACTGTAAACCGGTTTTGCAGGATAATTATTTTTTTGAGGTCTGTGTGCATAATCCCGGACAACAGGACGAATTGACGAATAATTGTATCGATATTCTGAGCTACCTGCGGGCGCAGTTGAAGAATACCCGTATCCAGATGCGTGTCCGTATTGATGAAACAAACCAGAAACATCTGGCCTACACATCCACTGAGAAGTATGAACATTTGCTGAGTATAAATCCGGTTCTGGCTAAGTTGAAGGATGAGTTTAATCTGACGCTTGATTAAGTAATGGACAATTGAAAATGGACAATTGACAAATATAAGAGTGTAAAGCTAATTGTCAATTGTCCATTTTCAATTGTCCATTGTTCTTACATTTCCCGAATCCAAACATTGCGGAAGCTGATCGGTTCGCTTGGATCTCCGTGTGACTGCAAACGGATCGGACCTGCACCATGTTTAACAACTTTCGGGAAACCGATGTATTCCGTAGTACCCAGGATAGTCGTATTGTTCTGCAACACGATACCGTTCTGGATAACTGTTACACGCGGCGGAACGCGATAAGTACCGTCTTCCTTAAAGATAGGTGCGGAATAAATAATGTCATACACATTCCATTCGCCCGGTTTACGCATAGCGTTTACCAGAGGAGGAGTCTGTTTGTAGATACTTCCGGTCTGACCGTTTACATAAGTTTCGTTGTTATAGCAATCCAATACCTGGATTTCATACATATCCTGCAGGAAGATACCGCTGTTTCCACGTCCCTGGCTTTCACCGCTTATGTTTTCCGGTACGCACCATTCGATGTGCAGCTGGAAGTTCTCGAATTTCTGCTTAGTCAGGATGTCTCCTTTTTTCTTGTCGACTGTGAATACGCCGTTCTTTACAGGCCATTCAGCGGGACCGCCATCCGGAGTTTGCCAAGCAGAAAGATTTTTACCGTCAAACAGAACGATAGCGTCTGAAGGAGCGCTGTTTGTCTTTATGTCGCCCGGGGTGACAATCTTAGGTTGCGGTGTCCAGTATTCAGACATACCGGGTCTCATCTTTTCCTGTTCGGGATACTGTTTTTGTGCACTTGCACTGATGCAGGCTGTACAAGCCAAAGCAGCCAGAGCTGTCTTCATTGTAATGCTTTTGTTCATGGTCTAAATATTTTTATATGGTTTAGAATTTATTGATTGCAAATGTATAAAAAACGGCAATACAGTCGTTCCTATATTGCCGTTTTTTTATGGAATGCCTGAAAAAATGTTCTTTATGGCTTGTGGGTGAACAGCCTTTGTTCGGCTAACTGTTCATATTTTGTACCGGGGCGGCCATAGTTGCAGTATGGATAGATACTGATACCGCCACGTGGTGTGAAGATTCCGGTGACCTCGATATATTTGGGGTCCATCAGGCGAATCAGGTCTTTCATGATGATATTGACACAATCTTCGTGAAAGGCTCCGTGACTGCGGAAGCTGAACAGATATAGTTTCAGGCTTTTGCTTTCCACCATCTTCACGTCGGGGATATAATCGATATAGATTGTAGCAAAGTCCGGTTGTCCCGTAATGGGGCAGAGGCTGGTAAACTCCGGACAGTTGAAACGCACCCAATAGTCATTCCCTTGATGTTTATTGGTAAAGGCTTCCAGCACTTCCGGCGCATAATCTTGTTTGTATACCGTAGAACCGCCTAACAGATGCAGTTCGTTTTCTTCTTTTCTTGTATCCATATTATTTGCCTTTTCTCTCCATATATTTTTTTAATCCTTCGTTGCGCAGCTTGCAGGCAGGGCAATGGCCGCAACCTTCGGCTATAACGCCATTGTAGCAAGTAAGGGTTTGTGTCTGTACGAGATCGAATATGCCCAGTTGATCGGATAGTTCCCATACTTCGCTTTTATCGCGGTTCATCAACGGGGTGTGGATCACGAACTGTTCATCCATCGCCAGGTTCAGCGTGACGTTGAGGGAACGCACGAACGTATCGCGGCAATCGGGATATCCGCTGTAGTCGGCTTCCGAAACGCCGGTCACCAGGTTGAAGATCCCTTTGCTGCGCGCCAGGATGGCGGCGAAGGTGAGGAATACCATGTTACGCCCCGGTACGAACGTATTCGGATAACTGTCCGCCGGCTTTTCCTGATCCATTGCGATGTCGGTATGGGTCAGCGAGCAGTTTGCGTCTAACTGGCTGATCAGCGATACATCCAATACTTGGAAAGGAACATGGGCGTCGGCTGCGATCTTTCGTGCAACCTCGATTTCGAGGGAATGTTTTTGTCCGTAAGTAAAACAAACGGCTTCTACGCGGGAAAAATGCTTCTTTGCCCAAAACAGGCAGGTCGTGGAGTCTTGTCCACCGGAGAAGCAGACCAAAGCGGCTTCTTGATGTTTCATATCTTTCTTGTTTTTAGTACGTGGTTTAGCAAGCACACGGAAAAGGAAACGTTCCTTTTCGCTGCAAAGATACTTTATTAATTGAAAATTGAGAATGGAAAATTGAAAATTAGGGGGCAAAAACTGCCTATCGGTTGCACAACTATTTTGATATTGTGCTGCACATTCTTGCTAAAAGTGTGCAGTATTAGAAAAAAGTCTTTATCTTTGCCGCCGTTTATGCCCGGGAAGGCATAATAAATAAAGTATTAACAAATAAAGTTTTTATGAAGAAAGTTATCGCGTTAGCATGTCTTTCCATGCTCCCAATGACGTATGTGGCCGCAGAAGGCTATCAGGTAAATGCACAAAGTACGAAGCAGGCTGGTATGGGACATGTAGGTGTAGCCATGAAGCTGGGTGCGGAAAGCATGCACTTCAATCCTGCCGGATTGGCGTTTATGGAAAATAGAATACATCTTTCGGCTGGTGTTTCCGGCGTTTTCTCAAAAGGTAAATTTACGGATGGAGACTATGTGCAGCGTCCGGATAATACGCCCAGTACTCCGCTTTTTGTATATGCAGGTTTTAAAATCTATGATAATCTGGCTGCCGGTATCAGTGTGACTACTCCTTACGGTAGCACAATGGACTGGGGAAAAGACTGGAAAGGTGCACATCTTGTACAGGATATTTCTTTGAAAGCCTTCAATGTCCAGCCGACAGTATCCTGGAAGATCCTGGATCGTTTGAGCATCGGTGCCGGTTTGATGATGGAATTTGGTAACATCGAACTGAGCCGTGCCTTGATTGGTCCGGGTGAAATGGGAAAACTGGCTACAGGCATGATGGGGCAGTTCGGACCGCTATTGCAGCAACATCCGGAATTAGGCGCAATCGCCAAGCCGATGATCGATAAGCTGATGGCTGATATGGCCAAATATGATGATGCCTCTGCCGCTTCTGTTAACCTGAAAGGGGATGCAGGTGTACGTTTGGGCTTCAATGTGGGTGCCATGTTCGATATTAATGACAAGGTGACGGTCGGTGTATCTTACCGATCAAAAGTAAAAGCCCGCGTAAAAGAGGGTGATATCTCATTGAGTTACGCCAATGAAACGGATTTGAAAGAAAATATCTTTAAACAGGTTGAAACGCTTATCCAGGTAGCACAGAGCCAGGGTATCGATATCCCTGTCAATCTGCAAATCCCGGCTTTGGATCAGGGTACTTTCTCCGCCGAGTTGCCGTTGCCTTCCAACTGGAATGTGGGTGTTACCTATAAGCCGACAAACCGCTGGATTCTTTCCGGTGAAGTTCAGTTCGTCGGATGGGGCGCTTACAAGACATTGGAGATCAATTTCTCTCCGTCTTCTTTGAGCCAGTACGATATGGTAGCTAAAAAGGAATATAAGAACTCGCGTATCTACCGTGTAGGTGCTCAGTTTGCAGCCACTCGCCGTTTCGATGTCCGTCTGGGTGCTTACTTCGATGAATCACCGGTAAAAGATAATTTTCTGAATCCGGAAACTCCGAGTATGAACAAATTCGGCATCACGACCGGTTTGAGTTTCCGCCCTATAGATCCGCTGTCTGTAGACTTCGCATTCTCTTATGTCACAGGTTTCGGACGTGACGGCTCTTACAGCGACAAGAGTCTGATCACCGGTAACGACCGTACATTCGGAGGACATTATAATATCTATGCATTGATGCCTTCTATTGGCGTGTCTTACGCTTTTTAACGTCGGCATCGCTTTGGAAAACAGTCGGCATCCTTTTCGAAAAAGGTGCCGACCTTTTTCGAAAAAGCATATAGCCTTTTGACGAATACCCTATAACCTGTTCAGCAATAGGTTATAGGGTATATTTTTTAGCCTTAAGGCTATATTTATCGGACGGGACTGGGTAATTGAAAATTCAGAAATGAAAGGTTGAACCTTTTTTCAGGATGAAATAAATAAACAACAAAAGGTTGTCCCCCCTTCGGAGAACAACCTTTTTTATTTTGAACAGAATCGTTTCGATTATAACTGAATCCAGCGAACGTAAGCGAAGTCCATGCGGTGAGGCAATTCTTTGTTTACGGGGTAAACGCGGAAACCGATCTTGTGGAGGCCTGCTTCACTCGGAGTTGTTTTCAGTTCGAAGAACAGTTTGGAGCCTTCTTCTTTTTTCAGTTTGAAATGTTCGACGTGAGCCAGTTCCAACTGATGATTGTCTGAGTTTTCTTTAGTGACAACCATATCTACGCCCAGCATACCTTGCAGTTCGTGACGGTCGATGACCAGGTTGAATGTGTATTCTTTTCCTACTACGGGAGCATCGATAGCCAAATCTTGTGTGCAAGTGAATGATTCTACCTGGAAGCTGTCCCAATGTTCAACCACTTCTTCTTTCCATGCAGCGAGAGATTTTGCTTCTGCAAAGTCGTTTTCGCGCAGGTGGGCAGAGCGGGTTGCCAGTTTGTCATAGAAGCGGCTGATGTAATCGTCCAACATACGTTTCATTGTATAGTCGGGAGCGATTTCAGACATGGAGTTCTTGATGTACTGGATCCATTCAGGAGAATATCCCTTACTGTTCTTTGCATAGTAAGCCGGGATGATTTGTGTTTCTAATGTATGGTAGATTGTAGCAGCATCCAACTGATCCTGGTACTGCTGGTTTTCGTAAGTGCGCTTGTCGGTCAAAGCCCAACCTGCACCTTCTTTATAACCTTCATACCACCATCCGTCCAGTACGGAGAAGTTCAGGACACCGTTCATTTCTGCTTTTTCTCCAGATGTACCGGATGCTTCCAAAGGACGTGTCGGAGTGTTCAACCAAACATCAACACCTGCAATCAGGTGACGGGCCAGACGCATATCGTAGTTTTCCAGGAAGATGATCTTTCCTAAGAATTCCGGACGGCGTGAGATCTCGACAATGTGTTTGATCAAGCCCTGGCCACCACCGTCGGCAGGGTGAGCCTTACCGGTGAATACGAACTGGATCGGGTATTTTTCGTTGTTTACGATTTTAGCCAAACGGTCCAGGTCTGTGAACAACAGGTGAGCACGTTTGTAAGTCGCGAAACGGCGTCCGAATCCGATAATCAAAGCGTTCGGATTGATTTTGTCCAGGATGGACACAACCTTAGCCGGGTCGCCCTGGTTTTTCAGCCAGTTGCTCTTGTATTGATTCTTTATGTATTCGAACAGTTTGTTCTTCAGCTTCTTGCGGATTTCCCAGATTTCATCGTCCGGTACGTTCTGGATTGCTTCCCAGTATTTCTTGTTGGACTGGTCTTTGAAGAATTTCTTATCGAAATGTTCCGCGAAGAAACGTTTCCATTCCGTAGAAGCCCATGTCGGCATGTGTACGCCGTTTGTTACATATCCTACATGCAGTTCGTCGGGGAAGTAGCCTTTCCATACCGGAGCGAACATGTGTTGTGATACTTTTCCGTGCAACCAGCTTACGCCGTTTGCTTCCTGACATGTATTCAATGCGAATACGCTCATGGAGAACTTTTCGTTCGAACCTGGGTTTTCACGTCCCATATCGATAAATTCCTGCCAGCTGATACCTAACTTGCCTGGGAATTCACCCATATAACGACCGAACAGACCTTCGTCGAAGTAGTCGTGACCGGCAGGAACAGGAGTGTGAACCGTGTACAGGGCGGAAGCTCGGACAACTTCCAGAGCCTGGTTGAATGTCAGACCGTCGTTCTGGATGAAGTCTACCAGGCGCTGTGCGTTGATCAGGGCTGCATGTCCTTCGTTGCAGTGGTAGATCTGTTTTTTGATACCCAGCTTGTTCAGCATCAGGATACCACCGATACCCAGCAGATATTCCTGCTTCATACGGTTTTCCCAGTCGCCTCCATAGAGCTGGTGAGTGATAGAACGGTCCCATTCGCTATTCTGAGGAATGTCCGTATCCATCAAATATAAAGGAACGCGTCCTACGCTTACTTTCCAGATGTGGGCATAAACGGTACGGCCGGGATAAGGAACTTCCAGTACCATCGGTTCGCCGTTAGCCTGCATCACCTGCGTAAGAGGCAATGCGTTGAAATTCTGCGGTTCATAGTTGGCAATCTGTTGCCCGTCCATAGACAAGGACTGGGTGAAGTAGCCGTAACGGTACAGGAAACCAACGGCAGTTAGGTCGATGTTGCTGTCGCTTGCTTCTTTCAGGTAGTCACCTGCCAATACGCCCAGACCACCGGAGTAAATCTTCAGAACGTTTGTCAAACCATATTCCATGCTGAAATAGGCAACAGACGGCTTTGTCTTGTCCGGTTTAACATTTACATAATCCTTGAATATTGAGTACGTAGCTTTGATTTCGGCCATCAGGACGTTATCTGCCAGAATTTCCTCAATACGTTTATAGGATAAGCTTTGAAGTAAAAGTACGGGGTTACCTTCTGTCGAAGCCCACAGCTCCGGGTCGATCTTACCGAATAATTTAGCTCCTTCATGATTCCACACCCACCATAGGTTTGTGGCCATTTCGTATAATGGTTGTAATGGCTCGGGGAGCATAGAATGAGAATAAACATCTTTCCAAATCGGACTGTTTGCGTTATTCGCTTTGATTTTCATTATTGTGAAGTTTAAAATGTTTTAATTTCAATTTTAATATCGTATAATCTCTATCTTTGTTTAAAACGCAGCAAAGATAGGGATTATCTGGTTAATTATGAGACTATTTTAGTTATTTCTTTTGCTCGCATTCTCCAAAGCGATCCTGAAAGCTTCTTCGTAATAGAAGATGAATTTGCTCCATTCCGCTTTTGTCGCCAGGTCGAAACTGCGTTTCCGTATCTCGGCCGTTTCCTTTTTATTCTTACCAACGAGGGTAAGGATAGAGGATGTGATAGAGTCTGCTACTTCGAAATAATTAAAGTCGTCACGGTTCACAACTGTGACACCTTCGCTGATGTCGTTGCCTGTCACGTGCTTCTTAGCCCAGAGTCCGAACCCGGCCAGATCGGTTGTTATGGTCGGGATGCCGAAAGCGATGCTTTCCAGCGGAGTGTATCCCCAAGGTTCATAATAAGAGGGATAGACTGTTGCATCCATACCGATCAGCAGGTCGTAGTACGGCTTGTTGAGAATACCGTCGCGTCCGTCCAGGTAACAGGGTACGAAAATGATTTTCAGCTTGTCGGTAGCCGAATTTGTAAATCCGGAATGTGAGATATAGTTCAGTACCTTGTCCTGTTCCATCAGGTTCAGCCAGTGAGTGACGAACGGCATCTGCATGGGGGATGTGGTACGGATATTTTTGTCGATGACTTCTTTCAGGTCTGCGCGTGCATCGCGTACCCAAGCGGGAACCATGATGAAGGCTACTACTTCGCGTTGCAATCTGCCGGATGTACGTACCCGGTTCATCGCTTCGATAAAGACGTCGATACCTTTATTGCGGTATTCGTAGCGGCCGCTGGTAGAGACAAGGAATGCGTCCGGTGAAATGGAACATCCCAATAATTTCTCCGCTACATTCAGCAGGTCGTGGCGCGCTTCGGCACGCTTCTTTTCATATTCTTTTCTTTCCGGCACGAAGTCCGGTTCGAAGCCGTTCGGAGTGACAATGTCTGGCGCTTTATCCAGCAACTGCCTGCATTCCCGGGCCGTGATGTCGCTCACTGTCGTAAAACAATCCACATAATGGGCGGCCTGTTTTTCCAGTGAGTGTTTCGCTTCCATATTCAGCTCTTTCGCCATCTGGTCGCCATTGTAGCCGTCCATATAAGCATATAATGCTTTGTTGTTACCTGCAATGGAGCGTCCGATAGAGGTGGCATGCGTCGTAAAAAGCGTTGCTATTGCCGGAATCTGTTTCTGGATGTAAAGGGCACCCATTCCCAACATCCATTCGTTGAACAGGGCTGCGACCTTTTTATCTTCCAATTTATAGAAATGATAGAAACTTTCAATTACTTTACCTACGGAATAGGCAAAGATACAAGACTCGTCGTAATCGCCGTATGCGTGGATAGAGTCTACGCGGAAATTTTCCCACATAGAGTAAAAGAAGGCATCCCTTTCCTTAAAGAATGGCTTAAAATCGACTAATATTACGGGTGGTGTTCCCGGAACATTCCATCGGCCTACTTTCACTTTCAGATTGTCCGTGGTCTTTGCATAAGCCCTCCACTCAGCGAACAGAATATCATCTTCAATAAAGTCGGGGGCGTTTGTGTTAGCCCACACATCTGGTCCAATAAAGATTAATTTATCTTTAAAAGATTGTTGTAATGTATGTGCTTTCGTTGAAAGGACGGTATAAATACCTCCGACTTTGTTACACACTTCCCAACTACTTTCAAAAAGATATTCTGGCGTTGTTGTTATATTATCCATAAACGATTTTGTTTATAATCAGATATTTTGAGGGGGCAAAGATACGAATTTTTGTCTTTTTTTCAACTATAGAGCTTGTTTAATAAATGAAATATGTAGATTTGTGGGTATTTTAATATAAACGACTATGGCTAAAAGAAGAATTTTAAAGAAAGACATCAGCTATGTGGCTGGCGATTTGTTTTCAGAAGCATTGGTTTGTAAATTGTATATCCCAGGCGTGGATTCGGATAAGGCAGACGCAGTGATGTCGAGAATACTCGATATGCAGGATGAATATATTCGTCGTGCCAACCGTCCGGATGGAAAGGATAACAAAGCGCGTGTGAAAGAGTATTATAATAAATTGCTCGCTGATCTGCAAGCAGAAGTAAACGCTATCGCTACAGAAATAGGTGAGCTGAGCAAATAAGAGCAAATTAACGCAAATAATGAAGAAAGCGATTAGTAAGGCGCTTCTTCGCCTGGCGGGTTGGAAACTCGGACCTGTGGTCGAAGATGTGCCTAAATGCGTGATATGTGTAGCGCCGCATACCAGTAACTGGGATTTTTTAGTCGGAAAACTGTTTTACACCTCGATCGGGCGTAATGCTCGTTTCCTGATTAAAAAAGAATGGTTCTTTTTCCCGTTCAATTTGTTGTTTAACTGGCTGGGTGGTGTGCCTGTCGACCGTCATAAACGGACGTCGGTGACGGACCAGATGGTTGAGATATTCAACAGCAGGGAAGAATTTCAACTGGCCATTACTCCGGAAGGAACCCGTAAGCGGGCGGAAGAGTGGAAAAAAGGGTTCTATTATATCGCGCAGAAAGCCAATGTTCCTATCCTGATGGCCTATTTGGACTATAAGAAGAAAGAGGCCGGTTTTAAAGGAGTATTCTATCCGACGGGTGACGTAGAGAAAGATCTCTATGAAATCCGTAAGAACTACAGAGGGGTGACGGCTTGTCATCCTGAAAACTTTGTTCAAATTTAATATTATGGCAGACAATTTGCGAATCAGTATGGTCCAATCCCATATTATCTGGGAGGACAGAGATGAAAACCTGGGTTATTATGGAGAATTGCTCCGGCGTGTCAGTGGAAAGACCGACATCGCTATTTTGCCGGAGACATTCACAACCGGTTTCTCTATGGATGTTGAAAAACTGGCCGACACGATGGACGGGCCGACTATCCCCACTATTAAAGGGTGGGCGAAGAAGTATAAACTGGCTGTGGCCGGTAGTTTTATAGCAAAAGAGGATGGTAAGTATTTTAACCGTGCCTTTTTCATCACTCCTGAAGGTGAGACTTATTTGTATGATAAACGTCATTTGTTCCGGATGGCAGGTGAAGATCAGCATTTCACTGCCGGAGGCACACGGACAATCGTACGGTATAAGGATTGGAATATCTGTTTGCAAGTTTGCTATGACCTGCGTTTTCCGGTGTGGAGCAGGAATGTGAACAATGAATATGACCTGCTTATTTATGTAGCCAACTGGCCCGAAGCCCGCAAAAAAGTTTGGAAAACGCTTCTTCAGGCACGTGCGATGGAGAATATGGCTTATGTCTGTGGTGTAAACCGGGTAGGTATTGACGGGAAAGGTTTCGTCTATCGCGGCGACTCCATGGTGTTCTCTCCGAAAGGAAAGAAAATGGCTGATGCCGGCAAACGCGAAGAGGTAACACGGACTTGTACGCTTACCTGTGCCGAACTGGATGATTTGCGTGCCAAGTTTCCGGCATGGAGAGATGCGGATGTATTTTCTATACAATAATTTAATGTTGATGGTTGATCAAGGGGAGGCAGACGGTAAACCGGCTGCCTTTTCTTTCTTCTGATTGCAACGTGATATGTCCTTCTAAGCGTTTGACAATCACCTGGCAAATAGATAATCCCAACCCTGTTCCCTGGGCGAATTCATCCAGCTTGTTGAAGCGCTCGAATATGGCTTTCTGTTTTTCTTTTGGAATGCCGATACCCGTATCTTCTATGGTAATATGTACGGACGAATCTTCTTCGTTATATTTATAACTCAGTTTGATATAGCCTTTTTGGGTGAACTTGACTGCATTATTGATGAAGTTGGTGATGACCTGTGTCAGGCGGTGCCGGTCTGTCTCTATAAATATAGGGGTTTCGGGCGTCTCCTGTATCAGTTTTACCTCGGGAGGAAGTAATAGCTGGTGTGTATGGTAAATATCGTTTATCAAGGTTGTCAGATTTTGCCGGGTGAAGGTAAATTCCATGCGCCCGGATTCGATGCGTGACAAGTCAAGTATATCACTGATCAGTTTCAAAAGCAGGTCACAATTGGTGTTAATCAATCTGACAAATTCTTCTTTTTCCTCTGTGTCCAGTTCCATATCGTTGCAGGCTATGAGATTGGAAAATCCGACGATGGCGTTCAGGGGAGTACGTATCTCGTGGCTCATATTGGCCAGGAATGTGGACTTCATCTTATCGGATTCTTCCGCTTTTTGGCGGGCCTCTATGAGCTCCTGTTCCGCCTTCTTTTTTTGTTGAATATTCAGGCAGAGGCCGTTGAAGGCATCGTCTTCTTTATTATATGTATAGCGGAACTCCCACCATTGGTATCCCTTTCCGTCGAAATCACAACGTATCTGGGATATGTTTTCTATGATTTCTCCGGAATAAGCTCTCTGTATATCCTTTTTAAATACTTGGATATCACCGGGGTGCAAATGGTCCAGGTATTCGTTTATTAGAATCGGTTTTTGATCAAGTCCGGCATTCGTATAAAACTCGTTGTCAAAATAGAAAGTGTAGTCCTTGAGCTGATAGGCAAAAACTTTTCCTCCGCTCAAGGCGAGAGACAGGAACCGTTCGCTTTTCCTCAGGCTTTTCTGTGTTTCCTTCTTGGTCCTGTTTTCTTTCCGGTAGAGACGTAAAAGGGACAGGATTACCGTTGTGACAATGAGTAACAGAAGGATGCCGAGCGTTATGAACAGTGTTTTATATCGTTCTGTCAGCGGCATATTGATAATCTGGTAGGGAGCAGGAAGGTTTTTTCTACTGATATGCCACCGTTGCATTTCTATCCAGTCCAGTACGAATTGTTTGGGAGATTGGGTGATGGGAGTGTCGGATATGGCTTTTCCTCTTAACAGCTCGATAGCCCTATCTACAGATATCTTTATTTCATCTTCCGTAGAGGTCAGGTATCCGCCTGTCAATCCTTCTCCGACTCCGAATCCTTCGTTTATAACGGTAAAGGTAGGGCTGCTGGCAAACAGGCCGAGGCGTTTGGATGTGAAATCACGCTTGCTCTGTACGAAGACCGAATGCCGGTGCAAGCCGGATAAGACCCACAATAAATTATTGGAACTGGTTTCCCTTGAATTGATAAAATTGAAAATTGTATGTGCTGGCTTTGCCGGCAGTATGCTGCTGTTTGTGAATAGTTGGTTATTATGTTGAATGGTATCTCTTTGCACGTGAAAAACCCCGTTTTCATTTATGACGTTGAGAGAAGGGGCATATTCTTTCATGCGTAACGGGCCTATCTCACTGATAAATTGCTCCATGGTTTGCCGACCCAAATAGGTGTTGTCCAACCAAAAATGGATTCGCATGTGACCGAACAGCGTTTCTATTAGTTCGACGGTTTTCATAAATTCCGGCTTGTCCCAGAATCCGGTAACGTTAGGATATTGTTTGAGCAGTTTCCAGTTCGGATAGTTGACTCCTGCAAATACGACCGGTGTCTGCTTTACCAAAGGATGCTCGCAAGCCATCAGGGAATAAGTGGCCTGGTCGTCATACACCAGAATAATCTCCGGTTTCCAGTTGGCAGTGGTGTCCAGAAAGTTATACATCCGGTTGAGCTCATCTTTTTCCCGATAACTGTCGCAGTCCAGATAGAAAGTCCGGATATCGGCGTGGATTTTTTGTCGGTGGAATTGTTGTCGTATCTTCTCTCCGTTGTGTTTGTAGCCGGCATATTCCGCTTCATATGAATGAATAACTAATATTCTCCTCTTTACTCCGGAATCGTTGCAGGATGTGCCTGTCAAGATTAGTAGAATACAAATCAGAAAATAAATATGTAGTGTCTGATTTTCTTTCATGAGTTTAAAACTTTACCCTTCTTAATAGACGTTTAAGGTTCATGTGCCGTTTTTTTGCAAAGATAGACGATTATTGTTTGAAAATCAAAGTTTATATATCTTTTTTATGAACCTTGCCTAATATATATGTTCATGTGGTCTGTTGGGTTTATTCTATAATATCATTGGTATACAAAATAAAAAACCGCAGTAAATCAATTGTTTACTGCGGTTTTCCTCTATTTGATTATTGTTCGTAATCGCAAATTACTTCACTTCCTCGAAGTCTACATCGGTTACGCCACCGTCTTGTTTGCCATTTCCTGCGTTACCGCCAGCCTGCTGACCGAAGTCAGGACCCGGTTGTGCACCACCTTGTGCATTTTGGGCGTTGTACATTTCTTGGCTTGCAGCCTGGAATACGCTGTTCAACTCTGCTGTTGCAGCGTCGATACCGGCGATATCCTGAGCCTTATGAGCTTCTTTCAGTTTGTTCAAAGCAGCTTCGATCGGAGCTTTTTTGTCAGCCGGGAGCTTGTCGCCCAGATCTTTCAACTGTTTTTCAGTCTGGAAGATCATACTGTCGGCCTGGTTCAGCTTGTCGATACGTTCTTTTTCTTTCTTGTCGGCTTCAGCGTTAGCCTGAGCTTCCTCTTTCATACGTTTTACTTCGTCGTCGCTCAATCCGCTGGATGCTTCGATGCGGATGCTCTGGACTTTACCTGTACCTTTATCTTTGGCGGATACGTTCAGGATACCGTTGGCATCGATATCGAAAGTAACTTCGATCTGAGGCACGCCACGCTGTGCGGCAGGTATTCCGTCGAGGTGGAAACGACCGATCGATTTGTTGTCTTTAGCCAATGAACGTTCACCTTGCAATACGTGGATCTCAACAGAAGGTTGGTTGTCTACGGCTGTCGTAAATGTTTCAGACTTCTTAGTCGGAATAGTCGTATTGGCTTCGATCAATTTGGTCATAACGCCACCCATTGTTTCAATACCCAAAGACAATGGAGTTACATCCAACAGCAGGACGTCTTTTACTTCACCTGTCAATACACCACCCTGAATAGCAGCACCTACAGCAACCACTTCGTCCGGATTAACGCCTTTGGACGGAGCTTTGCCGAAGAACTTCTCAACGATTGCCTGTACGGCCGGGATACGTGTAGATCCACCTACCAGGATTACTTCGTCGATGTCGGAAGTATTTAACCCAGCATCTTTCAAAGATTGACGGCACGGTTCGATACAAGCTTGGATCAGGCTGTCTGCCAACTGTTCGAATTTAGCACGGGTCAGTGTCTTAACCAAGTGCTTTGGAATACCGTTAACCGGCATAATATACGGCAGGTTGATTTCTGTGCTTGTTGTACTTGACAATTCGATCTTGGCTTTTTCGGCTGCTTCTTTCAGACGTTGCAAAGCCATCGGGTCCTTACGCAGGTCGACACCTTCTTCACGCAGGAACTCTTCAGCCAGCCAGTCGATGATTACATGGTCGAAATCATCACCACCCAAGTGAGTATCACCGTTAGTCGATTTAACTTCGAACACACCGTCGCCTAATTCCAGAATAGAGATATCGAATGTACCGCCACCGAGGTCGAATACGGCGATTTTCATATCCTTGTTCGTTTTGTCCAGACCGTAAGCCAGAGAGGCGGCTGTCGGTTCGTTTACAATACGACGGACATTCAGACCTGCAATTTCACCGGCTTCCTTAGTTGCCTGACGCTGTGCATCGCTAAAGTATGCCGGAACGGTGATAACAGCTTCTGTCACTTCCTGTCCCAGATAATCTTCAGCCGTCTTTTTCATTTTCTGCAGGATCATAGCTGAAATTTCCTGCGGTGTATACAGACGTCCTTCGATGTCGACACGCGGAGTGTTGTTGTCGCCACGTACAACTTTGTAAGGTACGCGATTAATTTCTTTTGTAACCTGATCGTACGTTTCACCCATGAAACGCTTGATAGAGAATATTGTTTTTTCAGGGTTGGTGATAGCCTGACGTTTTGCCGGGTCACCTACCTTACGTTCGCCACCTTCTACAAATGCAACAATTGAAGGTGTTGTTCTTTTGCCTTCGCTGTTTGCAATAACAACCGGTTCGTTACCTTCCAGTACGGCAACACATGAGTTGGTTGTTCCTAAGTCGATTCCGATAATTTTTCCCATAATTTTCTTCTATTTTAATTGTTATTATTTTCTATGTATTTGCCTTTCTCTTTCGAGCTGCACTAATTATCTTACAAATCGTATGCCAAAGTAACAAGGATGCCCTTGGAAAAGTTTAGCTGACAGAAAGTGTGACAATACGTCAGTCTCCGGATAGGGTACAGATACTATTTTCCAGCCCTGAGCCTATTGTAATCAGGCAATTGTCATAAACGCGAAAAAATAGAAATGTTTTATTATCTTTGCCTCGGTATATACATTCCGATATAAAAAGCTTACAATAATTTAATAATAATAGTATGAAAAACTATCTTCTTTTTTCTATGGCAGCTCTGTTGGTTGGAGCTTCTTGTAATACAAAACAGGAAAAAACGGCTGAAGGCTTTACCGGCGTACCGGGTGAGGTTAAGTTGATTACGCTTGATCCGGGACATTTCCATGCAGCATTAGTGCAAAAAATGTCTTATCCGCAAGTTTCTAAAGATGTTTATGTGTACGCACCCACCGGTTTTGATGTGAATGAACACCTGAAACGTATCGAAGGTTTTAATACGCGTGCGGAGAATCCGACACAGTGGAATGAGATCGTGTATACCGGTCCGGATTATCTGGAAAAGATGCTGGCGGAAAAAAAAGGTAATGTCATGATCCAGGCCGGAAATAACGGAAAGAAGACTGAATACATTAAAAAGACACTTGAAGCCGGCATCAATGTGCTTTCTGATAAGCCGATGGCTATTAATAGCCGGAATTTTAAATTGCTGGAAGAGTGTTTCGATATAGCGAAACAGAAAAATATCATGTTGTATGACATCATGACTGAAAGAAACGAGATTACGACCATGTTGCAGCGTGAACTTTCTACCATTCCGGCAATCTATGGCGAACAGTTGAAAGGTTCTCCCGAAGAGCCGGCTATCGTAAAGGAGAGTGTGCATCATCTGTTTAAACTTGTAGATAATAAGCCGCTGACACGTCCGGTTTGGTATTTCGACGTGGCGCAGCAAGGCGAAGGTATTGTCGACGTAACGACTCACCTGGTTGACCTTGTCCAGTGGGAAGCATTTCCGGAGCAGGTTATAGATTATAAGAACGATATCGAACTGTTGGATGCCAACCGTTGGACAACCTCTATCAGTCCGGAAGAGTTTAAGCAAGTGACAGGAACGGACGCTTATCCTGATTTTCTGAAAAAGGATGTTGAAAATGATACGTTGAAAGTGTATTGCAATGGTGATATCCTGTATAAGATCAAAGGTGTGACAGCTAAAGTATCTGTTATCTGGAACTATACGTTCCCGAAAGGTGGTGGCGATACTCACTTCTCAGTGATGAAAGGCAGTAAGGCCGACTTGGTGATCCGTCAGGGTAAAGAACAAAACTATCAGCCGGAACTGTTTGTTGAGGCTGTCGAAGGTGTCGATCTGGCTGCTTATGAAAAGGATCTTGCCGCTTCAATGGAAAAGGTCTCTGCCGAATATCCGGGTGTGGCTTTAAATAAGATTGGCGACAACGTATGGCAGATCACGATCCCGTCTAAATACCGTGTAGGCCATGAAGCCCATTTCGGTCAGGTGACGGAGCACTTCCTGCAATATCTGAAGGATGGCAAATTACCGGATTGGGAAGTTCCTAATATGCTGGCTAAATATTACACAACGACTTCTGCTTTGGATATGGCAAAAACAAAAACGAAATAACAAGGAAATCAAGTAAATAAAAAATCCCCGGAGTCTTTTACTTCGGGGATTTTTTATTTACTTGATTTCTTTTTCTTCCATCATGTCCAGTTCATTCTTATCGGAGTCGATAAATTTGTACTCCAGAAAGCCCAGACTTTGATTAGGGATCACTTTAATACCCATCGAGTATTTCAGTTTCCATTTCCAACTGAGCGGAAATCTTCCGCTTTTAATAAATGCTGCAACATAAGGATGTACGTGCAGGGCGAATTTCTTCACATTGTGTTTGTTCACTAAACAGTCGATCTTTCCTTCCAGGCTGTCGGTAAACAGGATAGAGGGTTTGATGGTACCCGTGCCGAAACAGGTCGGACAAGCTTCGGATGTATCGACATCCATTGCCGGACGAACACGTTGGCGGGTAATTTGCATCAGACCGAATTTACTCAACGGCAAAATATTGTGTTTTGCACGGTCGTTAACCATCGCCTTGGTCATGTGTTCAAACAATTTCTGCCGGTTGGCAGCTTCAGCCATATCGATAAAGTCGACTACTATAATGCCACCCATGTCGCGCAGGCGTAATTGACGGGCAATCTCGTCTGCCGCTGCTGTGTTTACGTCAATCGCCGTTTTTTCCTGGGCATCGCTGCCTTTCGAACGGTTTCCGCTGTTTACGTCGATAACGTGCATGGCTTCCGTGTGTTCGATGATAAGATAGGCTCCACTTTTGTATGTGACGGTGCGTCCGAACAAGGACTTGATTTGTTTTGTGATTGCAAAATTATCAAAGATAGGGAGCTCGCCGGTATACCGTTGTACGATATCTTCCCGTCCGGGTGCAATCAGGCTGACATAATCACGGATGTTATGATAGATGTCCGCATCGTTCACATAGATGTTCTGAAAAGAGGGGTTGAAAATGTCACGTAACAAAGCCACTGCCCGTGCTGTCTCTTCGTAAATGAGCGCAGGAGCTTTTACTTTGGTGATCTTAGGGATATTTTCTTCCCAGCGTTTCAGCAATGTCTTCAATTCATGATCGAGTTCGGCAACGCGCTTTCCTTCCGAAGAGGTACGTACGATTACGCTGAAATTCTTCGGCTTGATACTTTGAATAAGTTGGCGTAGACGGGCACGTTCTTCGCTCGATTTGATTTTTGTGGAAACCGATACTTTGTCGGCAAACGGTATCAGCACGATGTATCTTCCTGCAAACGAAAGCTCGGAAGTCAGTCTGGGACCTTTTGTGGAAATCGGCTCTTTGGCGATCTGCACCAGCACTTCCTGTCCGACTTTAAGCACGTTGCTGATGCTTCCGTCTTTTTCAATTTCGGGAAGTAACTGCAGTTTGGAGATGGCAGGGAGTTTTTTTTCTCCCTTCTGTTCTCCCAGTGCCTGCTTGAGGAATTTCTGCTGGGTGTTGAAATTTGGACCTAAGTCCAGATAGTGAAGAAATGCATCCTTTTTATAACCTACATCAATGAAAGCAGCGTTCAAACCCGGCATCAGTTTCTTTACCTTGCCCAGATATATATCGCCGACGGCGAAAGAGACATTGCGGGCTTCCTTTTGAAGCTCAACAAGGTTCTTATCCTCCAGTACGGCTATAGATACCTCTTTGGGTTGTACATCAACTACTAATTCACTAATCACTATAAAAAGAGGTGTTAAATACGAGACCTTATTAAATACGCAAAGAACAAACTTAAAAAGGTCTCTTATTAAGTTTGTTCTTCAGAGTTACTCAAATAGACTTATTTCTTTTTGTGTCTATTCTTCTTTAGTCTCTTTTTGCGCTTGTGCGTAGACATCTTATGTCTTTTTCTTTTCTTTCCGCTAGGCATTGTTTTAAAATTTTAAATTAAACTATAATAACTAAATTACTTTACTTCGTTCAAAAAAGTCTTAGCCGGCTTGAATGACGGAATGTTATGTTCCGGGATGATGATCGTAGTATTCTTTGAAATATTACGAGCTGTTTTCTGGGCTCTCTTTTTAATCACGAAACTTCCGAAGCCTCTCAGGTATACATTTTCACCTTGAGACAATGAACTCTTTACGATATCCATGAAAGATTCTACGCTGTTCAGCACTGTCTGCTTGTCGATACCCGTGCTTTTTGAAATTTCGCTTACAATATCTGCTTTAGTCATGTCTATAAATTAATTAAATAATTGATTTGGACCTATTAATTTTTTGGAATGCAAATATATAGCTTTTTATTTAAGTGGAAAAAGAATTGCCAGCCAATTTTTAAGAAAAAAGTTTCCTTACAATTCATTGGAACTGTGTATGTTTGCAGTAATCAATCAGTTGCAGGTCTGTAGAAGACCAAAAAGAACAGTATGTCACAGATAGAAAACGAGTTAGAAATCAGTCGTTTATTGCGCGGTTGGTATCAAAAGCATAAACGGGAGTTGCCCTGGCGGGAATCTTCCGACCCCTATATCATCTGGATATCCGAGATTATCCTTCAGCAAACGCGGGTTGCGCAAGGGATGGATTATTTCCTCCGCTTTACCCGGCGGTTCCCGGATTTAGTCTCATTGGCATCGGCGGAAGAGGATGAAGTGCTGAAATATTGGCAGGGTTTGGGCTATTACAGCCGTGCCCGTAATCTGCATGCTGCAGCCAAAGATATCATGGAACGGTTCGGAGGTGTTTTCCCACAGCAATATAAGGATGTAATATCTTTGAAAGGAATTGGGGAATATACGGCTGCCGCTATCGTCTCCTTTGTCTGGAACCAGCCTTATCCGGTGGTCGACGGGAATGTCTTCCGGGTTCTCTCACGCCTCTTTGCCGTGGATACTCCAATCGATACGCCAAAAGGGAAGAAAGCGTTTACAGAACTGGCCGGTGTGGTGATGGACCCGGAGTATGCCGGTTTGCATAACCAGGCCATTATGGAATTGGGAGCTTTGCAATGCATCCCTCAAAATCCCGATTGCGGGGTTTGCCCTTTGAAAGAACGGTGTATGGCTTATGGGGCGGGGACTGTGCAGTCTTATCCTGTGAAACAGAATAAGACAAAAACGAGGGACCGCTATTTTCATTATCTATACATTAATTATAACGGTAAGACCTGGCTGTCCCGCCGGAAAGGGAAAGATATATGGGAGGGGCTTTACGAGTTTCCGCTTATCGAGACCGACAGGGCGATGGACTTTGCGGAATTACAGGAAACGGATGCGTTCCGCCGGTTCTTCGCAGGAGCGGGAAAACTGGATGTCTCGGTAGGATTGTCCGGAGTAAAGCATGTCCTGTCCCATCAGATCCTATATGCTACTTTCTACCGGATAGAGATAGAGCGGGAGAACGAGGCGCTGCAGAGCTTCCTTTCTGTGTCGGTGGGGGATCTTGATAAATATGCAGTACCCCGCCTGATACATATTTATTTAGAGAAATTAGAGTGAAACTTGTCAGAATGACTGAATTTATGTTTCTTTGTAAACTAATAAAAGAATAAAGCTATGTCATTGAATAAAGTTATATTAATCGGTAACGTCGGACGTGATCCGGAAGTACGTTACTTCGATAGTGGCGCTGCTGTCGCCAACTTTCCGCTTGCCACTTCAGAGAGAGGTTATACCCTGGCTAACGGTACGGTTGTGCCGGAACGTACGGAATGGCACAATGTCGTTGTCCGCCGTGACTTGGTTCCCTTTGTAGAGAAATGGGTGAAGAAAGGTTCCGGTCTGTATGTGGAAGGTAAGATCCGCACGCGCAACTATGACGACCAGGCCGGCGTGAAGCGTTACGTGACGGAAATCCATGCAGACCGCGTCGAATTTTACAGTACCGGTACAGCTCCTGCTAATCGTGACGGCGCTACTAACACCGGCACGGGGATGACATCCCAACCCAGCGGCCAGCCTCAGACGGCTCAGCCTGCAACCGGCTATCAGCAACCCGCATCCGGACAACCGGATACACCTTTAGATTCCAACAGTGCGGACGATCTTCCGTTCTGATATTGTTTAACTAATACGGTTCCCCTTGGACTCAGACTATTATTTATCGGGCTTATTCGATCAGGTTACTATACAGGCGCTCACAGCAGGTCCTGTAATAGCGTTAAGCCTTGCAATCCTCCTGCTGTTTGTTTCCGGCTTCGTGTCGGCTTCCGAAGTGGCATTTTTCTCGTTAACCCCGGGTGACATCAATGACATCCGGGAGGAGAATGCGCCTTCCGATCCTTTGATCCAGCAGTTGCTGGACCGTTCCGAATACCTGCTTGCCGCTATTCTGATAGCCAATAACTTTGTGAATGTGGCTGTCGTTATGTTGTGTACCTACGGCATCAATGCGATTATCAATTTCTCCGCCGCCCCAATGCTGGGCTTTATACTGGAAACGATTGTCCTGACTTTCCTGCTTTTGCTGTTCGGCGAGATCATGCCTAAGATTTATGCGCAGAAGAACTCGTTGCGGTTTGTCCGCAGTTCGGCCCCCGTGCTGAATGTGGTGGAACGCATCTGCCGTCCGCTGTCGAAGGTGTTGGTGACATCGACCAGCGTCATTAATAAGGCGTTGGTGAAGAAGAAATATGACCTTTCGGTCGACGAACTCTCCAAAGCGTTGGAACTGACTTCCACCGAAATGCCGGAAGAGAAAGAGATGCTTTCGGAAATCATCAAGTTCTATAGCAAGACGGCCGACGAGATTATGACGCCCCGTCTGGATATGGAAGATATCGACATCAAGACGAGCTTTCGCGCCGTGATCGACTTCGTTATTCAATCCGGTTATTCCCGTATCCCGGTCTATGCCGATTCGGAAGATAATATTAAAGGTATCCTGTATATCAAAGACCTCCTGCCGTATGTCGAGAAGCCCGACACGTTCCGTTGGCAAAGCCTGATCCGTCCGGCCTATTTCGTGCCCGAGACGAAGAAGATCGACGACCTGCTGGAAGAGTTCCGTACCAATAAGATACACATGGCGATCGTCGTGGACGAGTTCGGCGGTACGTCCGGTATCGTGACGATGGAAGATATTCTGGAAGAGATTGTCGGCGAGATATCCGATGAATATGATGAAGACGAAAAGCTGTTTATCCGCCTGGCCGACGGCAGTCTCATTTTTGAAGCCAAGATATTGTTGACCGACTTCTTCCGTGTGATCGAAGCCGATCCCGCCGAGTTCGGCAAGCTGACCGAAGAGGTGGAAACGCTGGCCGGCCTTCTGTTGGAGATAAAAGGAGACTTCCCGCGCCGCCGTGAGATCATCGACTATAACGACTATCGTTTCCAGATCCTGGAGATCGATAACCGCCGTATCCTGAAAGTCAAGTTCAACCGTATTTCCGATCAGGAAAAGGAAAAGCAAGAGGAGTAATGCGTCTTTCAGCCGGCATATTATGGGGTTTGTTGTTGGCCGTGTGTGCCTCTTGTACGGAATATACGCCGAAGCCGCGCGGCTATTTCCGTATCGACTTGCCGGCTCCTTCCTACCAGGAACTCCCGGTGGAGGATTTGCCTTATACTTTCCGGCTTTCCCGACGGGCTGTGGTGGAACTTCCCCCGGTCGGCAATCCGGCAGGCTGGATCAATCTTTCCTATCCGCAGTTGAATGTGAAGCTATATTGCAGCTATCTGCCCGTGACACCGGCTACCTTAGGCGGGGCGGAAAACGAATGTCGTGCCCTCGTCGTGCGGCAGGCGAAGCATCCGGATCAGATCAAAGAACAGGCCTACAGTAATCCGGAGGCAGAGGTATACGGTTCGCTTTTCCTGCTGGACGGCGAGTCGGCTTCACCTTTGCAGTTTATGCTGACCGACAGTGTCTCCCGCTTTTTCCGCGGGGCTCTGTATTACGATTGCATCCCGAATGCAGATTCCCTGGCGCCTGTCACCCAATATCTGAAACAGGACATCGTAGAGTTGATCCAATCATTTAGCTGGAAGAAATAGATGCCGCTTCTCCTGAAACATACCGCCCCGCTCCGGGGAGTCTGGAAGATTGAAGAGTCTTCGGACACGCTCTTTTCCCTTTTGGAGAATGGGGAGGAGTATCTGTCGCAACTGGAAGAAATCCATGCCGAGCACCGCCGCCGGGAATGGCTTGCCAGCCGTGTGCTTCTCCAGACGCTTCTCGGCTGTCCGGTCCGGATTGCCTACCGTCCGAACGGTGCGCCTTACCTGCCGGACTTTCCTTTATACATAAGTATTTCCCATACGAAGGGATACGCCGCCGTCCTCATTCAGGATCATCCCGCCGCCGGTATCGACATCGAATACCGTTCCGACCGGGTGTTGAAGATCCGCCGCCGTTTTATGAATCCGGAAGAAGAAGCGGGTATTGATCGCGAGCACGAGGCGGAACACCTCTTGCTCCATTGGTGCGCCAAAGAGACGCTGTTCAAGATGATCGGCGAGGAGGAGGTCGATTTCCTAAAGCATCTGCATGTGCGGCCGTTTCCGTATGCGGAGGAAGGAAGTTTCGGGGTGCAGGAGACGCGGACGGAAGCTGGCGCCTCTTATACATTGAATTATCTTATCACTTCGGATTTCGTTTTAACTTATAGCTAAGAGTTTTTTTAATCCTCCGAGCAACTAATTTTGCCATCTTATTGGCAAGGCTTTGCCATTAGGGTGGCAAGACTTTGCCATAGGGATGGCACGACTCTGCCATAGAGGTGGCAAAACTTTGCCAACCTAATGGCAAATCATTGGCAAAATGATTTTATTTCTTCATGAAAAGAGGCTTCATGCTGATTGTACGACAGATGATCCGGGATAAGGTTTTACCAGGCTTCGCGTGGAACGACGGGCTGTGAAAACTGTGTGCCGAAACCGTCCTTTGTGATTACCCACATCACTTCGAGTTTTTCCTTTTGTACTTTTATCGAGTAGTGGTATGTATGACCTTCCTTCAATTGGGCTTGCTGGGGGGAGGGGGTAAAACAAAGACGCCGGCGGGGGGTGGCAATGTGGATGAAGTCGCGTCCTGTCATGTCCTGCGGAATGATGAGCAGGGTATGCAAACCGAGGTTGTTTTTACCTACGTTAATCCATTTGTTATCCCAACCTTGAAGAGTGTTTGTCCGGTTGTTCAGAAACCCTTGCGAATAGCCGAAAATCCGGACAACGGCTTGCTGCATTTCTTGCTGGTCTATTCCTTCTCCCGGAGAAAGGGTGACAATGATTCTCGCCATCCGTTGTATTACGGAAGGAGTTGTTGCGGAAGGTGTACCTGTTGTCGTATTCATAATCTATATAATGTATTTGTTAAAGACTTCTTTTACCGGGTGATAGAAATACCACTAAAATTTGAATGCAATGTATGCATTTGCACAGGTAAAGCTGTCCGAATGGCGCAAAAGTGTGTCCGGATGGCGCAAATTTTGGGAAAAATGGTTTTTTGCGGGGATCAGGCGTGTCTTTTTTGTTCTTCTTTGCTGAGGTTTCTGTATTCGCTGGGCGACATGCCGTATTTGGAACGGAACGCTTCATAGAAGACCGAGCGTGAGGCGAAACCTGAGTCTTGCCAGATGTGGTCGACGGGCAGGCGGGGTATGCAGGTGAGCAACTGGCTGGCACACCGGAGGCGGATCTGGTTGAGGTATTCGCGGATAGAGAGGTTTTCGGTGCAGGCGCGTACGGCTTCCATCAGATAGGTATGGTTGGTACCGAGGCGGCGGGCCAGCTCTTCGCGGGTGAGGGAAGGGTTGGTGTAGATCTTTTCTTTTTCGAGCAGTTCGTTCAGCTTCATGAAGAGCTGCATTTCGGCGGACAGGTCTTGTTCGGGTAGCTGGCGGATGGTTTCGACCATCAGGTCGTCGCGGTGTTCCTGCTGGCGGATGCGTTGGTAAAGAGTCCGGTTCTTGGTCCGCAGGCGGTGCGAGTAGAGTATGTAACCGGTCAGCAGGCAGAGGAGGAGGAAGCATCCTCCGGTAGTCGTGAGCAGCCACAGGCGCGAGTTGTGTTGTTCGAGGCGGAGGCGGTTCACTTCGTAGAGCGTTTGCAGTTCATCCAGCCGTGTAGCTATCTCGACGCGGTTGACGGAGTCTTTCGCCTGTATATATTCGTGATAGAGGGCGACGCCTTTCTGGGGTTGTCCGGCAAGTGAGAGCAGTTCGGCTTTTCTCAGGAGGTCGTCCAGGTAAAAGGAGGGGAACTCCTTGTGTGCTTCGATCAGAAGGTCGATGTCGGCAAGAGCTTTTGTATATTCTCCTCTGGCGTGATACAGTTTGGTGCGTGTCCCGTAGAAGTGTTCATAGGCGTTCGCCGGGATTTGCGGGCGGATGAAACGTTCCGCTTCTTTCAGGAGGGCGTCGGCTTCGTCCGTTTTGCCTTCTTTCAGGAGGACATTGGCGCGCAGGGAGCGGGCCGTCACGGGGTAGTGGCCTGTCGGATCTTTTATATCGTTCGCTTCCCGCCAGTCGACAAGTTCGTTGAAGAGCGTTGCATATTTCTCCATGATATCCGTCTTGCCGATCTTTTCTGCGGTCATAAAGCCCCATGTACAGAGGTAACCGTAGACGAACATCGTCTGGTTGTTTCTTTCTTTGTAAGTAGGGCAGAGGCGGAGGCCTTCTTCGATCGCAGTGAGGGCTTTGTCATAAAGGTTCAGTTTGTAGAACATGCTGCCTTGTACCATCAGGGACATTGCCATGCCGGCCGGCTGGTCGATGCGTTGGGCTATCTCGAACATATTGCTTGCCTGCTGTTGGGCTTCCTTGTACTGCCGGTTTGAGAAAAAGCCGTTGATATAGGTGTTGTAGGCATTGAAATATAAATTGTATTGCTTTGCTTGTAGCAGGAACGACAGGGTGGAGGGGCCTTGGGCGATGACCGAGTCTGCCGGATAATTGTTCGACAGGCACAGCAGGCGGTTGAGTCTGGCCAGGCTGATTTGCGGGGTGTCGCAACGGAGTGTCGCATAGTTGACCAGCGTATCCCAATCAGCTAATTGGTTCGTGGACATCGCTAATCTCATCAGGGCCGTGAATTGCTCACGCCCCTGTGAGGCTTCCGCTTTCCCTGTCGGAAGGAGGGAAACAATCCAGATTAAGAGATATAACGCGGTTGTTTTCTCCATGCCGTCTTTATTTCTGCCAGATCTCCCAGGCTGCGAACGCTTGCAACAGCAACATCTCTAACCCGTTCTTCACGACCGCGCCTTTTTCTTTTCCTTTCTTCATGAAAAGGGTTTCATCCGGGTTGTACAGAAGGTCGTACAGCAGATGCTTCGGAGTCAGCAGGTCGTAGGGAATGTCCGGACATGCGTTGATGTTAGGGAACATGCCGAGCGGTGTCGTGTTGACGATGACGGTGTATTGTTCCATCGTCTTGGGGGTGATCTCCTCGTAGGTGATGCAGAACTCTTTCGGCTTGCGGGAAACTAACGTTGCACCTACGCCCAGTTGTTTCAGTCCCTGGAAGACGGCTTTCGAGGCGCCGCCGGTTCCGAGGATGAGCGCCTTGCGGTGGGTTTCGTCGAGCAGTGGTTCGATGGAACGCTTGAAACCGATGATATCGGAATTGTAGCCTTTCAGCTTTTTGCCGAAAAGGCCTTTGGTGAATTTGATCACATTGACGGCTCCGATCAGGCGGGCGTCTTCGTCCAGCTCATCCAGGTAGGGGATGACTTGCTCCTTGTAGGGGATGGTGACGTTCAGGCCGCAGAGTTCGGGGTTGTCTTTCAATACAGTCTTCAGATCTTTGATGTTCGGGATCTCGAAGTTCAGATAAGTTGCATCAATTTTCTCGGATTCGAACTTCTGGTTGAAGTAGTTCTTGGAAAAAGAGTGTCCGAGGGGGTATCCTATTAAACCATATTTTTGCATGACCAGTAAATTAAGATGATTAAATATTATTTGCAGGCAGTATATAACGAACAGATTCCGAAGGTAAAAGTCCTGGATCGCGCCTGGCTGAAACCTACGCGGCTGAGCAGATCGGTCATTACCTTTCCTTGCGGAACGACTTTGATGGAGGCCGGCAGGTAGCTGTAGGCCGTATGCTCTTTCGAGAGTAACCGGCCGATGTTTGGGATAACGATTTTCGAGTAAATGGAGTAGAGCTGTTTCATCGGGAAATGTTCCGGTGATGACAGCTCGAGGATCATCAGGTGGCCGCCCGGTTTCAGTACGCGGTACATTTCGGCTATTCCCTGTTCTATGTCTTCGAAGTTACGGACTCCGAAGGCGGCGGTGACGGCGTCGAACGAACCTTCGGGATAGGTCAGCGCCGTACAGTCCTGGTATTCGAACGTGATGTGTTCCGACAGCCCGGCCTCGGCGACCTTGCGACGTCCGACTTCCATCATGCCTTCCGAGATGTCGGCCCCGACGATGCGGTCCGCTTTCAGTTGGCGGTACATGGAGATGGCCAGATCGCCCGTCCCGGTGGCAATGTCGAGTATCGAAGCGGGTGAGAAAGGGCGCAGGAAAGCAATCCCTTTCCTGCGCCATATTTTGTCGATACCGAGCGAGAGCGTATGGTTCAGCCGATCGTACGTGCCGGCGATGGAGTCAAACATACGCCTGACCTGCGTCGCCTTGTGCTCCTCGTTGTTGTAGGGTAGAATCTGTTCTGAACCGTACTTTGCCATATCTGTATCTTTCTTATTTGTTGAGATATTCGGTCACGTTCTTTTCGATGCGCGACAACAGGTTGTCTGTGTCGCCCTTTACGAACTTTTCACCGGTGATGTGTTCGAACAGCTCGATGTAACGGTCGCTGATGCCTTCGACGATAGCCGGAGTCATTTCAGGCACTTTCTGTCCCGCCTTGCCCTGGAAGCCGTTTTCCATCAACCATTCGCGGACGAACTCTTTGGAGAGCTGTTTCTGGGGTTCGCCTTTGGCAAAGCGTTCTTCGTAGCCTTCGCTGTAGAAATAACGGGAAGAGTCCGGCGTGTGGATTTCGTCCATCAGGTAGATCTTGCCGTCGTGTTTGCCGAATTCATATTTCGTGTCGACCAGGATCAGGCCGCGTTCGGCAGCGATCTCCGTGCCGCGTTTGAAGAGGGCGAGCGTGTATTTTTCCAACAGTTCGTATTCTTCGGGAGTTGCCAGGCCTTGTGCCAGGATTTCTTCTTTGGAGATGTCGGCATCGTGTTCGCCGATTTCGGCTTTTGTTGTCGGGGTTACGATCGGTTCGGGGAAACGTTCGTTTTCACGCATACCTTCCGGCAGTTTTATGCCGCAGATTTCGCGTACGCCGCTCTTGTAAGCACGCCATGCACTTCCGCAGAGGTAACCGCGTACGATCATTTCAACAGGGAATCCCTGGCACATCACACCGACGGTCACCATCGGGTCCGGAGTCGCCATTTTCCAGTTCGGGCAAATGTCTGTAGTCGCATCCAGGAATTTGGCTGCGATCTGGTTCAGCATCTGGCCTTTGTAGGGGATGCCTTCCGGCAGTACGACGTCGAATGCGGAGATACGGTCTGTTGCAACCATTACCAACACTTCGTCGTTGATGTTGTACACGTCGCGGACTTTACCGTGATAGACACTCTTCTGTCCGGGGAAATTGAAGTCTGTTTTTGTCAATGCCTTCTTCATAACCATTGTTTTTATGGGGCGCTTATTTGGCGTCCTGACTGTTATTAATATTGTTCGTTATTTCCTTTTGATTGTCGGCGGGGGCTGTTCGCGAACCGCCCCTACTGCTGCGTTTGCTGTCGAATTTATCGTAGGCTTCGACGATGCGCTGGACGAGTTTATGGCGGACGATGTCTTTCTTGTCGAACTCGATCTTGCCGATTCCTTTGACGCCTTTCAGTATCTGCATGGCTTGCACCAGCCCGGAGGTTGCCGTTGGGGGAAGGTCGATCTGGGTCACGTCGCCGGTGATGATCATCTTGGCGTTCATGCCGAGGCGCGTCAGGAACATCTTGATCTGGTGTGTCGTCGTGTTCTGGGCTTCGTCGAGGATGATGACGGCGTCGTTCAACGTACGTCCGCGCATAAAGGCGAGCGGGGCGATCTGGATCACGTTGTTCTCCATGTATTCTTTCAGCTTGGCTGCCGGAATCATATCCTGCAGGGCGTCGTACAGGGGTTGGAGATACGGATCGAGCTTGTCTTTCATCTCGCCGGGAAGGAATCCCAACTTCTCGCCGGCTTCGACTGCCGGACGGCTCAGGATGATTTTGCGGATTTCTTTATTCTTTAATGCTTTTACGGCGAGGGCAATGGCGACAAATGTTTTGCCTGTCCCGGCAGGGCCTGTTGCAAAGACGAGGTCGTTTTCCTCGAATGCCTTGACAAGGCGTTGTTGGTTCTCCGTGCGGGCGACGATCGGCTTTCCGTTCATCCCGTGGATAATCAGGTTTTCCTGCTTGGTGACCACCGGGGTTTTCCCTTTGATGATGTCCATGATGACATCTTCGCTCAGCGAGTTGAATTCTTCGCAGTATTTCTCTACTTCGCGGATTTTCTTGAGAAAGAGTTCCGACTCGTCTTCGTCACCGATCACTTTCATCACATTTCCCCTCGCTACGATACGCAGTTTGGGAAACAATGTCTTTATTAACTGCATATTGACATTGTTGACGCCGTAGAATATCACCGGGTCTACGCTCTCAAGAATATAAATTCGTTCAATCATTCAATCTATTTTAGTTCTGCCTCTTCCGCGAATTCTTTTCACATCCATTCAGGCAGACAAAATTAGCAATATTCTTTATGCTAAGAATAAATTGCCGGATATTTTGTTTCGTATCGATGAAGATTATTTGAACATTTCCTTCAGGCGCCATCCTTCCTGCCGGCAATCCCATACGGCATGGATTTCGACCAACTCGTCTTTGACGGTATAAATCAGCTTGTAATGTTTTTCTGCGACAATGGAGCGAAAACCGTCTTCATACTCTTCCAGAAGGGGTTCGAATGGACCGGCATTAGGGAAAGTTCGTAAAGGTTCGGCTGAATCCAATATGTTATTGTACAAACGGATAGCTGCGGTCGGGCTCTTTTTATAGTAATAGTTGTAAATGTTGTCAAGTAAGGCCATGGCTTGTGGCAACCATTTTATAATTATTCGCATAGTGGATGTCGTTTACGTAGTTCTTCTGTTGTCATTCCCATTCCTTTTTTCGACTCTTCTCTCGATTTCTTCAGCACCTCTTTCAGCTCGTCTAACGTCATTTGTGCTGGTAAGCGCTCTTCTTGCTTTCTTTCGGTCGAAATGCAGATAAGGTTTTTGATCTGTGTCAAAAGCTTTTTGTCGTCAATTGTTTTCAATTGTTCGATAAGCGATAGTTTTAATTCTAATGTGTCCATACAATACTCTATTAGTTTCATATTAAGATTCACAAATGTACGTATTTTTTCTATCTCGGAAGATTATTCGTGAAAGATTATGTACTTTTGTTCACCCTAAAAGAATGATGATGAAGAAAACAACACTTAGTATTTGGTTTATAATGGCTGCTTTTACGGTGGCTGCAATCTGTTCGTCCTGTGGTAAGAAGGAGCAGCGCGGAGAGTTGAAACGTATCTGGTATAACGGAAGCTACAACCGCGATTTCAAGGATTTGAACGACGTGCATTTGGCGGAAGCCGAACGTATCGGTATCAAACCGGCATCGAACCGTGAGGAAGCGGAAAAAGTAAAAAAGGAAATGGAGGAAATCACTACCAATAAATATTATGAGGTGGAGGAGCTGAAGCATTCCATCCCGTATCTGATTCCTTCCGCGGCTAAGTTACTGGAAGATATCGGTCGCAATTTTCAGGATTCCCTTCGTAATCTGAATGCCTCCATTTATAAAGTAAAAGTAACCAGCGTCACCCGTACGATCGATGATGTTAAGAACCTGAAGAAAAGAAACACAAACTCATCCCAGAATTCTGCCCATCGCTATGGAACGACCTTTGACGTTTCGTGGGTGCGTTATACGAAAGTGGATGAAAGCGATACCTTGAACATTGATAAGGACCGGCTGAAAATGGTTTTGGCAATGGTTTTGCGTGACTTAAAACGGGAAGACCGCTGCTATATCAAGCACGAACGCAAGCAGGGATGCTTCCATATTACTGTCCGCAAGAAATAGTCTGCATATTTTATACAATCAAAAAACGCCTCATGCTTTGAATCTATAAGCATGAGGCGTTTTTTTTATAAAATAGTTACAGGATACCTTCAATCACTTTGCGGAGTTCCGGTTTGCCCATCGTGCCGAGCATCATTTCTCTACTTCCATCCATCCGGCATAGGAGCAGTGTTGGGATTGTCCGAATCTTGAATGCTGCTTCAAGCTCTTCTTCGTTGTCTACATTTACTTTGTAGATATACAGCTTTCCGTCATATTCTTTTGCAAACTCGTTCAGGATCGGTTCCAAACGTTTGCAATAACCACACCAAGGCGCGTGGAAATCCACAATACAAGGTTTGTCTCCTACATATTTCCAATCCTTAGGATTTTCTTCAAAGTTTCCTACTTGTTGTATAAATTCTGCTTTTGTTAATTCAATGGGTGTCATATTGCTTTCTTTTTATTGATATTGCAAAGATACCTATAATATAGATAAGCTGAATTGGCAATATCGCCTATCATATTATCAATATTCCCCTTTTTGAGTGCATTTAGCAGAAAGTTATTAGTTCTGTTCCTTCAATATCACGTCATGCGCGCCACCTTCCACAATACTGGTCGATGAAACCAATGTGATCTTGGCATTCTTCTGTAATTCCGGTACAGTGGTTGCACCGCAACTGCACATGGTTGAAATCATTTTGCCCAATGTAACATTGAGGTTGTCTTTCATCTTACCGGCATATGGAACATAGCTGTCTACACCTTCTTCAAATTTCAAGGCTTCGTTGCCACCCATATCATAACGTTGCCAGTTCTTGGCACGGTTGGAACCTTCGCCCCAATACTCTTTTACGAAGTTGTTTCCAATCTTCATTTTCTTTGTAGGTGATTCGTCGAAACGGGCGAAATAGCGTCCCATCATCAGGAAGTCCGCACCCATTGCCAAAGCAAGCACCATATGATAGTCATGCACCAAGCCGCCGTCACTACAGATAGGAACATAAATACCTGTTTTCTTCATATATTCATCACGAGCTTGTGCTACGTCGATCAGAGCAGTAGCCTGTCCGCGGCCGATGCCCTTCTGCTCACGGGTGATACAGATGGAGCCACCGCCGATGCCTACTTTAATGAAATCGGCACCAGCTTCAACCAAATAGTCGAAGCCTTCCTTGTCGACAACGTTGCCGGCACCTACTAATACTTTGTCGCCATATGTTTTCTTGATCCACTGCAATGTCTCCTGTTGCCATTCGGAATAGCCGTCGGATGAGTCGATGCAAAGTACGTCGACACCAGCTTCAACCAAAGCAGGAACACGTTCCATATAGTCGCGTGAATTGATACCTGCACCGACCAGCAGTTTTTTATCGTTGCCAGACAGTTCTTTCGGATTCTCGCGGTGGTTGTCATAGTCCTTGCGGAAAACGAAATATTGTAATTTCTGATCTTTGTCGATAATCGGCAGTGTGTTCAGTTTGTGATCCCAAATGATCTGATTGGCTTCGCTGAGAGTCACTCCCAGATCGCCGACGATCAGCTTGGAGAACGGAGTCATAAATTCTTTTACTTTCCTGTCAAGAGGATCCTTTTCTGCGCGATAGTCACGACTGGTTACTAATCCCAGCAATTTACCGTTAGGAGTACCGTCGTCTGTCACGCCTATTGTGGAATGTTCGGTACGCTGTACCAGGGCGATGACATCTGCCAGTGTATTTTCCGGAGTCAGATTGGAATCGCTGATTACAAATCCGGCTTTGAACTTCTTAACTCTTCGAACCATGTCTGCCTGGCTGGCAATAGGCTGTGAACCGAAGATAAAAGATAATCCTCCGTTGCGGGCCAATTCGATAGCCAGCTTGGGGCCGGAAACAGATTGCATGATCGCTGAAACGAAAGGAATGTTTAATTCGATCGCTGGCTTTTCACCTACTTTGTGTTTCACAAGCGGGGTTTTCAGTGAAACATTGGTTGGCACACATTGCTTGGTGGTTAAACCTGGAATAAGTAAGTATTCACCGAAGGTTCTCGATACATCGTTTAAGTAAACTGCCATAGTGTTTATATTTACTGGATGAATTTTTATTAGGGTACAAAAGTACTCAATTCTCTTGTATCCTGTATTGTCTGGATAAAAGAAAATTCTGTTTTTTCCTGTTTTCTGCGCTCTGTATGCAGGAAGCTAAGAAAATCCGTCTGTCAGGGACAGTCTGTTCCGGCAACTTTTCTGCAGATGGGATTGTTATATAAGCGTAATTAACATAGGAGGATTTTTTATGAAAACAATAGTGGATAAAGCCAATACTCGTGGGTATGCAAATCATGGATGGTTAAAGACTCATCATACTTTCAGTTTTGCCAATTACTATAATCCGAAAAGGGTTCATTTTGGCATGCTTCGTGTTTTAAACGACGATTCGGTTGCTCCGGGAGAAGGGTTCGATACACATCCACATAAGAATATGGAAGTAATCTCCATTCCGCTGAAAGGTTATCTGCGCCATGGCGACAGTATCCAGAACAGCGAAGTGATTACTCCGGGTGAGATTCAAGTGATGAGTGCCGGTACGGGAATTCTCCATAGCGAGTTTAACGACAGCGGAGAAGAGCAACTGGAATTCCTTCAGATTTGGGTGTTCCCGCGTGAAGAGAATACGAAACCCCATTATAAGAGCTATGATGTCCGTTCTGTCTTGAAGAAAAACGAATTGGGTGTGATGATTGCACCGGACGGTACAGCTCCTGCTTCTATTAATCAGGATGCCTGGTTCTCGATGGGAACATTTGATGCCGGGATTGTGAAAGAATATAAGTTGCACAATAAGAAAAACGGTGTTTATCTGTTTGTGATCGAAGGTGAAGTCGAGGTTTCCAATACGGTCCTGTCTAAACGGGATGGCGCAGGCTTCTGGGAAACTGACAGTCTTGTGATAGAAGTGTTGAAACACGCAACGGTTCTATTGATGGAAGTTCCGATGGAATAAGGTTGTTGTTATTTCCGGCTTACTTCTGTTTTTTTATATATATGTAAATGTCAGCGGTAGCAGTTCATCAGATTGACAAAACCGTTAAATCGCCTCCTGATTCTCTCGCTTGTAGCCGGGATAAGTATCAGGAGGCGTTATTTATTACATTAAATGAATATTTCATTGGATTCTATTGGAAAATGGCTCGGGATGTATTTGAAATTAATGCCGATCGGTTTATTGGCTGATAATTATCAGCCGAGTGGTTGACGGTTATCAGCCGTATGGCTGACGATTATCGGCCATACGGCCGACGGTTGTCAACATCGGATTATATGCCGGGGAAATTTTAGTTACATGGCGGAAAAAATTTAAACACCGGCTGAAGAAAAATTAAATACATGCCCGAAGTAATCCGGAAACATATTAACTTTGCCTGCTTAAAACTAAAAAACACAAACTTAATTCTTGCGCTATGTTAACTCAGATTATAAATGGCAAGATCCTTACCCCACAGGGCTGGTTGAAAGACGGTTCTGTTCTGATAAGCGATAACAAGATTCTGGAAGTGACGAACTGCGACCTGGCAGTTGTCGGAGCCACTTTGATAGACGCCAAAGGCATGTATATCGTGCCGGGCGGAGTAGAAATCCATGTGCACGGCGGTGGCGGACGTGACTTTATGGAAGGCACGGAAGAGGCCTTCCGGGTGGCAATAGCCGCCCACATGCAGCACGGTACGACCAGTATTTTCCCCACGCTGTCTTCTTCCACAATCCCGATGATCCGCGAGGCGGCTGCAACGACCGAAAAGTTGATGGCTGAAAAAGACAGTCCGGTTCTGGGACTTCACCTTGAAGGGCACTACTTCAACATGAAGATGGCTGGCGGACAGTTGCCTGAAAACATCAAGAATCCGGACCCGGAAGAATACATCCCTTTGCTGGAAGAAACACATTGCATCAAACGTTGGGACGCAGCTCCCGAACTTCCGGGCGCCATGCAGTTCGGAAAATACATCACATCGAAAGGCGTGGTGGCTTCCGTCGGGCATACACAGGCTGAATATGAAGACATCCAGACTGCATACGAAGCCGGATATACGCATGCGACCCACTTCTACAATGCAATGCCGGGTTTCCACAAACGTCGCGAATATAAATATGAAGGTACGGTGGAAAGTATTTACCTGATCGACGATATGACGGTCGAGGTTGTGGCCGACGGTATTCATGTGCCGCCGACGATCCTTCGCCTGGTCTATAAGATCAAAGGTGTGGAACGCACTTGCCTGATTACCGATGCGCTGGCTTGTGCGGCAAGCGACAGCCAGACGGCGTTTGACCCGCGTGTGATCATTGAGGACGGCGTTTGCAAACTGGCGGACCGTTCTGCCCTTGCCGGCAGTGTCGCCACGATGGACCGCCTGATCCGTACGATCGTCCAGAAAGCGGAGATCCCGTTGGAGGACGCTGTCCGTATGGCTTCTGAAACACCGGCGCGTATCATGGGCGTGTATGACCGTAAGGGCTCTTTGCAGCGTGGTAAGGATGCCGATATCCAGATTTTGGATAAGGACCTGAATGTACGTGCTGTTTGGGCGATGGGGAAATTGGTTGAAGGAACCAATAAGCTGTTCTAATTGAAAATTGAGAATTGAAAATTGAAAATTATGCTGACTCAGATTATAAATGGCCAGATTCTCACCCCGCAGGGATGGTTGAAAGACGGCTCCGTATTGGTAAGCGATGGTAAGATACTGGAAGTAACAAATAGCGACCTGGCTGTAATAGGCGCCAAGGTGATAGATGCCAAGGGAATGTATATCGTTCCCGGTTTTGTGGCCATGAATGTGCATGGCGGTGGTGGCCATGATTTTAAGGAATGTACGGAAGAAGCTTTTCGTACGGCGGTTGCAGCCCATTTGAAACATGGGGCGACAACTATATTTCCCACATTATCCTCTTCTCCGAAAGAATCCATTTGCAAAGCGGTTTCCATCTGCGAGGGCCTGATGGCGGAAAAGAACAGTACGGTTTTGGGGCTTCATGTGGAAGGTCCTTACCTGAATACAAAGATGGCAGGCAGCTTGTACGATGTGAAAGACCCGGATAAAGAGGAATACACTTCTATCCTGGAAAGCACCGGTTGCATCAAGCGTTGGGATGCCAGCCCGGAATTGCCCGGTGCGCATGACTTTGCCCGTTACCTCCGGTCGAAAGGCATTCTGGCGGCTATCACGCATACGGAAGCCGAGTTTGGAGATATCAAGGCTGCTTATGCTGCCGGTTTCACACATGCCGCCCAGTTCTATAATGCAATGCCCGGTTTCCACAAGCGTCGTGAATATAAATATGAGGGAACGGTGGAAAGCGTGTTCCTGATGGACGATATGACGGTCGAAGTGATTGCCGACGGCAAGCATTTGCCTTCCACGATCCTCCGCCTGGTCTATAAGTTGAAAGGCGTGGAACGTACTTGCCTGGTGACCGACGCGTTGTCGTATGCCGCCAGCGATATAAAGCCGGATGAAGATTCTCGCATTATCATAGAAGACGGTGTTTGTAAGCTGGCAGACCATTCTTCGCTTGCCGGAAGTATTGCGACGATGGATGTGCTGGTCCGCACAATGGTCCAGAAGGCGAATATCCCCTTGGCCGATGCTGTCCGTATGGCTTCCGAAACGCCGGCACGCCTGATGGGTGTTGCCGACCGTACGGGAACTTTGCAGCGTGGTAAGGATGCCGATATCATCATCATGGACCGCAACCTGGCTGTCCGTGCCGTTTGGTCGCTGGGACATCTTGTTCCGGATGCCAATACATTATATTAATGATAGTTGAACCTCTAAATGATGATTTATCGGTGTGTTTCGTATTTGTGGTTATAGGGCCGGGAGTATCTGTATCCCCTCTTGAGAGGGGATAAGGGGTGTGTTATCTTTCTGTCTATCAAAGAAAATTCACACACCCCCTGCCCCCTCTCAAGAGGGGAAGGAGTTACCAACGGTCGATATAAACAAACTGGTAAATCATCATTTACTGTTTTTCTCTCCGCCAAAACCTGTTTTATATATACTTCCTATTGATGTATTGATTTTTTAAATGGTTTGTAAAGCTGGATTCGTGGATTAATTGTTATATTTGTGATTCGAGTTATGAATAATATACTAAATCAATAATTAAACATGAAGACAGACCTTAGTTCGCAGATTACCCTGACGAGAATACCGCAACGGTACTATCGTCCGGAAAATGCTTTCGAGCATTCAGTTTTAACCCGTCTGGAAAAGATTCCGACAAACATCTATAAATCGGCCGATGAAGGCTCGTTTGCTATCGCCAAAGAGATCGCAGATCAAATCCGCAAGAAACAGGAAATCGGGGAAAACTTCGTGATGGCTATTCCCGGAGGCCGTTCTCCGTTGAGCATATATAAGGAATTGATCCGCATGCATAAGGAAGAGCAATTGAGCTTCCGCAATGTGGTTCTCTTTGTTGAGTATGAATTTTTCCCGCTTGTTTCTTCTTCTGCCGGTAATGTGGCACAGTTGAAAGAGGCTTTGCTGGATCATATCGATATCGCTCCTGAGAACGTGTATGCTCCCGATGGTTGTATGCCGAAAGATGCTATCATCGATTTCTGCCGGATATATGAAGAAAATATCCAGAAGGCAGGCGGTTTGGATTACGTCCTGTTAGGCGTAGGGCATGCCAGCAATATCATGTTCAACGGTGTCGGAGCAAGTTTGAGTTCCCGTACACGTCTGGTTCTGCTGGAAGGTGCAGCCCGCAAAGAGGCTTCCCGCACGTTCCCGTCATTAGATAATGTTCCGGCAGGCGTCATCACGATGGGTATCGCAACCATGATGAAGGCACGTAACGTGATTCTGATGGCATGGGGCGAAGACAAGGCCAATATCATAGCAAAGACAGTGGAAGGCAAGGTGAGCGACGCTGTTCCCTCTTCTTATCTGCAGAACCATACGAATGCAAAAGTAGTGGTCGACTTGTCTGCCGCTTACGATCTGACCCGTATCAGCCATCCTTGGCTGGTGACCAATTGCGAATGGGACAGCAAGCTGATCCGCCGTGCAATCGTCTGGCTGTGCCAGTTGACCGGTAAACCGATCCTGAAACTGACAAACAAGGATTACAGCGAAAACGGCTTGGGTGAACTGCTTGCCCTCTACGGTTCCGCTTATAACGTAAATATCAAGGTATTCAACGATATCCAGCACACGATTACCGGATGGCCGGGCGGCAAGCCGAATGCCGACGATTCGAACCGTCCCGAACGTGCAACCCCGTATCCGAAGAAGGTGGTTATCTTTAGTCCGCACCCTGATGATGATGTGATTTCCATGGGTGGAACATTCCACCGTTTATGCGAGCAGCATCACGATGTGCATGTCGCTTATGAGACTTCCGGAAACATTGCGGTTGGCGATGAAGAGGTAATCCGTTACTGCGAATACCTGCGCGACGTTTGTGAAAAGTATACGAAGGACGAAACGGTGAAGAAGAAAGCCGAAGAAATTATCCACTTCCTGCGTTATGAGAAGGTGGAAGGCGAGGCTGAAAAGCGTGACGTGCTCTTTATGAAAGGAACGATCCGGCGGGAAGAAGCCCGTGCCGGTGCCCGTTACAGCGGAATCAAGAGTGACGATCATATCCACTTCCTCGACCTGCCGTTCTACGAAACCGGGCTGGTGAAGAAGAACGACCTGGGAGAAGCCGATATCGCAATCGTGAAAAAGTTGCTGATGGATGTGCAGCCCGATGAAATGTTTGTGGCCGGTGACCTTGCCGACCCGCACGGGACTCACCGTGTCTGTCTGAATGCTGTCCTGGCAGCCCTCGACGAGCTGAAAGACGAAGAATGGCTGAAGAACTGCCGTATCTGGATGTATCGCGGTGCGTGGGCCGAGTGGGAAATGGACCATGTGGAAATGGCCGTGCCTATCTCTCCTGAAGAATTGCGCCATAAGCGGAATGCGATCCTGAAACACCAGTCGCAGGCCGAAAGCGCTCCGTTCCTGGGTGATGACGAACGTTTGTTCTGGCAGCGTGCCGAAGACCGTAACCGGGCTACAGCCGAGCTGTATCATCAGTTAGGCCTTGCTTCTTATGAAGCGATGGAAGCATTCGTGCAATATGTTCCGGTTAGATAAACCAGTCACGACATAAAAAGAGAAAGGGCAGTCCGATAATCGAGCTGCCCTTTTCATGTTTAATATTATGAAATTAGTAGGTAGTTCCCTGGAACACGTTAGAGTCCGAATAGGGAAGTAATGTTCCGTTCATTGTCAGATCGTTTCCTGAGAAGTTCGGGTCTACGGTTACCATTGCATTGTTGGTCCCGCTGTACAAGACGAGATTGACGGTTGCAGAGATAAAGATACCTTGTACACTCATGGACAGGTATACGTTTCCGTTGTTTTCCTGTTTGACCTGTACGTTGGAAGCAGATCCCTGTACGGTGATGCCGCCTAATCCGTTAGGACCGGGATAGGGAGAGTTGGAAGCAATCTGCACCATTGCCTGTCCGTCGTTCAGTGAAACGAAGTTGGTGTTGGAGTTTACATAGTAAACGCGCCCGTTCAACGGTTGTACGGAGTTGGCTTCGAGAACGAACGACTGGTTTGTGATAGCCTGCATGGCATTGTTGAATGCCTCTTCGCCCATAACGGCATCCTTAGCTAACCTTTCCTCTTTTTTCTCTTTTCTTTCCAGCTTTTTTTCAGCCTTTTCTGCAGCCTTGCTTGTCTGAGCCTGCACGTGTGTCATGCCACCCAACAGAAGGGTGCAGACCACCATCATTGATACAATTCTTTTCATACAATTTAGTTTAAAACGTTTATTCAAAAATGTAATAAAAAAACAACCGGATAGTGGAAATGTTTCTGGCAAGTATGTGATTACAGATACAATAACATTCTATCGGAGTATTTATGTTAATTGCGATATTTGTGCGGGAAACTTGCCTGGAATGGTGCTTGGAAATGATTTATCCTGTATTTTTGTACGGATAATAATCGTTTGATATGAAAATAGATGTTTGTTTTTCACCGGCTTTATACCCGGTATATCATAATCCGGAAGCGGTCGTAGTCGTGGTGGATGTATTCCGGGCAACGACGACAATGGCTGCCGCTTTCGGTAATGGCGTGCGCAGTATCCGTCCGGTTGCGACGGTCGAGGAGGCGCAGGCGTATAAGGCAAAAGGCTGGCTGGTCGGGGCCGAACGGAATGTGAAACGGTGCGAGTTTGCCGACTTCGGCAATTCCCCGTTCGACTATACGCCGGAAAAGGTTTCCGGAAAAGATATTGTCTTTACAACCACCAATGGGACGCGGGCGATCACGATTGCCCGTTCGGCTTACCGGGTAGTGACCGGGGCGTTTATCAATTTGCATGCTGTAGCCGGTTATTGCCTGGCGTATAAACGGGATGTAGTCGTGTTGTGTTCCGGATGGCAGGATAAAATAAATAAGGAAGATACGCTTTTCGGCGGAGCCTTGACTGATGTCCTGGTCAATACCGGCCTGTATGAGACGGGGAGCGATGCCGCTGCGATAGCCCGTGATATGTGGACGAATAATAAGAAAGACCCGGCTGGCTATCTGGAGCCGTCCGAGCACATAGCGCGGCTGAAAGCAAATCATCTGGAAGATGCCGTGCCCTATTGCCTGACGTTGAATCTGACAGACAAGGTACCCGAACTTGCGATCGAGGGAGATACATTGATATTAATGTAAATATGCCGATAATCGAATGTCCCTTTTTGGGGGATTGTTACTGTTAAATAATAAGTATAGAATAGATGGAAAAACAGACTGGAAAAGTACGCTTTGGAGTGGTCGGTACGAATTTTATAACCGACTGGGTGATTGCCGGGGCCCGGCAGGACGAACGTTTCGAGTTGGTGGCTGTCTGCTCCCGCAAGCAGGAGACGGCGGATACTTTTGCCGCTAAGCACCAGATACCGTATACGTTCACTTCGCTGGAAGAGATGGCAAGAAGCCCGCTGGTCGATGCGGTGTATATCGCCTCGCCAAATTTCCTCCATGCCGAGCAAAGCATCTTGTGCATGAAACACGGCAAGCATGTGCTTTGCGAGAAGCCTTTCGCTTCGAATGCCCGGGAGGTGGGGGAGATGATTGCTGCATCCCGTACATATAATGTTACGTTAATGGAGGCCATGAAGCCTACGCTTACCCCTAATTTCCTGTCTGTACGGGAGAATTTAGGACGGTTGGGGACTGTGCGCCGCTATTTCTCTTCCTATTGCCAATATTCTTCCCGCTATGACAAGTTTAAAGAAGGGATTGTCTTGAACGCTTTCAAGCCGGAATTGTCGAACGGGGCGATGATGGATATCGGCATCTATACGGTTTACCCGATGGTCGTTTTGTTCGGCCGTCCGGGCAAGATAGATGCTTCCGGAATCGTCCTGTCATCAGGAGCGGACGGGCAGGGGGCGGTCAACTTCGAATATGACGGAATGAATGCGACGGTTCTCTATTCCAAGATAGCCAACTCGTCTCTTCCTACGGAGATACAAGGTGAAGACGGCAATATGACGCTCGACCGGATCAATATCATCAGTAAAGTCACCTATACGCCCCGTTTGGCAGCGGCTTCCGGTAAAGGTCCGGTTGCCGAACCGCAGGATATCAGTGCCGTGACAGACCGGGACGAGTATTATTATGAGGTTGCCGAGTTTATCGATTTAATACAGTCTGGCAAGCGCGAATCCGCAATTAACAGCCATGAAAATTCACTCATCACCCTGGAAATAATAGATGAAGTCCGCCGGCAGTTAGGGATTGTCTATCCGGCGGATCAGGAATGACAGATCAATATTCCCGGAGGAAATAGCGCATCAGGAAGTCCCAGTTCTCGTGAATGATCGCTTTGCTGCGTTCTTCGCTGAGCAGGCTTTTGGCCTGGGCGTCTGACAGCATGCCTTTTTCTTCCAGTATCCGTAACAGGTATGGGCTGCATTGCTTCACCATGAAGAAAGAGATGGCTTGACTTTCCGCTTTCTTCTGATCGTAGAAGGGGTTGTTTTCGTCTTTGATATATTCGACGCCATTTGCCAGGATTTGCAGCCCTTCCGTCGGTGTGGCGTAAACGGCAAATTTCTGCGGAACGGTGTCGCCGGCTACACCTTGCGTGTCTATGCCGATATTTGTGAGAAAATCCAGGAACTCTTGTTTGGTTTTGAAATAAAGAAGCGGTTTGCCAGCTGCCGCTGCAGTGAACTTTTCGAAATGCTCGGCTAATGTTCGTTCGGCTTCTTCCGATACCGGCTCTTTGAACGACTGGGTTTTCTCGGCTTCTCCAGCAAACAGCTCATGATCCGGGTGTTCGGCCGGAAGGATCAGGGAAAGCCATTTCGGAGACGTGTAGGCAAGGAAAGGACTTTTTGAGACGCGGGCCAGCGAATCGTGGATGACCATGATAGCCTGATCGTTCCGTTCTTCGGTTTGTTGCCAATATTCTTTGATTGTTCCGGTTAACACTTCCTGTGCATCGGTAAACAGATAACATTTATAATGGAACCAGTACAACAGTTCATTATATTGCGATTCTTCTTCATATCGGGTTTCCGATGCAAAAAGCTGCTGCATTCTTTCGTTCTCGGGTGCTGTCGCCCATTCGTCGCAAAAGAGTTGGTAGATCAGACTTGCCGTATCTCCGTTTGCCGCATTGTCCGGGCTGACGAATGTTCCTTTGCTGGCTCCGTGATATTGTTGCGTGTAATGCCAAAGCAAGAATCGTACATCTTCGTAATTGACTTCGTCATCGTAGTAATGGTCGTCGGGTGTATAGAACGGCAGGTATTTGCCGTATAACGCTTTATGCTCCCGGATAAACGAACGCCAGATGTTCAGGCCGGAAATGACATCTTCGAAATAGGCGGCCATACGTATACAAACCTGCTTGACTTCTTCCTGTTCAAAAGAGTAAGCCAGGTGTGTCTTTTCCAACATGTCGTAAATGCGGTTTGCTATCTGGGTATAATAAAGGTCTGTCGAGTCGGATTGTTTATAGGGATGCAGTAGCATCCAGTCTTTCGGATAAATTTTAATGTTCTTCATATAATAAGACTTATTTGTGCTCTATTATTAATTGAGGCACAAATGTAACAAATATTTTAGAGGTGGAGAGAATGCGTGAAAATAAAGCGTGCCCCACCGGTATAATCTTTGTCGAGCGTAACCTCTCCTTCAAAGCGTTCGGCAATGATACGACAGATTGAAAGTCCTAAGCCGGTTCCCTGGACACATTCGTTCAGCTTCTCGAAACGTTCGAATATGGCGTCTTGCTTGTCGGCCGGTATTCCGCAACCGGTGTCGGTGACGGTGAAACGTATGACTCCTTTTGCCTCGTCGACCGTGTAAGCCAGTTCGATGAAACCACGCTCCGTGAATTTGGTTGCGTTGCCAACCAGGTTGATCAGTACTTGCTGGAGGCGTAGTTTGTCTGTTTTCAGGATGAAGTTCTCATCTTCGGGTGTCAGTTTTAATTCGACTCCGGGTTTCACACGGTGTTCCACACTCATCAATGCGCTGCGGCAACATTCCATCAGATTCTCTTCGGCAAAAGTGAAGCGGTATCTTTCCGATTCCAGGCGGGAAATGTCCAGTATGTCGTTGACCAGGTTAAGCAGGAGGGCGGAGTTATCCATAATGATATGCGTATATTCTTTCCGCTCGTCGCCGATCTCTGTTTCCACATCCAATATCTGGGCAAACCCGACGATGGCATTCAGCGGCGTGCGTATCTCGTGGCTCATATTGGAGAGGAACAGGCTTTTGAGGCGGTCTGATTCCTCGGCATGGTCACGGGCGATCCTCAGTGCTTTTTCCGATTCCAGCAAGGCCTGTTTGTCTTTCTGCAGCTCGTTTTTCAGTTTATGGGTGTGCATATAAATAATAGTTCCCAATATAAGTATCACCAGGAATAGGCTGGCTAAGGCAACAGTCCATTTCAATTGCTGCCGTTTTGCTCCCAGCTCCAACTCTGTCACGCGGAGTTCTTTTACCTGGAGTTCGAGGTTGTTCATGTCGTGGAGTGCATGCAACTGGCTCAACTGGCGGACGAAGGAAGCGCTGTTTATCTCTTCGTTTTGCACTAATGCTTCTTTGTATTGCAGGGCCGCTTCGCGTGTGTTTCCCATATCCATCAGTATTTCGGCTCTCAGTTTCTTTACGTCCGGACTGTTGTCAAGTTCTGCCACAGTGTTGATCGTATTCAAAGCCTGCGTATATTGGCCTGTCAGTTTGTAATAGCTTGCGACGCTGAACAGATAGAAAATGCGTACATACGTATCATCCAGATTGTCGAGATGGGGGATCGCCGCATCCATGTGCTTTTTGGCTTCCGGAGCGTTCTTTTGCCGGACGTAGAGGTTAAGGTAAAAAGCCTCTGATAGCAATGTACAGCGGTCATAGGGGAAAGAAGGATCGGGTCCGTAGCTCCCGTTTTTGATATTGGCTATCAATGTTTGCAACAGATCGAGATGCTTATGTGCACTATCGAACCGGTTCAGTTTTAGTTCGGATTCGATCAAATTGTTGAGGTATTGGACGACGTAGCGATGTTCCGTTCCTTTCTTTAGCAGCAGATCCAGCCCTTCAAGGAAAAAGTCGACGGCGACACTATCCCGGCCGATCCGTTGGTTGATCAGTCCTTGGGTTTCGCAGCTACAGATGATACCGGTTTCGTTCTTCTCATCTTTAGCCAGGTTGTACAGGCGGATGGCTGCGTCAGCCGCTTTTTCGAACTGGTTGTCCCATAATAGGAGTTGGCAGAGGAAGGTGTGGGCGTCAAAATAGTAGTCTTTGTATTCTCCGGTCACTTTAGCAAGAGAATCGACCTGGGATACATAGAACGATACGTTTTCCACATCTCCCATATTGTAGTAAAAGCGGACCAACGTACGGATCGCCCACCCTTCCTTATCGGTTTTCTGCGCTTCGCTTGCCTCTTTCCGGAGTTGGTTCAACCAGAAATATCCCGTAGAATCATCCATTGAAAGATAAGACATTTTTTCCAGTAGCTCCAGACGCTTGTCGGTATCTGATGTAATCATCAGAAGTTCTTTTATGCTGTCTTTTTGCTGTCCCAATTCGGAACCATATGATGTGATAATACTGCAAAGGCAGAATATCAATAGAAGAAGGCTATTATTTTTACTCATTGTATAATATATAGTGTTTTTAATTCATGATATGCTTACAAAGATATGTATAATGTTTGATAAATCATATCATATTTTTTTAATGGTTGTTCTATTTTTTTTGATAATCAAGCCTCGTAATGATTATTACCAAATAAATGCATATGTGTCGGAATAAATATCATGTTTTATATGCTTATTTGTTGATTATTATTACTTTCTTTGTATGATAAAAAGGAATATCATAATAGCCTATGAACACACAATGCATCCTTCAGAATTCTTTATGGAGTCTCGTTCTTCTATTACTTATTTCCTGTTCGGATACGGATCTGAACAAGATAGGAACAGATGATTCCTATGCCCGGCAAAATGCTATCGCCGAAATCGGTGCGCAGCCGGTAATGTTTAATCTCAAATATGACGTGCCCGACGGTTATCGAGTGTCATTTGAGGTCTATGCTGAAAATCCGCTTGAAATCCGGGACGGATTAGTAGTGAAGAAAACAAATCTGTCGCCAGTCTTTACTGGTTTCACGAATGGCAGGGGAGAATATAAATTGTCTCGTTTGCTTCCGGAACAGCTCGGAGAATTGTATGTCTATTCTTCTTACGTAGGAGTCCCTTCTTTGCAATATGGCCGGATTGCAAACGGGTCAGTGACATTTGAGGAGGCCAGTCTGGATAAAGAGGAAGTTCAGACTAAGGCGCTGTTCGGAAGGTCTGATAATTATCCCTATCAGACGCTCGGTGGCTGGAATTCATTGGGACGGCCAGACTATGTTACGAAAAAGGAAAATGTCAGCAGTTCTCTCCTGCAGGCTATCAATCGTGCGTTTCCTGAATGGCGCAGTGCGGATCAGGTATATCGTAAACGAACTGACCTGTATGTAAAGGAAGATGCACAGATCTGGGTAAGCCTGCTCCATACCAGCAGTTTGTTTGATAATGTACTCGGATATTTCTCTTACAAGGGGGATATTAAGAATGTAGATCCTGCCTCAATCAAAGAAATCGTTGCATTTCCGAGAGCAAATATTGTCCGGCTCCTGAGTTCGGGGCTGAAAGCAGGTGAGGCAGTCCGGTTGAAATATTATAATCCGGAGACAGGCCGTCTGGAAGATACTTTCCCGGCTGGTACTTCGATCGGTTGGGTGCTCCGTTCTGACGGATATAATCTGTTGAACCGTACGATCGGTGACGGCAAGTTCCGTTTTTACTCTTATCCTGAATGGAATCCGGAATCCGGAAACAAGAGCCATACGGTCTTGTTTAAGAAAGACAATTTCGTCGTAGTCGGCTTTGAAGACTTGCCGAACGAACGCATCAATCTCCTGAAGGGAGACGGTGATTGCAACGACCTAATGTTTCATGTATCCTCCTATCCGGCGGATGCTATCACATACGACATACCGGAAATTCCGGACAGCGATGGTGAGACTGAAGAGACCGAAGATGTGGATGCCATACAGCAGTTGTCTGATGTGATGGATCTTCCTTCCGATGATCCTGATTTCTGGAATGATCTCTGGATCGCTTCCAAGTCTACATTGAGTTGGGACGTTTCCGACCAGAAAGACCTCGATAGCTATGGCAGTATCGTCGGGTTGAAAGAAGAACTGATCGTTGCCAACAGTCGTACGATGAACAGCTTGATAGTCGACCAGCCTGTTGCCACTGCTTCTTCCCGTATCTTCGTTAAAACGACAATCCGCAGGACCAAGGCTGCCGACTCGGGAAAGAAGCGTATCTTTGTCAAGACGACCGTTCGCGGCATGACAGTCTATATTGAAATGGAAGTAGATGCCTACAACATGTCGATTCGGAAGAATGCGGCAAACGAAGAGATCCTCCGTAAGATCCTTTCCTCACGTGACAAGATTAATGCTAACGAGCCTGTCCGTATCATGGTGGAGATGGAGTTTGATCCGATCCCATGGGAACAGTTTGAAGACCTGGTTCCCGGTCCTTATTCTCCGCATATCGTCGAATAGGAGTTAAATATTTAATGAGTGTGTAAAGACAAAGCGTGCTCCGTCGGTGTACGCTTTGTCCAGCATCACTTCCCCATTGAATCTGGCGGCTATGATGCGGCAGATGGAAAGTCCCAATCCTGTGCCTTGCACATATTCGTTCAGTTTTTCGAAACGTTCGAATATGGTGTCTTGCTTGTCCGCTGGTATGCCGCATCCCGTATCTGTGACGGTGAAGCGGACCAGTCCTTTTCCTCTGTCTACCGTGTAAGCCAGTTCAATATAGCCTTCCTTCGTAAACTTGGCCGCGTTGCCGACCAGGTTGATCAGTACTTGCTGCAGGCGCAGTTTATCTGTGTTCAGTATGAAGTCTTCGCTTTCCGGTGAGAATCGCAATTCCACACCCGGTTTCACGCGATGTTCCACACTCGTCAGTGCCCCCCGGCAACACTCCGCAAGGTTCTCTTCGGCGAAAGAGAAACGGTAGCGCTCCGATTCCAGGCGCGAGATGTCCAGGATATCGTTCACCAGATTGAGTAAAAGGGCGGAATTGTCCATGATCACTTTGGTGAACTCTTTCCGTTCATCCTCCTCCTGCATCTCCATATTCAGCAGTTGGGCAAACCCGACGATCGCATTCAGCGGGGTACGTATCTCATGGCTCATATTGGAGAGGAACAGGCTTTTCAGGCGGTCCGACTCCTCGGCATGGTCGCGGGCAATACGCAGCTCTTTTTCTGATTTAAGCAAAGCCTGTTTATCTTTTTTCAGTTCGTTATTCAGCCGGCGGGTATGAATGTAGACAAGCGTTCCCAATATCAGCATGATGAGGAAGAGGGACGTCAGGGCGATCGACCATTTCAACTGCTGCTGTTTGGCTTCCAGTTCGAGTTCTTTGACGCGGAGTTCTTTCACCTCCAGTTCCAGTTGGTTCGTGTCGTGGATGGCACGGAGTTCGCTTATCTGGCGCATGAAGGTCTCGACGTTCCGGCTTTCGTTCTGTTCGAGCGCTTTGCGGTATTGGAGGGCCGCCTCGCGGGCGTCTCCCTTGTCGAGCAGGATTTCGGCTTTGAGCTTCAGCGTTTCGGGCGAGTCGCTGAGTTCTTCCGCCTGGTTGATGATGTTGAGTGCCTGGGCATATTGTTTCGTCAGCTTGTAGTAGGCGGCCAAACTGAACTTGTAGAAGTGTTCCACATACCCGTCATTTATATTATTCTCATACGATTGGGCCAGGAGAAGGTGCTTTTTGGCCTCATCCGCATTTCCAAGTTGCACATAGAGGTTGATGTAGTATGCCTCAGACAGCAGATAGTTGCTGTTGTACAGGTGCATCATTCCCGAGTTGGTGACGTTTTGCATCATATCGTCTAAGTGACTCTGCAGATCTTCCACATGCTTGCGGGCGTCTTCAAACCGCTTGAGCTTCAGCTCCGAGTCGATGATGCTGTTGAGGACGCGGATGATGTAGGGCACTTTCCCCGAAGTATCGATCAGCATTTCTAAGCTTTCCTTCAGATAGGTAACAGCGATACTGTCCTGTCCGATTTGCTGGTTGATAAGTCCGAGTGTTTCCCCAAGGTTAATAATACCGTTTGTGCTATTCTCCTCTTTTGCCTGTTTGAAGAGGCGGATGGCGGTGTCAGAGGCCTTTTCCCATTGTCCGATCCACAGGAGGTTCTGGCATAGCAGTGCTTGTGCCCCGTAGTAGTAGTCGCTGTGTTTTTCCATGACCTTGGCGAGCGAGTCGGATTGTGCGGTATAATAGATGAGGCTGTCCAGCATCTCGAAATTATAGAAGTAGACTGCCAGATGCCCGAGCGCCCAGTCCTCGTTTTCCCGCGAGTTGTTCTTTCGGGCTTCGGTCCTGACTTGCTGTATCCATTTCAGTGTTGCCGGCGTGTTGGTCGTTAAGGCGCATAGCTCTTGCAGGATTTCTATACGTTTGGCGGGGTCTGTCGTCTTTGCTAATACACTGCTGAGGCTATCCTCGGATTGTACCATAGAGTCTTCATTAGCCATTGAAACGTTGCAGATGCAATAGAGAAAAAGGATGATAATAGAGTATGTCTTCATTCTATCTTGGTTCGATTGTATTTGAGAATAAAGACAAAGATAGTAAAGAAATATGGATTATGAATGATGAGTTATAGTGCTGAGTGATAGAAAAATGGGCGCAATACGGATGGCCCGATTGGTTTACATCGGCTGAAAGAAACCGTAAGAATATGCGATTATTTTCCGCCGTCCTTTTCGGGGTCCTACAGGGTCAGGGCATGTGTGAAGATAAAGCGTGCACCGCCGGTATACTCCCTGTCCAGTATCACTTCGCCATTGAACCGCTCGGCTATGATGCGACAGATGGAAAGCCCTAAGCCTGTACCCTGCACATGCTCGTTCAGCTTCTCGAAACGCTCGAAGATGGTGTCCTGTTTGTCTGCCGGTATGCCGCATCCCGTGTCGGTGACGGTGAAGCGAACCTGGCCTTTCTTTCTGTCGATCGAGTAGGCCAGTTCAATGAAGCCCTCTCTGGTAAACTTGGCCGCATTGCCAACCAGGTTGATCAACACCTGTTGCAGGCGCAGCTTGTCGGTGTTCAGCGTGAAGTCTTCGTTCTCGGGAGAGAATCGCAGTTCCACGCCTGGCTTCACGCGGTGTTTCGTGCTTGTCAGCGCTCCCCGGCAACATTCCGCCAGGTTCTCTTCGGCGAAAGAGAAGCGGTAGCGTTCCGATTCGAGGCGCGAGAGATCCAGGATGTCGTTCACCAAGTTGAGCAGGAGGTTGGAATTGTCCATGATGATCTTCGTATACTCTTTCCGTTCGTCCCCCTCTTCCGACTCGATATCCAGCAGTTGGGCAAACCCGACGATCGCATTCAGCGGGGTACGTATTTCGTGGCTCATATTGGAGAGGAACAGGCTCTTCAATCGGTCCGATTCCTCAGCATGGTCGCGGGCGATGCGCAGTGCTTCTTCCGATCTCAGCAGGGCCTGTTTGTCTTTTTGCAGCTCGTTCTTCAACTTATTGGTGTGCGAGTGGATGAAAGAGCCTAATATCAGGATGACGAAGAAGAAAGAAGCCAGGGCTATCGACCACTTCAGCTGTTGTTGTTTGGCTTTCAGCTCGAGCTCTTTGACGCGCAGTTCTTTCACCTGCAATTCCAGTTGGTTCATATCATGTATGGCGCGGAGTTCGCTTATCTGGCGGACGAATGTGTCGACGTTCCGGTTTTCGTTCTCTTCGAGCAATTTGCGGTACTGGACGGCAGCTTCGCGGGTGTTTCCCTTGTCAAACAGTATTTCGGCATTGAGCTTCATCGCTTCGGGAGTGGCTTTGATCGCCAGTACCTGGTCAATCATGTCCAATGCTTTTGCGTATTGCCCGGTCAGTTTGTAGTAGGCTGCCAAGCTGTATTCGTAAAAGTGTCTGACGAAAGCGTCGTCTATATCCTTTTCGTAAGGTTGGGCTAAAAGGAGGTGTTTATAGGCCTCAGCTGCATTCTTAAGTTGTACGTTCAGGTTGATATAGTATGCTTCGGAAAGTAAGTAGTAGCAGCCGTATGAAAAAGAGGCGGTACTTTCTTTTCTTTTGATTAAGTACTCCTGTAGCAGTTTTATGTGTTTCCGGGTGTCATCGAACCGCTGTAGCCGTAGCTCTGATTCGATAATGCTGTTCAGAATCTGGATTGCACGCCCGTATTTCCCGGAAATCCCGGCCAACAGTTCCAGGCCTTCCGTCATGTATGTGACGGCAATGCTATCCTGTCCAACCTGCTGGTTAATAAGGCCGAGGGTTTCACTAAGGCTGATGATGCCCCCCGTATTATTATCGTCCTTGGCCTGTTTGAACTGGTGGATCGCTATATCGGATGCTTTTTCCTGTTGTCCGGCCCACAGTAGGTTCTGGCATAGCACGGCTTGTGTTTCGTAGTAATATTTAGAGCGTGTTCCCATTTCTTTGGCGAGCGAGTCGGCTTGTGCGGCATAATGAATGACACTGTCCAGCTTTGCAGCGTTATAATAGTAGATCGTCAGGGAACGTATTGCCCAGTCTTCCTCCTCTTGTGAGTTGATTTTCCGGGCTTCTGTCCGGACTTGCTGTATCCATTTCAGGGAGGCAGGTGTGTCGAGTTCTATTTCATGTAGTTTTTTTAGTAATTCAATACGGCTTTTCGGGTCTGTCGTTTTGCCTAATGCGGTGCAAAGACTGTCCTGACGCTGTATCAAAGAGTCTTCATTAGCCAGTAACATCTGGCAGTAACAACAGAGAAAAAGTATGATTGTTATGTTGGTTTTCATTCCAGTGTTGATTATAAGTATGTTGAAAATCAAGGCAAAGATAGCAAAGAATTCGAGATCACTACATAAAAGGAAATAATATGGAGGGTGATTTGTAAATAAGGAAGATGAGTAAAGTAAAGATGTGTTTCATATTAGATGTCTGAATTATAGGTTACGAATTATGATTCATAGTGCTTAGCAAAGATAACGACTAATTCGGATTGGGCAAGCATGTAAAAGAATTGTAATAACTGTTTTAGCATTGTAACAGGGTTTACATTCTTTTGCAATATGCCTGCTCTACTTTTGCCATCAAATAAATGTAACACATATTAATAAAAGGAATGAGAAATATAGGTGAAACAGGGGACGTCAGAATGTTCCTTCTTCTTCTGTTAGGAAGTTTTCTCTCGCTGTCCGCCTGGGCGCAGACAGGTGTAATCTGCGGAACGGTGTCGGATGCTAAATTTAAAGACCCGCTGATCGGTGCTTCGGTCGTAATTGAAGGGACGACAGTAGGGGCGATAGCCGATGTGGATGGTAATTTCCGGATCGAGAATGTCAAGCCGGGGAAATATACCTTAGTAGCGTCTTATGTATCTTATAAATCAGAAACAATCAAAGATGTAGTAGTGAAAGCGCACCAGGAATCGGTGCTCAGGATCGAACTCTCGGATGCCGACCTGCAACTGCAAAACGTGGTGGTCGTGGCTCAGCGGAAGTTAGGGACGGAAACCGCTATCATCAATACCGTACGTAAAAGCCTTCCTGTCGTGAGCGGTATCTCCGCCCAGCAGATCGGCAAGACGCAGGACAGCGATGCCGCCGAGGTGCTCCGCCGTATTCCGGGGATCACGATCGTAGAGGACCGCTTCGTCGTTGTGCGCGGACTGGCACAGCGTTATAATAATGTGTGGCTGAACAATGCGACTACGCCTTCAAGCGAGACGGACAGCCGGGCGTTCTCGTTCGACGTGCTTCCCTCTTCGCTGATCGACAATATGATGGTCTACAAGAGCCCGTCGGCCGAACTGCCCGCCGACTTCTCCGGTGGCTTCGTGCAGGTGATGACGAAGAATATCCCGGATGGGAATACCTTTAATGTCTCTTACCAGATGGGTTTCAATACGAATGCCACTTTCCGCGACTTCCGGTTGACGGACGGGACGTGGAAGGATTACCTCGGGTTCGGTGCCGGCGTGCGAAGCCTGCCATCTTCTTTCCCTGCCCACTTGGGGGAACATACGACGGAAGAGGCAGCCGCCTTTACCCGGCAGATCAACCAACGTTGGGGGATCGACAAGTTTACCGCCATTCCCGACCAGAAGATATCACTGACGGCGCACCGCTCTTATAACGTGGGCGACTGGAAGATCGGGAATATCACGAACGTGAACTGGAGTACCGAGTATGACTATCTGGAGACGGTGAACAACAACTATATCGCATACGACGTGAAGAACGATGCCTCCCGTCCCCGCTTCGAGTATAACGATGTCCGCTATAAGAACACCTCCAAGATAGGCGCCCTGTTCAACTGGTCGTTCCTGAAGGGAGGCAACAAATATGAACTTCGCAACTTCTTCAACCAGCGCGGTGTGTCCGCCCTGACGCAACGGGAAGGGGTGAACTACTATTCCGACAAGAATATCCGCAAATGGGAATCCCTTTATACCGGACGTACAACCTACTCCGGGCAGATCAGCGGTACCCACACCTTGCAGGAGAATATCAATAAGGTGGATTGGACAGCGGGCTATGCTTTCGCCTCCTATCGAGAACCGGACCGCAAGATCGTGAACTCCATTCTCGATGAGAACCGGACGGAGAAACCGGACTACTACGTATCCGACCCAATGCGCTATTATCAGGACCTGAAGGACCACAGCGCGTCGTTAGCTGCAAACTATGAACATAAGTTCGTGGTCTCCGAAATGTTCGCCCCTGTTTTCAACGGAGGTATCTACGGGGAATACAAGAGCCGCACGTTCGATGCCCGCCGTTTCGGTTACAACCTGCTGGGTAAAGGGTATGACCGGTATGCAGACTGGGACTATGCAGACTTGTTCACCGACGGGAACATATCGGCAGACAAGATCTGGATGCGCGAGACGACGACGAACAGTGACTCGTACACCTCCGAGAATATGCTCGGCTCAGCTTATGTCTCAGCCAAGTTGAACTACGGGGAGGTGCTGAATGCCAATATCGGTGTCCGGATGGAATACTACCGGTTGCAGATGGACGGTTATAGTTCGGACGGTACGACACCGGTTCATCTGGATAACAAGACGACGGACTTCTTTCCCTCTATCAATGTGGCTTACAACCTGTCGCCGAAGCATCTGGTGCGCGCCGCTTACGGTCGTTCGGTCAACCGGCCGGAGTTTCGTGAGGTAGTGCCTTATGTGTATTTTAACTTCGAGCGGGATGCGAATATTGTGGGAAATACGGAGCTGAAGAATGCTTATGCCGACAATATCGACCTGCGCTATGAGTTTTATCCCGCTTCCGGCGAGATGATTACGATCGGCGGCTTCTACAAACGTTTCAAAGATCCGATCGAGGAAACCTACAACGAAGCCGGTTCCGGTTTGCAATATACTTATCATAATGCGAAGAACGCCGAAACCTTCGGGGTGGAGCTGGATGTGAAGAAGAACCTGGACTTTATCGGCCTGCGCGGCCTGAGCTTTGTCTGCAACGCAGCCTACATCCATAGCCGCGTGTACTTTGAGGAGGGAGCGCCTGAACGCGACCGTGCGTTGGCGGGACAGTCTCCCTACCTGGTCAATGCCGGACTTTTCTACCAGCATGACGACAAAGGGCTTTCTGCTTCACTGCTCTATAACCGGATCGGTAAGCGCATCGAATCGGTCGGTGTTCCGATGCAGAATCAGAATGAAGATATACCTGATATATATGAAATGCCTCGTAATTCGTTGGACCTGACTTTCTCGAAGAAGATCGGCAAGGTTGTCGAGATCAAGGCGGGTATCCAGGATATGTTGAACTCCAAAGTCGAGTACAAGCAGTTCGTGAAACTGACGGACGAGAATGGAGGCAAGCGCGAACGTGAACAGTTGATCCGCAGCTTCCGTCCGGGAGTGGATATCAATGTCGGCGTCTCTCTTAAGTTTTGAAGTTTAATTGATAATATCTCTATTACAAACAAAATGTTTTTATTATGAACAGATTTCTTTTAAAAGGTATGGCCGCTGTATTAACGATGGCCGTGATGTTTGGAACAGTTTCTTGTAGTGACGACGATGACGACAGCAAGCCCGTGGCAGTCTCAGCTGTTTCTGTGAGCCCGGCAACTGCTACAGTTAAGGTTGGCGAGTCGGTCACATTGTCTGCAACGATTACTCCCTCTGATGCTGCGGAGAAAACAATAACATGGACTTCCTCCGATGACAAGGTAGCTACGGTAGACGCCGGTAAGGTAACGGGTGTTGCCGAAGGTACTGCCACGATTACTGCAACAACGAAAGATGGCGGTAAAACTGCAATTTCTACGGTTACGGTTTCTAAAGATGCTCCGGCTTCTAAAGAAGTGGTTCTGGAAGGTAATATTACTTCCGACATGACGATTAATGCTGCAGACAAGAACTTCCTGAAAGGTTTCGTATATGTAAAACCGGGTGCAACATTGACCATTGAAGCTGGTTCTGTTATCAAGGGCGTATCTGTTGCTGCAGGTGAAAAAGCTGCTTCCTTGATTATTGAGCCGGGAGCTAAGATCATGGCTGTTGGTACAGTCGACAAACCAATTGTTTTCACATCCGACAAACCGGCCGGACAACGTTTGACTGGTGACTGGGGAGGCTTGATTATCTGCGGTAATGCACGTGTGAACCGTGTAAATCGACCTACTATTGAAGGAGGGCCTGGTACATTATACGGTAATACGACATCCGATGAGTTTAATGGTGAAAGTTCCGGTAAGCTGAAATATGTTCGTATCGAGTTTGCCGGTTATCCCCTGGAACCGGATAAGGAAATCAACGGTTTGACCTTCGGTGGCGTTGGTAGCGGTACGGAAGTTGAGTTTATTCAGGTTTCTTATTCAAATGACGACTCATACGAATGGTTCGGTGGTACGGTGAATGCAAAGCACCTGATTGCTTATCATGGTTGGGATGATGATTTCGATACTGACTTCGGTTACAGTGGTAACTTGCAGTTCTTGCTGAGCGTACGCGATAAGGATATTGCCGATACATCCGATTCCAACGGTTTTGAATCTGATAACGACGGTGACGGTTCTTCCAATACTCCGCTTACTAAACCTGTCTTTTCTAACGTAACCCTGATCGGTCCGTTCTATGGCAAAGTGTCTGACAAGACACAGGCTGAAGTAGAAGCCAAGACTGCCGATGCCGCAAATGGTGCCAAAGGCGGTAAATTCCAGGCTGCTATGCACCTGCGTCGTAACACAAGCCTGAATGTTTATAACTCCGTATTCACGGGATGGCCTTACGGATTACGTGTAACAGATAAGAAAGGTTCTGCTAACGATGGTGCGATCGTGAAGAATGTTGTTCTTGCCGGTATGTGGAGCAACTTCTACGATGACGAAAAGTTCAGCGAAAACTTCTTTAACCGTGCAGGCATGAACAACACCATATTGGAAACAACCAATGCGATCATCTCCAAAGACGGCGATTACTCTTCCGTAGTGGCTTCTGCCGTACAGGGTGCCGATTTTGCCGATGCAGTCCTGAACAACAGCTTCTTTGAAAAGGTAACTTACAAAGGCGCTTTCGACGGAACAAACGACTGGACAAAAGGTTGGGCTAACTTTGATCCTCAGAATACTGAATATTAATAGATATGATAAAGAAGTTATTATTAACATCAACATTATTGGCAAGTTCTGCTCTGGTAATCCAGGCGCAGGACTTGTTCCTTAACGAAGGCCAGTACTATACAGACGAAACGCAAACCACTCCCTACACCGGTCGTTACACCGAGTTCTATGACGACGGTATGCTGAAGATGGAGCTTTTCCTAAAAGACGGTCGGCCTGAAGGAACGTATGTGATTTATTATCCCGACGGAAAGATTGCCGAAGTCCGCTCATATTATCACGGTATCTTTCATGGCGAATGGCGAACCTACAACGAAGCCGGACAGCTAACCGGTATCGCAACCTATAAAGACGGACAGAAAGACGGTCCTTGGCGTGTATGGAATGACAAAGGCATCCTTCGCTTCGAGATGTTCTATACCAAAGGAAAGAAAAGCGGCGTTTGGCGTAGTTGGGATGATGACGGTCAATTGATAAGCGAGGAAAAGCAGGAAGAATAGATGTAATTACCTGCTGCCTAAATCGTCATACAACGTTTGCAGCAGGGCTTTCCCTTTGCGGAGACGCTGTTCGCTACCTTCGCGCGGCGTTTCGATCAAAGGCTTGTTCCCTTCGTTGTCATAGACGGAGATGCCGGTGCTGTCGATAAATCCGAAGCCGTTCGAATAGGTATAGAAGGCATATTCCGGATAATCGGGATCAAGCACATTGCGGCTGAAGGTAAAGGCGTCGTGCCCGATCCCTAATTGGTTCAGCAGCGTGGCGGCAAGATCCGTCTGGTTGGCATATTTGTCGATGACGACCGGTTCTTTAATGGCACCGCCGATCCATAACATCGGGATGTGATAGCGGCGGGGTTCGTAGTTGACCACGTCTTTCGGATAGGGGTATCCGTGATCGGAAACGAAAATAACCAGCGTATTCTTCCATACCGGCAGCTCTTTCAACTTGTCGATAAAGTGACCGATGCAACTGTCCGTGAAGGCAACCGAGTTCGGATAGAGTCCCATATCGTCCAACCGATGGTAAGGCACTTCAAACGGTTCGTGGCTGCTAAGCGTCAGGAAAGTGCTGAGCCATGGTGTCCGGCTGTCGCGGCTCTTGATATCTTCATATAAATGGCGGAAGGTGACGTCGTCGTTCGCCCCCCATTTGCTGAGGCGGCTGGTGAGCGGGAAGTCGCGGTCTGCTGTGATCCGGCTGTAACCGGAGCTGAAGAAATAGCTTTGCATATTGGTGAAGTTGATGTCTCCGCCATACAGCATGTCGGCTACATACCCTTCGTTTGTCAGGCTTCGGGCAATGGACGGCAGTGTCTGGCTCTTGGCCGGATACTTCATGATGGAGGTAGTCGGCTGTGCCAGGTAACCATTCAACACCGACACGATTCCCCGGTCTGTGCGGAATGAGTTTGCATACATATTCGTGAAAAACACTCCCTCTTTGCTGAGCCTGTTCAGGTTCGGCGTAACGGTAGAATCGCCACCGACAGCCCCGACAACATTCGCCGAGAAACTTTCCATCAAGACAATCAGGATATTCGGACGCTGCGTATTCAGCAAGGTGTCCCCGTAGGGGCGGTTCGCGAACCGCCCTGTATCCTGTTTTAACCCTTCAAATATCTCCCTCCGTTCCTCCTCCGGAAAGAAATTGAACTGCGCCGCAAAATCCTGCTGCTTGCTGAGCGATGCGAGCAGGCTGAAGCAAGGATTGATGGCCGAATGGTTCAGGAATTGGTTCTTACTGAAATAGACCATTCCCACATTGGCAGTCGAAGTCGTCACGCCTCCCCGGATCGGTATAAAGAGTATCCCGCCCAACAAGAGAACAACCAGGCTTCCCCCTAACCGCCTCCGTACCGGCGTTTCGGGAAAGAGCGGCACGATAAACCGTTTCAACAGCCAGTATATTCCAAAAGCATAGACTAAGAACATCAATAGTTGGCCCAAAAACTGCCCCATCGGTACGCTCGCCATCGCGTCGGCGGGCGATTGCAGATAGAAGAAAAGCGTTGCGTCCAGCCTGAACCCCCAGTAGCCGTACAGCGCTACATCTACCGCAAAGATAGCTGCAACCAGTACGGCCATAATTCCGAAGTAGCCTTTCAGCAGTTTCCTGTAAAACCTCCCCGGCAGCCATACCGACACTAACGTCATCAGCAACGGCAACGCTGTCAGATACCCGGCTATCGTGCAGTCCAGCAGTAACCCGTGTGTGATTACCCGCAGGTAATCGATTAGCGAACATCCGTTCGCTAAGGCATGGTGATACAGCATGAACACCGGCTTCTGGATCGCCAGTATCGGTAGCCAGATGACAAATAGGGCGAGGAGGAACAGGATTCTTTTCTTCATAAGCCTACTTATACAGCTTTTCTCTCAGCTCTGCCACCATCGGATCAGTGATATAATCGTCATACTCCATCATACGGTCGATGATGCCGTTCGGCGTCAACTCGATGATGCGGTTGGCAACCGTCTGGATGAATTCGTGGTCATGGCTGGAGAACAGGACGTTTCCTTTGAATGACTGCAATGTGTTGTTGAACGCCTGGATAGATTCGAGGTCCAAGTGGTTGGTCGGTGTGTCCAGGATGATACAGTTTGCATCCGTCAACATCATGCGTGAAATCATACAACGCATCTTTTCACCTCCGGACAGGACGCTCACCTTCTTCAACAGCTCTTCACCGGAAAACAGCATACGGCCGAGGAAACCTTTCAGGAACACCTCGTTCGTGTCGGGTGAGAACTGGCTCAGCCAGTCGATCAGGTTGTAGTCCGAATTGAAGTAGGCGGAGTTGTCCAACGGCAGGTAAGTCGTCGTGATGGTCTGTCCCCACTGGTAAGTCCCCGCATCGGCCTTCTCTTCTCCGTTGATGATCTGAAAGAGGGCGGTCATCGCACGCGGGTCGTGGCTGATGAACACGATCTTGTCGTCTTTCTCTACGTTGAAGTTCAGATCCTTGAACAGCACTTTGCCGTCAATGGATTTCGTCAATCCCTTCACCTCCAGAATCTGGTTGCCCGGTTCGCGGTTCGGTGTGAACAGGATGCCCGGATAACGGCGTGAAGACGGTTTGATTTCCTCGATGTTCAGTTTCTCCAACATCTTCTTGCGGCTGGTCGTCTGTTTGGATTTCGCTACGTTGGCACTGAAACGGCGGATAAATTCTTCCAATTCCTTCTTCTTCTCTTCCGCCTTCTTGTTCTGGTTCTGCTGCTGGCGAAGTGCCAACTGGCTGGATTCATACCAGAAACTATAGTTACCGGCAAACATTTGCAATTTACCGAAGTCGATGTCCACCGTATGTGTACAGACAGAGTCGAGGAAGTGACGGTCGTGGCTGACCACCAACACGGTGTGTTCGAAGTTTGCCAGATAGTTTTCGAGCCACATAACGGTTTCGAGGTCGAGGTCGTTGGTCGGCTCGTCCAGCAACAGGTTGTCGGGCTGTCCGAAGAGGGCGCGTGCCAGCAAGACACGTACTTTCTGCTTACCGCTCATGTCCTTCATCAGTGTGTAGTGGAATTCTTCTGCTATACCCAGACCGCTCAGCAAAGCAGCTGCGTCGCTTTCGGCGTTCCAGCCTTCCATCTCGGCGAATTTCTCTTCCAGTTCCGACACGCGGATACCGTCGGCATCGCTGAAATCGGGTTTGGCGTAGAGGGCGTTCTTTTCACTCATCACTTCCCAAAGGGTCGTGTGCCCCATCAGCACAGTGTCCATTACCGTATATTCATCGAATGCGAAGTGGTCCTGGCTCAATACGGACAGACGTTCGCCCGGTCCCAGTGACACCGTCCCGCGTGTAGGGTCCAATTGTTTGCTGATTACGCGGAGGAATGTTGATTTACCGGCGCCGTTAGCCCCGATGATACCGTAGCAGTTGCCCGGTGTAAATTTCATATTGACATCCTGGAAAAGGATGCGTTTCCCGAACTGTACGTCCAGGTTGTTAACCGTTATCATATCTTGTTTACCTATTAATTTGCTTTTGAATGTGCAAAGGTACAAAAAATATATGTTACGCCCTATTGGAACATTCTCCCATTGACTCATATTCTTAAAACTAAACCATTTTGTCCGTTTTGCACATACCTATGGAGTGAGCGTCTCATAGTTATGATTTACCAAAACCATACCTATGAGACGGGAATAAGGAAGGGTAGCATCAAACAGGGTATAGGCTGTTAGGAAAAAGGTTATATCTTGTCATAAAAAAGGTCGGCACCTTTTTGGAAAAAGATGCCGACCGCTTTTCAAAGGAATGCCGACCGCTTTGGGGAGAAAGAAGGTGTTATTTGTATAACCCTTCCCGCGACAGCAGATGGTCCAGGTTGGCAACGCCTAATGTCACGATCGCCATCATCGTTGCTGCCTGTTCCTGGTATTCCGGGATGCTCTTGCTATAGGTGTCGCGTTCGGTATGCCAGATTTCTCCGTAACTGAAGTTGTAGCCTTTGAAATCCTGTTCATTGAAGTCGATGGCGGGTACAGCTTCGACAGCAAAGACGGAAGCGTCCGTACCGCCCGGCTGGGTCGGCTTGGTGAAAGGACCGACTTCTTTTACTTCGAACGGATAGTCGGGACGGATCTTTTTGACCGGCTCGCAAATCTTGACGAAATCCTGATACATGGCCTTCGGTACGTCGATACCTACCGGAGGTGTCGGGCCGCCGTCACGGTTGAAGAGGTTGGATATTTTGTCTAATTTATCTTTATTCGCTTTCACCCAGGCTGTTGAACCGAGCAACCCGAATTCTTCGCCGGCAAAGGCGCAGAACAGCATTGTCCGCTTAGGCTTTGCCCCGGATTTCATAATCATACGGGCTGCCTCCATGACCGGAGTCAGGCCGGAGCCGCAGTCGACACCGCCTGTCGCCACATCGAACGCATCCAGGTGGCCGCTTAACATGACATATTCGTTTGGATATTTAGTGCCTTTGATCTTTCCGATCACATTATGATATTTCACCGGTCCCATCCGGAAATGGTTGCGGATGTCGAATTCGAGGAAGAAGGTGCGGCGTTCTTTGACCATCTGCTTGATGGTGGCATACTGATGTTCGTCTAACTTGATGTCGCAAACGGCTGGCAGGTTGTCGAATGTGAAAGTCGGGTCGTGCATGATCGCTTTATCATAGAGTGCACGCAGTGGAACTGGTGCCGACTGGATAAAGCCCAGTACCCCGGCTTCGCACATTTCTTTGTAGAACAGTGCCGGCACATCATCTTTCAAAGGAAGGAGCGGGGTATCGGTATTGTTGCGCCAGTTATCTTCCATAATCTGGTAGTTCTTTTTGGCAATCTCGTTGTTCTCGGCGATAATGGTGGCACGGAGGGAATCCCCTTTGGCGGAACGATCGACAGGCCAGCCGACGTTTTTGCCGTTAATCAAGACCCATGCGCCTTTGAGTTGCCCTTTTATACGGTCGAATTCGCTTTGGGTAAGCGGTTCCTGCAGGACGTGTCCGCGCTGTACGCCTTTGGTTCCGGCCGTGTAGGAAGGAGTAACGAAATGCAGTTCCATCCCGTTCTCGCCTAAAAGTTTGCCGAACCAGGGACCGCGATTGAAGCCCACTGGTAGCGTTCCGGCTTCCTGCAGTTCGACTTCCAGTCCCCATTCCTTAAATTTCGAGGCGACCCAATCGACAGCATTGTCATAGGCGTTCGAGCCGATCACACGTCCTCCGATGCGATTGGTCAGCACGTCCAAATGGTCCATCACCTGATTATCTGTTTGTCCGATTTCAATAATTTTGTTAACGGCGGCATCCTGTGCCGGGACAGAGTTGACAGCCATGCATGCCATGGCAGCCCAAATAAGTAAAGCTCTTTTCATCTTTGTGTGTTTTTATGGTGATGCAAATTAAGAGATAAAAAGCGCGTGTTCCAAATAGATTTTAAGGAAATATCATATAAACGTAACAAGTTCATATAGAAATAACAAAAATAAATAAATATCTTTGCCGTAAAATCCTGGGCGAGTGAAGTGTTTTCGCAATTCTATATTGAAATACCTGTTGGTAGTGCTCTTTATCAGTTACTACGTAGGGGGTGTCGCCTTTACTCATGTCCATCATTTTTCTGCTTATACGATTATCCACTCGCACCCGTACCTGCCCGGGCAGGATGGTCTACCTCATCATACTCATAGCTCGGCTGCTTTTGAAACCATCGATCTGCTGAACGATATTGTTTTGGAAGAGACGCCGGTCCTTGTGTTCAGTATGGCTTGGGTGCTTTTTGCGACATTTTTACTACAGAACAAGTATACATCAGCTTTCCGGATTATCCGCAGCAGAAACCTGCGTGCCCCTCCTGTATTCATATAATGAAAGATAGAGAATTTTTTTGACACATTCCTCTAATTATCAAACGTAATAATTACTTACATTATATGAAACGAATATTTTTACTGTTGCTCCCGGCAATGGTATTTTGCTCCTGTCATTCAAACCGGCAGGACGATGAGGCGGCTATTGCCGTGACATTAAAAGGAGATACGATACAGATCGGTGCGAACTCGCCGATCCTGTCCCGCCTGAAAACGGAAAAGGTGACGAGCGAACCCTATAGTATGGAGTTCAGCACATCCGGTGTGGTGAAAGCTATTCCGGCGAACTATGCGGAGATTGCTTCGCCGTTTGCCGGGCGTATCAGCAAGTCTTTTGTCCGCTTGGGGCAGAAGGTCGTGCCAGGCAGCCCTATATTTGAGATCAGCTCCCCGACATTTTTTGAAACGGGAAAAGACTATTACCAGGCTAAGCAGGAGATGGAACTGGCGTTGAAGAGCCTGAAACGCGAAAAAGACCTGCTGCAAAATAAAGTCGGTGTCCAGAAAGAGCTGGAAGAGGCCGAAGTGAATTACGAACTGAAAAAGAAAGACTACGAAAATGCGGAAGCAGCCCTGAAGGTGTTTCAGATCAATCCCGACGAATTGGTGTTAGGACAGCCGCTTGTAGTCCGTTCGCCGATCGCCGGCGAGGTGGTCAAGGACAACATCGTCATCGGACAGTATATGAAAGAAGATGCCGATCCGGTTGCGGTGATTGCCGACTTGAATAAAGTATGGGTCGTTGCTCACGTGAAGGAAAAGGATATGCGGCTGGTACAGGCGCTCAACGACGTGGAGATACGCTTAGTCGGAGCGCCGGAGCGGCCGTTTACGGGGAAGATCTATCATATCAGTGAGATGCTGGACGAAGATACCCGTTCGGTGGAAGTGCTGATCGAGTGCGATAACAGTGAGCGGCTGATGAAACCGGCCATGTATGGCATGGTCAAGCTGAGCGACAAGGCGGCCGAAGTGGTCCGTATCCCGACTTCCGCAATCTTGCAGGAGGAAGACGCCAACTACGTACTGGTGGCATTGGGCGGTAATAACTACCGGAAACAGAAGGTCGAGACAGGCGTCAGCAAGGATGAGAAGACGGTTATCCTGTCCGGATTGGTTCCCGGCGATGAGATTGTGACTGCCGGAGCTTTTTATTTAATAGACGTACGGTAAAGCGCTATGAAAAGGATCATTTATCTGGCGATACATCGGCGAGGTCTGATGTTCGTCCTGTTCCTGTTTCTGGCGGTTGTCGGTTATTATTCGTGGACGAAGTTAGCGATAGACGCCTATCCTGATATTGCCGATACGACGGTGCAGGTCGTCACCCAGGTGCCGGGACTGGCAGCCGAGGAGATTGAACAACAGATCAGTATCCCGATTGAACGTGCCATGAACGGGATGCCGGGATTGAATGTGATGCGTAGTAAGAATACGTTCGGCCTCTCGACCGTCGTATTGGTTTTCGATGACGGGATAGAAGACTACTGGGCGCGCCAGCGTGTGCAGGAGCGGTTGGTGGATGTGGAACTGCCATACGACGCTGTGCCGGGGCTGAATCCGTTGACTTCGCCGACGGGCGAGATTTTCCGTTATGTGCTGGAAAGTGACCGTCTGGACCGCCGCGAGTTGACCGACTTGCATAAGTGGGTGATTATTCCGCGCCTGAAACAGGTGACCGGCGTTGCCGATGTCAGCAACTATGGCGGCATCACAACCCAGTATCAGATAGAAGTGGACCCGCACAAGCTGGATCAATACGACGTCACGTTAGGCGACATCACCGAGAAGATCGAAAAGAACAATGTGAATGCGGGCGGCAGTATGCTGAGCCGGGGCAACTTGAGTTATGTGATCCGTGGAATCGGACTGGTGAAGGATTTGGACGATCTGGGACGGATCGTGATTAAGACGGTGAACGGCGTGCCGGTCTACCTGAACGACCTTGGACGCCTGAAATATGGAAACTTAGAGCGTAAAGGCGTGTTAGGTTTCATCGATGGCACGCTCGATATTTCCGACGGTGTGGAAGGCATTGTCCAGATGTTGCGCGGCGAGAACCCGTCGCAGGTGTTGGAAGGCGTGCATGCTGCTGTCGAGGAACTGAATAATGAGACCTTGCCCGAAGGAACCCGCATCCATGTGTTTATGGACCGGACGGACTTGGTAAATACGACTTTGCATACCGTCTCGCACACGCTTTTCGAAGGGATGGTATTGGTTGTGCTGGTGCTGATCCTCTTTTTAGGGAACTGGCGCGGGGCGTTGCTGGTGGCTTTGACTATTCCATTATCCCTGTTGATCGCTTTTATCCTGATGCATCTGACCGATATTCCGGCGAACCTGTTGTCGTTAGGAGCGATTGACTTCGGTATCCTGGTGGACGGGGCGATCGTGATGATGGAAACAGTACTGAAAAAGCGTGAACGGCATCCGGACGAAGTCTTGACGGAGGATTCGATCCTGCGCCGCACCACGGAAGTGGCACGGCCGATCTTCTTCTCTACTTTGATTATTATCACGGCTTATCTTCCGCTTTTCGCTTTTGAACATATCGAGCGGAAGCTGTTTACACCGATGGCCTATACGGTCGGATATGCGTTGTTAGGCGCTTTATGTGTAGCTCTGTTGCTGATTCCGGGACTGGCTTTCTATGCCTACCGCAAACCGCGTAAACAGTATCATAACCGTTGGTTAGAAAAGCTGTCGGAAATCTATAACAGGCAGATTACGGCTTTAATGGAAAAGCCGAAGCAGGTGTTGTTGCCGTTGGCCCTGATCCTGGTCGGTGCCGGTATTCTGAGTTATACCGTCGGGAAAGACTTCCTGCCGCCGTTGGACGAAGGGGCGATCTGGGTACAGGTGCAGCTGCCTCCGGGAATCTCAATCGAGAAGTCGAAGGAGATGGGAGCCGAGTTGCGCAAGACACTGAAGCAGTTCGAAGAAGTGTCGTATGTCATGACGCAGGTAGGCCGTGACGACGAGGGGGCGGAAGCGTTCTCCCTGTCGCATATAGAAGTCGGTGTCGGTCTGAAACCCTATAGCACCTGGAAGTATGGGAAGACAAAGGCAGACCTTATCGAGGAAATGTCCGAGAAGCTCTCTACCATGCCGGGCTACTCTGTCGGTTTCTCACAGCCCATCATCGACATGGTGATGGACCAGATTGCCGGTGCGCACAGTGACCTGGCACTGAAAATCTATGGAGACGACATAATCGAAACGCGCCATATCGCCGATAAGGTGGCCAATGTCCTGAAGGCAATCCCCGGAGCGGCCGATGTGGCTGTGGACCAGGAACCGCCTCTTCCGCAGCTCCAGATTATAGCCGACCGTGAACGTATTGCGCAATATGGGCTGAACGTTTCGGATGTGGCAGACCTGATCGAGCTGGCGATCGGTGGGAAAGCAATCTCACAGATCTTTGTCGGCAGTAAGAGCTACGATGTGATCTGCCGCTTCGACGACGCCAGCCGTAACTCTCCCGAACGGATCGGAAACCTATTGCTGACGACGGATGCCGGAACGAAGATCCCGCTTTCTCAGGTGGCCGCTATCAAGATGACGACCGGTGCGAGCACGATTACCCGCGAGATGAACAAGCGTCACCTGACTGTCCGCGTCAACCTGCGTGGCGTCGACCTGACGGCTTTCCTGAATAAGGCGAACAAGATAATTGACCGGGATGTGAAGTACGATCATGAACAGGTGCATCTGAAATGGGCCGGACAGTTCGAAAACCAGCATCGTGCCTATAACCGTCTGGCGGCGGTCGTGCCGTTGGCGTTGGGGATCATGCTGTTGCTTTTGTTTGCCGCTTGTGGCAAGTTCCGGCAGGCAGCCCTGATGATGTGTGTGGTTCCGCTGGCGCTGTTTGGCGGTATGCTGGCGCTGAATGTGCGGGGTATGACGCTGAATGTGTCGTCCGCAGTTGGCTTCATCGCCCTGATCGGTGTCGCGATCCAGAACGGGGTGATTATGATCTCGCATATCAATAACCTGCGTACCCGCGGACGCGATTTCAAGGAATCGGTTATTACCGGGACGAAGCACCGTTTCCGCCCGATCCTGATGACGGCGACGGTTGCCGTGCTCGGTTTGCTTCCGGCATCCCTCAGTACTGGTATCGGTTCGGATGTGCAGCGTCCGTTAGCAACGGTGATCGTGTATGGTTTGCTGTTTGCGACAATCATCACCCTGTATGTGCTTCCGGCTCTCTATTATATGGTAGAAAAACATTACCTCGACAAAGAACCCCTCCGCGAAGTGGATAAAAGCATCGGTAGCGGGGAGTCGTTGTTATGAGTTCATCGTTGACGGCGATGTGGTAACATAAGTGTGACCGATGTGGTAATATCGTCGTGTGCGATGTGGTAATATCCGACACCCGGAACAAAGACAGCTATTTTCTTTTTGCTATTGTTGAATATTAAAGAATAAACAGACAAATGAAACTATACATATCTATCGCCTGCCTGTGTGCAACGCTGACAGCCTCAGCCCAGCAGATCATCCCCCTTTCCTATCACCAGTATATGGAAAAGGTGGCGGAAGGGAATCTGGAATATGCTGCCGAACGGCTCAACGTGAATGTCGCTGAAGCGGAGGTGACGGCAGCCAAAGTGTTTAATGATCCCAATCTGGCCATCTCTTATTATAATAACGAGAATAACAACCTTCAGATGGGAGAAGGGGTGGAAGTCGAACTGAGCAAGACCTTCAGTTTCGGCAAGCGTGGCGCGGGGATCGCCCTTGCCCGTAGCGAAAGCGAACTGACGAAGGCATTGCTTGCCGACTATTTTCGTAACCTGCGTGCCGAAGCGACCGTTTCCTATCTGGAAGCCTTGAAGCAATACGAACTGTACAAGGTAAAAGAGAATGCCTACGAGACGATCCGGCAGCTTGCCGAAAGCGACAGTGTACGCTATCGGTTGGGGAAAATCATGGAGATCGATGCCACGCAGAGCCGCCTGGAAGCCGGAATCCTGCATAACGAACTGCTGCAGGCCGACGCTGAGTTGCAGAATGCCTTCTCCAATCTGAACCTGCTGACCGGTACGCTTGCCCACGATACCCTTTTCCAGCCGGAAGCCGTCCTGCGCATATCGCCACGCGAGTTTGTGATGGCCGACCTGCTTTCGAATGCGGTCGAGAACCGGACCGATCTGGTTGCCGCGCTCAAGAATAAGGAAGTCGCTTCCCGTGCCTTGAAAGTGGCCCGGCGCGACCGGAATACGGATGTGGATCTTTCCATCGCCGTCAGTCGCAATGCCCGGGTGCATAACGAAGAAGCGCCTGCTCCTCCCTTTACCGGGGTGACGGCAGGTGTTGCCATTCCCTTGAAGTTCTCCAATTTCAACAAGGGGACAGTCCGTGCCGCCCGCTTCCGCGAGCAACAGGCCGAGACGCAATACCAGCAGGCTTTATTACAAGTTCAGACAGAGGTGATGCAGGCTTATCGCAGCTACCAGTCTTTCTCCAAACAGGTGGAACATTACGAGAATGGTATGCTAAGCCAGGCGCGTGAGGTGATAGACGGGAAAATCTACAGCTACAACCGGGGTGAAGTCTCACTCCTGGAAGTACTGGACGCACAACGGACGTATGACGATGTGCAAGCCCAATACATCGAAACGCTGTTTAACCACAGCACCGCTTTGGTTGAGTTGGAGAAGAGCGCCGGGGTTTGGGATGTAGAATTGTAATTTTAACTCCATTGTAGTCATAACACTGTTATTTAGGTTTCTTAATAAGGCAATGGTAAGATATATTCTTGAATTATACCTACTTTTGCATTTGAAACAAAATAGGAATATGATATTTTACTTTACAGGAACAGGTAATTCGCTTTGGGTGGCAAAAGCCTTGGGTGAGGTGTTAGGAGAGCCGTTGATTCCGATTGCAGATGAATTGCGTAAGGAGGAAAAAGACCTGGTTTATCCGCTCCGCCGGGATGAAAAGATACTGTTTGTCTATCCTGTGCATTCCTGGGGGCCGGCGGTGCCGGTGACCCGTTTTATCTCTCGGTTGGTGTTAGAAGGATATGCCGGACAGCCCGTATATTCCGTTTCTACCTGTGGAGATGAATGCGGATATGCAGATCAGCTTTTGGAGAAAGCCTTGCGCAAACGGCGTTTACCGCTTACTGCCGCCTATTCCGTGATTATGCCGAATAACTATATCCTGCTGCCCGGTTTCGATGTGGACAGTAAAGAGGTGGAAGAACGAAAGTTGCAGGAAGCACCTGCGCGGGTCGGGGAAATCGTAGATGCAATCCGCCGCCGGCAAGATTCCGGTTTATATACGCAAGGAAGCATGCCTTTCCTGAAAAGCCGGCTTGTCTATCCTCTTTTTGCCCATCTGGCAATCGGAAGAAACTCATTCCGGGCGACGGACGCCTGTATTTCCTGCGGATTGTGTGAGCGCATTTGTCCTACCGGAACGATTACCTTACAGGAAGGGAAGCCGGTTTGGTCGAATACCTGTGTGCAGTGTGTCGCCTGTATCCACCGTTGTCCCGTCCGGGCAATCGAGTATGGCAAGGAGACGCTGAAAAAAGGAAGATATCATCATCCTCAAGTTAAATAATAAATAAACAGATAAAATGAAACGATTAGCAGTAACAGCCCTGGTGGCCCTGACGTTGGCAAGTTGCCAGGAAACGCCGAAAGGTTATGTGATAAACGGTGAGGTAGCCGGTATGCCGGAAGGTAAAATCTACCTCAAGTCATTCCGGAATAAAATGTTTTTTGATGTCGACACAGCCGAAGTGAAAGACGGGAAGTTTACGTTTAAAGGAGAAGTAGACCAGCCTTTATTATTTGGTCTGGCAACCGAGAATATGGATTACCCGGTTCAGCTTTTTGTCGAGAATACGACTATGGATGTAAAGATTGGTGATGACGGAGAGACGATTACGGTGCAGAACTCACCAATAAATACTGTCTTTCAGGAGAATGCCGACAAGGTTTTTGAGGATGGCTACGACATCGACAGCCTGATCGCCAAGTATCCGGATTCACCTGCCGCCGCCTTCTACCTCTATCGCTATTTTACTTATCAACTGCCGCTGGACGACTTGAAGGCGACCCGTGCCCGGATTTCGCCGGCATTGGCCGATTGCCCGTATGTGAAAGATTTGGATGGCATCATCAAGCAGCTTGAAAACGTGCAGATTGGTAAGACTGCACCGGAGTTTTCTTTACCTGATACGGCAGGCGTTTCGGTATCGCTTTCTGATTTCCGGGGCAAATATGTCTTGTTGGATTTCTGGGCATCCTGGTGTCCGCCCTGCCGTCGCGAGAATCCGAATGTAGTCAAGGCTTTCAACGAATATAAGGATAAGAACTTCACCATTATTGGGATTTCCTTAGATAAGGATAAAAGCAAATGGCTGAAAGCGATTGCCGATGATAACTTGACCTGGACACATCTTTCCGACCTGAAATACTGGGATTCCGAAATACCGGCGCTCTACGGCGTGCGTGGCATTCCTGCCAATGTTTTGTTGGACCCGGACGGTGTGATTATCGCTAAGAATATAACCGGTGAGGATTTACATCAGAAACTGAAGGAAGTAATCAAGTAGAACGATGCGTACGTATAGCGTTATGACTTTATTCCTGCTTCTTTGCCTCTCTCTTTCGGCGGCGGAGAAGCCGGATTTTGAGACGGCAGTGCGTGCCGCTGTCTCCTGCCAGATGCAGACTTATCCGAAATCGACATTAAAAGACCTGTATAAGAATTTCTTTCAGGATAAGTTCGGTCCCGGGCATATCATCGGCGATACAGTGGCTGCCGGTAATTATCTGCGTCACGAACTTGCTTCCTACACGGAATGTTCCGGCGATATTGCCGAGCCGACTGGCTGGGAGGGAAACTTCCTTCGGGTAAACCTCTCGGTTATCAAAACCGGACAGATTCCCTATAATACCTTTTTCGATGCCTTTGTCCGCAGTGTAAACGGCATCCGGCCTGTAACGGTTGCCGAGTGGAAAAAGGAGTGGCTTCAGATCGAGGCGATTATCCGTTCCATGAAACTGACTTTGCCCGGTTATGAAGCCGATCGGAAAGAAATTGAAGAACGGTTGGACAGGGGAGAGTATGTCGGACATCACAGCAAAGTCTTTGAAGACACCTATTCACCTCATTACCGTATTATTAGCCGGGAGATATTTGAAAAGGAATTGAAGCCGCTACTATAGAAATAAAAAAGCATTTACATCGATATGTAAATGCTTTTTTGTTAAATGAGCGGTAGGCGAGGCTCGAACTCGTGACCCTCAGCTTGGGAAGCTGATGCTCTACCAACTGAGCTACTACCGCGTTGGATGGTGCAAAAGTATATAAATCTTTTATTTTTTAGTACCTTTGGCGCAAAAATTTTAAAAGAATTTGGAAGATGGAGAAACTTACGCTGATTAAGGTGGGAGGTAAGATTGTTGAAGAAGAAGAAACGCTTCGCAAATTGTTGAACGACTTTTCACAGGTGGAAGGTTATAAAGTGCTGGTGCACGGAGGCGGACGTTCTGCCACAAAGCTGGCTGCGCAGTTGGGTATCGAGAGCAAGATGGTGGGCGGACGCCGGATTACGGATGCGGAAACGTTGAAAGTGGTCACGATGGTTTACGGAGGGCTTGTTAACAAGAATATCGTAGCCGGCCTGCAGGCTTTAGGTGTGAATGCGCTCGGGCTGACCGGCGCGGATATGAACCTGATGCGCTCGGACAAACGTCCGGTAGGAGAGGTCGACTATGGCTTTGTAGGAGATGTGAAAGAGGTGAACGCTGATTTGTTGGCATCCCTTATTCATCAGGGCATCGTTCCGGTTCTGGCCCCTCTTACACATGATAAACAGGGAAATATGTTGAATACGAATGCTGATACGATCGCAGGAGAAGCAGCAAAAGCCCTGGCGAAACATTTTGATGTAACCCTGATGTTCTGCTTTGAAAAGAAAGGAGTGTTGAGAGATGAGAACGATGACGAAAGCGTGATTCCGGAAATAGACCGCGCGGCCTTCAAGCAGTTTGTGGAAGATGGCGTTATCCAGGGAGGCATGATTCCCAAGCTGGAGAACTCATTCCAGGCAATCGATGCCGGGGTCAGGGAGGTGATTATCACGCAGGCTTCGGAGATTCATCAGGGAAAAGGTACGCATGTCTTTTAATCTGTTACTAAATTTGTTGTAGAAATTATGTTTTGCAACAAAAATGACGACTATAATGATAATAAGTAAAATTAATTATTATATTTGTAGCGTAAATAGTTTAAGTGTATTTTTGAAACGAACGTTGGGATAAGGTACAGGTCTATTTTTGAGTAACTAATTTGCGAAGGAATACATAAACATATAAACCTGTACAAAATAGGAAGGGGGAGCTTGTGAGAGTTCCCCCTTTTCTGTTACCTTTGCTACGTGTAATAGAAAGACGATGGAAAATAGGAATATAATGGTAAACATCCGGAATGTAGTCACCCGTTTGCCGGAACTGCGTTTCGAAGAACCTCTTAACTGGACGATAGAAGAGGGACAACAATGGGCTGTTATCGGTCCGAACGGTGCAGGCAAGACGCTGATAGCTGATGTCATGCAGCGTAAATTCGCATTAAAAGAAGGAGAAATAACTTTCGGATATGAAGGAAATGTAAGTGATTTGGTGAAAAGCATTGCTTTTAAAGATATTTACTCCCTGGCCGATTGTCGCAACTCTTACTACCAGCAACGCTGGCATTCGACGGAAACAGATGATATTCCCACGATAGAAGAGATATTAAGTGAACACGTCGGAACGGAAGATTTTCATAAAGTGTTATCTTTGTTCGGGATAGAAGAACTCTTGCCGAAGAAGCTCCTCTTTCTTTCCAGCGGGGAACTGCGAAAGTTCCTGATCGTACGAACCTTGTTGAAGCGGCCGCATGTGTTGATTTTGGATAATCCGTTTATCGGACTCGATGCGCCTTCGCGCGGAGTTTTGGTGGAAATGCTTCAGCAAATGACGAAGTTGGAGGGCGTACAAGTCATCTTGCTGCTCTCTAATCCGGATGATATACCGGAAATGATCACTCATGTTTTGCCGGTCAAACAACGCAGATGTCTGCCGGTTTGCAGCCGTGAAGAGTTTCTACGGCAAACGGACCTGATTGCGGATATGTTTCCTTCCGAAGGAAAAACGGATCCGTTCCGGATGGCACCGCTCTCGCTTCCGGTGGAGCCGCTGAAGGAGCCTTCCACGCATACCGTAACTTTCCGGATGGAACATGTATCTATTAAATATGGTAGCCGTACGATTCTGAAAGAGTTGGATTGGGAGGTGAAGAACGGTGAGAAATGGGCTTTGTTCGGTCCGAACGGGGCGGGCAAGTCAACTTTGCTTAGTCTGATTTATGCCGATAATCCACAATCGTATGCCAATACGCTCTACTTGTTTGACCGGAAACGGGGTTCGGGAGAAAGTATTTGGGATATAAAGAAACGTATCGGCTATGTCTCGCCGGAGATGCATCTTTTCTATATGGAGAATGTGCCCACTCTGAATATTGTCGGTTCCGGCTTTTTCGATTCTATCGGGCTGTACCGGAAATGTACGCAGCAGCAACAGAAGGTTGCGCTGGACTGGATGTGTGTTTTCGGTATCGAAGAGCTGAAAGACCGTTCTTTCCTCACGCTGTCCTCCGGTGAACAGCGTCTGGCGCTTCTGGCCCGTGCTTTTGTGAAAGATCCGGACCTGATTATCTTGGATGAGCCATTGCACGGATTGGATGTAAGCAATAAGAAGAAAGCGGCTGCTATTATCGAGCAGTTCTGCGCGCGTCCGGGGAAGACGTTGATTTATGTGACACATTATCCGCACGAGTTGCCGGCTTCGGTGGATAAACATTTTCGATTAGTTAAACACGCTTAAGGTTTTGTCTGATGAAATATAAACTTGTTGCCTTTTGGTTGATTGTTTTCGGAGCTTTGTTCGCTTTCTTGCAAACGAGTTTCGAGTATCACTTTTACTATATAGAACAAAGCCAGTTGTTCTTGTTCTCAAAAACGTATGTACTGGATAAACTTGTTTTGCCCGGTGGCTTGTCCATGCTGGTGGCGGAGTTTCTGGTGCAGTTCTTCATCCTGCCTTATGTCGGGCCGGTTGTTGTTGCGGCTTTGTTGACCGGAGTCGGTATTTGTATGGCTGGTATTGTTAAGCGGATTGCTCCGTCTTCGGGGCTTTTCATTTTATTATATGTGTTGCCCGTGCTGGCTCTGCTATTTGCCCATTTCGATTTTAATTACCGGGTGCAGGGAACTGTTTGCTATTTGATGATGACGGCGGTGCTTTATGGATATATGCGGATACGGAAGGATCTCTTTCGTTTGATCGCAGGATGTGTTTTGGCTCCGGTGTTGTTCTGGCTGGCAGGGTCTGTTGCGCTGTTGTTTGCCGGGATGGTTTGTTTGTACGAACTGCTTCGGAAAACGCCTGAATGGTATATCTCATTAGTCGGGATGGCTGAAGTTTTGTTGTTAGGGCTTGGTGCCGTCTATTTCTCTTTGATGGGGGAATACCGGTGGGTTTTTGCGCCGGACTTGTATTATCATAATACGCTCCATCCCAAGAGTATTATCTATTATTCCTGGATCTGTCTGCCTTTGGTTATGCTGGTTGCCTTCTTTTTCCGCAATAAAAAGGGATTGCCGGAAAAGAAGCTGATTGCCGGAATCTGTTGTGTAGGGCAGTTAGCCGTGATTGGCGGTATTTTATGGTGGGGAATTCCTAAGTTCAGCGACACGAAAGCATTAAGACTGAAGAAACTGGACTACTTTGCCCGTACGGAACAATGGGATAAGACGATAGAAGAATGTAAAGGCAAACTGACCAACTTCTTGTATATGTGTCATCTGAATATGGCGTTGGCGAATAGGGGAGAACTGTCGGACAAAATGTTCAACTTCGACCAGCACGGACCGCAAGGGCTGATTGTGCAGTGGAATAAGTCGGAAAATATATCCTGTATGCTGAGTGATATCTACTTTACGATGGGAGCGACGGCTTCTGCCCAGGAAATGGCTTTTGAAGGGTATGTCAGTGCCATGGAGAATGGGAATCCCCGTATGTTGAAAAGGCTGGTACAGACAAACCTGATCTATGGCGCTTATCCGGTTGCGGAGAAATACATATCGATTTTGGAAAAGACATTCGCTTACCGGGATTGGGCCAGTGCACAGCGTAAATATTTGTATAATGACGAAGCTGTAGAAAACGATCCTGTGTTGGGACTCCGCAGGCGGATGTTGCCGGAGCATAATTCTCTGGCCATGATAGACGGACTGACCGGAGACCTGGAGTTGCTTTTGAGAAAAGGACCGGCAAATTCTGCCGCTATGCAGTATTTGGGAGCCATGTATTTACTTGCCAAAGACCTGGAAGGCTTTAAAACAGTCGTGGAGAAATACTACGGAACAGAATCGCTGCCTGTCCTGCCCCTGCATTTTCAGGAAGCTGTGATTGTTATGTCTGAAAAGGAACCGGACTACTGGAAGCAGTTCAATATTTCGGAAACGGTGGTCAACCGGTTTGCTGACTATAAAAAACAGGTGCTTGCAAACCGGAACAACAGTGCTCTTGCGGGTCTGCTGAACCGGTCGTATGGCAATACTTACTGGTTTTATTTTATGTTTAAATGATGTGTAAGAAGATGGAAAGAAAGAATCTATATGTATTGATGCTGGCAGCATTGTTGTCTTGTTCCGACTCGGTGAAAGTGAGCCGGACATTGGATGAGACGCCTGCTATTTTTCCTGATTATGCCGGTGTGATTATCCCACCCAATATCGCTCCTCTGAATTTTGCTTTAAAGGATAGGAATACGAATGTCCGTGCATTTTTTTCGTCTGACGGACAGCAATTTGAGGTAAGAGGAAAGAAAGGCAGTATTGTGATACCTGCTTCCAAATGGAAGAAGCTGTTGGAATCGGCAGCAGGCCAATCGATCCGTGTAACTGTTCAGGAGAAGCAGGGAAACGAGTGGGTGGAATATGCACCTTTCCCGATTCAGGTCGCACGGGAAAAAGTCGACTCTTATCTGGCTTATCGTCTGATAGATCCGGGATATGAGTTGTGGAACAAGATGGGAATCTATCAGCGGAATCTGGAAAACTATACACAAAGCGCTATTATCGAAAATAAGATGAGTGGCAATAACTGTGTGAACTGCCATTCGTTTTGTATGCAGAATCCGGATAAGATGCTGTTTCACATGCGTGAGACTTTTCCCGGCACGATCCTGGTCGATGGCGGTAAAATTGAAAAGCTGAATACGAAGACCAAAGAGACGATATCTTCTCTGGTTTATCCCTCCTGGCATCCTTCCGGCAAATATGTCGCCTTTTCGGTGAACACAACCAAGCAGGCGTTTCATCTGAATGACAAGAACAGAGTGGAGGTCTACGATGAGGTATCCGATGTCGTTGTCTACGATGTGCAGAAGCACGAGATTGTGACGACTTCCAAGATATTCTCAAAAGATGCCTTCGAGACGTTTCCGACCTTCTCTCCAGACGGAAAGACACTTTATTTCTGTACGGCGGAGGCCCGTCCGATTCCGCGGGAGTATTCGGAGATCAAATACAATCTTTGCTCCATTTCCTTTGATCCGGAAACACGTGCTTTCGGTACACAGGTCGATACGCTCTATAACGCAAAGAGCGGTGGAATGAGCGCCTCTTTTCCACGTGTTTCTCCCGATGGGCGTTACCTTTTATATACCTTATCCGGTTATGGTAATTTTTCTATCTGGCATAAAGATGCCGATTTGTATCTGGCGGATCTTTCTACAGGTGTGAGCCGTCCGTTGACGGAAGTGAACAGCGATGATGTGGATAGCTATCATTCTTGGAGCAGCAACAGCCGCTGGTTTGTTTTCAGTAGCCGGCGGATGGACGGTCTGTATACGCGTCCGTATATTGCTTACATCGGTGAAGACGGCAAAGTCGGAAAGCCATTCTTGTTACCCCAGAAAGAAACGGATTTTTATCATAGCTTTATGAAGTCGTTCAATATTCCCGAGTTCATAACCGGCAAGGTGAAGGTGCAGGGCCGGGCGCTGGCAATTAAAGCAAAAGAAGATAAGGGGACGGATGTAAGGTTTGCAAAGTGATCTTATACGGAAGTATTCCCATATATGTTAATATAAAAAGGGGATGTGACACACTTGTGACACATCCCCCTTTATATATAAATTCGTATGATCTGATGGAAAACTTATTTCCAGTTCGGAACTAAATTAGAGTTCGCTTTTAAGTCGTTTGCTGGAATTTCCCAAACAAAACGTTGATCGTCAGCTGAAACTGTCTTTTCGTTGTAGTTAGCTCCGGACATGATAATAGAAGGAGTTTGGGTATCATGTCTGCTAAAACCATCATGCCATCTCTTCAGATCATTCAAGCGGTGGCCTTCACCAATAAATTCACGGATCCATTCATCTTTGATCGCCTTTAAAACAGCTTCACCATTGACATTTAAAGTTGAAGCTTGACGAGCAGAACGGAGACTGTTTACATATCCCAGAGCTTCAGATGTATTTCCTTCATTATAAGCTGCTTCTGCTGCAATCAGATATGATTCTGCAGCACGGAAAATTTTAGGCATCTGATAGTATTGATATGTGCTTGTTTTCAGTTCTGGATTGCCCGGATATTTGTTTAACAGATATATACCTCCAACTTTTGTACTATTGCAGACTACAGAGTCTTCAGTAAAGTAAACTTGCTTTCTGATATCGTTATCTTCGTACAAATCAACGACCCATTTAGTCGGCACAAAATCCGGAGAAAACAGTCCTGCTCCAGTATTGTAGTTCAGATAATATTGCATTTCCTGATTTGTATTTCTTTCGTCTTGAGACATAAATACCTTGAATATAATTTCGGAACCTTTATCATTCAACCACATACTTGCCAATTCATCCTCTGAACTTATCAGCGGATATTTTGCGATGATTTTTTTAGCCAATGTGATTGCTTCACTGTAATTATGCATATACAGATCAACGCGTGCTTCAAAAGCATCGATGACATCAGTAGTCATGTAAATAGCATTGGCAGAACCTTCTGTTTTCAGTAATTTTCTGGATTCGGATATATCCGATTTGATCTGTTTATATGTTTCTTCCAAAGTTGCACGGCTGGGCTTTCCTTCAGGATCCATTTCCAGTACTAACGGCATACCTAAATCAGATGTAGCGGAAGAAGGTTCGTAATCTTTTGCAAAACGAACAACCAAAGTATGATAGCAAAGAGCACGTATCAGGTAAGCCTCGCCCTTAATCATATCAGCGCGAGCCTGTTCGTCGGCATCCTCGATCACAATTTTGTCAATATTCTGAATAATATTATTGCAATTGTTGATACATTCATAATTGTATTCATAAGTATCTTCAATGTCATATTGAGAAGATGTGAAATCCCATCTGTAGATATCTCCACCTCTGTTACTGAAAGAAATAGTTGCATTGAGGACATCTGTCTGATAATCGGGGATATATGTGTAAATACCTCCGTTTACAGCCATGAATGTACCGTACATACCATTTCTGAACTTATCAGCATCGCTAATGGATTGCCATGCTGTTTCTGTTGTTATACTATCTTCCGGAAATTTATCCAGATCACAGGAAGTAGATAGAAGCAACAGTGAAAACATTGTTCCAAATAATATTTTGTGCATAATGATTATAATTTTAATGTTAGAATGTTATTTCAGCCCCAATCATAAATTGTTTTGTGTTCGGGAATGCACCGTAAGTTAAGTTTGAATCAATTTCAGGATCAGCTCCTTTATATTTCGTTACAGTGAACAAATTACGTGCACTTGCTGTAACTTTGAAATTCTTGATAACTTTTGTCGGTGCCAGAATGCTCTTTGGTAACTGATATCCAATGGCAATATTTTTCAAACGCAGGAAAGATGCATTTTCAAGCAGGTGAGTATCAAATTGCATTACATTACCGTAAGCAGGAATATCTGTGATATCACCCGGTTGTGACCATTCGTTCAAGACTTCTGTTGATTGGTTCCATCCGGCAAATGCGGCAGGGTTTACAGAGAAGTAACGGTCATTGTTAACCATATGTTTACCTAATACCCACGCAAAATCAGCACCGAATGACAATCCTTTCCAAGAAAAGTTCAGACCGAAACCACCATTATGAGGAGCATACTGTGTTTTACCTGTAGCCTGGCTCAATTCTTCTTCGTTAAATTCTTTAGTCGTTTCACCATCCGTACCCGGAACATACCACATCGGAGCTCCGTCAGTAGGATCTACACCTGCATATTCAGCCATGTAGAACTGTAAAGGTTCACCAACTTTATACATTGTCAAATAGCTTGGCATAGGCCATTCATCATATCCGTAGAACAACTTCGTGATTTTGTTCTTATTATATGAATAGTTCATATTGAACTGCAATAACATATCTTTTGTCTGGATAATATCAACACTTAATGAAAGTTCCATACCTGAGTTGGTCATAGCGCCTACATTCTGAGTAATTGTTTCGAAACCAGAAGTGTAAGGAATAGGAACTTCCATCAACATGTTTTTAGTTTTACGATTGTAGTAAGTCAACTCAATACGATAACGATCCCAGAAACTGGCTTCTACGCCTACGTTAGACAAAATCTGAGTTTCCCAACCTAAAGAACTGTTACCTGGAGATGAAACTTTCCAGCCACCCTGAGCATTGTACTGATTAGTACCAACCAGCGCTAAGTGTTCGTAGTTCCCAATTGAAGAGTTACCAGTAGACCCAACACTACCTTTCAGTTTTAACGCCGTAAGATAATCGGCATCCTGCAGGAAATCCTCAGATTTTAAATTCCACATCAAACCTCCGGAAAAGAATGTTGCGTTTCTGTTATCTTTACCAAAACGTGAAGATGCATCATTTCGAACAGAAAAATCTGCGTAATATTTATTCTTGTAAGAATAATCTATACGTCCGAAAAATGACAAATAAGCATAAGAGTACAAGCGGTTATAATCGTCTCCTGTCATTAATAATGCAGTTGTACCGGCTTGAAGCATAGTCAAACGGTCATCACTCTGTCCTGTTGTCTTGGATGTATAACGTTGGAAATTGTTATCGATACCTTCCTGACCGACCAAAGCTGTAAATTGATGATCTTCATTGATATCAAATTTATATTCAGCAGTGTTTGTTATTGTCAACTGAGCATTTCTGTCAAAACGTTGTGTTGTTTGACCTATACCGTCATACTGCGGGTGCGAAGGCAAGGTTTTACTTGTATATCTCAAATCATAAGCCTCAATACCGAACTGAGAGCGAATTGTTAATCCTTTTATTGGAGTCAACTGAACAAAAGCGCTACCATTTAATTGTGCTTGATTTGATCCACCAGGCTGTTTATCAGACAGAAAATAAGGGCTATAACGGTTAACGCCATTAATAAAGTCTAATTTATTTCCTTCTTTATCATACGGAGTATAATAAGGTTGGAACAACATTGTTCCAAAAATACCACCACTCAAACTGTTTGAACCTTGATAGGTAAAAGCGGAAATCTGAGTATCGTCATAACTTGCACTTACATTAGCTCCGAAGCGTAACCAATCCGTAGCCTGTGATTCAATGTTTGAACGGAATGTATAACGCTCGTAATTTGAGCGCGGAGTAATACCTTCCTGATTGTAGTAAGAGCCGGATACATAATATAATGTCTTATTTCCACCTCCCTGAACAGATGCATTCATCTGATAAGTAGGAGCACTATTATTAAAGAAATAATCCTGCCAGTTCGTATTGACACCATTTTTCAATAGCTCATCATATCTGGCTTGGTCGATAATTCCATTTTTCAATTGATGACCAAGCAATTCGCTGGAACTCATAGGAGAGCCTACTTTTCTTGCCAATGAAGACACACCATAGTTTGCAGATACTGTTACAACCGCTTTTTCTCCGACTTTACCACGTTTGGTTGTTAAGTAAATAACCCCGTTAGCAGCACGAGAACCGTAGATAGAAGTTGCGGAAGCATCTTTTAATACAGTTACGCTTGCAAAGTCGTTCGGGTTCATCATGTACATAACATCAGAACTCACAGGTGTACCATCTAATACATACAAGGGTTCGTTACCTGCTGTCAAAGAACCTACACCTCTCAAATAAGAAGAAGGTCTATTCTCCTTATCTCCAGGGTCACCGGAACTGTTATAAACTTGTAAACCTGCCACCTGCCCTTGCAAAGCATCCATTGTGTTAGAAACAGGCTTCGATGCGATCTTTTCAGCAGAAACGGTACTGATAGAACCAACAACGGTTCCTACCTTTTTTGCTGTACCATAACCTACTACAACTACCTCTTCCAGAGCCATTGATGAGGTTTTCATTACAACATGTAGAGGCGTTTTTACAGGCAATTCTTGGCTTTCCATCCCAATAAAGGAAACTACCAGAGTCTTTGCAGAACTATTAGGTATTACAATTATCTGATTTACAGATCAATATAGATTATACAAATTCTATATACCGATGTAATATTAGACTGATAATCAATCTCTGTTTTTAATGTAAAAATCTAATTAATAACACATTAGTAAATAATATACGATATTTAAGATAAGCCTTAACATCTAAAAGTTCTACCAAATAAATATAAAAACTTCTGATAACAAAATCTATGTCAAGCACAGGAACCTGTCAATACAAATAAGCCAATAATATCCTGCTCTATGGTATTGAAATAAATCGCTGATAAATAGAATAATGTATAGTATTATTTTGTATATTCATGCCGACCGGTTTATTGGCCGATAATTATCAGCCGTATGGCCGATGGTTATCAACCGTGTGGCTGACGATTATCGGCCATACGGCTGACGGTTATCAACATTGAATTTGCTGCCGGGGAATTTTTAAATAGCTTGCGAGGAAAATATTACTTACCTACGGTGAGCTATCCCATTCCTGCGCTTAAATTAGTAGCATCCACAATAAGTAGCAGATTGATTATCTATCCTTTTTTTCTACCCAGATAGCCCCCATCGATATATTCTACCCTACAAATCCTTTAATTTCAACATTGGGGAAAGAGGTTAAAAATAGGAAATTTTAAAGAGCCGCAAATGGAGGATCAGAGAAGGAAATATCATCTAAAATGCCGATTATGCACACTCTTTTGTTAATTAACAACCCTGTTTTTATAAAATACTGTTAGTTTTTAGTTGTTATAATAAATTTATTATTACATTTGCCATCACTTAGGAAGATTTATACATACTTGATGTATGATAATGAGAGATAGTGCAAATTAGTTATTTATAAGTTAAACAAAAAAAGTGTGTCTATGAAAAGGTTAACTTTCCTTTTATTCTGCCTATTATTAGGTATTGGGATGGTCAATGCTCAGACGACGAAAGTAACAGGTACTGTTATTTCGGCGGAAGACAATGAACCCATCATTGGTGCATCTATAGTTGTTAAAGGTACGACTATAGGTACAGTTACAGATTTTAACGGTGCATTTTCTTTAGATGTACCAAGTTCTGCAAAGACTCTGGTTGTTTCCTTTGTCGGAATGAAGACTCAGGAAATGGGAGTAAAACCGACATTAAATGTTATTTTGGAGTCGGATACAGAGATGCTTGACGAGGTCGTTGTTACGGGATATGGCGTACAACGTAAAGCGTCATTTACGGGAGCAGCATCTATTGTGGGCAAAGATGTTCTTGCAAAGAAAAACGATGCGAATTTTGTGAAGGCTCTGGAAGGATCTGTGCCTGGTATTCAAATGAATAACTCAAGCAGTATGCCGGGGGTATGGGGGTCTATTTATGTACGTGGGCGTGGTTCGCTCAATTCAGGAACGCAACCGCTTTATGTGATCGACGGTATGCCCATTGATTCGGACAGGGATGATAATTCATTCAATTACAGCAGTAACAATACATTAGACCCGATGGCAGCTCTTAACCCTGCTGATATTGAGAGCATTACAGTACTGAAAGATGCAGCGGCTACAGCTATCTACGGTTCGCGTGCTGCAAATGGTGTAATTATTGTTACTACTAAGAAAGGTTCGGAAGGCAAGTTTAACATTAACCTTGATGTTAAACAAGGTTTTGTATCAATGGCAAATAACAATATGGACTTTGCCAATGCACAACAAACAATGAACCTTTTTGCCAACGGTTTGACTGCTGCACAAGGTGGAGATTGGCAAGAAAACTATGATTATCTGGCCGATGATTATTTTGGATGGGATCGCAAGTCTTCTTACGATTGGATGGATGCCATCTCACGTAAAGGTTATTATCAGGATTATAACCTTAATATGCAGGGACGTACTGGTTCTACCGGTTATTATGTCAGTTTAGGATATCTGAGTACGGACGGTTTGCTTATCGGTTCGGATTTAGAACGTCTTTCCGGACGTCTTAATCTGGATTCTAAATTCAAATGGGCAACAGTGGGTGTAAATACCTCCTACAGTTATTCTACACAGAACGGCTTCTCTCTGTCTACGTCAGGCTCCATGTCCAGCCCGATAACAGCTGCCATATCCAGCCAGACGCCTATGTCTCCGTTCTATGATAAAGAGGGAAACTATGCAAATGTGAATAATTACAATCCATTGGCATTGATGGATGAGAAAGCAGGTGAGATAAACGAAACAACTCTTCAAACAATCAACTTAAACCCTTATTTCCAAGTTGATTTCGGTAAAGGTATCTATGCCAAGACAACACTGGGGGTCAATGTCAACGAACGTCGCGAATACCAGTATTGGAGTGCGCTTTATAATCCACAGGGTATAGATTATAACGGATTGGGACAGCAGATGAATGCAAAAAGTACTGTTGTTACATGGAATAACATTATCGGTTGGAATTACACTTTTGCAGAGAAACATGATGTAGGTGTAATGTTGGGACAGGAAATGCAAAAGAAAAGTTATTTCTACGATTATTATGCTAAATCAGACTTCCCGTTTGCAGCATCCGGTATGCGTGACCTTACAACTGCCGGCACAGAACAAGGTAGTGAATATTACAAGAAAGAAGCACGTTTGGCCTCTTACTTCCTCGATGCACATTATTCTTATGAAGATAAATACTACTTATCCGGTTCGTTTCGTCGTGACGGTTCTTCTGTATTTGGCTCAGACAGCCGTTGGGGAAATTTCTGGTCAGTAGGTGGAAAATGGCGTGCTTCCAGTGAAGAATTTCTTAACGGGAATGAAGTGATTACGAATGCTACACTTCGTGCTTCTTACGGTACGGTTGGTAACCAGGATATTGACTGGTATGCTGCTCGTGGATTCTATTCTTCAGGTTATAACTACAATCAGACACCGGGTATGCGTCCGATCAGTATTCCGAATCCGGCACTGACTTGGGAAGTTTCCAAGAAGTTTGACGTAGGATTTGACCTTTCTTTCATCCAACGTTTCCATTTGACTTTTGACTTCTATAACGAAGATACTTCTGACGCTCTTTTCCAAGTGCCTTTGTCTATGACAACCGGTATCAAAGAAACCTATCAGAATATCGGGTCTATCCGTAACCGTGGTATCGAACTTTCCGCAAATGCAAATATCATCCAGAAGAAGGGCTTGAGCTGGAATGTCTTTGCTAACCTGACTTGGAACAGAAATAAAGTGATAAAGCTGTCAACTGATGATCCTTTGGAATATACTTACCAGATTATTGAAGAAGGACGCCCTTATAGCCAGTTCTATATGAAAGAATATGCAGGTGTTAATCAGGAAAATGGTAAACCGATGTGGTATCTTAATAAAGAAGGTGACGAGACGACTTCTGATTATAATGCAGCAGCTAAGCGTTATGTCGGTAATGCCGATCCTAAAATTTTAGGTGGCTTCGGAACCAACTTGACTTGGAAAGACTTGGATTTCAATATTAACTTTAACTATCGTTTAGGTGGCAAAGTCTTTGATTCAGGTGCTTCTTTTACAGGTTTCGGTATGTCATTGCGTACACCGCTTGAAGACGTAGCTCTTAATTCTTGGACAGAGAACAACAAAACAGCTAAATATCCGCAATACATTTACGGTGACCCGAACAATGCAACAAAAACATCTTCCCGTTTCTTGTATAATGGAAGCTATTTGCGTATCAGCAATATTACATTGGGATATACATTACCGAAAAGATTATCGGAAAAAGTATTTATCCAGAAATTACGTGCTTATGTTTCTGTTGATAATCTCTATACGTTTACATCAAGTGACTTTATCGGCTATAATCCGGAAACATCGGCTAATGGTGTTATCGCTTGGCAATATCCGGCTACTTGTACGTTTGTCGGAGGTATTCAACTTACTTTCTAAATCTTGTGTTACAGTAATAAAAAGAGATGTTTAAAAATATGAAAAAAAATATATTAAATGCATTTATCCTGTTGACTTTAGGATGCGGATTTTCAGGATGCGGAAACAGCTTCTTGGATACCGATTACTATAAAGGCATTGATGTCGATGCAGGATTGTCAACAGTAGACAACATTTCGACAGCGCTTAATGGTACTTATTATAATTTGTACTATTATTATTTTGCTGGTAACTATGCTATCAGCATCGGTGATATTCCAACTGATATTTCATACTGGAATTCAAAAACCGGTCATTTTGACGGTATTTATCAGTATACATTCACTGATACAGACCTTTATTTGGAGCATATTTGGGAATATGGATACAAAACTGCGGATAATGCAGCCCGTATCATTAATGGTGCACAGGCAATCTATGAAAACAGTACGGCTGAAGAAAAAGCAGTTCTGGACCGTAATATGGCAGAAGCATACGCACTTCGTGGATATGCCCAGTTGTTATTGACTAATATTTATGGGCACCAGATAAAAGTAAACGGCACAGACTTTTCTTCTGAACCGGGTATCGTCATTATCGACAAACCTATCGAAGCGCTTGCTCAAGTCAGCCGTTCTACTGTAGGACAGAGCTATGAGGCTGTACTTTCTGATTTCAACAATGCAATCACCCATTTCGATGCGGCAGGTGGTGACAGAGGACAATTGTTATACTTCAATAAAGCTGCTGTTTATGGATTATTGGCACGTACATATTTGTATCTGGAAAATTGGAATGAAGCAATGACGCACGCCCAAAAAGCACTCGACGAAGCAGGCATCACATCGTTGACTTATAAAAAAGATTCTTATAGAGCACTTTATAATGGTGGAGAATCCAATTCGGAAAGTCTGTTTGCCTTGGCTATTACAGAAACACAAAACTGGTCGGCCAACTCATGCGGAACATTATGGTCTACTTATAACTTCAGTCCAAGTCCGAAATTGTTGTCTCTCTATGGTGAAAACGATTGTCGTACAAGTCTCATTGAATGGGATGCGACTTCTTCATCAACCGTACCGGTTTTTAAATCAGGTAAATTTTCACATGCTTCGGGAAACTCCGCTTATGGAACGAACTATATAGTAAATGCTCCGGAAATGTTCCTGATTATTGCAGAAGCTAATTTGAAGAGTTCAAACGGTAGCCTGAGTAATGCACAGAATGCTTTATTAACAGTAGCTAAACGTAATGCAGATATAACTTCGGTAAGTGATCTACCGGCAACATCTGAGGCATTGATGTCCTTTATTAAAGACGAACGTGCACGTGAATTGTTCCAGGAAGGTCTGCGTTTATATGATTTACGCCGTTGGGATGAAAAAGCTGAGGTTTACGCTTATAGTGCACCCAGTGTAATGTTTACTTATACGAACTACAAGATTTCCAATTTGTTGTTCCCTATCCCAAGTGCTGAGATCAATTCCGGTTTTGGAGTAGAACAGAATGATTGGTCCAGTACACTTCCGAAAAAGTAATTCTATCCACATAGTAATAGTAAAAGGCTATGATTCGTTTGATCATAGCCTTTTTTATTTCAACTATAAAAACTGAAAGTTCACAAAATAGCTATGGAATAAATTAATTTGAAATCGATTGATTTCAAATTAATTTATTCCATATTTGTATTTTCTGAGTTTTGTACCTACATTTGCTTCTGCATAAAAAGATTGTTCTATGGAAGCACCATTCGTTTACGGCCGTATTGCCGACAAGCAGAATTTCACGGATAGAAAAGATGAAGTAGCATTGTTAAGCCAGAATTTCAGTAGTCTTATCAATACTGTTATCATATCCCCACGTCGTTGGGGTAAAACCTCTTTAGTGAATAAATGTGCGAAACTCTTGTCCGAAAAAAATAAAGATATACTGGTTTGCCAAGTAGACATCTTTAACTGCCGAACAGAAGAACAATTCTATACTGCCTATGCCAATGCACTGATGCGAGTGTCGACATCTGCCTGGGAAGAATTTGTAGCAGGGGTTAAAAAGTATTTGGGACGAATGGCTCCGGTTGTTTCTCTTTCTGAAGGTAGCCAAAGCTATGAACTGTCATTTGGAATTTCTTTTAAAGAGAATCAACTTTCGTATGACGATATATTGGATCTGCCGCAGCAGATTGCTCAGGATAAAGGCAAGAAGATTATTGTTTGTATAGATGAATTCCAAAATATCAATGAATATGAGGACTCACTTGCTTTCCAACGCAAGTTGCGTGCCCATTGGCAGAAGCAGACTTCTGTATGTTATTGTCTTTATGGGAGTAAGCGACACATGTTATTAGGCATTTTCAATGATTATAGCATGCCATTCTATAAATTCGGAGATATTCTCTTTCTGCAAAAAATAAAACGGGAAGATTGGATCACCTTTATATCCAAACGCTTTGCTGATACGGGGAAGCAAATCTCCGATGAATTATGTGGTATGATTGCCGATAAAATGAAGAATCATCCCTATTACACACAGCAATTGAGCCAACAGACTTGGTTGCGAACATCGGATGCATGTTCAGAAGAAATCGTAACCGAAGCGTTCAACAGCCTGATAGGGCAATTAAGCCTACTGTTTACCAATATAATCGACTCATTAACTTCCCGCCAAATCAGCTTTCTAATCGCAGTAGCTGACGGCGTCGTTAATTTCTCATCTAAAGATGTATTGAAACAATATCAATTAGGAACATCAGCCAACATCAAAAATCTAAGAAAAGCAACACTCGAAAAAGATTTGATTGATATACTACCGGGTAATGTGATCGAAATCCAGGATCCGGCATTTGAATATTGGCTGAAAAATATATATCAGACTTCTGCTAAATAGTTTTTTCCTATTTGATTAAAGAGAAATCTGGTAGCACAATTACCCTACTACATAAACTATTATTTGAAGACAATTAATGCCGAAAGGTTGCTTAATTGTTTGAAAATCAAATGATATACCTGGTTCTCCATAGCTTTGTTTGTTTTTTATTATTTTGGAGTAAATAAATACACCATGTTTATGTAATAAACTGATAATTAAATAATTACACATCTACGTAGTTCTGCAAAGACTCTGGTAGTTTCCTTTGTCGGAATGAAGCCCTTGGAAATCGGGGTTAGACCTATTTTGAAAGTAGTGTTGGAAGGTGACAACCAAATGCTTGATGAAGTCATGGTGGTTGCTTATGGTACAGCTAAAAAAAGTGCTTTCACAGGATCTGCTGCAACGATTAAGAATGAAAAAATTATTGCCCGTCAGACTGCAAACGTGACGAATGCATTGGCTGGACAGGTTGCCGGTGTACAGACAACAAGTAATACGGGGCAGCCGGGTAAAGACGCTGAAGTCCGGATTCGTGGTATCGGTTCTATTTCTGCCAGCAATAAACCGTTGTATGTTGTTGACGGCGTTCCTTATGATGGCGAGATTTCTGCGATCAGTACATCTGATATCGAATCGATGACAGTTTTGAAGGATGCTGCTTCCAATGCATTGTATGGTGCTCGTGGTGCTAACGGCGTTATCCTGATTACTACGAAAAAAGGTAAAAGCGGTGAGGCGCGTATTAACTTCGATGCTAAATGGGGTGTGAATAAACGCGGTATATCTTCTTATGATCGCATAACAGATCCGGGTAAGTTCTATGAATTGAACTATGCATCTATCTATAACGGAGATTTAGGCGGTTATTTGGCTGCAGGCGACCTTGCCGGTGCCAATGCTTATGCCAATGATGTTATGATTAACGGTACGCCTGTTCAGGCTTATTTGGGATATCAGGTCTTTAACGTACCTAATGGAGAGCAATTGATCGGGATGGATGGCAAGCTGAATCCGAAAGCAACATTGGGCTATTCTGACGGAACATATTATTATACTCCGGATAACTGGACAAACGAATTGTTCCAGAATAATGCTCGTCAGGAATATAACCTGAATGTCAGTGGTGCAACCGATAAGATGAATTTCTATATGTCTGCCGGCTATCTGGATGACCAGGGTATCGTGCCTAATTCAGGTTTCCAGCGTTATACGGCCCGTTTGAAAGCGGACTATCAGGTAAAGCCTTGGTTGAAGTTAGGCGGTAATATGTCTTTTACACATTATGACAGCCGCGAACAGGATACGGAAGGTGGTACTTCAAATGCAAATGCTTTCTACGCAGCCAATATTATCGGAGCTATCTATCCGATGTATATCCGTGATGCTTCCGGCCAGATCATGTATGATAACCGTGGCATGCAGCGTTATGATTATGGATCGGATACGAATTTCTATCGTGAAAATACAATCCCGAATGCAAACCCGTTGGCAAGTTATATGCTGGATATGATGAAATATTCCGGTGATGTGTTCAGTGGTAAATGGTCTGCCGATGTCGATATCTGGGGTGGTATTAAGGCTAAGGTTAATATCGGTGTGGATGCCAACAACGTCCGCTATTCCAACCTGGTGAATCCGTATTACGGACAGTATTCTGAAACAAGTGGTGTCGGCGGTTTGATCTCTGTCTCTACTCAGCGTTCATTCAGCACAAACCAGCAGTATTTGCTGACTTATAACAAGACATTTAATGATGTTCATAACCTGGACGTATTGGCCGGTCATGAAAATTATAATTACAAATATCAGTATTTGTATGGCCAGCGTGAGAAACTGTACAATCCGGACGTTCCGGAATTGGATAACGGTATTCTGAACCAGAGCAATTCATCTTATTCGAATAATTATGCAACGGAAGGTTGGTTGTTCCGTGTCCAGTATGACTACGACGGCAAATACTTCGGTTCTGTCTCTTATCGTCGTGATGCTTCTTCTGTATTCCATCCGGATAACCGTTGGGGTAACTTCTGGTCTGTCGGTGCAGGTTGGTTGCTGAACAAGGAAGAGTTTCTGGCTAACCAGAGCTGGATCAATATGTTGAAGTATAAGATCAGCTACGGTTTGCAGGGTAATGATAACCTGATGTATCAGGGTGGTATGTATCGTAACTATTATCCGTATCAGGATCAATATACATTGTCTAACAGCAATGGTGATTTTGCTACATCTTTATATTATAAAGGAAATAAAGATATTACCTGGGAAACTTCTCACAGTTTCAACACCGGTTTCGACTTTACATTCTGGGGTGGTAAGCTGAGCGGTTCTGCTGAATATTTCTCTCGTAAGACAACTGATATGCTTTACTTCAAGCCGGTTGCTTCTTCAATGGGATATTCCCGTTTGCCGGAGAATGTAGGTTCAATGGTAAACCGTGGTGTTGAATTGGATTTGAATTCAAACATTATCGAAACAAAGAACATTACCTGGAACGTAAATTTGAACCTTACTCACTTTAAGAATAAAGTATTGGAGTTGGCTCCTGAACTGAATGGAGAGTTGATCGACGGTTCACGCATTTACCGTGAAGATGAATCAATGTATCAGTTATATATGCCGAAGTATGCAGGTGTAGATCCGGAAACAGGTGAAAGCCTGTGGGCTTTGACGAAGCCGGCTGCTGATGGCAGCACTGTTACGGCAGATTATGCAACAGCTTCGGAAAACCGCTTCGCAACAGGTGATATCCTGCCGAAGGTATATGGTGGTTTTGGTACCAGCGTTACGGCTTACGGTTTCGACTTCTCTATTTCGTTTGCCTATCAGTTAGGCGGTCGTATTTTGGATTATACCTACCAGGATTTAATGAATACGGCAGCTACGGGTAGCGCATTGCACAAAGACATGTTGAATGCCTGGACTCCTGAGAATAGAAATACGAATGTTCCTCGTTTGAATGTAAACGATCTCTATATCGTTTCTACTTCGGACCGTTGGTTGACCAGCTCTGATTATCTGAGCCTGCAGAATATCACATTCGGTTATACGTTGCCAAAGAGTTGGACTCGTAAGTTGCAGATAGAGGGCGTTCGTCTGTATTTTGTTGCTGACAATGTCGCTTTATTGACTGCTCGTAAGGGATTGGATCCACGTCAGGGCTATGTTGCTTCCGATAATGTTTATTCACCGATCCGTACTCTTTCTGGCGGTATCTCATTGAATTTCTAATCTGTTAAATTATTAAGACTTATGAAAGTAACAAATAAATATTTACTGTTCGCATCTGCCGCATTGATACTGGCATCTTGCGATTTGGATAAATTGCCTGACGGGCAATATGTTACCGAGGATCAGCTGGACGAAACAAATGATAAGCGCCCTAATATGGTGATCTCCGGAGTAAATGCAATGGCTGCCCGGTTGAATTTCTATGGTACGATTTCAGATGATGCAAACACCTATCATAGTGACTTCGGTGTACCGGCCGTTGCTCTTCAGCTGGAATCCAGCGGACAAGACTTCGTGGCTACAACATCCGGTTATAACTGGTTTAACCGTGCACAGAATTATGCTGACCGTGATTATGCACGGAAAAGCGGTGCGGAATATATCTGGAAAATCTTCTATAACCACATGTTGGCTGCAAATAAAGTATTGCAGTCTGCACCGAAAGGTTCGGAAGAGTCGGATCTGAAAATATATCGTGGTCAGGCTTTGGCTGCCCGTGCTTACGACTATCTGAATCTGGTTCAGAGCTTCCAGTTCACTTATGCCGGACATGAGAATGCGCTGGCAGTGCCAATCGTGTTGGAAGACATGACTGAAGAGGAAAAACAAAATAATCCGCGTGCTACGGTACAACAGGTCTATGATCAGATTATGACCGATTTGAATGAATCCATCGAACTGTTGGAGAGCGAAGCCTATGATAACGGTAATAACAAAGACAAAATCGATGTGTATGTGGCGTATGGTCTTCGTGCACGTGCCAACTTGTTGATGCAGAAATGGGCGGATGCTGCAAGAGATGCTGAAAAGGCGATTGCAGGTGGAACTCCCCAGACATTGCAGGAAGTTTCAACTCCGACATTCAATTCCGCTTCGGCCAGTTCCTGGTTGTGGGGCGTTATGATATCCCCGGATAACGATGTTGTTTTGACCGGTATTATCAACTGGCCGTCACATCTGTGCTCATTGACCGGAAATGGTTATACGACTTTGACCGGATCTTTCCGCTATGTAAGTTCTGCTCTCTATGATAAGATTCCGGAAACAGATATCCGCAAGCAGTGGTTTGTCTCACCGGAAGGGACTTCAACTTTGGTTGATAATGAAAAGGTAGGAAATAAATCCGTAATCGATTATTTCGGTTTGAGTAAGTATACAAATGTAAAGTTCGGTGCTTATCAGAATGTATTTGGAAATACGACCAACTCTTCAGATTGGCCTCTGATGCGTGTGGAAGAAATGTATCTGATTAAAGCCGAAGGTGAAGCCATGAGTGGAAATTTGGCTGGCGGTAAAGCTACATTGGAAAGTTTTGTTCAGACATATCGTGATCCTTCATTTACCAGCAAGGCATCATCTCCTCAGGAGTTTCAGGATGAAGTTTGGTTGCAACGCCGTTCGGAACTTTGGGGTGAAGGGTTTGCCTTGTTTGATCTTTTACGTTTAAAGAAACCGGTTGTACGTAAGGGCACTAACTATGCTGCTTCTGTTCAGTTTAACCTGGAACCGGAATCCCAAATTCTGATTTATCGTATTCCGCAATGTGAGATGCAGACGAATACGGGTATTTCGGATACCGATAACAACCCGGCAGCTCCGCAGCCGACCCTGTAAGGTTGAAATTAAATAATATTAAAGAATATGGAAGAGAGGTGTGCCTGAGTGGCGCACCTCTTTTTTATGCCCTTATGCCAATTTACTACTACTGTTTTTGACTGATATATATTCTATTGATACACAAAATATAACAAACTTTTAGTTTGTCTCATGTGAAAGAAAGAACTTATTATTGTTCCTTCGTGTTCTCATTCAGAAAATAATGTATATTATGGAAAAGGTTATTTACAATCTTGTGTTCAATCGGAAAAAAAGGTTGAATGCGGAAGGAAAGGCTCTAATTCAAATAGAGGCCTATCTTAACAGGCAGAAAAAGTATTTCTCGACGAAGATCTATGTGAAACCCTCTCAGTGGGATAGCAAGAGGAGGGTTGTGAGGAATCATCCCAATATGGATGAACTCAATCAGTACATTGAAGATTATATTGCTTACTTGGAACGAATCGAACTGGATATGGTACAGAGCGGGCGTCCGTTTTCTTTGAAATATTTAAGGGAGAGGGGGGACTATGATTCTTCTTCTTTTATTTCTTTTATGAAAAATGAGATTGAACGTAGTAATCTCAGAATGTCGACGTTGAAAAACCATTTATCGACTTTGCAGGTCTTGTGCCAGTATCAGCCGGAGGTGGCTTTTGATGATCTTACTTTCAATTTTCTTTGTGATTTCGAACGGTTTCTCCTCGAGCATGACTATCATAGAAATACTATAGCCAAGCATATGAAGCATCTGAAAAGATATATCAACCTGGCTATAAATAAAGATTTGTTCGAATTGCAGAAATATCCGTTTCGTAAGTATAAGATCAAATACATGGAGAGTAAACGGGGACATCTTACTCCCGAAGAGTTAGACCAGCTGGAAAAGGTTGCTCCCAAACTGCAACGGACACTCAGGCGAACACTCGATATGTTCTTGTTTAGTTGTTACACCGGGCTGCGTTTTTCTGATATCGTGAATATCAAGCCGGATAATTTCCAATTGATCGATGATAAATTGTGGTTGGTTTATTCTTCGGTAAAAACAGACGTGAATGTGCGTTTACCTCTGTTTCTATTGTTTGATGGGAAGGCACTGTTTATTTATGAACGTTACCGTAGATCTCATTCCAAGACCCTGTTCGGTGTGTCCGCTTCAGCTAATTCGAATGTGAACAAGCAGTTAAAAAGGATCTGCCGGTTGGCTGAGATAGATAAAAAGTTATCTTTTCACATGGCACGTCATACGAATGCAACCCTATTGTTATATAATGGAGCTAATATCACAACGGTTCAGAAGTTATTGGGGCATAAAAGTGTGAGGACTACGGAAATTTATAGTGATATTATGGATATGACTGTGATCCGTGATCTGGAAAATATCAGCCTGAAATAGCTTGTTTTCATGTTTGGCGCGTGATCGTATTAAGGCGGATCGAATAAGTATGGGGTTGGTTTGGTCTGCTCTTTTACGTCTTCGCGTCAAGCTGGGGAACAAGGAACTTTTTGCTGGAAATTAATCTTGTTTCTGACAATTTGATAGCGCGATGTTTGTGTTACTATGGTGTAATATGGTATTTTGCTTACTATTTATTATATTTTTCTGCTATCAAACATCAAAATTGCCTTGAATTTTTACTGCATTTATGCTTTGAAAAGTAAATAAAATATACGACTTTTGTCAACATGATGAGTCAACCGTTAGCAGAGAGATTACGTCCGAAAACGTTGGACGATTATATCGGGCAGAAACACCTGGTAGGTTCAGGTGCTGTTCTTAGAAAGATGATTGATGCGGGACGTGTCCCTTCATTTATATTGTGGGGGCCTCCGGGTGTAGGAAAGACAACGCTGGCGCAGATTATTTCAAATAAACTGGAAGCTCCGTTCTATACGTTGAGTGCGATCAGTTCAGGCGTGAAAGACGTGCGGGAGGTAATAGAAAAAGCAAAGGGTAACCGCTTTTTCAATACCGTATCACCGATCCTGTTTATAGATGAAATACATCGTTTCAGCAAGTCGCAGCAGGATTCCCTGCTAAATGCAGTAGAGACAGGAGTGGTCACCTTGATTGGAGCCACAACGGAAAATCCTTCATTCGAAGTGATCCGCCCGTTGCTCTCGCGCTGCCAGGTATATGTATTGAAATCTCTGGAAAAGGATGACCTGCTGACATTGTTGAATAAGGCGATTACGGAAGATGTGGTTCTGAAGGATATGAACATCGTGCTGACCGAAACGGATGCCGTGTTACGCTATTCCGGAGGCGATGCCCGGAAGCTGCTGAATATCCTGGAACTCGTAGTTGCGGCGGAAGAAGGTAGTGATAAGATCGAAATAACGGATGAAAAGGTGGTGGAACGTTTGCAGGAGAATCCGGCAGCGTACGACAAGGGGGGAGAGATGCATTACGACATTATATCAGCCTTTATCAAATCCATCAGGGGAAGTGATCCGGATGCGGCTGTTTACTGGCTGGCACGTATGGTTGCCGGCGGAGAAGATCCGGAATTTATAGCCCGCCGTCTGGTTATTTCAGCATCGGAAGATATCGGATTAGCGAATCCGAATGCTCTTTTATTGGCAAATGCTTGTTTTGAAGCCTTGAAGAAAATCGGCTGGCCCGAAGGACGGATTATCTTAGCGGAAACGACCGTCTATCTGGCGTGCAGTCCTAAAAGTAATTCGGCTTATATGGCGATCAATGATGCGTTAGAGTTGGTGAACCGTACGGGAAATCTTCCCGTTCCTCTTCATTTGCGTAATGCGCCGACCAAATTGATGGCTGAGTTGAATTACGGGAAAGACTACAAATATGCGCATGATTATGAAAATCATTTTGTCAAACAAGAGTTTCTTCCAAAGGAGATTTTGAACGAACGGCTGTGGAAAGGGCAGGAAAATCCGGCTGAGCACAAACTGATCGAACAGATGAGACGTTTGTGGGGCGACCGGTTCTAAGAATTGAAAATTGACAATTGAAAGTGGAAAAATGAAGAGAAATGTAAACAAAAAAGCCTTAATGGTAGACGTCTTGCTAAGATTTTTCGGTTTTCAATGCGCAATTTTCAATTTAATTTGTACATTAGCCGCCTGTTTTTGGAAAATTAGTTACTTGAATTATATATAACATTAAAAAGACATTGGTATGAAGAAGCACAATTTTTATGCAGGTCCCTCTATCTTGAGCGAGTTTACAATTAAAAATACGGCTGCAGCGGTAGAGAATTTTGCTGGTATGGATTTATCCCTTCTTGAAATCTCCCACAGAAGTAAAGAATTCGTTGCCGTAAATGACGAAGCGCGTACATTAATCAAAGAGTTACTGGATGTTCCTGCCGGCTATGAAGTCGTCTTTTTGGGCGGTGGTGCCAGTATGCAGTTCTGTATGGTGCCTTACAACCTTTTAAAGAAGAAAGCTTCTTATATTGATACCGGAACGTGGGCATCCAATGCGATCAAGGAAGCAAAGTTGTTCGGCGAAGTGGATGTGGTTGCCTCCTCAAAAGATGCAAACTATACGTATATTCCTAAAGATTATACGATTGCAGAAGATTCTGATTATTTCCATTATACATCCAATAATACCATTTACGGTACGGAAACGCGTAAGGATCCGGATGTAAAGGTTCCGTTGGTATGTGATATGTCGTCTGATATTTTCTCTCGTCCGATCGATATTTCCAAGTATGACATTATTTATGCCGGTGCACAGAAGAACCTGGCTCCTGCCGGTGTAACGCTGGTAATTGTACGCCAGGATGCTTTGGGACATGTGGACCGTCCGATACCGACTATGCTGAATTACAACACGCATATCAAAAAGGATTCCATGTTCAACACACCTCCCGTATTGCCTATCTACGCTGCTTTGCAGACCTTGAAATGGTATAAGGAACAGGGCGGTATCGCTGCTATGGAAAAGAAAGATATGGAAAATGCAGCTATCCTGTATGACGAAATCGACCGTAACAAATTGTTCAAAGGTACGGTAGCTGTAGAAGACCGTTCCATCATGAACGTATGTTTCATCATGAACGATGAATACAAGGAACTGGAAGACGAATTCAGTAAGTTTGCAACTGCCGCCGGTATGGTCGGAATCAAGGGGCACCGTTCTGTAGGCGGTTTCCGCGCATCTCTGTATAACGCAATGCCGAAGAGCAGCGTTGAGGCTTTGATCGCATGTATGAAAGAATTTGAAAGAAAGCATTAATTATGGCAAAGATATTAGTAGCAACAGATAAACCTTTCGCAGCGGTAGCTGTGAAAGGTATCCGTGAAGTCGTGGAAGGTGCAGGTGACGAACTGATCCTGTTGGAGAAATACGGTGAAAAAGCAAAACTACTGGAAGCTGTTAAAGATGTGGATGCTATCATTATCCGTAGTGATGTTATCGATGCTGAAGTCTTGGATGCAGCCAAACAGTTGAAGATCGTGGTACGTGCCGGAGCCGGTTATGACAATGTCGATCTGGCTGCCGCAACAGCCCACAATGTTTGCGTGATGAATACGCCGGGGCAGAACTCGAACGCCGTGGCCGAATTGGCTTTCGGTATGATGGTAATGGCTGTCCGTAACTTCTATAACGGCACTTCCGGTACGGAACTGAAAGGAAAGAAATTAGGTATCCATGCGTACGGTAACGTAGGCCGTAATGTGGCTCGTATAGCGAAAGGTTTCGGAATGGAAATCTATGCTTTCGATGCTTTCTGCCCGGCATCTGCTATCGAAGCGGATGGTGTGAAGCCGGTAGCTTCCCAGGAAGAACTGTATGCAACCTGCGACGTTGTCTCTTTGCATATCCCGGCAACGGCCGAGACAAAGAACTCCATCAATTATGCTTTGGTCGGCAAGATGCCGAAAGGTGGTTTGCTTGTAAATACGGCCCGTAAAGAAGTGATCAACGAAGCTGAGTTGATCAAGCTGATGGAAGAACGTACAGACTTGAAATATATGACTGACATTATGCCGGCAGCCAACGAAGAGTTTGCCGCCAAGTTTGCCGGTCGCTATTTCTCCACTCCCAAAAAGATGGGTGCACAGACTGCCGAAGCCAATATCAATGCCGGTATTGCTGCCGCCAAGCAGATCGAAGGCTTCCTGAAAGAAGGATGTGAAAAGTTCCGTGTTAATAAGTAAAAAAAGAATTAAGCTATGGCACGAATCAAACCTTTTAAGGGGATCCGTCCTCCGAAAGATTTAATTGAACAGGTCGCTTCCCGTCCTTACGATGTTTTGAACTCGGCAGAAGCACGTGAAGAAGCGAAAGGAAACGAGAAATCACTCTATCATATCATCAAACCGGAGATCGACTTTCCGGTCGGAACAAATGAACATGATCCTGCCGTCTATCTGAAAGCGGCTGCTAATTTCAACATGTTCCAGGAAAAAGGCTGGCTGGTACAGGATCAGAAGGAGTGTTACTATGTATATGCCCAGACAATGAACGGCAAAACGCAATATGGTCTGGTCGTCGGTGCCTATGTGCCCGATTATATGAACGGTATTATTAAGAAGCACGAGCTGACGCGCCGTGATAAGGAAGAGGACCGTATGAAACATGTTCGTGTGAACAATGCCAATATCGAACCGGTGTTCTTCGCTTATCCCGATAATGCCGAACTGGACAGGATTGTTGCCAAATATACATCCCGCGCTCCGGAATATGATTTCGTGGCAAAAGATGATGGTTTCGGACATACGTTCTGGATTATCGACGATGATGCCGATATCGCCCGCATTACCGAACTGTTTGGTGAAATGCCTTCCTTATACATTGCCGACGGTCACCATCGCTCTGCCGCCGCCGCTCTGGTCGGCGCTGAAAAGGCGAAACAGAATCCGGCTCATAAGGGGAACGAAGAGTACAACTATTTTATGGCTGTCTGTTTCCCGGCAAATCAGCTGACCATTATCGATTATAACCGGGTGGTGAAGGATCTGAACGGCCTGTCGGAAGAAAAGTTTCTGGATAAGTTGGGTAAGAACTTCATCGTGGAAGAGAAAGGCACGGATATTTATAAGCCTGCTGCTTTGCATAACTTTTCGCTCTATTTGGGTGGAAAATGGTATTCGCTGACCGCTAAGCAGGGTACGTATAACGACAGTGATCCGATCGGGGTACTGGATGTAACGATCTCTTCCAACCTGATCCTGGATGAAATCTTAGGCATAAAAGATCTCCGTTCTGACAAGCGTATCGACTTCGTCGGTGGTATCCGCGGTCTGGGAGAATTGAAACATCGCGTGGATAGTGGCGAGATGAAGGTGGCTTTGGCCCTTTATCCCGTTACGATGAAGCAGTTGATGGATATTGCCGACACCGGTAATATCATGCCTCCAAAGACAACCTGGTTCGAACCTAAACTGCGTTCCGGTTTGGTTATCCATAAACTGGAATAAACAAGTTTCGGTTTGCAGGCTTGTTTTTAAGACTTGTGAACGAATGATTATACTGAAGGTCGTATGCAACTGTATACGGCCTTCTTTTTTATTTGCTCATCCGGAGGCTTTTGTGTAAGTTTGCGGGAATAAGACAGAAGACATGGGAACAATAAAGAATATAGTATTCGATTTGGGAGGCGTCTTGATCGACCTGGACCATAGCCAGGCCGTACAGCGCTTTAAAGAGATAGGAGTGGAGGATGCCGAACAATTGCTCGATCCTTATGAACAGAAAGGTATTTTTCTGGAAGTAGAGAACGGAACAATCGATGCTGATGAATTCTGCCGGAAACTTCGTGAACATACGGGAAAAGACCTTACCTACGATGAAATCAGACACGGTTGGCTGGGCTTTATCTCTGATACGCCCCAGTATAAGCTCGATTATCTGCTGGCGCTCCGTGAGCGTTACAATGTCTATCTGTTGAGCAATACCAATCCCATTATTCAGGAAGGATGGGCAAGAACGACCGGATTCACTCCTGCAGGCCGTCCGATTGGGGACTATTTTGACCGTATGTACACCTCGTATGAGGTCGGTGTGACAAAGCCTGACCGGAGAATCTTCGATTATATGATCAAAGACAGCGGCCTTATCCCATCGGAAACACTTTTTGTGGATGATGGCAAAAGCAATATTGAAGTGGGACGCTCACTCGGCTTCGCCACCTACCAGCCCCGAAATGGGGAAGACTGGCGGGCGGCTATCGATACGTTTCTGAAATAACAGCTTGGCTCTGCTTTATGTTAGCGAAACCATCTCCCCATGATGCTGTAGAGCCTTTCTATATCTATCGGCTTAGGGATATGTTCGTTCATGCCCGCTTCTAAGCTCAGTCGTACGTCTTCGGCAAAAGCGTTGGCAGACATGGCTATGATCGGTAAATTCTTTATATCCCTACGGTCGAGATGGCGGATTTGTCTCGTCGCCTCGAGTCCATCCATGACAGGCATCTGTATATCCATGATGATGAAATCGTAATATCCTTCCGGGGAAGCGGTGACTTTGTTTACGGCTTCCTGCCCCTCGCATGCCGTTTCGACTTCAGCATGGGTTTCCTTCAGTAATTCATAAGCGATCTCACGATTCAACTCGTTGTCTTCCACAACCAGTATCCGCTTGCCGGGAAAAGAAGTGATGGCAGAGGGGACGATAATGCTCGCTTCCTGTTCATCTTTCTTGTTTGTTGCAAACTTTTTCATCAGGTGGAACAGCTTGGATTTCATGATAGGTTTGCTGATGAAACCGTTGACACCAGCTTTTTGCGCTTCGATTTCATAACCGGAGTAATCATAGGCCGATATGATAATGATGGGGACATCCGGTCCCACATATTCCCGTATTTTACAGGTCGTTTCAATGCCATTCATGCCGGGCATCATCAAATCTATGATAATGGCAAAATAACTGTTTCCGTCAATGATCTTCTGTACGGCATCCTGCCCGGAAAGAACCCAGTCCGGTTTCATCCCCAGCTCAGACAGGTTTTCACAGGCTATTTCGCAGGAGATATCATCGTCATCCACGACCAATACAGGCAAGTCGACCAATATGTCGTTAGTGTATTCATCTGCGCCTCCCAGTTTGATGTGAAGATTCATGGTGAACGTGGAGCCTTTTCCATACTCGCTTTCCACATGGATATCTCCGTTCATCATCTGGGCGATATGCCGGCTGATGGCCATACCGAGGCCTGTACCTTGGATATTCCGGGTAGCTGTGTCGTTCGAGCGTTCGAATGGTTCGAACACTTTCTCTAAGAAATCGGGTTTCATACCTATACCGTTATCCGAGACTGCTATTTCGAATTGTCCATAACCGTTATAGACGGAAGGTTTTTCTTTTACCGATAGTTGTATCTGTCCGCCTTCCGGAGTATATTTGATTGCGTTGGTCAACATGTTCAGTAACGCCTGTTGTATGCGTTGCACGTCGCCTATCAGGCATTCATGCTTTACTTTGGCAACATGTATGAGCAGCTTTTGATTTTTTTCTTCAAAGGCTTGTTGCACCATTATGAACAGGCTGTCCAGCAACTCATCGAGCTTGAACGACTCTTCCGTCAGCATGATCTTGCCGCTTTCCAGCTTCGACATATCCAGGACTTCATTGATCAGATTCAGCAGAAGTTTGGAGGATATGGTTATTTTTTTCAAACAGTCGGCTATACGGTTCTGATCCTCCATGTGCAGGCTGGCTATTGCCGTCATGCCCACAATGGCATTAATGGGTGTGCGTACGTCGTGACTCATTCGCGACAGGAAATCGGATTTGGCGCGATTGGCTGCCGTAGCGCTTTTCAGGGCTTCCTGCAGCAGTTGCTTCTGCTTTCTTTCTTCCTTGATTTCCGTTATGTCGGTCCGGGTCATCAGCCAGATGTTCTTTTCCTTATCGAAATAGCTGAACCGCATTTTCTTTTCCCGGTTTACGCCGTTTTCTATCATGGTACCGTAGACTGTGTATTCGCCGTATTGCCGTAATATCGGATCCACATGGGCTATACTGAGCTTTCTGGTCATTTCCTCACACAGTTCCGGTGCCATATACTGGCGGTTGTATTCGGCTACCACACCGTCGTAATCGCTGCTGGCGATGGGAGGGGGGCTGTCGCTTCCCGAACCGGAAGTGTACATGACATAGTTGTTTTTCGAAGCTTCGATATATATCACGTAGTCATATTCCGACTGCACGGCGGTTTCTATGATAGATGCTTTTCTGAAGTCATTGACATTGCGGCTGAGCAGGACAACCCTGTCCGGCACGCCTTCTTCATTAACGAGTATGTCGATAAAGGCCTCGTGCCATTCGAAACCGAAAAGCTTATTGCTGAAACGCATATCGAATGTCTTATGGTAGCATCCTTCGGCTATCATTTGATGGAATGCATCAAGCGATAAAGTTTCGTCCCATAGACTATGGTCCGGGGGATAGACATCGTTTTTCAGAATATTGACAAGGCTGGTATAATCCTGTCTGGTGTTTTCCAGTTCAGGATGCATATTATCTTTCTGTGTTTCGACACTTCCGTCTTTCAGATAGATGGTCCGGATAGTGTTCATAAGATATTGGTGGTTCGCCAGTACATTGTTTGCGTCGGCCCTCGTACCCTTATTGTCTACTTGTATCATTCTCTTTTGTGTTTCCTCAATTTATCTGTAAGCAAAAACGTTGCAAAGATAGATAAAATATATATGTGGCTGTGTAAAAGGCTTTATTATTCAACCGCATTAGCCTGTTTTTCTGAAATATTCGCAATCCTTTTCTCCATAAGTTGCCATCTGTTTGACAGATAGTACGTTTATAAGAAAAACTGAACTATCTTTATGAGGCATCGCCTCCTGCCGCAGGCTCTCTTTTGCCGTTGATTTCAATCAACGGATTGATA
>OGZX01000039.1_pt1 | contig 123352 bp, 91 predicted proteins | sample 1576881 | NCBI WGS metagenome assembly OGZX01 (sample SAMEA3541542, study PRJEB24748) | human gut metagenome | biome: human gut; feature: human-associated habitat; material: faeces | place: China | collected 2012 | reverse complement strand
TTGCCAGCCGCACAAAGTCCAAATGCGACGCTATCGTAAAAGCAATCGGTAACCCCAATATCCAGACCGCACAGGTGGATGCCGACAATGTGGACGAACTGGTAGCTCTCTTCAATAGCTTCAAACCCGAAATCGTCATAAACGTAGCACTCCCCTATCAAGACCTCACTATCATGGAAGCTTGTCTGAAAAGTGGGGTCAACTATCTGGATACAGCCAACTACGAACCGAAAGATGTGGCTCACTTTGAATACAGTTGGCAGTGGGCATACAAAAAACGTTTCGAAGATGCCGGACTGACGGCTATCCTCGGTTGCGGTTTCGACCCGGGTGTGAGCGGCATTTATACCGCTTACGCCGCCAAACATTATTTCGACGAAATGCAATATCTGGACATCGTAGATTGTAACGCCGGCAATCACCACAAGGCATTTGCCACCAACTTCAATCCGGAAATCAACATCCGTGAAATTACCCAGAACGGTCGTTTCTACGAAAACGGCGAATGGGTAACTACCAAACCACTGGAAATTCACAAGGATCTGACCTATCCGAACATCGGACCGCGCGATTCTTATCTGTTATATCACGAAGAACTGGAATCTTTGGTGAAGAATTTCCCCACCATCAAGCGTGCACGTTTCTGGATGACGTTTGGTCAGGAATATCTGACTCACCTGCGTGTAATCCAAAACATCGGCATGGCACGTATTGATGAAGTGGATTATAACGGAGTGAAGATTGTTCCGCTGCAATTCCTGAAAGCCGTGTTGCCTAACCCGCAAGACTTGGGTGAAAACTACGAGGGAGAAACCTCCATCGGTTGCCGTATCCGTGGTCTGAAAGATGGAAAAGAACGTACTTACTACGTCTACAACAATTGCAGCCACCAGGAAGCTTATAAAGAAACGGGGATGCAAGGCGTAAGCTACACAACGGGCGTTCCCGCCATGATAGGTGCCATGATGTTCATTAAAGGCTTGTGGAAGAAACCGGGTGTATGGAATGTGGAAGAGTTCAACCCGGACCCATTCATGGAACAACTGAACAAACAGGGATTGCCTTGGCACGAAGTGTTTGACGGAGATTTGGAAGTATAAATGTAAATGAAGAATTAAGTATGAAGAATTACCTTCGGCGTACTTTCATTGCGCAGCCTAATTCTTCATACTTAGTTCTTCATTCTTAATTTAATAGACTATGCAAGTTGGAGATAAAGCGCCCGAAGTATTGGGCATCAACGAGAAAGGCGAAGAAATCCGCCTCAGCGATTATAAAGGAAAGAAAATAGTTCTTTATTTCTATCCTAAAGATATGACCTCAGGCTGCACGGCACAAGCCTGCAACCTACGCGATAACTATTCGGAACTGCGCAAAGCCGGCTACGAAGTGATCGGTGTAAGCGTGGACAATGAAAAATCGCATCAGAAATTTATAGAGAAAAACGAACTGCCCTTCACCCTCATTGCAGACACGGACAAGAGACTCGTGGAACAATTCGGAGTATGGGGAGAAAAAAGTATGTACGGACGCAAGTATATGGGAACTTTCCGCACCACCTTTATCATTAATGAGGAAGGAGTGATAGAGCGTATCATCACACCCAAAGAAGTGAAAACCAAGGATCACGCCGCACAGATATTATAGAAAATAAAAGAAATTAGTTAACGAGTTGACAAGAAGACAGAAGGTTCATGCCTTGTCAACTGATATCTGGCCAACTCGTCAACCCTAAATTATAAAAAGCAATATGGCAAAGAAAGACGAACTTATTTTTGAAAATGAAAATGGCAGCAAGATGGCGCCCAGCGAAAAGTTGAAAGCCTTGCAAGTTGCCATGGACAAGATAGAAAAGAGCTTTGGCAAGGGTTCTATCATGAAAATGGGCGACGGCATCGTCGAACAAGTAGAAGTAATTCCCACTGGCTCTATCGGACTGAACGTAGCACTTGGTGTCGGCGGCTATCCACGTGGACGTATCATCGAGATTTACGGTCCGGAGTCATCCGGTAAAACCACTCTGGCCATCCACGCCATTGCTGAAGCGCAAAAGGCTGGTGGTATCGCTGCATTCATTGATGCAGAACATGCTTTCGACCGTTTCTACGCTGCCAAACTGGGTGTGGATGTAGATAATCTCTTTATTTCCCAGCCGGACAACGGTGAACAAGCATTGGAAATTGCAGAACAGTTGATTCGCTCCTCAGCTATCGACATCATCGTCATCGACTCCGTAGCCGCCTTAACGCCAAAAGCAGAAATAGAAGGCGATATGGGCGAGAACAAGGTAGGTCTGCAAGCCCGGCTTATGTCACAGGCGCTGCGTAAACTAACCGGTACTGTCAGCAAGACACGCACCACTTGCATCTTCATCAACCAATTGCGTGAGAAGATTGGCGTCATGTTCGGCAACCCCGAAACAACGACCGGTGGTAATGCACTGAAATTCTATGCATCCGTACGTATCGATATCCGCGGAAGCCAAGCTATAAAAAATGGTGAGGAAGTTCTTGGTAAACAAACCAAAGTAAAGGTTGTAAAGAATAAAGTGGCTCCTCCTTTCCGTCGCGCTGAATTCGACATCATGTTCGGTGAAGGCATCTCACGTGCCGGTGAAATCATCGACTTGGGTGCAGAATTGGGTATCATCAAGAAAAGCGGCTCTTGGTTCAGCTATAACGACACTAAGATTGCCCAGGGACGTGATGCAGCCAAACAGGTCATCCTCGATAATCCGGAACTGGCAGAGGAGCTGGAAGGATTGATTTTCGAAGCATTAAAGAAAGACAAGTAATCTCTTATAATAAAGGGGAACCGGAACCGGTCCCCCTTTATTCAACAAACTATTTACACCTATCAGCCGGATGCCCTATTCCAGGTTTTCCAAACGCTCTTCCAGCATCTCCATGCTTTTCTCAAAACGTTTCCAGGTATCGGCATCCATCTGTTTCTTCAGATATTCGCTATCCTTTAGTTTACTTAAGTCTTTCAAACTTTTCAATCCTTTTAAACTTTCCAGGCTCTTCAAGCTTTCCAGACCTTTCAGTCCTTCCAATCCTTGCAAGCCCTCCAATCCTTTCAAACTATCCCATATATTGACATCAGCCAAGTCTAAATTACCATCAATACGATATACGTTGCCACCTTCATTCATACCGGTATTCTGATACATCATAATGTTCTGAATATCTTTCAGCGTCATCTCTCCCTCCAGATAGACAAACTTCAAAGTGGCTGCACCATCAATTATCATAATCAGTTCCTTCACCTTATCTCCTTTTCTATTAATATAGAATTCAGAACTGGATACGGTTCCTTTCTGCTTCATCAGCAATTCATATTTTGAAGACTGCACCAGCGAACGTAGGTCTTTACGCATGTCTTTCTTGATATTACTATCCATTGTAGAAAGGATCTGTACACAATCCAACTTGCCGGATACCTTTCCGATATAAATATCCTTCGTGAAAAGATTAGGGTTCATTTCGATCATTGCCTTCGAGATATAAACCGAAGATACCCCTTTCATATCATTATAAGTATTGAATATGTTTTTCTGCGCCTGGCAGAGCAGGGGTAGCAGCAGCAACGCACCTGCCAATAAAATTTTGTTGAGTTTCATAACCGTTTATCTTTGTATTTCTTTTTTTACTTCCTGATTCACTTTTTTCATATCCACCTGTGTCTCTTTTATCTGGGCAATACCCTGGTTCAGATTGGTGGAAACTTCCAATAACGTTGCCTGCAACACGCGATAGGCTTCTTCCGGGTCGGAGAATGTATCCTGCGGTGTAGGCGGACACACATCATTTCCCAACCTGTCGACTCCATATCCGATACCGATGAGCAACAATACGGTAGCGGCAATGCCTCCAATCCAGCGCCAGTTGCGTTTAGCATTGTTAGGACGGAAGAAGCGCTGTTCTTCTTCGGCCTTTTCATCAATCAGCAGGCTTAGTTTATCCCCCAACCCCGCAGGAACTTCCACATCTCTATCCGCAGCTTGATAAAGGCTAAGAAAAATCTCTTTATCCTTCAGCAGATGTTCAGGTACTTCCGTTGTTCTGAAATAATCTCTCAACGCCTCTTCCTGGCTCTCGGTAGTGTTCCCCTCGTAAAACTCGGCGAGCAGCCTTTCAATTTCCTCGACTTTCATAGTTATTCCATTTATTAAATTCCTCACGTATCTTTTTCCTTGCCCGGGACAGCAGTACACGGACGTTCGTAGAGTTCAATCCGGTCACTTGTTCTATCTCTTCGTAAGAACAGCCCTTGACGTCCCGCAGATTCACAATCCGTTGTTGCTGTTCGGGCAAGTGGGCAATGATATCTTTCACTTGTCTCGCTTCGTCACGTATCTCCAGATTATCTGTCTGAGAAACGTCCTGCACGGCAGTCAGTTCTACCGATTGTCTGGACAAAACGTACTTTCCCGAACGAAGCAAGTCAAAGCACATATTCTTCACCAAAGTGACACTGAACGCTTCCGGGTTGCTGATAACCGTCAGTCCTTCCCGCTTATCCCATAGCTTCAGATAAGCTTCCTGCACCAGGTCTTCCGCATCAGCCGCATTCTCCAGTAGCCGATAGGCCACGCAGTACAGCTTGCGGTGATAGGGCAGAAACTCATTTTTAAAACTCTCAGCATCCATGGGCTTTTCTATATCTCAATCCTGTTTACTTGTTGTATCTATTGGTTAGACGTGGCGGATTGGAATTTTGTTACAAAGAAAAGAAAAAAAATCGCTCCTACCAGTCTTATGACTTATAGGAGCGAAACACTTTTACCCGAAATGCAAATAGCTTTTTTCGGATCACACATATTAAATCAGATTATGCCAATGCAGGCACCAGATATTTAGTCAGCAGATAGCCGCCGCCTACCAGCCAGATATAGAGAAGGAAAGCTAAAACAAACGGTTTGGCACCTGCTTGCTTAAACTTATCAATGCTAGTATCGGTTCCCAGTGCCGTCATAGCCATTGTCAGCATAAAGGTATCGATGTATTCAATCGCACCATTCAAAGGAATGTCCTTCACTGTTTCTGCACCAGTCAAGTATTGAAGGAGGGAGTTCAGACAAATAATTCCAATGAAACCAAAAGCAAACCAGGGAATGGCTATTTTGCTCTTTACCGGTCTACCTTCGGCATCTACACGCTTACGACCGGCCAAAGCGAAACTCATGATAACCAATACAGGAGCCAGCATCATCACACGTATCATTTTCGTGATAGTCGCGGGTCCGGCAATGCCCAAAGCATCTGTAGGATCCATTGCATTACCTGCACCTGCCACATGGGCTACTTCATGCAGGGTACTTCCTGTATAGATGGCAACTCCCATATCACTCAGTCCGTCGAGCAGTCCGGCACGATACATGATGGGATATAAAAACATAGAAATCGTACCGAATATAACTACTGTGGATACAGCAATAGCCGTCTTATGTCCTTCACACTTCACCACCGGCTCAGCACCCAGTACGGCTGCCGCCCCGCAAATGGCACTACCAGTAGAAGTCATCAACGCAGTATCTTTATCAATCTTCAATAACCTGCCCAACCAAATACCTAAAAATATGGTGCCTGCAACCACAATTGTATCAATTACGACTGCGGGAAGCCCTACTTCTGCCACTTGCGTTAGTGTCAGACGGAAACCGTACAACACGATACCCGCACGCAACACTTGTTTGGTACAGAACTTAATACCCGGCACCCATGTCTCTGGTAAGCGATTACGCAGACTATTGGCGTATATCATACCCAAAATGATACCAACAATGAGTGGACTGAATGACAGACTTTTTACGAAAGGAATCTCAGCAATATAAAAAGCTGAGAAAGAGAATAAGGCAATCAGCAAAATACCATGCAAAGTGTTGCCTCTGTTTCCGCGACTAAACATATGATTTAAATTTAGTATTAATAATGTTTGTTTTTTAATTGGCGCAAAGGTAAGCCATTCACATTATCCATCCTATTTAAATCTAATTATACATTATAACCGAAAGTAATAATTGCCATCACAATTTCCGGTTATGGTGCATGGCAAACTGTATAAAAGCCTGTACCAACCCACTCTCCTGCCCTTGTTGATGGACAAAACAGAAGTCACGGAGCATAGACATAGCTTTAATTTCTACGACGCGGAAAGTACCGGCAGCCAGTTCCTTACAGATAGAGCGGATGGAAATGATTCCCATGCAGTCTGTGTTTTCAAGAAAGAGCTTGATACTTTCCGTACTGCCGAGATACATCAGCACATGAAGTGAAGAAAGCTTGATATTGTGCTGTAATAAAGCTCGTTCGATGACATCAAGGGTACCGGAACCACGTTCACGGAGCACAAGAGGAATATTCAGTAGTTCCTTAGGAGCTATTTCATCAGCAATGGACAGCTTACTTTTGGTACGTACAACAGCGACCAGTTCATCTTCCAGAAAAGTAGTATACTTTAAATTAGGGAGACGGAAAACGCCCTCCACCAGTCCCAAGTCTATACGATGCTCCTGCAAAGCAACCTCTACTTCACGTGAATTACCATTCATTAATGAAAGATTCACCTGCGGGAATTTTTTAATGAAACTGGCTAGTAAAGGAGGCAGGACGTACTGGGCAATAGTTGTACTGGCTCCCAGACGCAATTCTCCCATATATTCATTGTTCAGCAGATGCATTTCATACTCCAGCCGTTTATAATCTTCCAGAATCCGGTCGCAGTGCTCAAGCAGTAACTTCCCTGCTTCTGTTAAACTGATTTTGCTACCTTGCCTATCGAACAAGCGCGTCTGATAGGTACTCTCCAGCTCTTGTATATGCTTTGTAATGGCAGGCTGGCTGACAAACAACTCTTGCGAAGCCTTCGTGAAACTCAGGTTCTTCGCTACGGAACGGAAGACTTTTAAACGAAAATCGGACACGGTGTTAGTGATAAGTGATTAATAACAGAATTATTCCAGTTCCTCAGCCTTAATACCCAAGGCTCTCATCATGGAGTATCCCAACAAATCCCACTTACATGTAAGGGGGCGCGCCGGCTCATCCATATTGAAGAGGAAAACTTCTTTAGCTTTTTCCGGAGTGACGTCCCGCAAGTTTTCATCTAAAACTTCCATGAGCTTGGCACCATAATCTTCAATAAACGGAACCAGCATCAGACGTTTTACATCGGCTGAGTTTAGCGCTATAGTCAGCAAATCGAGATAGAGATTCGCGCGAGAGACAAGTCCTTCGGAAGTTACAGAAGTGAAAGTCAATTCACCTAACTGATTAGTGAATCCCACGCCGTTCAAGTCCTTTTTCAGGTCGGAGGGGTCACAATGAAGTAATGCGCTTGCCTGTCCGTCATAGACAAAAAGAACTTCTATATGATTATTCTTATCGCGAATTCCGGCATCTAACGCAAGGTAGGAAGTCCACTCCTCCACATAAATATCCTGCAACGGACGCCCCAACTGTAATTCAAAGTATCTCTTCAAATCCTTAACCACGTCATTGAAGTATGCTACATCCACTAATATCACATTCTCCGCGAGCTTTATACTATCTGTCATAACATCTCTGTTTTTATGTTTAAGCGATAAAGATACAATAATACTTTTAGCCATACACACGATTTATTTAAAATTTGCACATTTATATATTACGCCCTGCAATATTTATAAATGCAGCTACCAACACCCCCATGTAAGCATTACCAACACCCCCATGTAAGTATCACCAACATCCCCATGTAGGTAAGTATATTCTTTAAAGATAACCCCGCTATTATTAAGACAGATGACACTTCAGATTATGCGGAAACATTCACTGTCCTGCATAATGGAGTTCCGATAAAAGGTAACTTTACGCATTCCGACAAAACAAAGCCATTTTGTCATCATTTTCTACAAACAATCTGTAATTTTGTCAGAAACAGGCCATTGGCAAATCTTTTGCGCCCCATTAGGTGTTATTGAAAATGAAAAATAGAAAGGAGACATAAGATATGAATTTCAACAATTTTACCATTAAATCGCAAGAGGCGGTGCAAGAAGCGCTGAACCTGGCCAAGAGCCGCGGACAGCAAGCCATTGAACCGGTTCATGTGATGCAGGGAGTGATGAAGGTAGGCGAAAACGTCACTAATTTCATCTTCCAGAAGCTGGGCATGAACGGACAACAGGTTGCGCTCGTGCTTGACAAACAAACGGATTCCCTGCCCAAAGTTTCGGGTGGAGAGCCTTACTTAAGCCGCGAAACGAACGATGTGTTTCAGAAAGCGACTCAGTATTCCAAAGAAATGGGTGACGAGTTCGTTTCACTGGAACACCTGTTACTGGCATTGCTGACAGTAAAGAGCACTGTTTCCACCATCCTGAAAGATGCGGGAATGACGGAGCGCGAACTCCGCAACGCCATCACCGAACTGCGTAAAGGCGAAAAGGTGACTTCACAATCCAGCGAAGACACTTATCAGTCGTTGGAGAAGTACGCCATCAACCTGAACGAGGCTGCCCGAAGCGGTAAGCTCGACCCGGTCATCGGTCGTGACGAGGAAATCCGCCGCGTGCTGCAAATCCTGAGTCGCCGTACCAAGAACAATCCTATATTAATAGGTGAACCGGGTACCGGTAAGACTGCCATCGTTGAGGGACTTGCCCATCGTATCCTGCGCGGTGATGTTCCGGAAAACCTGAAGAACAAGCAAGTATATTCACTGGATATGGGTGCGTTGGTGGCCGGTGCAAAATACAAAGGCGAATTCGAAGAACGTCTGAAAGCCGTCATCAATGAAGTGAAGAAATCGGAAGGGGACATTATCCTCTTTATCGATGAAATCCACACTCTGGTGGGTGCCGGAAAGGGCGAAGGTGCTATGGATGCCGCCAACATTCTGAAGCCTGCACTGGCTCGTGGCGAACTGAGAAGCATCGGTGCCACCACCCTCGACGAGTATCAGAAGTATTTCGAAAAAGACAAGGCACTGGAACGTCGTTTCCAGATTGTATATGTGAATGAACCGGATACCCTGAGCACCATCTCCATCCTACGCGGTCTGAAGGAACGTTACGAGAACCACCATCACGTACGGATTAAAGATGACGCCATCATTGCCGCCGTAGAGTTGAGCAACCGCTACATCACAGACCGTTTCTTGCCGGACAAGGCCATCGACCTGATGGACGAAGCCGCCGCCAAGTTACGTATGGAAGTAGATTCCGTTCCGGAAGAACTCGATGAGATTTCACGTAAAATCAAACAACTGGAGATTGAGCGCGAAGCCATCAAGCGCGAAAATGACAAGCCGAAACTAGAACATATCGGTAAAGAACTTGCCGAACTGAAAGAACAGGAGAAATCTTACAAGGCAAAATGGCAAAGCGAAAAGACGCTGGTCAATAAAATACAGCAGAACAAGGTTGAAATCGAAAACCTAAAGTTCGAAGCCGACAAAGCAGAACGCGAAGGCGACTACGGTAAGGTAGCCGAAATCCGTTACGGCAAGTTACAGGCTTTGAATCAGGAGATTGAAGATACCCAAAAAGAGCTTCATGCCATGCAGGGTGACAAAGCCATGATTAAGGAAGAAGTAGATGCTGAGGACATTGCAGACGTAGTATCCCGCTGGACAGGTATCCCTGTAAGCAAGATGTTGCAAAGCGAAAAGGATAAATTACTGCATCTGGAAGACGAGCTTCACCAGCGTGTCATCGGACAAGACGAAGCCATTCAGGCTGTGGCTGATGCCGTCAGACGCAGCCGTGCGGGATTGCAAGATCCCAAACGACCAATCGGTTCGTTCATCTTCCTCGGTACTACCGGTGTAGGTAAAACGGAACTAGCCAAGGCTCTTGCCGAATTTCTTTTCGACGACGAAAGTATGATGACTCGTATCGACATGAGCGAATATCAGGAGAAGCACAGCGTATCACGTCTGGTCGGAGCACCTCCGGGCTACGTAGGCTATGATGAAGGCGGTCAGCTGACCGAAGCTATCCGGCGGAAACCTTACTCTGTCGTGCTGTTCGATGAAATAGAGAAAGCCCACCCGGATGTGTTCAACATCCTGTTGCAAGTATTGGACGACGGACGCTTGACGGACAATAAGGGGCGCGTGGTGAACTTTAAGAACACCATCATCATCATGACTTCCAACATGGGAAGCGCCTACATTCAGAGTCAGATGGAGAAGCTGAACAGTGCCAACAAGGAACAGGTGATTGAAGAAACGAAGAAGGAAGTGATGAATATGCTGAAGAAAACAATTCGTCCGGAATTTCTGAACCGTATTGACGAAACAATTATGTTCCTGCCACTGAATGAAAGCGAGATTAAACAAATTGTAGTACTCCAGATAAAGAGTGTACAAAAGATGCTTGCCCAGAATGGCGTGGAATTGGTATTGACGGATGGAGCCATAGAGTTCCTGACAAAAGTAGGGTATGATCCGGAATTCGGTGCCCGTCCTGTGAAACGAGCTATCCAGCATTACTTGCTGAATGATCTGTCAAAGAAGTTATTGGCGCAAGAAGTAGACCGAAGCAGGCCTATTACAGTAGATGCCAGCGGTGAAGGGCTGGTATTCAGAAACTAAGTAAAAAAGGGAACGGATTTTAAAAAAGGCTGTCTTGCCGTTGAAATGCAAGACAGCCTTTTTCTTATTCTATAACGAGCTGCTTAACAACCGGTACGGACAGTGCATGTGTCACAACCAACACATATTCTCCTGCACATGGCAAATCAAACGAAGAACTCTCCTCTTGCGCCTGCTTTACCTCAACCACCTTTCCCCGAATATGATACAAACAAAGTGTAGCATTCGGCAACACTCCGTCCACATATATCTTCCCGGCGGCTTTATCCACCTTCACTGTTACGCTCTTATGCTCTTCCATCTTAACAATACGCAGCCTCAAGTCCCCCAAAAGGCAGTAAATTCATATAAAAAGCGTGGGAACTGCTGTTATTATTGCACCTGGGGCTCTGGACTGCCACTATTCAAATAATATACAACAACCCACGCTCCGTACTATACATTCGAATATGCATATACAACAGAGCATGAGCGTTTGTTGTCTATTATCCTTGAATAGCGTGAAATTGTCCAGATTTCAAGTACAAGATAATATTAAACGCTTTTATACATAATTATCCTTCAATCTTTGTGAGAGAGGTCACTACCTACTCTGCATTTCAGGATGGCAACAAAGGTATAAAAAAAGTAGCCAAAACTAAAGCTACGGCATAAAAAAAACGCAGATTGCCCGGGGATGCCCCGGATAATCTGCGTCTTCTGCTAAAAGAACTGTTTATTTTAAATTTATTCTTCTGTCTTCGCTTTTGTGGTTTCTTCCGCCTCAGCAGCCTCTTCGAAATCTGTAATTCCGCAAGACACCAACAGGTTATACCAGGAAATAAGCTTCTTGATATCTGCGACGTATACCCGATCGCGATCAAATGTCGGCAATACTGCTTCCAGATAAGAACGAAGTTCGTCCGCAGTGGCTTTCTTCAAGTCTATCACTACAGCCGCACCGTTTTCCTTCTTTTTCATGGCAGCCAGCACATCTTTCAAAGGTACATCGTCCGTATCGGTATACATGGCGATATCACCCAAAGAGATTATTTTTTCGTTACCATAAGCGGGGAAACGTTTCTTGTCTGTGAGAGACTCAACAATCAACATATTTCTACCTTGTGAAATAAGCTTATACAGCCCCGGTTTTCCGGAGATAGACAAAATAGTCTTCAACATAGTATGTTCTATTTTTTATTAGTAATATTTTATTTTTTCGGTGGGCAAAGATAGTGCAAACCGAGAGTAAAAGCAAATTTATTTGTTTATACCGGGATGCAGCCTATTTTCGCTTAAGCAAAAGTAATCAATATTTTTAGATAGAGAAGTTATAACGCCCAAAACCTGTGGAATTAATGGAGTTTCACCGTCGTTTACAATTACAAAATCGGCCTTGCCGCGCTTCTCCTCATCGCTCATCTGGCTACGGACACGACGTTCCACCAATTCCCGCGGAACTGCGTCACGCTGCATGGCACGCGCAATGCGCACCTCTTCGGGGGCGTAAACCATCACCACAGCATCTACTTCACCGGCAAAGCCCGCCTCAATCAGAATAGCAGATTCCATCCCCACTATCGGACAAGCGGTATGTTGCTCCACCCACCGGTGAAAATCATCCCGCACCCGCGGATGGATGATGCCGTTTACAGTACGAATATGTTCGGGATTGCCAAAAATATAGGAAGCGAGCAAAGGTTTATTCAGTTCTCCGCCGGCATACACTTCTTCTCCCAGCAAGCCAATCAGTTCCCGACGAATCTGAGTATCCGAAACCGTCAGCCGCTTTGACTCGACATCCGAAATGTAAACGGGAACACCCATCACTTCCAGTAAACGGGACACAACACTTTTCCCGCTGCCGATGCCACCGGTTATACCTATTTTAATTGTCATATTCGGGAGTTACCTGCTCAATAAGAAAGTCTACCTGTTCGGGATTGATACGTATTTGATTCACACCTTTCGGCACTGACTTCAGCTTCACGGCATACTTGTCCGAACCCAGCTTCAGAAGTTCTTCATAAGAAACATTGATATGGAAATCACTCGCTGATATCTGACGGAAATGACTCAAACCAACCTGAAAGGTAACATTTACTTTGGATGGAAACGCACGAAGCACTTTGCCTGCCGGGAAGTTAACTCCCCGCAAAGGTACTTCCACCGTCTTTTCGGTGTAGATATCTACCGGAAAGAGCATTTCCACCGAAGCCGGAACGAACTTTACCCCTTTCCGGGTGAGCAGAGGTATTTGCCGCTTCAACGTATCGGAAACATCCTCAAATTTCACTTTCTGCGTATAAGCAGCTGTTATGGTATCTAAAGCTCCTTCGGGCGCATAAGCCAACACGGAGTCCGGTTTACAAATCGTATCGGAGATATAATACTGGCGTCCTGCACTCACTGTTCCCTGAAACCTCACCGGAACCAATTTAGAAGCTCCGGTAGAATAGATATATTCCAATGTATCGGGTTTCACGGAAAGTAACTTTGTAGATACATTCAGCTGACTGAGCAATCTCTTCTCGAACTGCGAAGAATAAACACGCACGTGATTGTCATCATTACCTTTATAATCAGAAAAATCGAGAGTGATAGGAAAAAAACTTTTCCCAAGCATGTAGTTGAGTAATACCGTGCCTTTGTCTTTCACCCGGATGTGCAACTCGGAAGAAGGCTCGGAAGTTATCACCACATTGTTAGGGACACCTTTCAGACGCACAGGAATGGAGAATTCCGTTTCATAATCGTTGTTCAATGTCTGAAGTAGCCAAAAACCGCTGGCGATAAAAAAGAAAAATAAAAAAATTAAGAACTCTCTACTCTTATCACTGAGCAGAAAGTCCTTAACTTTTCTCGCTGTTATCAGATATATGCGTTTTATGTTCCTACGATTAATCATAGGCTCACTTATTCAAAATTATTTAGCAGCCTGATTACTGTTAGCATCAGCAGCTGCGGCGAATATAGAATTCTTATCTATTCTAATCTTAACGTTAGAGGCGATTTCAAGCACGATATCGTTGTCATTAATCTCTTTGATAACGCCATGAATACCACCGGCAGTAATCACTTTCTGATTTACCTGAAGTGATTTACGGAAGTTTGCAATTTCTTTCTGCTTCTTGTTTTGCGGGCGAATCATGAAGAAATACATGATAGCAAACATGGCAATCAGAACAATCCACATCATGCTACCACCACCAGGTGCTGCGGCAGGAGCTTGCAAGAATACGGTCATTAAATTCATAAATTATTCGTTTTTAGTTTTTAATACTCAACAAAGGTATCAGTTTTTCGCCAACTTACCTTCTTTTTTTAATTGATTAACTATTCCGTCCAAAGTACCGTTTACGAAACTTCCGCTCTTTATCGTACTATAGACCTTAGCTATTTCAACATACTCATTTAACGAAACACTCACCGGAATGTTCGGGAAACTTAGAATTTCGGCCAATGCACACTGCATAATCACCACGTCCATAAAAGCAACGCGATCCAAATCCCAGTTACGCGTATTCTCACTGATCAGATGACGATAATAATCGCTGTTCAATATAGCGCGGCGGAACAGGCGACGGGCAAACTCCTGGTCTTCCTCATCCTTGAATTCAGGCAGTAAGGCCTGGTTAGCTCCATTCTTTTCCTCAAAGCGTTTGATTGTCTTCAGAACGAAAGTATCTACTATTTCTTTGTCATCATTCCAGTAAAGGCTCTGGTCTTCAAGCAAAGTATCCAGTTCCTCATTATTGAAAATGAAAGATTTGTAGAGCTTTCTCCACAATTCGCGGTCGGCTTCATAAGATTTATCAGACGAAGCCATATATTCCTTATATATATCGGAAACTATAATCTTCTCATACAAGCCCTTGACGAAGTCTTCGTCATTTGCCCACGAACGCTTCTGGTTGGCGGCAAAATCCAGCAACTGTTTATTCACCTCCAGTTGCGAAACGAACTTGTTTTCTACGAATTTCATGTTAGGATACAACTCTTCTGCGGTCGGGGCTAACTTGGCCTTTGCCGCATCAATGCGTTTTTGTGCGTAAGTCGTCAGAGCCACCATCAACATCAGCAGATAATTATAAAGGTCATACGCTTTGGAAAGACTAAAGAATAATTCTTTCTCCGCTGAGTCTAAATTTTTACTGCCGTTCTGATAATAAGCATATACAATCTGTATAATCTTAAGACGAATAAGAACTCTGTTAATCATAAGTCTATTTAATCAATACTGTTTTTAACGAAATGCAAAAGTAGGTATTTTTAATGAGTTTACGCAAATAAATCACATTTTTTAATGCAGAAGTTCATTATCCGGGCATTTTCTTTTGACAGTTTAAAAAAAATCGTCAATTTTGGAGCCAATAACAACAAGAGACCTATAAATATGGAAGACTTAAAGAAGAAAAACAGTGCGGACATGAATGATAAGGAGATTGTATTCTCCAAATCCATTAAGGCAGGTAAACGAATCTACTATCTGGATGTAAAGAAGAATAGGAAAGATGAAATGTTTCTCGCTATCACCGAAAGCAAGAAAGTGGTGAACGGTGAGGGTGAAGACGCGCAGGTGAGTTTTGAGAAACATAAGATTTTCTTATATAGAGAAGATTTTGATAAGTTCATGAATGGCCTGAACGAAGCTATCAGTTTCATCAACCAAAAAGAAATGATGGAAGTTATCAGCAATATGAACGCAGAAGCAGATGCAAATGCAGAAGCAGATAAAGAAGCAGTATTCAACATGATAGCCGAAATGAATGAAAAAGAAATGGATTTAGACGGGGAAATCAAAATAGATATTGATTTTGAGGAACCAACTCTTTGATAATTCAAAAAGAAGCTGTACTTTTGCACCGCTTTTTTGCAACATTGTGTGGTAACCCCACATCGTGCGATGGTGAATTAAGCAACAAAACAACTTAATTTAGAGTAACACAAAAAATTAAAGAAATGAAATCAATTGAAGTAAAAGGTACTGCAAGAACTATTGCAGAACGTTCTTCGGAACAAGCAAGAGCTTTGAAAGCTATTCGTAAAGACAACGGTGTACCCTGCGTACTCTACGGAGGAAGTGAAAACATTCATTTCACTGTGCCCGCTGATGGCCTGCGCAACTTGGTTTACACTCCGCATATCTATGTGGTTGACCTGGTTATCGATGGCAAGAAGATAAACGCTATCATGAAAGATATCCAATTCCACCCGGTAAAAGATACTATCCTGCACGTTGACTTCTACCAGATTGACGAGTCTAAACCTATCGTAATGGAAGTTCCCGTACAGATGGAAGGCTTGGCAGAAGGTGTGAAAGCCGGTGGTAAACTAGTATTGCAGACACGTAAACTGAAAGTGAAAGCTTTATATAATGTTATTCCTGAAAAACTGATAGTAAACGTTGCTCACCTCGGACTGGGTAAAACAGTTAAGGTTGGCGAATTGAGCTATGAAGGTCTGGAATTGATGAATGCTAAAGAAGCTGTCGTATGCGCCGTTAAGCTGACTCGTGCAGCAAGAGGTGCTGCCGCTGCTGGCAACTAATTCGCTCTTTCGTAAGAAAACAGCATATTCCGGAACGCGGATTAACGCAGATGACGCAGATTTCACTAATCCGCGGAAAGCTGCGATAATCCGCGTTCTTTGTATAGTAATTACAAAAAAATGAAATATTTAATTGTTGGATTAGGAAATATAGGTCCTGAATATCACGAAACCCGCCATAATATAGGTTTCATGGTGGCAGATGCATTGGCAAAAGACGCAGGCGCTACTTTTACTGATGGTCGTTACGGTTTTACCACTACGCTATCTGTCAAAGGACGTCAACTGTTATTGCTGAAACCTTCTACATTCATGAATCTCAGCGGAAACGCTGTGCGCTACTGGATGCAAAAAGAAAACATTCCTTTGGAAAATGTGTTAATAATAGTAGATGATCTCGCTTTGCCATTCGGCACGTTGCGCCTGAAAGGAAAAGGCAGTGACGCCGGACACAATGGACTGAAACACATTGCCGCCATTCTGGGTACCCAGAACTATGCAAGACTCCGTTTCGGTATCGGCAACGAATTTCCACGGGGCGGACAGATAGATTATGTGTTGGGACATTTCACCGAAGAGGACTGGAAGACTATGGATGAACGCCTGAAAACAGCAGGAGAAATAATCAAAAGTTTCTGTCTGGCAGGCATTGATATTACTATGAACCAATTTAATAAGAAGTAGTGAGGTTTAGTAGTAAGTAGTAAAAAAAACAATATGAGTGAAGCAAGAATAGATAAATGGATGTGGGCCGTGCGCATTTTCAAAACACGCACTATTGCTGCTGAAGCGTGTAAAAAAGGGCGTATCAGCATCAACGGAGCATTGGCCAAAGCTGCCCGAACCGTAAAACCGGGAGATGTGATACAGGTACGTAAACCACCCATCACTTACTCTTTCAAGGTACTGCAAGCCATCGAAAAACGCGTGGGTGCAAAACTTGTTTCAGAGATGATGGAGAATGTAACGACTCCCGACCAATATGAATTGTTGGAAATGAGCCATATCAGCGGTTTCATAGACCGAGCCAAAGGTGCCGGTCGCCCTACCAAGAAAGACCGACGGAATTTGGAAGAGTTTACTACTCCCGAATTCATGGACGACTTTGATTTTGAATTTGACTTTGAAGAAGAATAACTATCACATTACCACATTATATTATTATGAGCGAAAAGAAGATAAAATGGGGATTTATTGGTTGCGGAGAAGTGACCAAATATAAAAGTGGTCCCGCCTTCCAGAAAGTGGAAGGCTCGGAAGTGATTGCTGTCATGAGCCGTGACGGTGCCAAAGCTAAAGCTTACGCTAAGGAAAGAGATATTCCGAAATGGTATGATGATGCCCAAGAATTAGTTGACGATGAAGAGGTGAATGCTATCTACATTGCCACTCCTCCATCTTCACACGCTACTTATGCCGTCATGGCAATGAAAGCCGGTAAGCCTGTTTATATAGAAAAGCCTATGGCGGTAACCTATGAAGAATGTTGCCGTATCAACCGCATTTCAAACGAAACCGGCGTTCCATGCTTTGTGGCCTACTACCGCCGCTATCTACCTTATTTCCTGAAAGTAAAGGAATTGATAGAGAATGGTATGATTGGCAATGTTATCAATGTACAAATTCGATTTGCCCAGCCTCCACGGGACTTGGACTATAACAAAGAAAACCTTCCGTGGCGTGTACAACCCGATATTGCAGGCGGCGGCTATTTCTACGATTTAGCTCCCCACCAAATTGATTTATTACAAGATATGTTCGGTTGCATCCTCGAAGCCAGCGGATATAAGAGCAACCGCGGCGGACTCTATTCTGCCGAAGACACTTTAAGCGCATGTTTCCAGTTCGACAGCGGATTGGTAGGTAGTGGTTCCTGGTGCTTCGTAGCACATGACTCTGCCCGCGAAGACCGTATTGAAGTTATCGGAGACAAAGGAATGATCTGTTTCTCCGTATTTACTTACGATCCAATCGCATTGCATACGGAAAAAGGAAGAGAAGAAATCCCGGTAGCTAATCCGGAACATGTACAACAACCGCTCATTCAAGCCGTTGTCGATCATCTTTTAGGCAAGTCCATCTGTACCTGTGACGGAGCAAGCGCTACGTTGACAAACTGGGCGATGGATAAGATACTTAATAAAATATGATGAATTGAAAAATAAAAAAATAAGCTGCGCTGTAACCGCGCAGCTTATTTCTTTATTTTTAATTCATCAAAGGTTCTTCTTCACCGCCTCAATCAATTCCTGATATTCAGCATCCGTCAAGTATACTTTTCCCGGATTCATCTGGAAGGTACCACCATAATCAGGGCCATCCACATACTTCGGAGCAAGATGGAAGTGAAGGTGCGACAATTTATCGGAATATGCACCATAATTAATCTTCTCCGGGTTAAACGCCTTTTGCATGGCACGAGTCACACGGGCAACATCTTCCATAAAAGCATTACGGTCTTCATCACTCAATTCATTCAAATCATTCGTGTGGTCTTTGTAAGCCACAAGGCAACGCCCCCTGTATGTTTGTTCCTTAAATAAAAACACACGGGATACACTCAATTCTGCAAACTCAATCATCAGATTGTGCAATGTCTCATTATTCTGACAATACAGACATTCTTTCGGATCACTTTTCATGATATTCTTGGTTTATTATTTATGTTTACGGAGCAAAGATAAACTTTCTATCCTTATTCCATGTCGACATTCTCATTCTTTTGTCCGACTAATTTATACACATCAGCATTTTCTCCTACCACCCAAACAATATCATCTTCCATAAACGGCTCATGCGAATCGGGTGCATGCAAAGCTTCTTCTCCCCTCTCAACGCCTACAATCAGGCAATGATATTGCTCACGAATACCGGACTCACGCATTGTCTTACCCAGAAATACTGAATGGGCATCCACACGGAACTGGCGCAAAATCATTTCACTCTTTTCAACGACATCAGTTTCTAAAGCCGCCGCCTTTTCCATCTCTACACCAAACTGATTCAACTCTTCATCGGTAGCTATGACCTGTATCTTATCTTCCGGGAAAAGCCGCACGGAAGCACCTGGTATATTAATCCTTTTCCTGCCACGAAGAATAGACACAACGTGTACACCATATTGTTTACCAAAATTAAGTTCGGAAAGCGTCTTTCCCGCCCAAGCCGACTCACCAGGTACCACAAAATCCGTTAAGTGCAAATCACGGGATAACAGACGTCCCGCATATTCGGGTTTCTTTTCACCCAGATATTCGGCACGCATATCCCGATAGCGCAGGTTCTGAAAAAATTTCCGCTCTATCATGATAGATTGCTTCTTCAGCTGGCGGGACAGAATCATCATCGTAACCACCAAAGCCGCCACCCCAAGCAACAGACCGACAGATATTTTAAATAAGCCCGCTATCACGAACATTACAAATGAAACAGCAATCAAGATACGTATGACAATCGTTGCAACCAATGGTGCACGATTGCCACGACTATCATTCCACAGAGTTACAAACTCCACAGAATGGTTCTTTTTTATCATGATGGCCCGCAAGAAAGGAGCTATAAATAAGATAGTAACTACTGCCGCCAACAATTTTCCCCAGATACCGGGCAAATTTTCCTGAAATAACGGAACCAGAAAACGAAAAGACAATGCAATGACGGCTATACTGATAATGGAGTAGATAAGTGTGATTCTTGTCAGGGCAAAGATAAATTTCTTCCATAGACTCTCATGATTCATAGGCTGCGAACCGGAAGCATATCTTGTCAGGAAGGCCATCCATCTATCAGGTAAATGCCTGTCTACAAAATCAGAAGCCGGCTCGGCAAAACGGATCATATAAGGAGTCAGGAAAGTAGTAATGACCGAAACCGCCACCACGATAGGATACAGAAAATCGCTCGTCACATGAAGGGACACGCCAAGCGATGCGATGATAAAGGCGAACTCACCTATCTGCGTCAGACTGAAACCGCATTGCATAGCCGTCTTCAACGGTTGCCCCGACAACAACACTCCCAACGTACCAAATAAAGATTGTCCCAGGATGACCGCCAGCGTAATCACAATAATAGGAAGCGCATACTCCACAATCATAGCAGGATCTACCATCATACCAACCGATACAAAAAATACCGCACCAAAAAGATCTTTCACCGGCTTTACCAGTCGCTCGATACTCTCCGCTTCCACCGTTTCGGCAAGAATGGAGCCCATAATAAATGCCCCGAAGGCCGCAGAGAAACCAGTACGAGCCGCCATAACAACCATACCGAAACACAAACCAAGCGAAACTATGAGCAAAGTTTCTTCACTCATCAGCTTACGGCAACGCTTCAACAATTCGGGTATCAGGTAGATGCCGACAACAAACCAAAGTATCAGGAAAAAGAGCAACTTCCCAATGCTCTCCAGCATTTCCGTCCCCTCAAAATTATGCCTCACCGCCATAGTGGACAGCATCACCATCAAGACAATAGCAAGAATGTCTTCGAGTATCAGCACACTGAGCACCAATCCGGTAAACTGTTTCTTGCGCATTCCCAAATCATCAAATGCTTTATAAATGATAGTGGTGGAAGACATAGCAATCATCCCCCCCAGGAAGATACTATCCATGCGTTGCCAGCCAAAGCCTGTACCGACAGCGATTCCGAGAAGAATCATGCAGAAAATAATGGTACAGGCAGCAATGATAGCCGCTCCACCCACTTTGACTATTTTTTTAAAGCTAAATTCCAGACCTAATGCAAACAGAAGAAAAATCACACCGATATCCGCCCACGTCTGTATATTCGCCGTATCCATTACCGAAGGTGTATATGGCATATGAGGACTAGCCAGGAAACCGGCCACGACATATCCCAACACCAATGGCTGTTTCAATTTCTTGAACAATAGCGTCATGACTCCAGCGCAAATCAGTATCAGAGCCAAATCGTTTATCAAAGTAGCTAAATGTGACATATTATTTGTCCTTCCGTGTTTTTGCTGACAAAAATAGTAAATTTTACAGCACAAAGAATCATAAATTCACAAACTTTTTTTCTTCCAATATTGTTGAACTAACAATCAATCATTTAAGGTATATTATTATGGAAGAAAAGAAAGAAGCCCGTGAAGAACGGAACAGAGAAAAGTTGGCTAATGCCGACTGGGTTATGGCGGAATTTTATGCGAGCTGGTGCCCTCATTGCAAGCGTATGCAACCTATTGTAGAAGAATTCAAGAAATCAATGGAAGGAGTTCTCGAAGTGGTACAAGTGGATATTGACCAGGAAAGCGCTCTTGCCGATTTTTATACAATCGAAATGTATCCTACATTTATATTATTGAGAAAAGGCGAGCAACTTTGGAGGCAATCCGGAGAGTTACCCCTGGAAAAACTGGAAAAAGCGGTGAAGGAGTTCAAATCCTGATTGAAGACAGTATTCTTGATTGGCGCGCTATTTTGTGCATAAAATACAAAAGAGGAATGATGCACTACAATTTTCTTCAAAGTCACCGAAGTTTGGCAAGATTCTATTGAAGTATTATTGCTTTATCTCCTTTCTTCTTTGCCTTCATATACACAGTTTATCACACTCGTAATCAACATAATAGAATTGTCCACAGTCGTAAACACCAATGCAACATTGACTATCAACAGAATAAACATACGAAATTAATCTTATAAATATAAGCTATTGACATTTACATTCCCTACACCAAGACAGTGAAAGTGGACGGCAAATGGAATGCAGCATTAAAGAAATCTATCGAAATGCAGCGTATTTTCCATCATTTTGAAGAGAATATGCAGAAAAATGAGGGGTGGTAAAATGACACATTTATGCAGTAAACAGACATTAACTCGAAGAGAAACAACACAATAGCTTCTTTTCAGGCCGGTGTAGGCAACTTTACCTACACCCTGTTTTAATTTACTTCCACCACCGTTCTACATCCGATGAATAGGGAGATACAGAGCGAGGGTGTAAGCGTGTAGGTAAAAGTATGCGTAAACTACATGTAGAGATTTTACTCTGCTTGGACATACACCTACCTACAACTTATTACTCAAATAATCCGTCAGGCTATCTTCTCGTTCCAACCCGAACTTCTTTCGCAAACGATAACGAATGGTCTCGACACCACGAACGGAAATATTCAACAGAGGGGCAATCTCTTTAGTAGAAAGATTCATCTTCAAATAAGCACACATCATGCGCTCATTGTTAGAAAGGTCGGGATGCTGAGCATGGAGACGCTTCATGAAGTTGTTATGAATCAGATCAAACTGCTCCTCTATACGCTTCAGAACCTCATCACTCTGAATATTGGAATCAATTTTACCGTTTATCACCAAAAGGAGCTGCTTACCTTCACGAGCCCCCTCCCCTTTCAGCGAAGAAGCCACCTTAAATATTTCCGATTTAATCTCTGTCAGCATCTCATTTTTACGCACAAAGTTTATCATGAGGTTCGCCATTTCCTGACTCTTATGCTGGAGATCATATTCCAGTTTTTCTTTTTCCAATTGCATAATCTGCTTCTCACGGCGGGATTTTTCAGCTTCAAATTCTTTCTCCATTTCATGCAATTCTTTGTCCTTCTCTACAACCGCCTGTTCTTTCTTCCGTCTCACACGAACATCATCCCAATGGTAGACATACCATAATCCCAAAAACGCGATGACAAAATAACAAATATAAGCAGGAATGCTGCGATACCATGGCGGAAGAATCCGAAAGGAAAGTTCATCTGACGAAGTGGTGCCGTCCGGATAAATCACTTTTACTTCAAAAGTATAATCTCCCTCAGAAAGATTACTGTACTCCTTGGTACGTACAGTAGTATAATCCGACCAGGGACCTCCGTTCAGGCGATACTGAAAACGAACATCATCACCGCCCAAAGCTATAAAAGAAAGGCTATAATCAAAGCGGACAGAATTGGAAGTATAGTCAATAGCGAGAGAAGGTTTCTTTCCGAGAAAATTGGCCGTAAACACCAACGAATCCTTGGGATAGGTAAGATGCATATTCCGAATATAGACAGTATGAGTCAAGTCTTGCCGATGCTTCACCGCCGGAAGAGTGAATAAAGCAAAACCTTCTTCACTCGGAATCACTATAAGAGAATCCGAAAGAGGGACAATCGCTTCATAAGGAGGCACAAGTTCCAGCAGAGACGTACGAATAGGGTTTATACTGGTATTAGCTCCCCTTTTATAAGTCCCCAAATTGGCGATACAGATTTCATGCGGACTCAGACTGATGAGATGGTCATGATATTCCAACAGGCGGGTATAAGGTACAGCTCCATTCAACAGATTGTTCAGATCATTGCAGGGCTCCATCATATCTTTATGAATATTATATTTATAGATTCCTTGCGGAGTAGCAAAATAGACACGGCCTTCTATCTTGGCAACATGTATGTCGCGTTCCACCGGAAACCCTTCTGCCATACCATAAGATTTCATACTGACCTGCCGGGTTAAATCTTCACTCAACTCAATACGCATAAGTGTACCGGAATTATAAACCCATAAGACTCTGGCGGATTCCTGCTCGAACAAACGGCACGAATCCATAAATCCATCGACCTTGCAAAGCACACTCCACTCTCCCGCTTTCTTCTCCAAAAGGTAAATGCCATTATAAACCCCGACAAACATACGGTCGGGATGTCCCACAACCTCTTGACAATACCAAGCACCCGTTATATCCGTTATACGGCGCATACTTGTACCTTTTATCTGAAAAATACCACGGTCGTGAAGACAAAAGAGCTCGTCGCCAATCTTACAAAGGTTCCAGACCTGACCGCTGGATTGAGGTATAGGATGAATATCAGGCAAATCGCCGTTCAACTTTACCGGATAGGAAGTATAATAAAGTCCGCGATTGGTGCCCAAATAGAGGTAACCGCCTTCTACGGCAGCCGTATAGCCTGTACCGTAAGAATAGGGATATGAGTACAGATTGGTAAAAGGAGAACTTAGAGAAACATAGTCCACTCCACTATCCAACCCTGCCCACAAATTCCCCTGACTATCAAAAGCAACAGAAAGCACAGTATTATTGCGCAATCCGTTATTCTCGTTGAAGTATTTCAAACCCATGGTAGCACAATCTATCAATAGCAGCCCCTTATGAATAGTTCCCAAAGCAATCTTATCATCCTGGGCAGCTACACAAAAGACCTCGTTCTCCCGCATGAAGTCTTCAGCACCGGTGGTAAAAGGTACGGTAGTGCGCCCGTTGCAATAAAACAAGCCATCGTATGCCGTAACAATTATAACGCCTCCGCCTTTATGGGGAATAATGCCGCGAATACGATTGGAGGCCAGCGAATCAGCCCCTTGTAGAGGAAAAAAAGTATTTCCGACCAATACCCATACCCCACGGTCGGTTCCTATATAAAGAATACCATTCACCATATTGGAGCAGTCTATTTTGGCATCCATCTCAATAGTGGCATATTTTCCGTTCAGGTATTTCACCACGCGGTCGTCTCCTTGCACATAAAGAATATTATCCGCTTCGTGAATCCCCCACACATTGCCAAGAAGACGGGAAGCATCGCCAAGCGAATCGGACATGCAATGATAAACCAACTCACCATCATCCAACGGTTCATAATAACCAAATTCATTAATACCCCCTGCATAGATTCTTTTCTGAGTAGTGGACGCCAATACAGAACGCACATCTGAAAAGTTATTCATCGGAAACACCGTCCAGACATTTCCGTCAAACTGTACCATGCCGTTCTTATTTGCAAAATAAACCCAATGGTCATCATAAGGGGCTATCTGCCAGGTTTGCGTACCTTTACCATAAAGACTCTTATCGAAGTTGACAATGAAACTATTCCAACCGGCAAAGACTTTGCCAAAAGGTATCAAAAATAGAAATATAAGGACCCAATATGAAGAGTAAGGTTGTATCCGTATCATATATATTAGATTTTAAGAAACAAAGCTATTACTTTTTTCGTAAAAAGCAATAAAAAAAGAGATACATTCTTTGTCAGAACATATCTCCTTTCTTGAGCCTCTTGTCGGATTCGAACCAACGACCCCGAGATTACAAATCACGTGCTCTGGCCAACTGAGCTAAAGAGGCATCTGTTATTCGTTTGCGGGTGCAAAGGTAGTAATAATATCTTACGATGCAATAGCTGGAGGCATTTTTTTTCAAAAGGGAACGAAAAAAACCGTCCGGGAAAACTCTCGGGCGGCTCTTCTCTACACGTAACTTACATCAAATTAAATCAATATCTCTTACCAACGGTTTCCCAGTCGATAATCCTCCACAATGCGTTCAAATGATCCGCACGGCGGTTCTGGTAATCCAGATAGTAAGAATGCTCCCATACATCGAATCCCATGATCGGAGTCAATCCCTTAACGACCGGGTTACTACCGTTGGGTTCTTTGGTAATTGAAAGTTTGCCGTCTTTATCTTTAGCCAACCATACCCATCCTGAGCCGAACAAGCCTGTACCGGCGGCCACGAACTCTTTCTGGAAGTTCTCGAACGATCCCCACGTAGACTTGATAGCCTCGGCTAGCTTACCCGTAGGTTCGCCACCTCCGTTCGGGGAGAATTGGGTAAAATATAGATTGTGATTCAATACTTGGCCGGCATTGTTGAAAATGGCTCCGTCAGACTCACGAACGATCTGCTCCAGCGGAGCGTTCTCGAATTTCGTGCCCTCAATCAGCTTATTAAGGGTATTTACATAGTTCAATAAATGTTTTCCGTAATGGAAATCAATTGTTTGTTTGCTGATAACTGGTTCTAAACCGTCGTTTGCGTACGGTAACTGGATTAACTCGAATTTCATAACTTCTTCTTTTTTATCTGTTATTTGACTATTTGTGATCATTAATAATAAACTTAAACATAATGTAAGCATTGTCTTCTAGTTTTTTATGTTGATTTACTATATAAACAGAGCCGAGGGGATGAAAGTTCTGGGTTCGGTGATGATTTTTTAGTGAAAATATGTTTGCGGCTAAAGTTTTATAGGGAAAACTATGTGTTATATATCGCAAAAGTTTCTATTTTTGTGCGCTCTTAAGCTTTTATTAATAAGTAAAACATATTTGTAGATGGTAAAGAAAGTTGGGAATTTAATTCCAAACACCTTTTTTATTACAAAAGGAAGTGGCGAATCAGACTTGGAGAAACACGCTGGTTCTTACCACATGGCTCTTTATGACGCCGGTATCTCTGATTTTAATATCATGACGTATTCGTCGGTGATACCCGCTACGGCACATCTGGCAACCATGGATGAACTAGACCTTCCTCCATTTGGTTCGGAAATGAAAACGATCATGGCTGTATCCCATGGATATCAGGATGAGTTCGTGTCTGCTGGTGTGGTTTACGCATGGATGTATAAGGATGAGAACTTTGATGAGAAGGTTGGTGGCCTTGTGTGTGAGGTCAGCGGACGTTACCGCATCGAGGAGCTTGAGTCTCGTCTGATCCGTGTTATTAACGATCTTCATCAGAAGACGTATGGGAAGTATTATCTTGGAGAGCTTAACTTTATCACCGAGGGAATTACGATCGAGAAACGCTATGGAACGGCGTTGGCCGCCCTTTGCTTCGTGGATTTCCTTCAACCGGAGATCGAGGAATAAGTCGTGTTGAGTATTTTTTGTGATATTTATAGAGCCGGTTCCTTTCAAGAGCCGGCTTTTTTGTTAACTTTGAGCAACAAAAAACATATAAATATTGTTTTCGTGATATGAAAAAGATAATTAATCCGTGGGAAGGGCTGGACGGTTATATGTGTTTCGGTTGCGCTCCGAACAATCCGCTGGGGCTGCATATGGAGTTTTTTGAGGATGGTGACGATATTGTGGCGTTCTGGAAGCCGCAAGGTACTTACCAAGGATGGCTACGTACGTTGCACGGAGGTATACAGACTACGCTGATGGATGAGTTGGCCGGCTGGGTGGTCTTGAGGAAGTTGCAGACCTCCGGGGTGACCTCACGCCTCGACGCCAAGTTTATGAAGAGTATCTCTACGGACGAGCCCCAACTGATGATACGGGGACGGATGATAGACCGGAAACGGAACGCCATCTTCATAGAGACCGAGATCTATAACTCGGCGAATGAGTTGTGTACCCGTGCCGAGATGGTTTATTTCATCACCCCGCAAGAACGTGCGATGGAGGAGTTTGGTTTTTGTGGGTGTAAGACTGAGGATGAAATTAGTATAAATAAAAAGAAAAGTTAGGTTATTATGAAGTATGTTGGGGCTCACGTGAGTGCGGTCGGTGGGGTTGAGAATGCCCCCGTTAATGCCCATGAGATCGGTGCGAAGGCTTTTGCCCTTTTCACCCGGAATCAGAGGCAATGGAAGTCGCAGCCGTTGAAGGCGGACAGTATCCATTTATTTAAGGAGCGGTGTGAAGCGTACGGTTACGATCCGGGATGTATCTTGCCGCACGATAGCTATTTGATCAATCTGGGGAACCCGGACGCCGAGGGATTGCAGAAATCCCGTGACGCTTTTCTGGACGAGATGACACGCTGCGAGCAACTGGGACTGAAAATGCTGAATTTCCATCCCGGAAGCCATTTGGGGAAGATGGAGGTGGATACCTGCCTGTCTCGCATCGCCGAGTCGATCAATATCACGTTGGCTCAGACGAGTGGCGTATGTGCCGTGATAGAGAATACGGCGGGGCAAGGCTCGAACTTGGGATATACCTTCGAGCAGATCGCCTATATTATAAATGAGGTAGAGGATAAGAGCCGGGTGGGAGTATGCCTCGATACGGCGCACACGCTTGCCGCCGGTTACGATATAAAGACACCGGAGGGATTTGCCGAGACATTCCGTCATTTCGACGAGGTGGTCGGCTTTTCTTATTTAAGGGGTATGCACTTGAACGATTCTAAAAAGGAGCTGGGATCACGTGTGGACCGGCATGAGAGTATCGGTAAAGGCTTGATGGGCCTTGATACCTTCCGCATGATCATGGTGGACCCCCGTTTCGACAATATGCCCTTAATCCTAGAGACCCCGGACGAGGCGCTTTGGCCGGAGGAGATACAGCTTCTATATAAACAATTAAAATCTTGATTATATGTTCATTTTAATGCCTGTCATTTTTGTCTTAGGAATCCTCGCTATTGCCTTGGAGGATAAGATCAAAATAAATAAAGCGGCCATAGCGTTGTTCATGGCTATCTCTATGTGGATGATATTGATGTTCGATGCCTACAATATTTTCGTCGAACGCTCCAGTACGATCTTTCAAGAGTTCTTGACCCAGAACCCGGAGATGGCCAGCTTGCCCCCGCATGAGCAATTTATTAATTTTATATCGAACCGTGCGATTGTTTATCATTTAGGAAACGTCTCCGAGACGCTTTTCTTCGTGATGTGTTCCATGTTGATCGTGGATATCGTGGATAAGCATGGTGGTTTTAGGGCCGTGACCGGGTATATCCGTACGCCGAATAAACGTAAGCTGTTGTGGTATATAAGTTTCGCTACTTTTTTCTTCTCCGCCTTATTGGATAACTTAGCGGCCGCTATCGTGATCATGGCGGTGTTGCGTAAGCTGGTACCGGATCGTACGGATCGTTTGAAATATGCCTGTATGGTGATTATAGCGGCGAACGCCGGCGGCTCATGGTCGCCGATTGGTGATGTGACGACCATCTTGCTTTGGGTCGGAAAGAATATCTCGGCGATGCACCAGATCTCTCACGTGTTTATCCCCGCTTTGGTTAATATGTTGGTACCGTTGACGATCGCCCATTTCTGGTTGTTCAAGAAAGGATCTACCTTGCGTGTGTTGAGCGAGGAGGAGCAAGGCGACGAGTACATACCGGAGATACCGAACCGTTCACGCCGGATGATCTTCGTGATCGGCGTGCTTTCCTTGGCGTTGGTGCCTGTCTTCCAGATGGTGACGAACTTGCCGCCGTTCTTGGGCGTTTTGCTGGGATTGGTAATCCTCTGGTTCTATACGGATTTGATGTATAGTAAGCTGCACATGCATGAGTCCCAGAAACTCCGTATTTCCCAATTGTTGCCGAATATCGATTTGGCTACGATCTTCTTTTTCTTGGGTATCTTGATGGCCGTGGGAGCGCTGGAGACCTCCGGGCAGTTGGGCATCATGTCCGCTTTCTTGGATAAGCATGTGCATGAGCCGTATCTGATCAGCTTCGTGATCGGCGCCTTGTCCTCCTGCGTGGATAACGTAGCCTTGGTAGCCGCTACGATGGGTATGTACCCGATCGTGGAGCAGGTGGCCGACTTATCGCCTTATGCCCAGTTCTTCGTATCGGATGGTGGTTTCTGGACCTTCTTGGCTTATTGCGCCGTGACGGGTGGTAGCATCTTGATCATTGGTTCGGCCACGGGCGTTACGGTAATGGGATTGGAGAAGATCGATTTTATGTATTATACGAAACGGTTCTCTATCTTGGCGTTGATCGGCTATTGTTGCGGCGCCGGTGTATATATGCTTTTATTTGCTTAAAACTTTATTTATATGAAGAAGAGTTGGATTTTATTAACCGCTTGCGCCGCCCTGTTATCTGGGGTGGAGGCTATCGCCTGTACCGGTTTGCTGGTGGGCAAGAAGGCTTCGACAGACGGTTCGGTAATGATTAGTTATGCGGCGGACTCGCATTCCCTGTATGGGGAGATGTATCGTTGGCCCGCCGCTACATGGCCGAAGGGCGCCATGTTGGAAGTGAAGGAATGGGATACGGGAAAACCGCTGGGCAAGATCGCCCAAGTGGAGAATACCTATTCCGTAGTGGGTAACATGAACGAGCATCAGGTGGCTATCACGGAGAGTACGTTCGGCGGACGCCATGAATTGGTGGATACGACGGGTATCATGGATTACGGTAGCTTGATCTACATCGCTTTGCAACGTTCCAAGTCGGCCCGTGAGGCGATCAAGGTCATGACGGACTTAGTAAAGGAATATGGCTATTACAGCAGTGGCGAGACGTTCTCTATCGCCGATAAGAACGAGGCTTGGGTGATGGAGATGATCGGTAAGGGACCGGGTAACAAAGGTGCCGTTTGGGTAGCGATCCGCATCCCGGACGATTGTATCTCGGCGCATGCCAACCAGTCCCGTATCCAGCAGATACCGTTTGACGATAAGGAGAATTGCATATACTCGCCGGATGTGGTTTCTTTCGCCCGTGAGAAAGGATATTTCAAGGGAAAGGACGCTGATTTCAGTTTCGCCAAGGCTTATTGCCCGTATGATTTCAGCGCCTTGCGTGGATGCGAGGCTCGTGTATGGTCTTTCTTCCGTAAATATGATACCACGATGGATCAGTATACGGATTTTATCAAGGGTGATCCTTCCAAGGAGCCGATGCCTTTGTATGTGAAGCCGAATCGTAAGCTTTCCGTTCAAGACGTACAGAATGGCATGCGCGACCATTACGAGGGAACGGATCTGGATATGACGAAAGATGCCGGTGCCGGCTCGTATAAGGTTCCTTACCGCTGGCGGCCGATGACGTTCGAGGTAGACGGGCAGGAATATACGAATGAACGTGCCATAGCGACGCAACAAACGGGCTTTGTGATTGTTCCACAAATGCGTAACTGGTTGCCGGACGCTATCGGTGGTATCTTGTGGTTTGCCGTGGACGACGCTGATATGGCGGTCTTCACTCCTGTATATGCGTCGGTAACGGATGTTCCGGAGTGCTATCGGGTGGGAAACGGCGATTTGCTGAACTTCTCTTGGACTTCCGCTTTCTGGATTCATAACTGGGTGGCTAATATGGCTTACCACAAATATAGCTTCATGATTCAGGATATCCGTAAGGTACAGCAGGAGTTGGAGAATGGTTATCAAGAGACCGTACCGGCTATCGATAAGGCGGCTCAGGAGTTGTATGCCAAGGACCCGGCGGAGACTGTCAAGTTCTTGACGTGGTATAGCACGACTAATTCAGACTCCGCTACCGCCCGCTGGAAGCAATTGGGTGAGTATTTGCTGGTAAAATACATCGATGGAAACGTGAAGAAAGAGGTGAACGGACAGTTCAAGCGTAATCCGTACGGCCAGCCCGCATCTCCCGATTTTCCCGGATATGACGAGGACTATTACCGTAGCATCGTGAAGAGTGCCGGCGATCGACTGAAAGTAAAATAAATACCAATAATAATCTAATGTTGAACTAAACGAAAGAAAGCGTATGAAAAAGTTTGTAATGATGCTGATGTTAGCAGTCTTTAGTCTGGGAGCTTATGCGCAGACGCAGCAAGGACAATCTGCCGTGGGATTTAACATCGGTTATGGATTCGATTCGAAGAATGCCACGTTAGGAGTTGATTACCGCTATTGTATCACGGATGCGGTACGTTTGAGCCCGTCTCTTACTTATTTCGTAAAGAATGACAATCACAGCACTTGGGCGATCGACTTGAATGCTCATTATGTAGTGAAGTTAAGTGAGATGTTCGGTTTTTATCCATTAGCGGGGCTTAGTCTGTCCTTTTGGAATTGGGATGCGGGCCATGGCCTTTCTCATAACGAGACTCGTCTGGGAGCCAATATCGGTTTAGGCGGTGAGGTTTATGCTACCGACAATCTTTCGATAGGATTGGAGGTGAAGTATAATATCATCAAGGATTTCGATCAGGCCATGCTGGGCGTTCGCGTAGGATATAGTTTCTGATCCCAATATAGTCACAGCCCCACGGCAGTACTGCCGTGGGGTTACACCAGTACTGCTTCCGGCTCTCGCCGATACTGGTGTAGCCCATTGCCGGTACAGGCGTTTCCTTTATTCCTTCATTCCTTCACCGGCTCCTACACACACACACGCACGTATACGCATACGCGTATTATTAATGTACGCATACATGTGTGTGGGTGTGTGTAAAGGGGTAGGTGAAGGAATGAAGGAAATAATCATTTCCTTTTTCTCGATTGCTTACCATCTCAAATAATCCTCGAACGTGACTTTCTCGAAATTGGGGATTACCTCATATACTTGATCTCTTAAAGATTCCGCCGGATTCGTCGTACTTAACCCGATGACACGCATCCCTGCGTCCTTCCCGGACTGTATGCCGTTGAAAGAATCCTCGAATACGATACAATCCTCGGGAGATACGTTCAAGTCTTTCGCCGCCAATAGATAACACATCGGATCGGGCTTACCTTGCGTGATGCGGTCGGCGGTCACTAGGGTATCGAATAGATTGTCCAGATGTAGAAGCCCGAAAGCCCGTTTCACCTTCGCGTTATCCGAGCTGGTAACCAAGCCTATCTGTACGCCGTGCTCCTTCAGCATACGGATGAACTCGATGGAGCCGGGCATGGGAGGCAAGGGCATCGTCTTCTCATACTCTGTAGATTCTTTGGTCACCATTTGGCGGAACTCCTCCGTATATCCGGAAAAATACTTCTCCAGAATATACGGTAGGGTCGTACCCTTTATAATATCAGCGAAATTATCGATACCTAAGCCATAACGTTTAGCGGCATCGTTCCAGAATAAATCGTAAATAGGTTCCGTATCTACTACTACGCCGTCAAAATCGAACAAGGCGGTCTTTAGTTGTTTCATATAAATAATCATTTAATATTTATATCGCGAAGATACGTCTATTTTTTATGAAATCAATTATCTTTGTGGACGCACACATAGCTTGATTATATATATATTAAAAATAAATAAGACATGAAGACACTAGTAATTTGTACCGCCATGAGCGCTATGATCCTTTGCGCCTGCGGTGGAAAAAACACGCAAAGCACGGAAGAGACAGCTAAGGTAGTACCGATGGCCGTAATTACACCGGCGATCAATCAATTGACCGACCAAGAGAAAGCCGAGGGTTGGGCGCTCCTTTTTGATGGTAAGACAACGAAAGGCTGGCGTGGAGCGCACAAAGACGCTTTCCCTGATCACGGATGGATGGTGAAAGATGGCGAATTGATCGTGCAGAAATCCGACGGTAGCGAGTCTACGAACGGAGGCGATATCGTTACGGAGGGTGAATATTCCGCTTTTGAGTTCAGCGTGGATTTTAAGATCACCGAAGGGGCCAACAGCGGTATTAAATACTTCGTGACCGAGCAAGAGAAGCAAAAAGGCTCCGCTTACGGCTTGGAGTTCCAGCTATTGGATGACGCTAAGCACCCGGATGCCAAGCTTTACACGACTTTCCCCGGTAGTCGTACCCTTGGAAGCTTGTATGATCTGAAGAAAAGCGAGAACATCCATTTCAACGGCGTAGGAGAGTGGAATACGGCCGTGGTGAAGGTATTCCCGAACAACCACGTAGAGCACTGGCTGAATGGTGTGAAGGTATTGGAGTACGAGCGTGGCAGCAAGGAGTTCCGTGATTTGGTGAAGGGCAGTAAATACGCTGATCCATCTTATAATGCGGGTGGTGCTTTCGGCGAGGCTCCGAAAGGACACATCCTTTTGCAGGATCATGGGGATGAGGTAGCGTTCCGCAATATCAAGGTGAAGGAGTTGAAATGATCGCCTCGTGACTAATTTTTCGTAACAAAAGGGTGCCGATTTAAAAAAAGTTGTTACTTTGCGGCGGATTTAGACTACTAACTTTAAAAGATAACAGACAAATACCATGATTTGGAACGAAACTATTGAATGTATGGACCGTGAGGAAATGCGGAAACTACAGAGCCTACGGTTGAAAAGAGTTGTTGAACATGCTTACCATAACTCCCCGTTTTATCGCAAGAAAATGCAGGAGATGGGCATTGCTCCCGACGATATACAGACAATAGATGATATAACGAAATTACCGTTCACGGTAAAACAAGACTTGCGTGATAACTATCCTTTCGGCTTGATGGCCGTGCCGATGTCCGAGATCGTCCGTCTGCATGCCTCTTCCGGTACGACAGGTAAGCCTATCGTCGTGGGATATACCCGTAAGGACTTGGGTATTTGGGCCGAGGTGGTGGCTCGTTGCCTGACCGCCTATGGTTTGACAAAGAACGATTCCGTGCAAGTATCCTATGGTTACGGAATGTTTACCGGAGGCTTGGGTGCCCATGCCGGAGTGGAGAATATCGGTGGTACGGTGATCCCGATGAGTAGCGGTAATACCCAGAAACAAATCCAGTTGATGCACGACTTCGGGGCGAAGGGTTTGGCTTGTACGCCTTCTTACGCTTTGTATCTGGCGGAGACTATCCACCAGTCCGGTATTCCCTTGGAGGAATTCCAGCTACGTGTCGGAGCGTTCGGTGCCGAGCCTTGGACGGAGAATATGCGTAAGGAATTAGAGACGAAACTAAATATCAAAGCTTACGATATCTATGGCTTGACGGAAATCTGCGGGCCGGGCGTCGGTGGCGAGTGTGAGTGCCAGAACGGTACCCACCTGTGGGAAGACCATTTCTTCCCGGAGATCGTGGACCCGAATACCTTACAACCGGTGGAACCGGGACAAGTAGGAGAGTTGGTCTTCACCACGCTTACGAAGGAGGGTATGCCGATGCTTCGTTACCGTACACGTGATTTGACCTCGCTGACTTACGAGAAGTGCGCCTGTGGACGTACGGCAGTTCGTATGGGACGTATTTTAGGTAGAAGTGACGATATGTTGATTATTCGTGGCGTAAATGTTTTCCCGTCTCAGGTAGAATCCGTAATTTTGGAGCTGCCGGAGTTCGAGGCGCATTACCTGATCGTGGTGGATCGTATGAACAATACCGATACCTTCCAGATACAGGTGGAGGTTCGCCAAGAATACTACTCGGATGAGATGAACAAGATGATCGCCTTGAAAAAGAAGATCGCCGCCCGCATGCAGAGCGTGATCGGTTTGCAACCGGACATCAAGATCGTGGAGCCGCGTAGTATCGAACGTAGTATGGGTAAGGCAAAACACGTGATCGATAAACGTAAGTTAGTATAACCTCTAAAAGATTAAGTACTATGTTAATAAAACAATTATCAATCTTTCTGGAAAACAAGAAAGGCCGTTTTACGGAAGTCGCCAAGATATTAGGGGAGGCAGGGGTCAATATGTCCGCTTTCACGGTAGCCGAGAATTCCGATTTCGGTATCCTTCGCCTAATCGTATCCGATACGGAGAAAGCGATATCCGTGCTTCGTGAAAAGTTATACGCTGTAAGCGTGGCCGACGTGGTATGCTTGCATTGTCCCAACCAGCCGGGAGCCTTGGCAAAGGCGATGGATATCATTACCTCGGCCGGGATCTTCATTGAATATATGTACGCTTTTTCTCAAGGCGACGCTGCTAACGTGATCATCCGTCCGGACGATGTCAATAAGTGCGCGGAGGTTTTGAAAGCGAATAAATTGGAATTGATCGCTGCTAGCGATTTATATAAGTTGTAAATATTAACGTTTTGGGTTTCATTTATTCGCCTAAAAGCACTAATTTTGCACGCTAAAAGTATGTGAATGAAAAAGGTTGTATTTTTACTGATGATGATGACAGTACTATTATCCTCTTGTGGAGAGTATAATAAGATACTGAAGAGCACGGATTACGAATTGAAATATTCGTACGCGAAGAAATACTTCAACGCGAAGCAATACTCGAAATCCGCTACTCTGCTGGATGAACTGGTTACAATCTTTAAAGGAACAGCTTATGCCGAGGAGTCCTTGTACTTGTTGGCGCAAAGCTATTACGGTCAGAAAGATTATCAGACGGCTTCGCAATACTTCGAGACCTATTATACGACCTATCCGAAAGGGGAGTTTACGGAATTATCCCGTTTCTATTCCGGTTATGGTTTGTATCTGGACTCTCCGGATCCCCGGTTAGACCAGTCGCAGACGTATAAGGCGATCGAGCAGTTGCAACTTTATTTGGAGTATTATCCGCAAAGTGAACGGGCCGAGGAAGCGCAGAACATCATGTTCGAGCTTCAGGAGAAGTTGGCTTACAAGGAATTGATGGCCACCCGCTTGTATTTCAATCTAGGTACCTATATGGGGAATAACTTCCAGTCTTGCGTGATCACGGCGCAGAACGCCTTGAAGAATTACCCGTATTCCAAGTATCGTGAGGAATTCATGTTCCTTATCATCCGTGCGAAGTACGAGTTGGCGCTAGTATCCGTAGAGGAGAAGTTGCAGGGCCGTTACCGGGATGTGGTTGACGAGTATTACAACTACATGAACGAGTATCCGGAAGGTAACTACGTAAAGCAGGTAACGAAGTTCTACGACTATGCCAGCAAGCGAATTACAGATGCATATTAAGCGAATTTAATCAATAAAACGAAAATGGATTACAGAAAATCAAACGCTCCTACCAATACGGTAACCCGTGACATGATGAAGTTAAGTGAAGAAACGGGTAACGTATATGAGACAGTCGCTATCATTTCAAAACGGGCGAATCAGATTAGTGTTGAGATGAAACAAGATCTGGAAAAGAAACTTCAAGAGTTCGCTTCTTACAATGACAACTTGGAGGAAGTCTTTGAAAACCGTGAGCAGATCGAGATTTCACGCTACTATGAGAAACTTCCGAAATCAACGTTGATCGCCGCTCAAGAGTACGAGGATGGCAAGGTTTATTACAAGAATCCTGCTAAAGAGAAGAATAACTTCTAAGAAGAAATATTTTTGAACATCGGAAAGGCTGACCCTCAAATGAGTCGGCCTTTCCATTTAAAACGAACTAATTACCATGTTACAAAGAATACAAACTGTTTACCTGCTAATTATCGTGGCGCTTACGGTCGCTACCTTATTCTTGCCGTTGGCCGTGTTGCAACAAGGAGACGCCCTCTTCTCGTTCGATGCTAGCGGGTTGAGCACGATGATCGGTGAGCCGGAATTACTATACCCGGCGTGGGGCTTATTTGCCTTGACTGCTATCATCGCTATCATTGCCTTGGTAACGATCTTCTTATATAAGAAAAGAATCCTGCAAATCCGTCTTTGCGTGTTCAACGCATTGCTGATATTGGGCTTTTATGGTTTCTTCGCCTTCTTGATCTATTCCTTGAAGGGGGATATGGAAGGTGCCAGCGTAAGTGTTAAGATCGCTCTTTCCTTCCCGTTGGTCAATCTGATCTTGGATTATCTGGCGATCCGTAATATCGGGGCCGATGAGGCGCTGGTACGTTCTTTGGATCGTTTGCGTTAAGGCTTTCCGGATAAATCATTGGGTAAAAGATATTAGGTAAGGGACTCTTTTTGTCAAGGGTCCCTTATTTTATGTCCGGAAAAGTATAATACATAAGACAATATTATTTTGTATATGAAACAATATTGTTTTTCGGTGAAATATATCTACTTTCGTAGAATACAAATATCCGTTGCCTATCATGAAGAAGACTCAGTTTATTCCCATCGCTTTATTGTCGGTATCGGCGGTAGCGAACGCCCAGAGTGCCAGTCGTCCCCCGAATATCATCCTGTTCTTGGTTGATGATATGGGATGGGAGGATACGTCCTTACCTTTTTGGATCCAAAAGACGCATTATAATGAGGTATATGAGACCCCGAACATGGAGCGATTGGCGAAAGGGGGCATGATGTTTACCCAAGCCTACGCTAGCAGTATCAGCTCGCCTACCCGTTGCAGCTTGATCACGGGGACGAATGCCGCCCGTCACCGGGTTACGAACTGGACACTTTTTAAGGATAAGACGACTGACCGGGAGAGTGATGTGCTTACCCTGCCGGATTGGAATTATAACGGCGTGGCTCAAGTGAGCGGGACGAATAATACGTTTGTGGGTACTTCATTCGTGCAGATATTGAAGAATAACGGATATCATACGATCCATTGCGGCAAGGCGCACTTTGGGGCGATCGATACCCCGGGGGAGGACCCGCATCATTGGGGATTCGAGGTCAATATAGCCGGGCATGCCGCCGGAGGTCTCGCCAGTTACCTCGGCGAGAATAATTACGGGCATACCAAGGATGGTAAACCTTACGCTCCGAACGCTATCCCCGGATTGGAAAAGTATTGGGGAAGCGACACCTTCGCTACGGAGGCCTTGACGCAGGAGGCGATCAAGGCGTTGGACAAGGCTAAGAAATATAACCAGCCGTTCTACCTATATATGTCACATTATGCGATCCATATCCCGATTGATAAGGACAAGCGTTTCTACCAGAAATATATCGATAAGGGGTTAACGGCTAAAGAGGCGGCTTACGCTGCCTTGATAGAGGGAATGGATAAGAGTCTGGGCGATTTGATGGACTGGTTGGAGAAGAATGGCGAGGCGGATAACACGATCGTGATCTTCATGAGCGATAACGGCGGTCTTTCCAGCGAGCCCGGATGGCGTGACGGAGAGATCCATACGCAAAACTATCCCTTGAACAGTGGTAAAGGCTCCGCCTATGAGGGAGGAGTCCGTGAGCCTATGATCGTGCGTTGGCCGGGGGTGGTGAAGCCGGGAAGCAAATGTGATAAATACTTGATTATAGAGGATTTCTATCCAACTATCTTGGAGATGGCAGGCATAAGGGGGTATAAGACCGTACAGCCGATAGATGGCGTCAGTTTCATGCCTTTATTAAAAGGTACGGGAGATCCTTCCGTGGGACGTAGCTTATTCTGGAACTGCCCGAATATATGGGGTAATGACGGGCCGGGAATCGGTCCGACTTGCTCGGTTCGTAATGGAGACTGGAAACTGATCTATTATTACGAGACGGGGAGGAAGGAATTGTTTAATATCCCGGAGGATATAGGGGAACATAATGACGTGGCAAGGCAGCATCCCGATATCGTAAAGCGTCTGTCCGGGGAGTTGGGTACGTATTTACGGAAAGTGGACGGGCAACGTCCGTCGTTTAAGGCGACAGGTAAACCGGTTCCTTGGCCGGATGAGATATAATAATTAAAAAAAGAAAGAGCATATGGAGTTTTACAAAGCGGAAGAGAATCGCTATGCGGATATGATATATCGGCGGTGCGGACGGAGCGGTATCTTATTGCCGGCCGTTTCCTTGGGATTGTGGCACAACTTTGGTAGTGTGGACGTGTTCGGTAATTTTATCCAGATCGCTCACGCCGCATTCGATCATGGCGTGACTCATTTCGACTTGGCGAATAATTATGGCCCGGCCTACGGATCGGCGGAGGAGAATTTTGGCCGGATATTGAAGAAGGGCTTGGGCGCTTATCGGGATGAGATGATTATCTCTACGAAGGCGGGCTACGATATGTGGCCGGGACCGTATGGGAACTGGGGAAGCCGTAAATATTTAATGGCTAGCTTGGATCAGAGCTTGAAACGGATGGGACTGGAATATGTGGATATCTTTTACTCCCATCGTCCGGACCCGGAGACTCCGATCGAGGAGACGATGGGGGCCTTGGCCGATATTGTCCGGCAAGGAAAGGCTTTGTATGTAGGTATCTCCAATTATGATGCGGACCAGACCCGTAAGGCTTTGGCCGTACTGAAAGAGCATAAGGTGCCTTGCTTGATTCACCAAGCCCGCTATTCAATGTTCGATCGTTGGACGGAGCCAGATTTATTGCCTGTATTGAAGGAAGAGGGTGTGGGTATGATAGCGTTCTCGCCGTTGGCGCAAGGCTTGCTTACGGATAAGTATTTGCGTGGAATCCCGGAGAATTCCCGTGCGGCGAAATCGACCGGTCATTTGCAGACCTCTCAAGTTACCCCGGAGGCCGTGGAAAAGGCCCGTAAGCTAAACGAGGTAGCTGCCCGCCGTGGACAGACCTTGGCGGAGATGGCGCTCGCTTGGTTATTAAAGGACGAACGGGTAACTAGCGTATTAATTGGCGCCAGCTCTGTCGCCCAATTAATGGATAACCTGAAGGCGTTAGATAATATCTCTTTCTCCGGGGAAGAATTGCAGGAGATAGAAAACATCTTAATATAACGTGAATCGTATCCGGTTGTAGAGACGGGGCGTGCCCCGTCTCATCCCCTCAAAAGAGTATTTAAAGTTACTATTAGATGGTGGGAGACGGGGCACGCCCCGTCTCTACAGCCTGTACAAATTTTTGAATAAATGAAACCGTTCTTATATCAAGTAGCGTCTCTTTTTTACGAGAAATGGGGAGCGGAGGTCAGTCGTCTGGCCTTTGTTTTCCCAAACCGGCGTACGGGACTTTTCTTCCAGAAATATCTCTCGGAGGTAGCCGATATTCCCCTTTTCTCTCCGACAATCCTTACGATCAACGATCTCTTTATCCAGTTGAGCGGAAAACAATCCGCCGACCGGATCAGTATGCTTTTTACCCTGTACGACATCTACATCCGCCAAAGCGGTTCCACCGAGACTTTCGATGAATTCCTGTATTGGGGCGAGATGTTGCTCAACGACTTCGACGATATCGATAAGTACATGGCAAATGCCCGCATGCTATTCAGTAACGTGACGGACCTACGGGAGATAGAGAATGATTTCGATTTCTTAAGTGATGAGCAGATCGCCGCTATCCGTAGTTTCTGGTCCAGTTTTTATCCCCGGGGCGATACGCCGAACCAGCAACAGTTCTTGGCGGTCTGGCAAGTGCTATACGATCTCTATGAGGAATTCCGTGCGACCTTGGCCGCCGAGGGAAAAGGCTACGAGGGCATGATCTTCCGGGAGGTCGTGGAAAGCATGGAACGGGGCGAGTCTCCGGATTTACCTTACGAGCAAATTGTCTTTGTCGGTTTGAACGCCTTGTCCGTATCGGAAGAACGTTTCTTAGCCCAGTTGCAGAAGCGGAAGATAGCGGATTTCTATTGGGATTATGTATCCGATAAGGTAACCGATCCGGATAATAAGGCCTCTTATTTCGTCTCCCGTAACCGGAAGAGCTTCCCTTCCTCGATGAAATTACCCCCCGAGGAGAAGGTAAAGACCGAGATCGAGGTGATCGGCATCCCTTCCGGTATCGGGCAGGCCAAGCACGTCTACACCCTGTTGAGCGATTGGTGCAAGGAAGCGGAGATGAGTTCGGAAGAAGCCCTGCGTACGGCGGTGATCTTGCCCGATGAACATCTGCTGATCCCGGTGCTGAACGCCATACCGGAGCAAATCCGGCGTATCAACGTCACGATGGGTTATCCCTTGGCGGGAACCCCGGTCGCCTCGTTGATCGAGTATATCTTGGCGTTGCAGAAGAACGTACGCTACATAGACCGGAATCCGTTGTTCTATTTCCGCGACGTGCTGCCGGTATTGAACCATCGCTACATCCTCTCCACCTCACCGGAGATTATTTCCTCCTTGGTGAAAGAGATCACGGAGAACAACAATATCTATATCTCGCATACGGAGTTAGGGAAAACGCCTTTGCTAGAAATCCTGTTCACGCCGGTGACCGGGGTGGAGGCCTTCTCGGACTATCTGATCAAGGTGTTGGAAGAGCTGAACAAGGTTATGTCCGCCCTTTCCGATGAGGAAGAGGAGGACGCACCCCAGCGGACGAACGATTTGGAGCAAGAGTTCATCTTCCATTATTTCACCACGGTAAACCGCATGAAAGAGGTAATGAAAGACGCTCGTATAGAGATGAAAATAGATACCTTCTTCCGCCTATTGAAGCGGGTGACTGATACGATCACGATCCCCTTCCACGGCGAGCCGCTTTCCGGCCTCCAGATTATGGGTGTGCTCGAGACCCGTGCCTTGGATTTCGACCGTCTGATTATCTTATCCATGAACGAGGGTATTTTCCCGCAGCGGAAAGCGGCGAACTCCTTTATCCCTTATAACCTACGCAGGGGTTTCGGGTTGCCTACCTACGAGCATCAAGATAGCGTATGGGCCTACCATTTCTATCGTTTGATAGAGCGTGCCAGCCACGTGAGCCTTTTATACGATACCCGCAGCAACGGATTGCAGACGGGAGAGGTAAGTCGCTTTGTTCACCAGCTGCATTATCATTACGAGGTGCCGATGCGAGATAAATTGGTGGTCTATAACGTATCTTCCTCCAAGACCCCGCCATTGGCCGTGCCGAAAAGGGAGGATATCATGCGCCGTTTAGACGCTTACCGGAAAGGGGGGAGCAAGGCGATCTCGGCGAGCGCTATCAATACGTATCTGGATTGCCCGTTGAAATTCTATTTTTCCGTCGTGGAAGGCATTCGAGAGGAAGAGGAGGTGAGCGAGACGATCGAGAGCGATGTATTCGGAAGTATCTTACATAAAGTGATGGAGGAGCTTTACAAGCCGTTCCAAGGGAAGATGGTTACCGTGGATTTGCTGAAAGCGATCCGTAAGGATACGGCCTTGCTTACCGGAGCTATCGCCCGGGCTTTCGCCAGCGAGTTTTTCAAGACAGAGGTGGTTCGCTCCCTTACCGGACAAAACTACCTGATCGGCGAGATGATCCGCAAATACGTGGAGAAAATCTTGGAGCGTGACGGCAAGCTGACCCCTTTCGTTTACATCGAGTCCGAGCGTAAGATAAACGGTCTGATCAGCCTTTCCGACCATTCCGAGATCCGGTTGAAAGGCTTTATCGACCGTGTGGACGAGGTTCGCGACGCTATCCGTATCATCGATTACAAGAGCGGTAGCGGAACTACGACTTTCAGTAGTATCGAGAGCCTATTCAACAAGGAGGAGAAAGATCGTGCGAAAGCCGTGATGCAGGTATTCATGTATTGCTGGATGTACGCCCATCTCACCGAGAACAAAGGAAAGACGATACAACCGGGCATTTATTACGTCCGTTCCCTTTTCGCCGATCCGTTCGACCCATCGGTCTACCACCGTATCGAACGGGGGAAGTCGGAGAAGGTAGAGGATTTCTCCGGTTATGCCCAAGCGTTCGAGGAGGGGCTGCGGGGCTGCTTGGACGAGATCTTCAATCCGGAAATTCCCTTTACGCAAACCCCTACGGGGAAGGCTTGTTCTTATTGTCCATTTAAGGGTATTTGCGGTAAGTAGCATTTGTCCCGGTACTTCAGGGAGAGTACCGGAGTACTCCTTGCGAAGTACTGTGATATTTCTTCGGAGAGTACTGGAGTACTCCTTACAAAGTACTGCAGTACCTCTTAGGCAGTACTACAGTACTTCTTGGGAAGTACTGAGGCGAGGCTTACTGATGAGGAAGCAATTCCACTATCTTTTCCAAAAAGATCTGATCAGTCTCATCGAAACTATCCGGTTGATCACTGTCTATATCAAGGACAGCGATTACCTTATCCTCCCATATCACGGGAACTACGATCTCAGAGCGTGACGCCGAGCTACAAGCGATATGTCCCGGGAAAGCGTCTACATCCGGTACGATGATCGTACGGGTCTCCTTCCAAGCCGTGCCGCATACCCCTTTTCCGTATTTGATTCGTGTACAGGCGATAGGGCCTTGAAAAGGCGCTAATACCAACTGATTGTCTATGACCCGGTAGAAACCCACCCAAAAGAAACCGAAAGTTTGCTTGAGTGCTGCGGCGACGTTCGCCATGTTAGCGATTAGGTCGGTCTCGTTACCTACCAATGAGGCGATTTGCGGGAGCAACGTCTCATACATTTCCTGTTTATCACCATTTTTAATCCGTAGTTCCTCTGCCATATTTAAACTATTATAAGGTCGCGAATATAAAGAATAAATCGAAATATCCGTATCTTCGCGGCATGACAAAACAAAATTCTCCATTGGTATTAGGGACCGAGCCTATCGGTAAATTACTTACGCAATATGCGATTCCTGCGATTATCGCAATGACAGCTTCTTCTTTATATAATATGGCCGATAGCATTTTTATTGGCCATGGAGTGGGGGCGTTAGCGATTTCCGGCCTAGCCTTGACCTTTCCGTTGATGAACTTGGCGGCCGCCTTCGGTTCGTTGGTGGGAGTCGGTGCCTCTACGTTGGTTGCCGTGAAGCTGGGGCAGAAAGATTATGAGGGGGCGAATAAGGTGTTGGGGAATGTGTTGATCTTAAATGTGGTTCTGGGTGTCGCTTTCACGATCGCTTTCCTGTTCTTGCTTGATCCCGTGCTGTACTTTTTCGGCGCTAGTGAGAACACGATCTCATATGCCCGTGATTATATGCGGATTATTCTGTATGGCAATGTGGTTACGCATATGTATCTGGGATTAAATGCGGTCTTGCGCTCCTCGGGTTTTCCGAGGATGGCGATGTATGCTACGTTAGCGTCGGTTGTTATAAATTGCGCCTTGAATCCGTTGTTTATCTTTGGGTTTGGATGGGGTATAAAAGGGTCGGCTTGGGCGACGGTGATCTCGCAGGTGATCTCGCTTACCGGGCAGTTGATTCATTTCTCGGGACCGAAACAACTCCTTCATTTCAAGAGAGGTATTTATAGGCTGCGCTCGGAGATCGTGAAAGGTATCTTGTCGATCGGTTTATCTCCGTTCTTGATGAACCTTTGTTCCTGCTTGATCGTGATCCTTATCAACCGGGGATTGAAAGAGCATGGGGGAGATATGGCGATTGGCGCTTATGGTATCGTGAACCGTATCGCTTTTCTTTTCGTAATGATTATCATGGGATTTAATCAGGGTATGCAACCGATAGCCGGTTATAATTATGGTGCCCGGCTCTATTCCCGGGTGACGGACGTGACCCGCCTGACGATGCGCTGGGCGGTAGGAGTGGCTACGCTGGGGTTCTTGCTTTGCCAGTTGGTGCCGTCGTGGATCGTCCGTATGTTTACGAGTGACGGAGAGTTGATCAGTGCCGCCTCTTATGGCCTGCATATCGTCTTCGCCGTATTCCCGATCGTGGGCTTCCAGATGGTGGCGACTAACTTCTTCCTTTCCATCGGCATGTCTAAGAAAGCGATCTTTCTCTCCTTGACCCGGCAGATGCTTTTCTTGATACCCTGTTTAATCCTCCTCCCCCCGTTATTCGGAACTCTCGGTGTCTGGATCAGTATGCCTATCGCCGACACGGTGGCGGCGATCGTGACAGCGATCGTGCTTGTGAAACAATTTAAACAATTCAAATATGGAACATAACGTGATATTACCTGCGGAATGGTATCCGCAAAGTGCCGTGCAGCTTACGTGGCCGCATGAGAATACGGATTGGGCCCCGATATTGGACGAGGTGATTCCTTGCTTCGTGGCTATCGCCAAGGAAGTGATCAAGCGAGAGAAGTTATTGATTGTCTGTCCGGACGAGACCGCCGTACGTGAACAATTGGGTGAGGTTGATTACGACCGTGTCATTTTCCGTGAGATGGATACGAACGATACGTGGGCACGGGATCACGGGGGAATTTCCGTCTTCGATGAGGGAACGCCCATGCTTTATGATTTCGTGTTCAATGGCTGGGGAATGAAGTTCGCCGCCAATCATGATAATTTGATTACCCGTAATCTTTGTCATATGAAGACCTTCTCCGATGAGGTGGTGCCCGCTAATATGCAACCTTTCGTGCTGGAAGGCGGTAGTATCGAATCGGATGGGAAAGGTACGTTGATGACTACCGTTGAGTGTCTGGCATCCGTAAACCGTAATGAGTATTTGCAACAGGAGGAATTGGAACGTTATTTGAAAGACGTATTTGGCTTGGATCGTATCCTTTGGATTACCAGCGGTTATTTAGCCGGAGACGATACGGATAGCCACGTGGATACGCTCGCCCGTTTCTGTAGCGAGGATACGATCGCTTATGTCCGTTGCGAGGATGAGGAAGACGAGCATTATGAGGAATTGAAGGCGATGGAGGAGGAGATCAAGGAGTTTACTAGGGCGAATGGGGAGCCTTATCGTCTGATTCCACTTCCGATGGCGGATCAGGTGGAATGGGAAGGGGAGCGCTTGCCCGCTACCTACGCTAATTTCCTGATCATGAATGGGGCCGTATTGGTTCCGTTCTATGACTCACCGAAAGATGAGATCGCTAAAGCTGCTTTGCGGGAAGCGTTCCCGGACCGTGAGATCGTGGGTATCAATTGCCTTCCGCTTATCAAGCAACACGGTTCCCTGCATTGCGTAACGATGCAGTATCCGGAAGGTTTTATCGAATAACAACTACAACCAATTAAATATGAAAGTAGGATTAATACAACAAAAGAATACCGCTGACAGAGCGGCGAATATAGAGAAGCTAAAGGTAAATATCCGTAAAGCTGCCCGGGAGGGAGCGGAATTGGTCGTTTTACAAGAACTGCATAACGGCCTGTATTTCTGCCAGACGGAAGATACGAGCATGTTTGACTTGGCGGAGACGATCCCCGGCCCATCGACGGAAACCTTCGGTGCCTTGGCGAAAGAATTGGGTATCGTCTTGGTGCTTTCCCTTTTCGAGAAGCGTGCCCCGGGCCTGTACCATAACACGGCCGTCGTCTTGGAAAAAGACGGTACGATCGCCGGAAAATACCGCAAGATGCATATCCCGGATGACCCCGCTTATTACGAGAAGTTCTATTTTACCCCCGGTGATTTAGGCTTTGAGCCTATTAATACCTCTGTGGGGCGTCTTGGTGTGTTGGTTTGCTGGGATCAATGGTATCCGGAAGCAGCCCGTTTGATGGCTATGCGTGGCGCCGAGATGTTGATCTATCCGACCGCTATCGGCTGGGAAAGTAGCGATACGCAGGAAGAGAAGGACCGTCAGTTGGGTGCGTGGGTGACCATACAGCGGGGACATGCCGTGGCGAACGGACTCCCGGTCATTTCCGTAAATCGTATCGGGCATGAGCCGGACCCTTCGGGACAAACGGGCGGTATCCGGTTTTGGGGAAACAGTTTCGCGGCCGGTCCCCAAGGTGAGCTATTAACCGTATTCCCGAATGACGAGGAGGAGGTACGTGTGATAGAGATCGACAAGACTCGCGGTGAGAACGTGCGTCGTTGGTGGCCTTTCTTCCGAGATCGCCGTATCGATGCGTTTGGTGGTTTGACAGAACGATTTTTAGTATAATGACCGAATACACGCAAGAAGAGGCCGTCTTCCGCATGAACGAAATGGGGAAAGCGGGACGGCCTTTCCTTTTTATCATTGATTATAAACGAGAGCGGATCTACGTGGAGAGTCCGAAAGAGATCGCTCCCTCCGAGTTATTGTACGATTTGAACGGCTTTACGAATACAAATCATGAATGTAACTTGCGGGATTCCTCTCATCTTATATCCGGAGAACCTGTTGAATGGCAACCCTCGTATGTTTCTTTCGAGGAGTATGCCCATTCATTCGAGACCGTTGCCCGGCATATCCATGCGGGTAATTCTTATTTGGTAAACTTGACATGCGCTACTCCGGTATATACGAACCTCTCCTTGAAAGATATCTTTTACCATTCCAAGGCGATGTATAAGCTTTGGATGCGGGATCGTTTCGTGGTATTCTCGCCCGAGATATTCGTGCGGACGCGGGATGGTCTCATCTATTCGTATCCCATGAAAGGTACGATCGACGCTACGCTGCCCGATGCCCGGAGACGTATCCTCGATGATCCCAAGGAAGCGGCGGAGCATGCCACGATCGTGGATTTGATCCGGAATGACTTGAGTATCGTAGCCTCCGAGGTTTGTGTTCCCCGGTATCGTTATATCGATGAATTGCGTACGCATAACGGAAGTTTGTTGCAGGTCAGCTCTGAGATAAGAGGCCGGTTGCCGGAGGGATGGAACGGCCATGTCGGGGAGATTTTGTTCAGCCTCTTGCCTGCCGGCTCCATCACGGGCGCTCCCAAGAAAAAGACCTTGGAGATCATCGCCGAGGCGGAAACCTATGAGCGGGGCTTCTATACGGGGGTGATGGGGTATTTTGACGGCCAAGATTTAGACAGCGCCGTGATGATCCGTTTTATGGAACAAGTCTCTCCCCGTTCGTTTATTTTCAAGAGCGGTGGGGGAATCACCTCTAAAAGTGAGGTGAGATCGGAGTATAACGAGATGAAACAAAAAGTATATGTGCCCATCTATTGAGACCTTATCTGGGAGTCCGTTTGTGGAGACGATCCGTATCGAGAAGGGACGGATACATAACCTTCCGTACCATAATGCCCGGATGAACCGTACCCGCAGGGAGCTATTCGGAGCGAGAGAAGAAATTGATCTCGCGGGTTATATTCATCCGGGGCCTTATCAAGAACGTACCAAATGCCGGGTGGAATATACCCGCGAGGTCTTAAAGGTAGAATACGTTCCTTACCGTATGCGTCCGGTTCATTCCTTGCGATTGGTTACATGCGATGAGATCGATTATTCCTATAAGAGTACGGATCGTCAATGCCTAAATGATTTATTCGCCCAACGAGCGGGACATGACGATATCTTGATAATCCGTGATGGTTTGCTGACCGATACTTCCATTTGTAATGTCGCCCTTTGGAATGGCACCTCTTGGATCACTCCCGCACGCCCTTTGTTATGTGGTACGATGCGTGCTTACTTATTGGATAAAGGCTTGGTACAGGCCGAGGATATCCCGGTAGAGGATCTGCCTAAGTATACCCGGATCCGTCTGTTTAACGCCTTGATCGAGTTCGGTGAAATCGATGAGATCACACGAATATACGTATGACCCTACGCGAGTATCGGCGTGGCCCTGTGCCTCTATAGGTAAGGGGTTACGCCGATATCCGTGTGGCCTCTTACCTATATAGGCATGAATCAAGGTGTTTCCTAGAACAATATATCCACCTCCATATTGCTGATCCATTCTACCGGCCGGCCGGCCACCTTATTGCAAGTGACGGCGAATTTCAAGGGGAGGATAATTCCCAATGGGATGCGTAACCATCCCGGCATATTGAAATTATGGACACCGATCAGGGAACCTAGCTGGATACCGACCGAGGGAGCTACCAAGAAACGGGTCTCGTCATTACGGCGGTCTATACCCATCTCGAAATAACTATACAGGCCGAGGAAACGTTTCGGGGAAACGAATATATCCATGTTATAATTGGCGCCCGCCTTCACGTTCCAGTTCTTGATCGTGTAGGAGGAGGAAGGGGCGTGCATATAATAACCGGAGATCGTAGGGGATACCCAATGAGCGATGTCGCCCGGCTCCATGATCATGCCTTTCCCTTTCCCGAACTTATGCCAATTGATCATGCTGACGTTCAAGCGACCGCCATACGTCATGACACCGTCCCGGTTGCTATGGATCGGCGTACCGATCAGGAACATGAAAGAGTTGGCTACCCTCGACCGGATAAAGTTGCGGGTAAAAGGCTCTTGTACGATCAGCTGTAGCTCATCCTTGCGGTCGGCGACGGAAGCTTCCAAGGGGACGTCATCCAGATCCGTCCCGAAGGGGATCGGGAAATCCTTGATTACCGGGAAACGATCGTAGACGAACTGGGGCAGGTCGTCTCGTTCGGAAGGGATCTCGTTCAAGATATTCTCGTCTGATCCTTCCAAGGCATTCTGGTAGGCTTTCCAGACTTCTACGATAGACTCGCAGGTGGCGGTCACGACTTGGTAGAATACCTTCGTCTCCCGCTCGTAGCTATCGCCTTTCTCCAAGGAATAAGGATGTTTCTCCGTTACCCGGATATGCCGGTAATCATCGGCCTCGTTGTACTCCATCCTGTTTTGGTTCAGACGTTTATCGCCGTAAGCGCTCCAAGTCTCACCCTTTAGGTTGGCAGTCTGTACGGGGATGGTATTGTAGAAATCGTGCAAGCTCTTATTATTGGATACGGCGGAGGCGGAGAAGCCCCTACGTACCATTTGGTGTCCGGAGGCGAAGGAGTCTTGTAGGAAATGCTCGGCGAAAGCCTCGTACATCGTGGCGTAGAACATAAGGTTGCTCGCCATTTGCGTATCTCCTTTACGCATCTCCTTGCCTGCCTCTTGCGCTAGGTAGATAGCGAAGATGTGGATGCAGAAATACTTGCTCATGGAGGGCAACTGATTTAATTTATCGAAGACCTTGTTTACTTCCGAGGGGCGTTGAAGGCGGCGGATCAGCTCGGGGTCGATCATCTTCAGATGCTCGTTCAATCCCTTGCCATAGGCGTAGAAGTGGGAGAGATCCTTGATCGCTAGGATACCGTAAGCCAGATTGATGTCGAGCAGCTCCTTGCTGTTGGCTCCGGTGAGGAACTCGTTCATGGCTTGTGTCTCCAAAGCCAGCGTACGGTTCGTCTTGGAGAAATGGGTCTGCAGGCCTGTCTCCAAGAGCATGGGATTTTCCACATGGTCGCCGGCCAATCCGCAAAGCGTACCGTAGGTCACGATATTCGGCAACTGTGTCAGCTCATTCATGGCGTAGGCGTTCGAGCCGGGCATATGCGACATGTTGAGGATTTGCAGCAAGGCGCTATCGGCGACGGCCTCGTTGGGGAAGATCCCGTTTTCCACCAGATAACGCGGGAGAAGGCTCATGGCACGGTCGCCGATCTTACGATGCTCGGCGAAATCCCATGCGAAGGCCGAACTTGTTATTGCGCTGATACCCATAAGTAGGCATCCGCGGTGAAGAAGTTGTTTAATAGTGTTTCTCTTGTTCATATCTATACTTGTTTATAATTATCTGAATAACTCAAGCGCGAACTTCAACCCGACGCTTTGATACTTGAACTCCTCGAAGCCTAGGAAAAGCGCTATATGAAAAAGGTCGCTACCGATACCATACCCGAGCTCGCTGTAATTCGGCAATACGGGAGTCCATAGCTGGCTGAGGTAGAAACGTTCGGACACGAGGTATTTATGCGCCTTGGGATTGGGCTTGAGGAATCGCAATAGAATGAATGGGCTCTCGTACATGAGGTGCCCTTGAATATATTTGTCGGAGGCATTGCACCAATCCCCACCCAGATTATGAAAGATCCCGCCAAACCGATCGCCCCAAGGCTCGGGGAAATAACGTTTGGCGAAATAGCTGAAATCGGCGAAGTACATGTTATGCTGGTTAAAAAAGAGTCCACCGCTTAGATTGTAACTCAGTCGTTCGGATAAGCCCAGCCGTACGGTCTGGTTCATGCCGGCCTCCATCCGCCAATAATTTCCCGTACAGCCGAGCAGGTCCGGTATACTTCGTGCCAGCTCGATCCGGAAGGTCGGGTAATGGGAATGTAGGTACTCTTTCCGGTAACCGTCCATCCAGTAATATTGCCGGGGCGTGTAGGTAAGGCCGATAACCGGGGTGAACTCATTATGATCCTTTAGATCCAATCCGGTATCCTTATTCTTTTTCACGGGCGTACGATAGTGGTATGCGAGTCCGGCCGAGAGCCGGAAGCCGTTCATCAGTTCTATCTGGTTCATCAGCTTGGCATAGTAGTGCTGGAAATACTTCAAGTTGAGATCTTCGAAACGGATTGGGGTATCTTTTAGGATCTCGTTGATCTGGTGGATCACTTCGGAGGAATAGCTTTGGTTGTCATTGGCTATCGTGAGGTTGAGGATGCCTTGACGCTCGGGGTGATACTCCCAGTCGGTTGTTAGCCGTAGGCGTAGCTCTTTCTCCTTGAATAGGAAACCGATCTCGGGGTGGAAGCGTAGCTGACGGTCATGCTCGAATGTCTTACTGATACGTGCTTCTTGCTTATAGGTGATCCCGTTGCTTCCGAAAGATAGCTGGAACGGGTTGAGAAGGCCGGAATACTTCACACGAGTACTCTTGTAATCCCTGTTGACCGTGCTGGTGAGCCGCTCGCCGAGTTGGAGGTAGCGAGTGAGAGCGCTGCTGTCCGCTTCCGTCCTCACCACGTTCGTTCCGGTGGTGTACAAGGCTTTCTCGTCGGTAGTGAGCGGCTTGTCCCTCCGGCTGTTCCAATAAGTGCTGTCTTGGGTAAAGGAGAGTGTGTCGGAGGTGATCGTATAGTATTGGGTTTGATCGAGCGAGTATAATTTCCTGCTCTCATGGTCTTCCTCTACCCAAGAGATCGATTTATAGCGGAAAGCGGCGTGGATGTCGCTCTCTATCCGGTTGCCTAGGGCATGGTAGCAGACTTGCAGGTCAGCCTCTTCCGGGAGGATGAAATGCTTCTCGTCACGGTTGAAACGTATGCTTAGGTTGAACTCGGAGAAAGAGGAGTGCCCTTGTATCTCGATACGGTCGATGGTCCAGAGTTCGTCGGTTACGTACAGGTTTCCGGATAGTAGTTTCTGGCTCCATTGGCGAGGGGTGAAACGGATGTTATACACAGGGATGCCGGAGATCGTGTCCGTGCCTTCCTGCCGAAACGTGTAATATTTGAAAGCATCGGGCGAGAGTGGCATGATCATTCCTTTATTGTAGATCGTGGGGGAGTAGACGTTCAAGTTGACGAACGAGGCTATCTCCTTGTAATGCCTTCCGGCGGCGAGATGGCTGCTGTTGATGGCTACAATCTCGTTGCGATAATGGTTGGGAGCGTCGTAGTGGGTGAGGCCACTCATCTCGAAGAAGGCATCGCGGGGATGACGCTCTATCGGGAAGACCAGATAGGCGTATCGTAGCAGCTGGTTCTTCCGGGGAACGTGCGTACGGCCTTTCACGTAGGTCTCCGCTTCATAGCTCTCGAGGACGTGCTCGTAGATGGGGGCTTGATGGATTACCTGCCGCATGATGGAGTCGGCTCGTGTGACGGGTGTCTTCTCTTGTGCCCGCAGGTCTGAATGGACTAGCGGGCACAGAAGAAGTATGGATAGTAGAATAAGGTGTCCCGTCTCGATCCTCATCCTGTCAATGTATGGCGAAGGTTGGGCATACTAATGCGCAAAGATGGCAGCCGACACATTTTTGCTCGTCTATCACCGGTTTGCGCATAGAGGTGAAACGGATAGCTTGATGTCCACCGTCGTTACAGGAAACGAAACAGCGTCCGCAGCCGAGGCATAGGCTGTTATCTACTGTCGGGCGGTGTATCTGCGTACGTTCCAGTTTCTCGGGGGGTACGATGTTCGGTAAAGCGATACCTATGAGGTCGGATAGGGTTTTATATCCGTTCTCTTGCATGAACAGTCGTAACCCTTCGCATAGATCGTCGATGATCCGGAAGCCGTATTGCATCACGGCGGTACATATCTGTAGGTTCGTGCAGCCTAGTAGCAGGAAATCGAGGGCATCCCGCCAAGTCTCTATACCGCCTATCCCGCTGATAGGCATCTTGCCGGCGGAAGGATCGCTCGCCAGCTCATGTATGAACCGGAGAGCGATAGGGCGCACGGCTTTCCCCGAATAGCCGGACACGCTGCTCAGTCCGCAGACAACGGGCCGGGCCGTAAGTGCTTTCTCATCGATACGGGTGATACATTTGATGGTGTTGATGGCGGCTATCCCGGTGGCTCCTCCTTCGTGGGCGGCGAGCGCCACGGGTGTCATCTGCCCGATATTCGGTGTCATCTTCGCTAGTATCGGCAGATGGGTACCCCGGCGTGTGGCGGCGGTGAACCGGCGTACCAGTTCCGGGTTTTGTCCTACGTCGCTGCCCATCCCTTCTTGCGTCATTTGTGGACAAGAGAAGTTGCACTCAATGATATCGGCCCCAGCCTGCGTGGAATATTGGGCAAGCCGTGTCCACTCATCGTCTGTCCGTCCCATAATGGAGGAGATGATTAATTTGTCAGGATAGCGTTGCTTGAGGCGATAGAGAGTATCGAAATTCTCTTCGACAGAGGCTTCCGACAATTGTTCCATGTTCTTGAATCCGATGAAAGGTACGCCATCCACCTCCATTTGGTCGAAGCGGGGGGATACCTCATGGATCGGATAGAATGATATCGTCTTGAAGCAGATACCGGCCCAACCGGCTTCGAGGGCCCGGACGCACATCTCGTAATTATGGGCTACGGGTGAGGAGGCCAGTATAAAGGGGTTGGCGCAGCGGACACCACAAAAGTCGATCGCCAAGTCCGGAGACGAAGTGAGGGGAGAACTATCCGTCGGGTTTGGCATATCTTGCAATTGCCGTACGATTTGAGTGATGGATATCGCCCGGTCGGTTCGTCCGCGGAGGCAGGCCTTCTCGCAAGGATGCCCGTCGCAATCCTTGCAGGCTTCCATCCGGTAGGCCCGGAGGATAGCTCCCGCTAGGTTGTCCATTTTACAGGCCCGCAGCAAGCGGCCCGGATCTAGTCCGGGCTTGCATGCCTTTGTGCAGACAGGGGCATCGCACAGATAACAGCGATTCGATTCTTCCGTTAGGAGGCGTTTTCTCTGGAGGAGGTTTGTCTTCATGGCTTCTAACTGTATTATCTTACTACTTTCTGTACTTTCCGGTAACGTTCGGTCACTACCTCCACGGTGTACAGGTGTCCGGGCAGGCTGAAGATTGCTTTTCCGGATACCGCTTGCTGGTGACCGGTTAACGTGCCGTTCATGCTGTAGACGTTGACGGTGGCCCCCGGCAGGCAGTCTACCGTAAGCATGCCGTCGAGGAAGCGGATAGACAGGGGCTCGTCGGTCGTTACCTCCTCATTGCCAGTGGCGCTCACGTCACCTCGTACATAGGTGATGTTGTTGATGTCCCACGCCAATACGAAGGGTTTGTCGCTGTTTACCATGAAGGGAAAGGTGTCGGTACCGAAGCTGATCTTCCGTTCGAGTAGCTTGGGGTAGTACTGGTCACGGAGCGTGTTCGACTTCTCGGCAGTGAGCAGATAGAGGGTGGATGAGAAGGACTCGGCTGTCTCTTCCGGCCTGACGTGCTTGTCCGTGCGTCGTATCTTCGAATAGGATGCGCTGATACCCTGCGAGGTTGTCGCCGTGGTCTGGTCTGTCCATTCCCAAGAACTTTGGTTCTCTAGTTGGAAGAAGGGGAATTTCAAATCCATAAGGCTGATGGCACCTTTGGTCTGACTGTCGGAGATTGTGCCGCTGGTTTCCAGCGTCATGTCGATCCGTTCGGAGTTGAGGCTGAAGTTGACGGACTTGCTGACATTTGGCTCGCTGGCGGTCATGGTGAGGATCTCACGGGCCTCCCAGTCTCCAAGTTTGCTTGGATTGTCTATGCGGAAAGGCTCTAGGTCGAGAGGCACTTCTACTTGTTTGATACTCTGCCGTGTCATGTAAGTATAGCTGAATATGGGCATTCGTACACTCTGTCTCCGGGTGGGGGAGAGGTATTCTAGGTCGCAACGGGTCAGAATGGGTACAGAGTAGAGGGCGATGGCCCGGTAGTCTGCTGTGTCGTTTGCTTCGAAGGTAACGGTGATGGACTCGGACTGGCTTGTTACTTCCTCGTGTTGTTTCTGGAAGGAGTATCCGCCGCCGAATGCTGCCGTGAGTTTGTCCGTATGCGGCCCGAAGGAGCATTTGAGATCGCTCTTGTAGAGCCGACTCACGGAGTTGCTGGTGCCCGATCCCATGGTGAAGGCAAGGCTTGAGGCTACGCCGAGGTCGCCGAACCACTCGTTATTATCCACTACCGTTGGAGGTGGTCCTTCGATGATGCCGACGAGGCGCACGAGATTGCGTAGCTCGCTGTTGCCGAACAGGGCCTTCTCGTCGTTGAAGGAACTGCGTCTCTCTACGATCTCGTTGGAGCGGATGGAGGCGATGTAGGCGTGCTTGTACCAATGGTATGGAGTCTGGTTACCTCGCAGCAGGTAGATATATTGCTTGTAGTAGAGCCCTCCGCCGGGAGCTGTCTCGGTGGTAGGATCTGCTGCGGTGGCTACGACCGTGTAGCCGTAGGGCAGGTCGGTGTAGATGGGTGCGTCGGTGGCGAAGCTGTTGCTGCCGGGGTAGAATTTCTTTAGGAAGTGTTCGCCCGTTCCCTTGCCATCATAGGTACAGTAGCTGAAGATCAGGGGATTTGAGGAAGCTTTGTAGCCGCTGGTATTGTCGGCTGCGTAGCCTTCTATATCGGCTTGGATGAGCTTGAGCGAGAAGGTCTTCGAGCGTCCTATGTCGTGATGCGCGTATTCTTCCCAGTTGGAGGGCCATATGTTATCCTTGCCATACTCGCCGCTGTAGCTGAATGCCTCGAAGGTACCGCTCTTGAGTCGGCCTATGATGAGTTTCTCCACGTTCTTTTTCTCGGTGTCGTCGTAGCCGTACCACGAGGTGGCGTCCCAGTGGTCGTCGGGATCGTATTCCATTGATATGCCTGTTGAGCCTTTTAGCTCGATATTATCGTGTCCGGCGTTGCGCACGGTGCCGCACCAGTCCCAGCCGCTGTTCAGCTCGGGGTCGCCGTATTGGTAGACTTGCAGTTTCTTGTTGGTGCGGCGGTGTAGGATGACGCAGATCTTGTCACGGTAGATGGTGGCGGCGAAGTTGGCGTAAGTTTTCCCGTCATCGAGCATACGAGTTTTCTTGTATTCTCCCTTTTTCATATCCACCTCGCCGATCCATATCTGGCCATTGGTATTATTCTTCCAGAGCACGTAGAAGCGATTGCGGTATACGATGATCTCGGCATCTTGGTATACGCCGAAATCATTGAGAAAGATCATTTTCTTACCGGTGTCGCCAACGGTGGATTGTTCCATTGTCCGGGTCTCGCCGTTCACCTCGAAAGCGATGAGGCGTATGGATGAGGGGCCGTTATTATCTATGTAGACCCCGTAGAGCTTCCCTTGGTAGTATTGTGCGTCGGTGAAGCAGTAATAGGCACCTCCGTCTTTATCGATATTGTGGAATTCTTTCACCTTATACAGTTCGGGATGTTGGCTGATCTGTGCCTTGACGGTGGTGGTAGAGGCACAGATAAGCAAAAATATGGCGATCAGCCGTATCGCTTGTGCTTTGAGTGTCGTTCTCATGTATATATCTGTTTAAGAGGTTTAGAAACTGATATTGAATTGTAACTGTACGGACTGCCTCTTGCCGAAGCTTCCGTTTACTCCGAGCGAGATGTTGTCAGCGAGGAAATAGTTCACCCCGGCCAAAGCGTACAGCTTGTGACGGGCGTGGAAAGTCTCGTCGATACGAACGGTATAGTCCTCGCCGGCATATGTCTTGGTGAACTCGTACCGGTCTTTCATCGTGTAGTCCTTGTAGAGGATGCCGGCATAGGGCACGAAATTCCCCAGTGCGTATCCGGCCACCACGGGCACGGCCCACTCTAGGTAACGGCGGTTGAGGCTGAGGTCTCGCAAGGGGATGGTCTTGCCTTGGTAATACACCTCGGTGGTCATGTTATCGCTGTTGGCATAGCGCACGCCGGGTTGGGTAGACATGAAAAAGCGGTCGGTGAAGGCATGGCCGTAACCTAGCCCTCCGCTGTAGATGGGTACCATGTTCTTGCTGAAGATGGTACTGCTTAGGTCGTCATCATCTCGGAAAGTCTCCTCGTGTGTGAAGTTGGTGGTACCGATGCCTGCCCACAGGCTGAGATTGTCCCATACACGATAGGAGAGGCGCAGGGAAATACTGTTCATGATGAGTCGGTGACTTACCGAGTGATTGTCCTCGTCGATTTGTTCGGATGTCCAATTCTCCGGGTTTCCCATCTGCCCATCTTCATCCACGCCAAATGACGTGGTGGAGAGCCAAGGGGTACTGGTATCGTGACTTCCGTTGATCTGTAAGTTGAAACGTTTTTCCCCCGTAGGATATTTGTCTAAGGGGATCAATATATCCGCCTTGGCTTGATAGACAGTAAAAACGGATAAGAGTAGGAGTGTAAAATGTCTCATATCGCTATTTATTTAGTTGAATCATTTACGTTGTTATAATATAGGTTGGCGAAGTACTCGATGGGAGTGTTGCCCGTCACCTCCTTGAATTGGCGGTAGAAAGAGGTACGGGAGGTAAACCCAGCCGTCTTGTATAACTCCTGCGGCTCTTGTGTGAGGCACTTGGAAAATTCCCGTATGAGGTACTCTACCCGATAGATAGCCAGCCAGCGACTGAAGTTCATACCCGTCTGATTGTTCAAGGTAGAGGATAGCCGGGTACGGTTCGTGCAAGCGAGGTTGGCCAACTGGCACAAATTGAACTGTGGATCGAGATAAGGCTTCTTATCCTCCATGATTTGTAAGATGCGGGCATATAGCCTGCGTTCGATTAGGGATGGCTTTTGCTTTTCTTCCATATTGGTACTGTCTTAAGTAACCCGCATAAGAGGGACTTGCGAGGTCAAATATAGACAGTCCCATTTGGTAAATCAAGGGATGAGAAAAGATGCGAACGTATTGAAACTTGATCCGAACGATCTGGTACACCAAAGGCCGTAAAGCCCCTGCATCAAAGGCTAGACACGTACTTTAACAGATTATTTGCCGGTCTCTTTTCGTACGTTTCTGTATTGGTTGGGCGTAAGTCCGGTGACTTGCCGGAACTGCCGGAAGAAGGAGGTTCGGGAGGTGAAGCCTGATTCGGAGGCTAGTGCGGTGATGTCGCTGTCGGGACGTAGGGCGACGAGCGAAAGGAGGTGGTGTACCCTGTATTCAGCCAGCCAACGACTGAAGTTCATTCCCGTCTGCCTATTGAGGGTGGTGGATAGTTGTGTTCGGTTAGTACCCACTAGACGGGAGAGGGTCACAAGGTCGAGATTAGGATTTAAGAAAGGCTTTTGCTCTTTCATAACTGATAGGATTCGTTGATATAGGAGATTATCAGCTTTTGTTGTGACCTCGGTGTTTGCCTCTGAATGATCTGGTAGCTTTATTTGTGGCCGGGAGATTAGCGGAAGCGGATCGTGTATTAGCAACCAAGCTGCATGATGGCTTATCAATAAATCGAATAACTGGCGTAGGCGACGGCGATGATTTCTCCACCAAAGATATCCTCCGGTTAGGATAGCCATGAGTAAAATAATGATTCCGGTTAGGATATACTGGATGAGCCGTGCCTGTTCCGCCTCCATCTTCTGACTTTTTAAGCGGGTGGATAATAGTTCGTTTTGTAGGCTTTCGCTGATCATCTTTCGGCGTATGTTCATTTGCTCTTGGGCATAATGGGATTGTAGGGAGTCAGCCCGGTTTGCCTGTTGGATGGCTTCCGATTGATTTCCGGTCGTATAATAGCATTCGGACAACATACGTGCCACACGCACCTTATATTCTTCGATATTGTCTTTGTTCCTCAAGAGAGGCGTGGCGACATTATTGAATGAGACTCTGTCTAATTCCTCCAATACGGATAGTGCCTCTTTGTTTTTTCCATGTTTCCGGAGAGAGACGGCGTATTCCATGAAGAGTTGATATTGCAGATAGCTGATCGTGTGTATTTGGTGTTTCGCCTGAAAGTGGCGGATATCGGTAATGCATCGTTTGGTCCATTCCTCCGCTTCGGCGGTCTTTCCCGTACGGCTTAATGCTATAGCTTTTACTAAGTGAGGAGAGCTTATCACTTTATATTTCAAGTTCACCAATGCTGAATCCGCATAGATGAGTGCTTGGGGATATAATCCACATTCAAGACAAGCGTTAGCCGCCGTGATATACCAGTTTTGAGGATTTATATATGCATATTTTCGTGCCTCGTTTATCCATCGCTCGCATTCTGCGGGTTGGCGTGTCTGTGCGTGAAGAAATGCCATACGCAGGTGATTCATGAGAAGGTGCTTGTCTTTTATGCGGATGGCATAAGGTTTCATGCGGTCGAGTAGCATTCTCGCATGAGCCGTGTCCTGTAATCTGCAATAGCGAGTGTATATGATTTGGCGGGTTGCCAGCAAAAGCGAGTCATTCCCTATTTCTTGGGCATGGGTTTCTATCTCTTCGCATAGCTGGTCGTTCAAGCGACCGCTCAACAAAGAATAATCATTCAGTTGCGCTATTTGCTGATCCAATTGCTGCTTGGGTGGAAGAAGAGAGTGGGAGTCGCAGGCGTAAAGGACTGACAGTAGGAATATGTAAAGTATGCTTGTTTTCATGATGTCATAGTTTTATTTGTAATTCCAGACCGAAAAAAGGCTGGGTATTTTGTTGAAGGTAAGATCTCGTGCTGGCCGAATAGCGAGTGGGGCGTAAATCGGCGAGGTTGTTGGCAAAGAATGCCAGCGTGATGTGCTCTCCGAAAGCTTTGTTTACCCGAATATTCAGCATACCATATGGTTTATAAGAGTTTGGTAGGAATCGTTCCGGTGCGGTGGTGGAGAGTAAAGGCGCAAAGGCTGGATCCTCTTTCTGTGCCTCGGTGAACGGATGTATGATTCCGTCTGTTCCACACCAATATAGGGGCCATACATTCTCGCCAGTGCTACCGTTGTAGAGCGTACGATATTTATAGAGCCATATCATTTGCCACGTAAGGGTAGTGACCAGTCCGATTTGGGGGATACGGGTGATGAAACGGAAATTCGTGGAGATGATCTCCGAACGACTTTCATTTCCCGGTCCGCCTTGCTTGTCGTAAAAACCTACGTAGGGGTATTCTGTTTTATCTGTGTACTGGATCGGCCAGATCCCGTTAAGGGCTGTATTCTTTTCTCGTACATATAACCAGATCCCGTCTACGATTAGGGAGGTACGCAAGGGTGAGAAAGTCCCGAGGTCCGCTACCATCTCGATCCCATGTTTCTTCCTATGGAGTGTATTGACTGGTACAGATACCGGCGTGTAACTATATTTCTCTTGATAAGGGACAGCCTTACCGTTCACCCATACCTGTCCATCTTTGTATTCAGGACGAAGTTGGGCGGTTGGTAGATAATCATATTCCCGATAGCTGAATGGAATATATTGTGCCGAGGAGGAAAAGCCATCCGTTTGTTTCTCGAAAAAAGCGGTCATGTCTAGTCGGATGGCCGGAGTCTTCCCTATAAGGCCAACCTCTATCTTTCGATTTACGGTAGGTTTTAATTTCATATTTTGTTCCATTCCGGGGGCATGTGTCGTGAGAATACCAAGGGTGTTTCCACTTTCATTGCTATCATTATAATAGAAAGAGACCTTATCATTATAAATAGCTTCCGGGTAGAGTTTATCCAATGTCGGCATGAAACTGATCCATCCGAGCCCACCTTTTAAACTCAATGTATAGCCGGAGGGAGAGGAGAAGAGAGACCATAAGAGATTCAGGCGAGGTTCTGTCTGATAGATTAAGGCATAATCCCGGCTTTTCAATCCTTGATTTCTTAATCCGGCTTCTACATGGAGGTTGGAAGTCCGGTATGTGGCCTCAATGAAGCCACCGAACGTATGCAAGGACGGGATTTCCCGGAATGAGCGGGGACGGATAGATGTAGAAGGAGGCCTCTGCCGATCGAAATCCCTGCCTCGCCCTTCGTTACCCTCACTACGGTATGAGAATCCGGCTACTAAGCTGATCTCCCTCCCTTGTCGTAGAGGGAATAAGGTAGACGCCAGCATCTCGGTTTCTACATAAAAAGGTCGGCTTTCATTGACTAATGTGTACATGTAGTTTGAGGATAAAACACGGGCTTCCCATTCGCCGCTCTCTTTCTGGTCTGTATAAAGCTGGCTAGAGGCATTGTTGACCTGACTCTTTGTTTGTTTGCTTTTTTGAAGGGAACCGTCTATTCTCAGAGACAGCTTCTTGAGCCAACGTCGGTCGGGTTGCCATTCCCCTTGTATGGAAAATCGCTGATCCAATCGTTGTCTTTGCGTATGATTCTGCTCGTTGACGAATTGCTTTTCCTTTCCTATGCGAGAGGTGTAAGTAAGGCTTAATTCTAGTTTTTTCCCTGCGGGCAACCAATGGTAAAGGTTTGCCAAGCGTATGCCGCCGGTATGGAAATCGCCTTGGCTGGTATAGTCCGCTAACAGGTTGAGCGTATGGCCTTGTGGGGAGATACAGAAGCCTTTTCCAAGCATATATTGTTTCAGTTTCGGATTGTAACGTATGCTGGTGGAGAGAGGCATTCTACCTTGATGAGTCTTGAGTAATAATACGCTATTTGTTAAGTTTCCGTACCGGGCAGAAGGTATTCCCCGGATGATTTCCGCCTCTTTCACTTGGTTGAGAGATAGAAAACGGGCATCATATCCTTCGTAAGGCTCGTTGATGCCGGTGTTGAAATGAAGAGGAGAGCCGTCTACCCATATTTGGGCACCCATAGCTGCGTTCTTATGAAATTGGTTTACCCCGTTCTTTAAAGAAACCTCCCGCACTGAGAAATATTGTGCGTCTGTCACCCCAGAATTATTGGTGAGACCTCCCGGTAATAATTGTGTCAGATCAGCGATCGTGATCGGTTGCGTGTGTTCCAATGTTGATGCAGGAAGCAAGGAAACCGTACCCGGAGTCTTAGACTCGATGGCTGTTACCAAAATGTTGGGTAAATAGAAGGACAGAGTATCCGGTTGCTCTTGCCCGTGAAGGTAATTGCCCGGATGAAGTGATGACAATAAGAGAAATATCGTCACGATCCTTATTGGTATTTTGTACAAAGTTGAGTAACGCATAGTATTAGACCTATTTATAGCCAGATGACAATACTGAAGTTTCCACCCCCTCCGAGGGTCGATTGAGGACTTGTCGTTTGTTCGAGACTACCCTTTAAACGAAATCCCGCTGATAAGGCGGAATGAATGGGATGCCGATATTCCATTTCCGTACCGATACCCAGACGGGTTGCCGTGCGAGCAATAAAATCCTCGTTCACTTTTTGCATGTTCTGCTCTAGCTTGATTTCTGCTGAGCCATTCTCATCCTTCTGCGTTTCCTTCTCCCATTTGATCTCGGTACCATAGCCCGATACGATATACACGGACGGGCGGATACTTAGCTTGTTTTCTTTAGGTAGGCGGATTTGTCGAAAAAACGCAATCTCTCCGTGGAAGAGCCCTGTATATTGTTTGACCGTAAAAGGATATATGTAGAAATCATTTTCCAAACGATTCCATCCGACAGTCATTTGCCATGTGGATACCTTTTCGCCCGAAGTATCATTCTTTGTCGCCTCGTAACTTAGTTGGGTAGATAACATCCGTTGCCTTGCTAGGCGATAGGTGGCGAATGTAGTCCATATGGCAGACGAGCTTGTGGTGGGATTCCGTTGTAATATGCGGTTGGCCGTAGTTTGGTTGAATCGGGCTGTGGGCGACCAGATATGCGTCCACGATTTATTCGTTCGGGTAAAACGACCTTGGTAACTGATTTGATGCAGCCGTTCTTCCCAGCCTCTCAAGTTGCCGGAGTTATTTGGATTGTCCGCTAATTGCTGGGTCTCGTAGAAGAGATCATGGAAAAGACTCCAATGCTCTTTTAGGGTTTCCGTTTGCAAGGAAACACCTAGGCGTTTTCCTTGGCTGCGAAACAGGAAACTTCCCGATAATTCTTGCATCGGAAGCCAATAACCCAGAGGAAATGTATAAAGTTTATCTTTACTATCCGTATCATACGTTAATTCCTCTGTTCGATGGGTATAATGGATCGAGGCTCCAAAACGTCTGCGTACTTGTTCGTAAACGATACCTCCTGATATCCGGATTAAGTGTGCCATCCCATGGTAGATATGGTAAGAAGAGCGATCTTCGTTGCTTGTAGCTGTATAGTCTCCATCTATCCCGACCTTGATTTTCGGAGATAAGACGTAAGCCGCTTGTCCGTAGATCCTGTATTTCTCGATGCGTTGTGGCTCTCCCAAGGAATCGCCGGCCGTAATCAGATAGTCCGGTTGCGATAATAAATTCCATTTTCTCCCTTCCAGTAGGCTTTGCGACCAATCGATACCACCCGCCAGCCAAAGCAGACCCAGCTTTCGGTTACCGGATACATAAGCCCTATAGGTCTGTGTTTGATCCGGCTGGTCGCTGGCAGGTAAGGCGGCTTGATGGATCAAATAACTTAAACCAGCTTCCATAGCGCTGTCCTTAGGCACATAGCTGATGCTGACAGGATTGGCGGATAAAGCCCATGCGCTCTCTTGTTGAGCCCATGACCGTGAGGCATAGACAGATAGTGATATCATATATAGAATGATAGTGATCTTCATAGAGGCTTACCGTTTTAAGGAAGGTGGACTTTTCTCGAAATCCTCGGCGGTGTTATTGGAATCTTTCCAGCGGAAGCGTTTCCCCTCTTGCTCATATTTCCGACGCATTGCCAGGCCGGAGCCGCCGGACGTGGCTATACCCGGACTCACATCCATAGAAGATGGGATACGTGTGTAAGCTACCGTAGAGGTTGAAGAGACGAAATTTGCGATATCCAGCACCCAATCAGCGGGTATATGGAGGTATTTTAGCGTATTGAAACTCTCAGGTTCTTTTTGGATGTGATCCGGATTGGCGATCCATTCTCTTAAGTCCGTTTTGGGACGGAACAAGAGGATCGTCGGGCCGTTCATGGAAAACAGATAGGAGAAACCGGTGCCACGCCATACCAAGTTTAGAGGTTTTACACCGGCGGAGATTTGGCTTCCGGTCAAGATAGGATCCCAAAAAGCCCATTCCACGCTGGATAAATCGAGCGAGGCCGGAACTCCCACTTCGCTATTGGTATGGTTTATGGCGTTAATCGCTATCGTTTGTCGCTCCCCCGGTTGAATGGGATATTCGGCTCCCGTTCCCGGAAACTCCCAGCACATCATGAATAAAGGTATTTCTTTCATATCGGTATGGAGCATCCATCCGGAAGGCTTTGTCACGCTTACGGGTCCTGCTTGTGCGATACATAGGCCATCTAGGAAAATCAAGTCATCGGAGTTATTGACCAACGTGAGGTATTGATCTTTATTATAGACATTTTTCCCGTCAGGCCAGAGACAACCGCTGAAATAAATCTCGCTAATCAGCAGACGGCCTCGTTCGGACACTTCCAAAGGTATTTCCACGGATCGTTCTTCTCCATTGGCCTCGAACTGGATATTGGAGAGGCTACCACTCAATATATAATCCCTGTTGCCCGTCGTGGTTTCCTGATTTGCGGAGATTGCGCATATGCCAGCGGTTAGTTCAAATAGAGCTAGTCCATTTGTGTCGGTGGTCGTGGTGTAGACACAGCCTATACTTTGATTGATTAGTGTGACCGGGATATTCGCCAAGGAGATATCTGCGTATCCGGAAGGTTTCTTCAATTGGATATGGATACTCCCCGTTTTGAAATACTCATTCTCGCATCCTGCCAGAAAACACAGACAGAGCAGGTGGGTGAGGAGAGAAAGATGTTTGTCTATCATGAATATGGGGCATTGTGCTTAATAACTGTAGACAAATATATGTGATTTTTTTATATTTCCATTTAGGAGCTAAAAACATTAACATGTGTTCTTCTTATTTCGGTAGCTTCAGCACGAACCGGATCAAGGCCACGAACACCTTCCCGTACCGGTCCAGCTTGATTTGCCCCACGCCCCGGATGTCGCTGAACTGGTCCAAGGTGACCGGTTTCTTCTCCACCATGTCTTCCAAGGAATCGTCGGAGAAGATGATATAAGCCGGCGTATGCTCTCGCTCGGCAATTTGCTTGCGAAGCTGGCGGAGGGAGTCCAGCAAGGTCTCGTCCGTGGAGGCGGACCGGATCGGCCGGATCGGCTGGGCTTTGAAGGAGGATTTCCGCTCGCCTCTCCGGACGGGGCGTGTCAGCTCATCCGGTTCCCGATAGATGACGAGCTGGGCCTTTTGCTCCCCGTACAGGACACGCCTGCCTAACGGGGTCATCCGCAAGACACGCTCGGCGGCGTAGTCGATCTCCATGTACCCGAGTTGGATCATCTGGTAAATGTACTCCTTCCATTCCTTATAAGAGAGGTCCCGTCCGGCGCCGTACGTCTTTAGCTTATCGTATCCTCTCTCCAAGAGTTCCGCCCGACCGGAGGCACGTAATATGTCGATCAGCATTTGCATGCCTACATGCTCGCCGGTCCGGATGACGGCGCTCAGCGCTTTTTGTATCAAGACACTGCCATCGAAGCGTTGCGGAGGGTTCTTGCACACGTCGCAGTTGCCGCAATCATGGTCCGCTTCCTCGCCGAAGTAACTGAGCAGGACACGGCGGCGGCACATATCGGACTCGCAATACCGTCTCATCCGGTTTAGCTTCTCCAAGTTCACCTCGCTTTGGCCACTCTCCTCGGCGAAACGGCGAAGTACGATCAAGTCGCTCAAGGAATAGAACAGGAGGGTATCGCTTTTCATCCCGTCCCTTCCGGCACGGCCGATCTCTTGGTAGTAATTCTCGATACTCCCCGGCATGCTGTAATGCACGACCCAACGGACATTACTCTTGTCGATACCCATCCCGAAAGCTACCGTGGCGCACACCACGTCCACCCGGTCGTTGATGAAATCGTTCTGGGCCTGTTCCCGTTGGGCGGGCAGGAGGCCGGCGTGGTAGGCGATCGCCTTGATATTATACATCGCCAACTCATCGGCCAGCTCGGTCGTATCGTTGCGGCGCATGCAATAGATGATACCGCTCTGCTCCCGGTGCCCCCGGATGAAATGGACGATGGCGGCGATCTTCTCTTTCTTGTTAAGTCCCCGGCGTACCGTGAGGGAGATATTCGGGCGGTCGAATGACGATATGAACGTTTGGGGCGTGCGAAGCCGTAACTGCTCTAGGATATCCTTCCGGGTGATTTTATCGGCGGTAGCGGTCAGGGCCACGACCGGGACTTTCGGGAAACGTTCCTTCAAGATCGCCAGTTGCGTGTATTCCGGACGGAAGTCATGTCCCCAATGCGATACGCAATGCGCCTCGTCGATAGCGATGAGCGAGATGTCCAGCCGGGGCAGGAACCAGTCCGCTTCCATCTTGATCCGTTCCGGGGAGATATACAATAATTTGATCTTGCCCTGCACGCAAAGTTGCTTCACCTGTTGTTGCTCCTCTTCCGGCATCATACTGTTCAACGCCGCCGCCGGGATGCCGTTGGCGATCAACCCCTCTACTTGATCCTTCATCAAGGCGATCAAGGGGGACACCACCAAAGCCGTACCCGGCAGATAGATAGCCGGTAGCTGGAAACAGATCGACTTGCCTCCACCCGTGGGCATCAGCACCAACGAGTCCTCTTTCTGTAAGATACGCTGTATGATGTCCGCCTGCAAGGGACGGAAGGAGGTATATCCGAAGAACTTCTTCAGTAGTAGTAATAATTCTTTCATATCGCTTTACGGGCATAAAAAGCGCAAAGATAGTTTATATCATAAAGTTTTACTACCTTTGCCCGCATTATTTACATAACGAGCCGTGATGGCTCACCCTATTTTAGAATGACATTTGAAGATTTAGATTTGATAGAGCCGATATGTAAGGCTCTCGTGCAAGAAGGTTATACGACTCCAACACCTATACAATCAGAAGCGATTCCCATCGTTTCGCAAGGTTATGATTTATTGGGTTGCGCCCAGACAGGAACCGGTAAGACGGCGGCGTTCTCCATCCCGATTATCCAGCGGTTATATCTCCAGAAGAAGAAAGGTTACAAACGGGGTATCAAGGCATTGATCCTTACGCCTACCCGTGAGCTTGCCATCCAGATCGGAGAGAGCTTTGCCGCTTACGGCCGTTTCGCCGGATTACGCCATACGGTGATATTCGGCGGGGTGGGACAGAAGCCCCAGACGGAAGCCTTGGAAAGAGGCATCGATATATTAATCGCTACGCCGGGACGTCTGCTGGACTTGATCGGACAAGGATTCATCCACTTGGATACCTTGGAGTATTTCGTCTTAGACGAGGCGGACCGTATGTTGGACATGGGCTTTATCCATGACATCAAGCGTATTTTACCGTTATTGCCCAAGAAACGCCAGTCCTTGTTCTTCTCCGCTACCATGCCCCCTGAGATCGAGCGCTTGGCAGGTACGATCTTGAGCGAGCCGCAAAAGGTGGAAGTAACCCCGGCCTCATCGACCGTGGACGCAATCGACCAATCCGTTTATTTCGTCGAGAAGGCCGAGAAGATCAACTTGCTGAAAAGCTTGTTGGAGAACCCGGAACTGGAATCCGTATTGATCTTTACCCGTACGAAACACGGGGCGGACAAGGTGGCCCGTGTCTTGTCGAAAGCGGAGATAGGGGCGGAGGCGATCCATGGCAACAAGAGCCAGACCGCCCGCCAGCGTGCCTTGACGAATTTCAAGGATCATACGACCCGTGTGCTGATCGCTACGGATATCGCCGCCCGTGGAATCGACGTGGATCATCTGACGCACGTCATTAACTATGAGCTTCCTAACGTACCCGAGACTTATGTACATCGGATCGGGCGTACGGGTCGTGCGGGCCGTGAAGGTGTGGCTTTCTCTTTCTGCGACGCCGAGGAGGTACCTTTGTTGAAAGATATCCAGAAACTGATCGGCAAGGAAGTCCCCGTAGCCGGTGGCCATATGTATGAGACCAAGGAGGTGAAAGCCGCCGTAGCCGAGAAGAAAGAAGCGATCAAGCAAGAGTCGAAACGCCGTAATATGTTCGGAAGCAAACGTGACGGCAGTTACTGGCGTAACAAGAAGCGTGCCGCCAATTCCTCTAAGTAATCTAAGTTATTGTATTGCAACGATGTATAGTGCCAGTCCTTTCCATAGCATTGGCACAGTCGTGCCACGCCGGTGGCATAGCCGTGCCACAACGATGGCAAGGGCGTGCCATAAGGATGGCACAGCTATGCCACCCATATGCCACCCGGTTCGTCACCTAAGTATCCAAACAGTCCGCTTTAGCGAGCTGTTTGGCGCTATTACCCTATACTTTCTTTTAAAATGAGGTAATCTCTGGAATATTTCATTATTTTTGTGATTCAATTGTGAGTGAAACTTAAGGGTTGACGTTTGTGCTGATTGTAAAGGAGGACATAATATCTCGGATCAATAATGGCGATGCCAAAGCATTTGAACAATTATATACGACCTTCTACGTGTACTTGTGCGCCGTAGCGACTAAATATGTCTATAATTCGGAGGCGGCACGTGAGATCGTTAATGATGTTTTTATGAATGTATGGAATCACCATTCGGAGTTAATACATCCGGTAAACGCTTATTTAATTCGCTCGGTACGTAATTATTGCCTGAATTATTTAAGAGATAAACGCCAGCAAGAAGTCCCTTTATCAGATGTACAAGAAAACTTATTGTCGATACAAGAGTTGCAGATAGACGCCGATCCCCATCCGTTGGCTTATCTGGAGAATAAGGAATTCGAGGAGAAAATCTATCGTGCCGTGGATTCCTTGCCCGCTAAATGCCGGGATATCTTCGTGCAATATCTTTACCATAACAAGACCTATGAGGAAATAGCGATAACAAATCATATCAGTTCCAGTACGGTACGAGTACAGATCAAGATCGGTTTGGCGAAGTTGCGTGAACTTTTAGGCGATCTTTACCCTCTTTTCTTACTTATATTTAATTTTTTCGAAAAATAATTGGAATCTCCTTAAACGGAATCTCTAAAACATGTGTATATAATAGAAACCGGGTTAAAAACCGGCTCCTTTGTTAATATCATGGAAATAGAGAATAAACACATAGAAGATTTAATTTATAGCTACCTCATGGGAGATATATCCGAGGAGGGGCGAAATGAATTACTACAATGGTTGGAAACGGATGACGCTCATAAACAGTGCCTTTCCGAGATGGCGGATTGTTGGGCGACGGCGCATGTACCTTTGTTTGCCTCTGATATGAAAGCCGATTTCCAAAAATATTTCGGGGCACTTATCGATCCCGCTATTCCTTCTGAAAAGAATCATTGGCTAAATTTTCGGTTTTTAGGAAAAGTTGCCGCCTCGGTCTTGATCGTGGTATCGGTGGGGACTGCCTCTTATTATATAGGTACGAGACATAATCAGCCGAAATCTGCCGCCTTGGCTTATTTTGAGACGACAACTCCTATGGGAGCCCAAACGAAAGTCGTTTTGCCGGATCAATCCGTGGTTTGGGTCAACGCAGGTTCCACGTTGAGATATGGCAGTGATTTCAATACGAACGGACGTAGCGTACAATTGGATGGTGAGGCTTACTTCGAGATTACCCGGGATTCCCTTAAGCCTTTTATCGTAAAATCAAAGAGATTGGATATCAAGGTTCTAGGAACTAGCTTTAACGTAAAGGCTTACGGAATGGATGAAACGACCGATGTCACTCTGGTGTCGGGAAAAGTAAACGTGAGCTTGCGGGATGAGGTTGCCCATGCGGGCGATGTGACCTTGACTCCAAACCGGAAACTAAGCTTTAATAAGCAGACCAATAAGGTAAGAGTCAGTGAGGTGGATGCCAAGGATGCTCTCTCTTGGATGGACGGTAGCCTGAAATTCTCCGAACAACCTTTCATGAGTATCGCCAAGGATTTGGAACGTAAGTTCAACGTGCGTATCCGCGTCGAGAGCGATCCTTTGAGAAAGGAAATCTTCTCCGGCAGCTTTACGAAAGATTATTCGTTGGATAAGATCCTTCGTGAGGTGGACGTGGATCACAAATATGTGTGGACTCGTTCGGGAGATGAGATTATTATAAAAGATAAATAAAAATACAAACCTTAATCCTAAGGTGTAAGTGTGGAAAATAGTATAAACGAGAAAATTATTTATTAAATCTAACTTTAATGGAAATGAACTATTTCAAGAAGACCGGTAAGATGATGGTAGCCGCATGTATGCTTGCGGGACTGCCGTTTATTCCCGGTACGGTTTCAGCGTCCGAACTTCAGACACAAATGATGTCTGTTCAAATGGAAAGTACGACATTAAAAGAACTTTTCGATTTGATCGAGGAAAAATTTAATTACACGTTCCTTATCCGTAACAATGACATCAATCTGAATGAGCGTATCTCAATCGACATGTCGAACCGTTCGGTCGAGGAGATTTTGACGACGGCGCTGAAAAATCAGCATGCTGATTTTGTTGTAAACAACAATAGGATTGTTGTTTACAAGTCATCTTCTAATCCAAATGAATTGAGAAACGCGGAGAGAATGGTGGCGCAGCAGACAATTACGATTTCAGGTACCATTGTTGACGCGGTGACGGGTGAGCCGGTAATCGGCGCGAACGTGCTTGTGAAAGGCACTACGAACGGTACCAGTACCGATTTCGATGGAAAGTTTAGTTTGGAAGCTCCGGCCGGAGCTACTTTAGTCGTTTCTTACATCGGTTATGTGAACCACGAGGTTAAGGCGACTAGCGCTCCGATGACTATCCGTATCAAGGAAGACACTCAGAACCTTGAGGAGGTGGTTGTTGTTGGTTACGGCGTGCAAAAAAAGGAAAGCTTGACGGGTGCCATGCAGGTGGTGAGCAACGAGAAATTGTTGGATGCCACTAGCCCTACGGTCGAGAACTTATTGTCTGGTAAGGCTCCGGGCGTACAGGTTACTTCGGGTGGTGGTCAGCCGGGCGCTGCCGGTAAGGTGGTGATCCGTGGTAAGTCTACGGTAAACGGTAGCACGGACCCTCTTTGGATCGTGGATGGCGTAATCGTCGGTACGGATGCGGGTAGCTTGAACCCGGCTGATATCGAGTCTATGTCTATCTTGAAGGATGCCGCTTCAACCGCTATCTATGGTTCTCAAGGAGCGAACGGTGTTATCGTGGTGACTACGAAGAAAGGTAAGATCGGAAAAGCTACGATTAACGCTTCCGTAAAGATGGGTGTGAACCAGTTGCACCGTGGAAACATGAATATGATGAACGGCGAGGAATTATATGATTATTATAAATCTTTCGCAAATCAAGACGCCCTTCCGAGTTATTTTACGGAGGATTTGCGCAACCGTAACTTCGACTGGTGGAAAGAGGGTACGCATCTGGGCTTCGCTCAAGATTACAATGTTTCTGTTTCCGGAGGTTCCGAGAAGATCAAGACTTATACTTCCGTTGGTTACTACGATGAGGATGGTGCCGTGAAAGGATATGACTACAAGCGTTATAACTTACGTTTCAATGTGGATTACCAAGCGACGGATTGGTTGACTATCAAACCTAAAGTATGGGCTACCCGTAGCGACGTGATGGACCAGCAACAAGATCTAGGCGCTATCATGTACGTTAATTTCCCTTGGGACTCCCCGTATGACGAGAATGGCGACTTGATCCAGCAATACAGACCTTCAAACTGGATTAATAGTGATGCTACCAATTACTTGTATGATCTGCAATGGAATTACGACAAAAGCACCTCTTATGAGTTCATGGGTAACTTTGACTTCGATATCAAGTTTACCGATTGGTTGACTTTCTCATCCGTGAATAACTATAAATATAATAGTATCCTTTTTAAGAGCTATCAGGATCCTCGTTCTAAGGCGGGAGAGGCAGATAACGGATTATTGCAAGATAAAACCACTGCCTCCTATAGAGTATACAGTAACCAATTGCTCCGTTTCAACAAAGTATTCGATAAGCACTCTATCAACGCTATCTTGGCTTATGAGTGGAATACCTATACACAAGAGATCAAGGATCAGACAGCGGCTAGTTTCGCTCCGGGTTTCTCTGTAGCCGATGTCGCTACTACTCCTAAGACGATAAAGGGAGAGCAAAAAGAGTGGGCCGTACAATCTTATTTGTTCAATGCCAACTATGCGTATGATAATCGTTATTTGTTGTCTTTCTCATTCCGTCGGGATGGTGCCTCCAACTTTGGTACGGACGCTAAATATGGTAATTTCTTCTCCGTCAGCGGTGGTTGGAATATCCATCAGGAGGAATTCTTCAAGGCTAAGGATTGGGTACAACAGTTGAAGTTACGTGCAAGTTATGGTTCCGTAGGTAACCGTCCGACCGAATTATATTCTCAATATACGGTGTACGCCATGTCTACGGGATATAATGGTGATCCGGGTGCGGTAATCGAACAGAAGGAAAACAAGAACCTGACTTGGGAGAAGACTTATACGGCAGGTGTAGGTATCGACGCTATCTTGTTTGATCGTTTGACTATCAACTTGGATTATTATAATAAGAAAACAACCGATTTGCTTTACAAAGTGCCTCTGCCTGGTGTAACGGGTATTGTTGGTATCTATCGTAATGTGGGTGCCGTCAAGAATAATGGTTTCGAGGTCTCGATGAACGTGGACATCTTGAAAGGGGGCGATTGGAGTTGGAGCGTCGCAGCTAACTTAGGTCTGAACCGTAATAAGATCACTGAGTTATATGGTGGCAAGAGCGAGATCATCACTTCTAACGCCGGTTCAAGTTATGCCATTTCGATGGATAAGATATTGACTCCGGGACAAGACGTGGATACTTGGTATGGTACCGAATGGGCAGGCGTAGATCCGGAGACAGGTTCTCCGTTATGGTATACCACGAATGAGAATGGGGAACGTGTAACGACCTCGAATTATAGTGACGCATCTAAGCACCAGACTATAATAGGTAAGTTGAGCCCCGATTTCTACGGAGGTTTCTCTACTGACTTATCTTGGAAAAACATTGATCTCTCCGCTGTCTTCGGTTATTCCGTAGGAGGTGATATTTATAATTACGACCGTTCGATGTATGATAGTGACGGCGCTTATGTAAATTATAACCAGATGAATTTGAAGGAAGGTTGGAATCGTTGGGAAAAACCGGGCGATATCGCTACCCACCCCAAGGCGGAATATGGCAATAAGAGCCAATCCAGCAAGGGATCTTCCCGTTATCTGGAGGACGCTAGCTACTTACGCTTACGTAGCTTGACGTTAGGCTATACATTACCTTGGAAGATTCAGTATGTAGATAATATCCGTCTTTCTTTCTCGGGTGAGAACTTGTTTGTCCTTTCCGGTTTCTCCGGAGTTGACCCGGAACTTCCGGCTGAGGTTGGCAATAAATACAAGGCAGGCTCGGTTGGTGTGGCGATCTCTCCGTACCCACAAGCTCGTAAATTCATGTTTGGTCTAAATGTTACATTTTAATTAAAGGAATCATAATGAAAAAAATCGCTATAGTGGCTCTTGCGGCAGCGGCCACGTTCATAACAAGCTGTGATATCGAACGTCTACCTTACGATAAGTACACGGAAGACAAGATCATGGAGGACAAAGATGCCGCGGTGGATGTTTTGCTAAACGGTTGTTACGCAAAACTGAAAAAGGCATCCGAACACTTGCATTATTGTGGTGAGTTCCCGGGGGATAACGTTTGTAAGGATAAACCGACAACCAATCCGTTCGGTACTTATTTTACCTATCAGCATACGGTAAATAACGGTGGTCTTACTACGGTTTGGAACAGTGCCTATAATATCATCTCACAGACTAGTTCTTTGATGAAGATGATTAATGAGGGCGAGTCTGCTGAGTTGGATCAGAAGTTGGGCGAGGCTTATTATATGCGCGGCATGATGTACTTCTATCTTTGCCGTGTGTTTGGCCGTCCTTATTATCAGGAACCGGAGAAGAATCTGGGCTTGCCGATCGTAAACGGTATGCCTGAGGATATGGATAATCTGGATCTTCCGGATCGTTCGTCCGTGAAGGATACGTATGATCAAGCTCTGTCTGACTTGAAAAAGGCGGAAGAGCTGATGACAACGTTTAAATCTACCGCTTATGCCTCAAAATATGCGGCTCAAGCTTTATTGGCGAAGGTCTATATGTATATGAGTGGCACGTTTGAGAATCCGAATAAGGAATATGCCCAATTATCTTATGATTATGCGAATACGGTAATCGAGAGTGGCCAGTTCTCTATGTTGGACCGTGCTAACTTTATGCGTTATAATGAGTTCGCTCCGGATGCCGCTTCACAGACAGAGACTATTTTCGCCGTGAAGTTTATAGCCTCAGACTGGGAAGATTGGGGTGATCCGCTAGGAAGTATGTACGCTGAGATCGATGGTCAAGGCTGGGGTGAGGTTTACGCCAGCGCTAAGTATATGGATTTGTTGCATGAGACAGGAAAAGGAACCGATGCACGTGAGGCGTTTATCCATCCGCAATATAAGGAAGACGCCAATGGAAATCAGATCCCCGCTTTCCGTTTTGTAGCTAACTTATATACGGACGGCAAGATTTCCGGTTACGTATATCGTCAAGGTGAGACCAAGGAAGTAGGAGGTAAGTTAATCGCTACGGTAGATGGTGAAGAATATACATTAACTCCGGTAGATGTGGACAATAAGCGTTATTCTATTAGCTATAAGGGAGAAACGTATGAGGGAGATTATGACTACTTTATGTTGGAAAGTCAAGGTAACCCGAAATTCTATAGCTATAAGTGCTCTAAGCAAGATGGCTATCCTCACCTTTATTCTCCGGTTATCTCTCGCTTAGGTGAGTTATACCTGATTCGCGCCGAGGCTAGCGCTAAATTAGGAAACTATACAAAAGCATTAGCCGATTTGAATACCGTTCGTACCCGTTCCTTACCTAACGCCGGATATAAATCTTTGGATGCGACAAACGCTCATGAGCTTATCATGAAAGAACGTCAGTTGGAATTAGCTTATGAGGCTGACCGTGGTTTTGATGTATATCGTGTAGGCGATACGATGAAACGTCATTACCCGGGATTCCATGACGGCGTGCCTGAATATCCTGCTACCAGCCCGTTGGCTATCCAGTATATTCCGCAGTCTGAGATTAACGCTTATCCGGGTACATTAACTCAGAATCCGTAATAAGCGATGAATAAGTATTGTATAATGAGTGTGTTGGCAGGGTTTTCCTTGCCAACAACTTTAATAGCTCAATCAGCTCCCCGGCAACCTAACGTGGTGATCATCGTAGCTGATGATCTCGGGTATGGTGATCTAAGCTGTTACGGGGCTCATCGCATACAGACTCCGGGAATGGATCGTATCGCAAATGAAGGCATACGCTTTACGCAAGGTTATTGTACGGCGGCTACTTCTACCCCCAGCCGGTATTCCTTGCTTACCGGATTATATCCTTGGACAAATAGGGAAGCCAAAATACTTCCCGGCAATGCGGCTCTGATTATCAATACTCAACAGGTTACCTTGCCGAAGGTGATGAAGCAAGCGGGCTATGTCACCGGCTCGGTCGGCAAATGGCATCTGGGATTAGGTGACGGGGCGGTAGACTGGAACAAGCTGGTTTATCCCGGAGCGAAAGAGATCGGTTACGACTATTCTTTTATCCAAGCTGCTACCAATGACCGGGTTCCCTGTATCTTTATCGAGAATGGGAGAGGTGTAAACCTCGATCCGAACGATCCTCTCTATGTCAGTTATAAGGAGAATTTCCCCGGGGAACCGACTGGGAGGGATAATCCTGAATTACTGAGAATGCTCCCGAGTGTCGGGCATGCCGGCGCTATCGTAAACGGTGTACCTCGAATTGGTTTCCAGAAAGGAGGCAAGACCGCCCAATGGAAAGATGAGGATATGGCAGAGTTGTTCCTTGAGAAGGCGAAAGGTTTTATGAAAGAGAATAAGGATAAACCTTTCTTCCTGTACTATGGCTTGCATCAACCGCATGTACCTCGTGTACCGAACGAGAGATTTGCGGGTAAGTCGGGGATGGGACCTCGTGGAGATGTTATCTTGGAAGCGGATTGGTGCGTGACCGAATTCTTGAAGGAAATGGATAAGTTGGGGCTAACGGAAAATACATTAGTTATTTTCACTAGCGATAACGGACCGGTTCTGGATGACGGTTATCAAGATCAAGCCGTGGAATTGGTAGGGGATCATAAGATGGCCGGACCGCTTCGTGGAGGAAAGACGAGCTTGTATGATGGTGGGACCTGTATCCCGTTCATGCTTCGTTGGCCTGCGGAAGTTAAGCCGGGCGCTGTGTCGGATGCCTTGGTTTGCCAGATGGATTTGTTAGCCTCGCTGTCGGCGTTGATCGGACAGACCTATTCTGATAAGGTAGATAGCCAAAACACCTTGCCTGTATTTCTAGGAAAAGGTGGTAATGGGCGAAAGGAACTTGTCTTGGAAGGTTATTTCAATTATGCGCTACGTGATGGTGATTGGGTCATGATCCCACCGTATCCGGATACCTATGGCGATGCGGAGGAGGCTGCCTTTGCCGGAAATAGTAACTGTTATCAATTATATAATGTAAAGGAAGACATCGGTCAGCAAGTTAATTTGGCGGAAAAAGAACCTATAAGACTTCGACAGATGATGATGACCTTCGAGAGGCTAAAAAGGGAAACCGGAAAGATAACGAACTTTTAGTCTTGGACTCTTTATTTTTCAAAATACTCAATAACGTTTTGATTGAAAAAATATTTTTTTAATTTTGTATCCTCAAAACACAAACTAATTTATAAAATATATGGAAAACACTCGTCGTTCATTCCTTAAGAAAGTATCTGCCGCCGGTATTGGTGCCGCAGGCTTGGCAATGGCCGGAAACGCCGGAGCTACAACAACCGCCGCTGAACCCCAAAAGAAAAAAACAGCCGGTAAAGATGATGGTAAATTACGTTTCGGTTTCATCGGAACGGGTTCTAGATGCCATGAGCATATTAATAATGTATTGGCGATCCCCGGTAATAAGATCGTAGCGATTTGCGATATCCAACAGGGCCCGATCGATAGTACCTTGAAACATATCGCTAAATTTAATGTTCCTGCTCCGAAAGTTTACAAAGGGGGTGAACGTGAATTTGAGAATATGTTGAACAACGAGGAATTTGATTGCGTGATTATCGCTAGTCCTTGGGAATGGCACGTTCCGATGTCTGTCGCCGCTATGAAGGCTGGTGTTCCTTATGTAGGCGTGGAGGTTTCCGCCGCTAATACGATCGAGGAGTGCTGGGATTTGGTAAATGTTTCGGAAGCAACCGGAAGCCATTTGAATATCATGGAGAACGTATGTTATCGTCGTGACTGTATGGCTGCGTTGAATATGGTTCGCCAAGGTTTGTTCGGCGAGATATTGCATGGTACTTGTGGTTATGAGCATGACTTGCGTGAGGTGAAATTCAACGATGGAACTCATTACAACTATGTACCGGGCAGTGGTGATCTTCGTATGGGCCCGACGGCTTTCGCCGAGGCTCAATGGCGTACGAACCATTCCGTACATCGTAATGGCGATATCTATCCGACTCACGGTATCGGACCGATAGCAAATTGCATGGATATCAACCGTGGTAACCGCTTCCTTTCTTTATCCGCTATGGCTACTCAATCTCGTGGATTGCATAAGTTTATCGTGGATAATGGGGGTGAGAATCATCCGTTGGCGAAGGTCAACTTCAATTTGGGAGATATCGTGACTTCTATGATTAAGTGTTCTAATGGACAAACGATCATCGTAACCCATGATACCAATTCTCCTCGCCCTTATTCATTAGGTTTCCGTGTTCAGGGAACTGAGGGTTTATGGATGAATGATGGCGATCATGTATATGTACAGGGTAAATCCAAACCTCACCGTTGGGATGATTCGGAGGAATGGTTCAAGCAATATGACCATAAATTATGGGCACAGCATTCCGCTGAGGCGGCTGAGGCCGGACATGGTGGTATGGACTATATCATGATGTACGACTTGATCGACGCTATCCGTAATAAGAAACCGGCTCCAATGGATTGCTATGACGCTGCCGCTTGGAGCGCTATCTCCGGCTTGTCAGAGATGTCAATCGCTCGTGGCGGTGCTTTGGTAGACTTCCCGGATTTCACCCGTGGACAATGGATTCACCGTCAACCGCAATTCGCTTTGTAATAAATTTTCATAAAATACTAGGGAAGGATGTCTTTGCTAAAGGCATCCTTTTCTTTTTTATATACATTTTTCTTGTCTCTTCGAGTATTATGATTATTTTTGTCACTCAAGTTAATCTATTCTATCTAAATTTTAAATTCGTACTATGAAGACAAACAGAAGAGACTTCCTGAAGACTCTTGGAGGAATCGCGGCATTTACGATTGTACCGCGCCACGTGTTGGGTAATGGATTCATCGCTCCAAGTGATCAATTGACAAAAGGAATTATCGGTACAGGTGGTATGGGCCGTGGACATGTGGACTATGCCGGAACTCGTCTTGTCGCCGTGTGTGACGTCGATAAGAATCATCTGGAGCTAGGTAAACAGTTGGTAAAGGATAAGATTGCCGCATACCATGATTTTCGTGATTTGATTCTGGATCCTAATGTAGATATCGTTCATATAGCTACGCCTCCTCACTGGCATGGTATCATGTCTGTCGAGGCCGCTAAAGCAGGAAAAGATATTTGGTGTGAGAAGCCTATGACCCGTACGATCGGGGAGGGTAAACGGGTAATGGAAGCGATGAAGCAATACGGACGTATGTTCCGCTTGAACACTTGGTTCCGTTTCGCAGACCCGTTCTATGGATTGGGCACTCCCGTGAAACCTTTGAAGAAACTGGTTCAAAGTGGTATGTTGGGCTGGCCGCTAAAGGTAACGATCAGCAAGCATACCGGTTTCGACTGGAAGTTCTATTGGGTTGGTAAAGAATATCTGGAACCGCAATCGGTGCCTAGTGAGCTGGATTATGATTTTTGGTTGGGTCCGGCTCCTTACAAACCTTATAACCCGCATCGTGTGCATCAGACATTCCGTGGATACTGGGATTATGACGGCGGTGGTTTAGGGGATATGGGACAGCATTATATTGACCCTGTACAATATTTTCTAGGAAAAGATAATACCAGCCCGGTTAAGGTAGAGGTGGATGCTCCGCAACAACATCCGGACGCCGTGGGTACTTGGCGCTCGATTACGTATACCTATGAGGATGGTTGCCAGATCGTACTTTGGGGAGGTGATTACGGGGATCCGAACACACCTTATATTTCCGGACCGAACGGGAATGTCTATAAGAATTTCGTATGTGATATCCCGGATTGGGAGAAAAAGTTATCCGATTATCCCGAACCCGAGCCACAGGTTACCGACTTTATCGAGTGCGTAAAGACTCGTCAGCCTTTTGCCTTGAATGAGCGTAATGGCTTCCGTTCCGCTACGATCGTGAACATGGGTGCCGTAGCCCTTCGTTTGAATCGTACGCTTCACTTTGATCCCGTAAAACTGGAATTTATTAATGATGAGGCCGCTAATCGTTTGTTGGATCAGCCGATGAGAGCACCTTGGAATATTTAAACACATACACATATGAAAAAAGTATATATATCAATTGCCAGCTTATTGTTGTGCGGTAGCATGTTAATGGCTCAAAGCCCGGCTAATCGTACATCGAAGACGATCGTTGCCGATGTACTGGCACAGATGCCGGCGGAGCAACAAGCTGAATATAACAAATTAATTAATGACCTAAGCTCCACTGGCGAGGAAGGGGTCTTGATGTTGATTAATAAGATTAACGCTCCGGGAAAAGGCAGTAACTCGAACGTGGATTATGCGTTGAGCGGATTGACTCATTACGTGATGGCGAAAGGTGAGGAAAATGCCCGTCTAGCAACAGCCAACGCATATTTGAAAGCCTTGGATAAGGTGAGCGACCGGGAGACAAAGGCTTTTATTATCCGACAGCTTCAATTACTGGGAAAAGATGAGTGTGTGGATACGCTGGCTAGCTATTTGAACGATGAGAGCCTAAGCGGTCCTGCTGCCCGTGCGTTATCCGCGATCCGTACCGATAACGCTAAGAAGGTTTTGGTGGCTTCCTTGATGCGTCGATCCGGTACTCCGAAGACGCAAAAGGATATTATCCGTGCGATCGCTGACGTGCAAATCGCTGATGCGGAAAATGTATTGAAAGTGATGCTTGGTTCCAGCGATGAGAATATGCAGAAAGAGGTTCTTTATGCGTTGAGTCGTGTAGGTTCTAAAGCTTCTCTAGGCGATTTAGCCGCCGCTGCGGAGAAAGTCGGTTATAAAATGGAAAAGACCGGGGCGAATGAGGCATATATCGCTTTGATAAAACGTGTCCTTGAGCAAGGCGATACCAAAGATGCGGAGAAAGCAGCGAATGATTTATTGAAGAAGTCTACGAAAGCGGGCATGACACAGACCCGTGAGGCCGCTCTTCAGATTCTATTAGCCGCTAAGCCGGAAGCTGCTACGAAGAATTTATTATCGGCTTTGAAAGATACGGATAAGGGATACCGTAATGCGGCTTTGAACTTCGCTTCGGGTTTCGCTGATCAAAATGTTTATATCGAGGTCATGAAACACATGTTAAAGGCGAAGCCGGAAGTCAAGGTGGATATCTTGAACTGGATAGGCCGTGAAAGCAAATGCCCGTCTAAACATGACATGATCAAGAATCTGGAACTTCGTTTTGATCTACCAGCGAGACAAGTTCTTTTGGACCAATTGAAAGATAAGGATTTCTATGTGCAACAGGCCGCTGTTTGGGCTTTGGTTAAAATCGGTGATAAGAGTGTCATTCCTGTGCTGGCGGATTTGTTGAAGAGCAATGACAAGCAAGTGATATTATTGGGTCAAGATGCTTTGATGGCATTTAACGGCGATATTGATCAAGCGGTCGCTAAAGTGATCCCGTCCGCTTCCGATGCCGGGAAAATCGCTGGTTTGGAGCTGTTGGCGATACGTATGGCCGACGCGAATCTAAATACGGTACTGGATCAGATTAAATCCGGCTCATCAGAGGTGAAGAAAGCCGCTTATACCGCATTGAAAGATGTAGTATCCGAGAAAGATTTCACTTTATTGTGCGGAATGTTGGAGACTGCGGAGGCTTCAGCTGTCGCTCCGCTTCAAGATGCGATCATTGCCGCTATCTCTAAACAACCGGCGGCAACTCAAGTATCTAACGTGAATCGCCGTATGATACAAGCGGGAGACAGCAAGAGATATCTTTATTATAAGGTCTTATCAGCGACTGGCGAGAAAGAGGCTTTGGCTACGATCGTGGAAGGATTGAATAAAGGGAATGGAGCGGCCAAGGATGCGGCTCTTGACGCTTTGTTGGCGTGGAAGGGTATTGAGGCTGCCGATGAACTATTTACGGTTTGCCAATCCGCCGCTTCCGATCAAGTATTCGATAGGGCGTTAAAGCGTTATGTGCAGTTGGTATCTAATCCGGCATTTACGAGAGAGAATCGTTTGTTGAGCTTGCGGAAAGTCATGGAGATCGCCCGGACGAGCGAGCAAAAGGCTCTTATTTTACGTCAGATCCAACGGGCGGATACCTTCTTGGCATTGATGTATGCGTCGGAATTCTTGGATTCAAGCGATGCGGCTGTTCGTTCTGCGGCTGTTTATGCGGTTTGGAATATCGCTCGTAACCATCCGGAATATAAGGGTGACAATGTGAAGGCAATCTTGAAACGTGTTTTGACCATGTTCGACGGGGAAGACGCTCGTTATGATATCGATGCCTTGAAGCAACATTTGGATGCGATGCCGGACGAGGTCGGATTTGTCTCTATCTTTAATGGTAAGGATTTAACGGGTTGGAAAGGTTTGGTCGAGAATCCGATCGCCCGCGCCAAAATGAAACCGGCTCAATTGGCGAAAGCGCAGGAAAAGGCGGATGAGAATATGCGTCGTGACTGGAAAGTGGAGAATGGCCTATTAGTATTTGACGGTACTGGGTACGATAACCTATGTACTGAAAAGCAATATGGTGATTTCGAGATGTATGTTGATTGGATGTTGGATCCGAAAGGACCAGAGGCTGATGCCGGTATTTATCTGCGTGGTACTCCTCAAGTCCAGATCTGGGATACTTCTCGGGTAAATGTAGGTGCGCAAGTAGGTTCCGGTGGCTTGTACAACAATCAGGTAAACGAGAGCAAGCCTTCGAAAGTGGCCGACAATAAATTGGGTGAATGGAATTCCTTCTATATTAAGATGGTTGGCGACCGTGTGACGGTTGTCTTGAACGGAGAAAAAGTGGTAGATAACGTGATTCTGGAAAACTATTGGGATCGCAAGCTTCCGATTTTCCCGGTAGAGCAAATCGAGATGCAAGCTCATGGCAGCAAGGTCTATTACCGTAATATCTACGTAAAGGAATTGGAAAAACAAGAACCGTTCAAATTATCGCCGGAAGAGGAAAAAGAAGGCTTCAAGGTTTTGTTTGACGGAACGAATATGCATGAATGGACTGGAAACACGGTTGATTATATCTTGGAAGACGGCTGTATCTCTATGGTTCCAAGCAGTAGTTTCGGAGGTAATCTGTACACCAAGAAGGAATACGGAAACTTTATCTATCGTTTTGATTTCCAGTTAACCCCGGGAGCTAATAACGGTGTCGGTATCCGTACGCCGATGGAAGGAGACGCAGCATATGTAGGTATGGAAGTGCAGGTCTTGGATTGTGAACATCCTATTTACCAAGGAAACATCACTCCGCTGCAACATCATGGTTCCGTATACGGTATCATTCCCGCCCGTGAGGATCATCCGAAAGCGTTCAAGCCGGTTGGAGAATGGAATACGGAAGAGATCATGGCGGATGGCGATCATATCCGTGTGACGGTGAATGGAGTCGTAATCTTGGATGGAAATATTCGGGATGCCGTGAAGAATGGTACGCCGGATGGAAAGGAGCATCCGGGTTTGTTTAACAAAAAAGGTCATATAGGTTTCTTAGGACATGGTTCCCCTGTCAAATTCCGCAATATTCGTATCAAGGAATTGAAATAATTTATATCAGGCTTTGAATATATAAAGAGATTGTCTTGAGTGATTCGAGACAATCTCTTTTTTATTATAGGGGATTTATACTATTTAAATTATATCTTTGTGAAATCATAGTGTAATTTTATCGGAAGGGATATTTTTATGGAGGATATACAGACTCAATTGGATCAATGTAAATTGTTATTAGATAGAGCGGAAGTTGGCTTGTGGGAAGCCGATTTTGTTCAAAGAGGTTATATCTGTTCCGATTATTTAATGAGTATATTTGGGAAGAAGGGGAATAATCTCTCTTTTTTTGAATTTTACTATATAATCCGGGAAGACTTTAGGGATCTGATTACTACGGATTTTTTATCGATCCAATCTGTCGATACGTATGAGCAGATATTTCCGATAATAACACCGACTGGGGAAAAATGGGTACGCTCCAGATTATGTGAGCGTAAGTTGAATAATGGAGTGTGCGTAAAAGCGTTGGGCATATTACAGATTTTACCTAATTTCAAACTGAAAGAGGAAAAGATTAGTAAGATGATCGATCATAATGAGATGATCTTCCGAAAGCTATATGTAAATTTACCTGTGGGGGTCGAGCTTTATGACAGGGACGGTTACTTGATTGACCTGAACGCAAAGGATATGGAGATATTCGGTATCCGGTCAAAGAAGGACGTTTTAGGAGTCAATATTTTTAGCAACCCGATTCTGCCTAAAGATGTGATCAAGAAACTCAAGGAGAATAAATCCGTGAATTTCCGGCTGAATTATTCGTTTAAGAAGGTCGATGATTATTATAACACCTCGAAAGTAGGCGAGATGGATATCGTTACCAAGGCCAGTATTTTATATGACCAAAGAGGTGAACCTTCCAGCTATTTACTTATTAATTTGGATAATACGGAAAAGATGATCGCCTATAACCGTATTTCTGAGTTTGAGAATGTATTTACCTTGGTCAGCGTATACGCTAAAGTCGGTTATGCCCTTTATGACTTATATACCTTTGAGGGCTATGCCATTAAGCAATGGTATGAGAATATGGGAGAGAAGGATGGAACCCCCTTGTCCCCAATTATTGGGATTTATTCTTATATTCATCCGAACGACGCTGGATATATAAACTCATTCTTTGAGGAGGTGAAACAGGGTAAAGCGCATCATTTCCGTAGGGAAGTGCGTGTGAAGTCTGGTGACGGATGGAAATGGATTTGCGCCAATATCACCCGTAACCCTCAAAGCGTAGACCCGAATAAACCGGAGATGATCTGTATTAATTACGATATCACGGAGTTAAAGGACTCTCAATTGAAAAGGGAAAGGGCGGAAGAACTGGATCGTTTGAAGTCTGCCTTCCTAGCGAATATGAGTCATGAGATTCGTACGCCATTAAATGCCATTGTCGGTTTTTCTCAATTATTGGCGGAAACGGATGATCCCGAGGAGAGGCATGAGTTTGTGGAAATCATCGATAGCAATAATCGGATGTTGCTTCAATTGATCAGTGATATTCTAGACTTGGCAAAAATTGAATCCGGTACGATGGATTTCAAGTTCGCCGATATGAACGTAAAAGAGGTGATCAATGAGATCGTGACCTCATTCCGTATCAAGATGCCCGATAACGTAGCTCTGATCGCTCCCCAAGATTCACCGGAATGCCAAATCTATAGCGATCGTATGCGGCTGACGCAGGTAATATCCAATTTCCTTAACAACGCGATCAAGTATACGAGCGAAGGTTGTATCACCTTAGCTTACGAGATCATAGGTGATGAGATAAAATTCTCCGTGACTGATACGGGGGATGGCATGAGCCAAGAGATACAAGCCCATATCTTTGATCGTTTCTATAAAGGAAATACGTTTAAACAAGGTACGGGCTTGGGGCTATCTATTTGCGAGACCATCGTAAATAGGCTAGGTGGTCGGATCGGTGTAAATTCCGAGTTGGGCAAAGGCAGTACGTTTTGGTTTACACATCCCTATTCCTTCTCGCCGAATGCTAAATCTCCTGCATCGCCTAATCCGGGAACGATATAAGAATGATCGTCGAGGTCATTATCTAATGCGGCGATCCAGATTGTAGTCTTGTCATCCGGCATTTTCTTCTGCAAGTATTCCAAGGCTTGTTTGCTTGAGATGATGGAGGCTACGTGTACATGGTCGGGTACTCCTTTGGTCAGCAGGGCCTCATACGCCAATTCCATAGAGCTTCCGGTGGCCAACATCGGGTCGGATATGATCAAGGTTTTACCTGTTAAGCGAGGAGAGGCGATATATTCGATATGAATATCAAAATTCAAACGGTCTTTATATTTGCGGTAAGCGGATACGAAAGCGTTCTCCGCATTATCCAGATACCGAAGGAAACCTTGGTGGAATGGAAGCCCGGCACGCAAGATCGTACTAATCACGATTTGATCGTCCGGCGTATTCATCGGGGCTATACCTAGCGGGGACTGGATGTCTTTCGTACTGTAATGAAATTCCTTACTGATCTCGTAAGCCATGATTTCTCCGATACGCTCAACATTGCGACGGAAACGAAGGCTGTCTTTTTGTATGTCTACATCTCTAAGTTCTGCAACAAACTTGTTTAATATGGAATTTGTGTCTCCAAGATTGACGATTCTCATGAGTCTTTTTTTTGAGTCCAAAAGTAATCATTTCCGGACACTAAAAATCATAAGTATGAAATTTTTCATTCATACTTATAAATGAAAGATTTCATACTCATGATTTTTTATCCCCTTACCGGGGATATTTTTACTACGTTTTCGGTTACTTTATTATTTCAGGTGGGCATTCATCGCCTCAAGGAGGAATTTACCCGGTTTGAATTTTACGGTCGTACGAGCGGGGATCATTACCGGAGTACCTGTTTTAGGATTTCTGGCAAGACGCTGTGTTTGCGGTCTTGGGATCAGTGTTCCAAATCCGACAAGTACGATTTCCTCATTTTCGGACATACGCTCAGTTACGATCTCGATGTAAGCATCCAATACTTTCTTTGCTTCTTGCTTTTGTAACCCGGTCTTGTCTGCTAAAGCCTCTATAAGTTCTGCTTTGTTCATAAATGCAAATTTTTTAAATTGTTAAACACTACAAATGTACACTTTGAAGCTGGTTTTATAGTTACGTTTTGCAAAGATACATTTGCATTTGAGTTTCTTATTAAACAAGGCCTACAGATGTTTGTTACATTTTTAAGAACAAAAAATGTTAATAATGTGTCAGTTTGCGAATTTCGAAACATTTATTGAATCTTGATATACCCGATTCGTGTGTACTTGATAGTACGGGATTCTATATGTTTTAAGACCTTAGCGGAAGTCAAAGTCAATTTTTCCCCTACTTGGAAAGCATGAGCGCCCGGTGGCAACGTTTGCGTGGTAAGACTACGATCTTTCGCTTTTATCCTCAATAAAAAGTAATTTCCGGCGATGTCCACGGCCGTGAGCAATTGATCTACATAGAAATATTCGGTACCACGGATAATCTGTGTCTTGTAAGAATCGTCTTCAATGCGGACTTTTGTGATTGTTAACTTTAAATCGCTCAATTTTTCTCCCGGTGTTCCTACAAAGCGGCTTACAGGCATTTTATATTTCTTACGGGTCTGTAGGTCGAGATAGATTTTACTGTAGGTCACCGCTAACTCTTTAAAACGCATCTCGCTTTTTACGTGAGGCTCATATTTATCGGCTATCCAAACGACGTATCGGGGATCGATCGTATAGATGTCATGCAAATGGTATCCTCTGTATTTACCGAAAGAAATAATATCGTCTCCATTATCGGGAGAGTCTTTGATATCTGTCGTTATAAATAAAGGTAGAAAGGAGTTGCTTACCATCTTAATCGCCTTATTCACCGAGCTGATGGCATTCAAGTCGAGATTCGCCAAATAGACCGTCGGATGATAAGTGGCCGAAGGCGTAAAGAACCAAAGCGTATAATATAAGGTCTTTGAGGTAGGCAAAAGAATGTAGTACCGCCCTTTGTCTGACGTTTTTCCTCGATTGAACGTGTTTAACTTGTCGAGGATCATCTTCTGTATTTCACCGGATAGGCCGGACGTGTTCTCATCCATACGATCAACTCTATATACAAATCTACTGAAAAAATCCGGAACTACATAATTTGCGGATGAGTTATTTATGACTACTTTTGCCCTAAAAATAAAATAGACGATGAGAATAGAGCAGAATTATTCGTTGGAGAAACACAATACGTTCCATCTCCCAGTAAAGACACGTTGGTTCATGGAGTATGAGACGGAGGAGGAGTTGCAACGAATCTTACATGATGAATACTTTCAGGAATGTTTATCCTTGCATATAGGAGGCGGGAGCAATCTATTGTTCATCAACGATTATAATGGCATTATCATCCATTCCCGAATCAAGGGGATTTCTATCTCGGCGGAAACGGACGAGTATGTATCGCTTCGTGTCGGGGCTGCGGAGATCTGGGATGATGTCGTGGCATACGCCGTATTGAAAGGTTGGGGAGGTATAGAGAATCTTTCTTTAATACCCGGTGAGGCGGGCGCTGCCGCTATCCAGAACATCGGGGCTTATGGTATGGAGATCAAGGATGTGATCGAGAGCGTGGAGGCTTATAACCAGTTGACATTCGAGAAACGGACTTTTACGAATACGGATTGTGAATATGGATATCGTAATAGTTATTTCAAGAATGAGCATCATGACCCCCACATCATAACTTATATTACGCTTCGACTATCCAAGAACCCTAGCTTTTCGGTTAATTATGGGAACTTAAAGGAGGAGTTGACGAAATATCCGGAAGTTACTTTGGAAACGATCCGTGAGGCTGTCATAACAATTCGCAGGCAGAAGCTTCCCGATCCGGAAGTATTAGGCAACGCAGGCAGTTTCTTTATGAACCCGATAATTACGGCAGAGCATTTTGAGAAATTGAAAAAGCAATTCCCGGAAATCCCGTCTTATCCCGCTTCGGAAGGAAAGATCAAGGTTCCGGCCGGTTGGTTGATCGAGCAATGTGGGTTTAAGGGTAAAAACCATGGGCCGGTAGGTGTTTACGAGAAACAAGCGTTGGTATTAGTGAATTTAGGAGATGCCCGGGGGCATGAGATCGCGTTGGTCGCGGAGAGCATTCGTACCGCCGTAAAAGATCGTTTCGGTATAGAGCTTATGCCTGAGGTTAAATATGTCGGATAATGAAAATCGTTTTTTTAGGAACAGGAACGTCTACGGGCAATCCTGAGATAGGTTGCCAATGTGAGGTATGTACTAGTAAAGACCCCCGTGATTGGCGTCTACGGGCTTCGATCTTGGTAGAGACGGAAGGGAAACGGATATTGATCGATTGTGGTCCGGACTTCCGTTGGCAAATGATAACCAATAAGATTTACTATTTTGACGCCGTTTTAGTAACTCATGAGCACTACGATCATGTAGGTGGCTTAGATGATCTACGTCCTTTTGGCCGGTATAAAGATGTGGATATTTATGCGGAAGACAATGTCGTGGAGGCGATAAAGACTCGCATCCCTTATGTCTTCCGGGAGCATAAATATCCGGGAGTGCCTAATTTGGTTTTGCATACGATCGGGACGAAACCGTTTGAGGCCGCCGGTGTCATGATCACTCCGATCCGTGTAATGCACGCTAAGCTGCCGATCTTAGGTTTCCGTATCGGCAATATGGCTTACTTGACCGACCTTAAATATCTTCCGGAAGAAGAGTACGCTAAGTTGGAAAACCTTGATGTATTGGTTATTGATGCCCTTCGGAAAGGAGAGCATCAATCGCATGAGAGTCTGGAGGAAGCCTTAGCGAATATATCCCGTATCCAGCCCAAGGAGGCCTATTTAATCCATATGAGTCATCGCATAGGGTTGCATGCGGTCATTGAAAAAGAGTTGCCTCCGCATGTACATTACTCATATGATGGATTAACGGTGACTTTTTAAGTCATATATTGAAAAGATTCTTTATCTTTGCCAGCTGAAAATCTAGAGAATAGCTGCTTTTTTAAGTTAGTCGCTTATAGCAGGAGTGGTATATAATAAAAAACAATAATAGACTGTATGAATTTATCGTTTAAGAACGTACTATGCGTATGTTGCTTATTGCTGTCGGGATCTGTGTATGCACAGGTTCCGCAAGACTTGATTGACAAGGCGAAAGCCGCTGGAATGTCGGATACGCAGATCCAGCAGGAATTAGCCAAGCGTATGAAACAAGAAGGGGGATCAGTCGGATCTCAAGCTACCGCTACCGATGCGAAGGTTAGCGACCGGGTAATGCCGGTAATCGATGAAGGACAATCCTTAGAAGCCCAACGTAGAAATAATCTTCCTGCTTCAGCCATGGAGAATACCGTATTCGGGCATGAAATCTTCTCAAACAAGAACTTATCTTTTGCCCCAGATTTAAACATCCCTACACCTAAGGATTATGTGCTTTCCGCTGGTGATGAGTTATTGATTAATGTATGGGGAGATTCCGAGCTAAACTTGAAATTAAAGATCTCTCCGGATGGTACGATCCTTGTACCAAATTTAGGTCCGGTGTCGGTCAGTGGATTGACGATCGCTGGCGCTGAGACTCGTCTGCGTCAGGAGTTGAGCCAGATTATGTCTACGCTGTCTGGTTCGGGAGAGGGGAATACCTTTGTTTCCGTCAGTTTGAGCCAGATTCGTAGCATGAAGGTGAATATTGTCGGCGAGGTAGTCGCTCCCGGTACGTATACATTACCTTCATTCGCCACATTATTTAATGCGTTGTATGCCGCCGGTGGTGTGAATAAGATCGGTTCTTTGCGTAGCATCAAGGTATATCGCAATAGCAAGGAAATCGCTAATCTCGACGTATATGATTATTTATTGAACGGAAAGTACACAACGAATGTTCGTTTGGAAGAGAACGATATGATTATGGTAGGCCCGTACGACCAGTTAGCGGTGGTTCGAGGTAAGGTGAAACGTAATCGTATTTTCGAGTTGCGCAAGGGTGAGACCTTGAAGCAATTGCTGGATATGGCCGGCGGATTTACCGGCGACGCTTATACGAAGGACGTACAAGTGAAGCGTAAATCAGATAGTCGTTACCAGATCTCTACGGTTTCGGAAGATAAGTTCGCTTCTTTCGTGATGCAGGATGGCGATTCTTTGCTGGTAGATTCCGTTATTCCTTTTTATGAGAATCGTTTGATCGTGACGGGAGCAGTATGGCGTCCGGGAGAATATGAGTTAAGTCCGTCGGTTCGTACGGTAAAGCAATTGGTAAAACAGGCCGCAGGTCTTAAAGGAGACGAGTTCGCCGGCCGTGCCTTGATTACCCGTTTGAATCCGGATTTCACGACTACGATGATCGCCGTGGATATTCGTGGTATCTTGAACGGTACCGCTCCAGATGTGGAGTTGCAAGCGGAAGACCAATTAAGCATTCCTTCCCTATTCGATTTGCGCGAACCTTATACGATCAAGGTTGGCGGAGCCGTGAATTATCCGGATACGGTGCTTCCGTATCGTCATAATTTGACAATAGAGGACGCTATCATGATGGCCGGTGGCTTAAGAGAGTCCGCTTCTTCTATTAATGTAGAGGTAGCCCGTCGTGTGAAGGATCCTAGTTCCAATCAGAATGTCAACCGGATCGCTGATGTATATAACTTCTCGTTGAGTGAGGACTTCAAGTTGAATGCGGGAGATACGATCTTTACGCTGGAGCCGTTCGATGAAGTTTATGTTCGTTTCTCCCCGGGGTATCATGAGCAACAGGTCGTGAAGGTGAACGGCGAGATCACTTTTGCCGGTAGCTATGTATTGGCTACGAAGAACGCACGTTTGAGTGACATTGTCGCGAAAGCGGGAGGCGTTACCCCAGAGGCTTATGTAAAAGGTGCCAGCTTGAAACGTCAGTTGACAGAAGATGAATTGAAACGCATGGAGACCCTTCTGGCTTTAAGTGAGGCGAATAAGCAAAGCCGGGATTCCATCGGTGTAGCGTTGATGAATGTGAAGGACTATTCCGTAGGTATTGATTTAGAGAAAGCGTTGGCAAATCCGGGCAGTATCGATGATGTCGTGCTTCGTGATGGTGATGAACTTTATATTCCGCAGTTGCAAAGTACGGTGAAGATGAGTGGAGCCGTGACTTATCCGAACAGCGTGACTTACACGAAAGGTATGTCAGTTACGGATTGCTTGTCTCAAGCCGGTGGTTATAATGATATCGCACGTAAGTATCCGATCGTAATATATATGAATGGTAAGGTCGCTACGACGAAGCGTACCGCTATCTTTTTCAAGCGTTATCCGAAAGTGGAGCCGGGCTGTGAGATCGTAGTTCCGACGAAGACGCAACGTGAGCGCCGAAGCTTGGCTGAGATCATGAGTATCAGTAGCTCCGCTACCTCTATGGCCGCGATGATTACCTCTATTGTTAACATGATTAAAAACTAATCAGGCATGGATACGATAAACGAGATAAAAAGACAAGAGTTACCTGAGGAGCAGGAGATCGATTTAATCGAACTGGCGCAAAAACTGTGGAAAGAGCGTAAGTTCTTATTGAAAGGCTGTGGTATTGCGGTGGTAGTAGGTTTGATTGTAGCTTTCAGTATTCCCAAGGAATATACAACTACGGTGAAATTGGCACCAGAGACACAGGATGCGGCAAAAAAATCTAGTCTTGGCGGTTTGGCTGCTATGGCTGGGATTAATCTGAATGCCGCTGCCGGTGCGGACGCGATCTCTCCGGATTTGTATCCGGATGTGGTGCAGAGTACCCCGTTTCTGTTGGAATTGTTTCCGGTAGAGGTTACCGATAAGGAAAAGGAGTTAAGCACTACATTGTATGATTATATGAGTGAACATCAACGTAAGGCTTGGTGGGGATATATTGTCTCCGCTCCATTCAAGGCGTTGGGTGCGGTAATGAGTTTAATCTCCGGTGACGAGGAAGAGTCTGAGGGCTTGAATCCTTACCATTTGACAAAGGATCAAGAAGAGGTGGTGAAGGCCTTGCAGGAGCGGGTTTCTGTTTCCGTGGACAAGAAGACCTTGGTTATCACGGCTTCCGTACAGATGCAGGACCCGGTTATTTCCGCTCAGATGACAAAGGTCGTTTTGGAAAACCTCCAGAATTATATTACGAATTATCGTACGCAGAAAGTAAAGCAAGATTTGGAATTTACCCAGAAGGTATTTGGCGAGTCACGTGACGCTTATTATAAAGCGCAACGTGCGTACGCTGCTTTCGAGGATGCCAACCGTAATATTATCTCTTCCAGCTACCGTACGGAGCAGGAACGTTTGAAGAATGAGATGACCCTTACGTTTAATGTTTACAATACGTTGGCGCAGAAGTTGGAGCAAGATAAATTGCGTGTACAGGAAGAAACTCCGGTGTATACCGTAATCGAGCCGGCTACCGTACCTTTGAAAGCATCTTCTCCTAAGAAGGCACTTATCTTGGTCGGTTTTGTCTTCCTCGCTTTATTCGGATGTATCGGATATTTATTCGTAAAAGATATGTTTGTGTCAGCATTCAAGAAAGAAGGGACTGAAGCTTAATTCCCGCAAACCGTAAAATAGACCACGGCCTCGTCATGACTGACTTGTGCCGTGGTTTTTATTTGTGGGAATAGCCGATTGATCCGAGTAGTTATCGTATCGCATAAGTTGGGGTAAAAGTTCTCCAAGGTTTCTTCATAGGGCTGCTCATTGAAGCAGCAAAGGCTTCCTTCATTATAGAATAAATCCATTGCCAACCATTGATTTTTCATTTTCCACTCCGTCGAGTCATTCATTTGAACCTGTAAATCTAAAGAGGCGCTTTGGATGAAGAGATTCATCGCGCCACTCTTGCCTTTTTTACTAATTAGATCAGCTAATTCCGGAATGATCTGTGCGGGGTACATCTGTTGCTTTTTCGCTGTCTCTACCAATAATTTTCGATTGTAGGACACCACGAATATACCCTCGTGGTAGTAACAACCTAGAAAATGCTTATCAACATCCGGATAGTATCTAACAGGAACGGAAGCTTCCTCTCGTTGCTGGGCAGGAAAAGTGAAAGAAGCGTCCAGTTGCTTGAAAATACGCTCTGCCGTATGACTATCCATAGGGGCGTACAAGATATCCCCTTGTGGATAATAAGCGATCAAGAAAGACGATAAATCCGGATTTTGCTGTATTAAAGAGAGGAAAATAGCGGGCGTATGATCCGAGAACGCCTTGCGTATATTCTCCATGGGTAATATCATCTTCTCGAATACAGGAGGACGATTGATAGCAAAAATTGCTGTGGGGGTCGGGATGACCAAGCTATAGGGATCTACCGTGGCGACAAATTGCTCGTCGCTCATATTCTTGTAAAAGTACCTCACGCAAACGATCGTAGCCAAAAACAAGACAATGAATGCCATTATGTCTTTCTTGCCGATCCTCATGTTTGCTTTAGGAAGTATTTACACCAAGGCTTTAATCCGCATTCCTCACATTTCGGTTTCCGGGCGAGGCAAACATATCTTCCATGTAATATCAACCAGTGATGGGCGATGGGGATCAGTTCTTCCGGAATGTTCTTCACTAGCTCCTTTTCCGTTTCCAAGGGTGTCTTGCTATTATTGGTCAAGCCGATCCGGTTGGAGACACGGAATACGTGCGTATCTACCGCCATGGCTGGCTTGTCATATACAACGGATGCGATTACGTTCGCAGTTTTTCTTCCTACACCCGGAAGTTTCTGTAGCTCGTCAATATCGGAGGGAACCACGCCTTTGAAGTCCTCTATCAGCATCTTCGCCATACCTACCAGATGTTTAGCCTTATTGTTCGGGTAAGATACGCTTCGTATGTATTCAAAGACGACTTCTGGTGTGCTAGCTGCCATTACCTCGGGAGTAGGGAAAGCCTCGAACAGGGCAGGAGTGATCATATTCACTCGCTTATCCGTGCATTGTGCGGATAGGATTACCGCTATCAATAATTGATATGGATTGTCATAATGTAGTTCAGTCTCGGCTACCGGTACGTTTTCCTTAAACCAGTTTAATACGCCTTTATATCTTTCTTCTTTTCGCATTGTTTTTTCGGTTTCTATTTTTCGCATCCTAAAGGTATAACTTTTAAAAGGAATATACAAGCGGAGATGTGCCAAAAATAAGATACTCCCGAATTGTACGAATAAATAAAAAAGTACCGATCTCCTTCTTCCATCTAAGAGAGAAAGAAATCGGTACTTTTTTATTTCTTATTCCCTAACGATCTGGTGGATATGTATAGGTTCTTTTCCTATTGTGGTGATTTCTAAAGAAGAGAAATCCTCGAACATGGTTTTATTTAATTTGATGTAGCCTACGTTTCCTTGATAGACGATGTTTTTCTCGCCATCTTGGGAGAGGCCGGTGATGGATACCAGATTCTCGTTACTTCCGGAGAGGAAGAAAGATACGGCGTTGATATCATCGCATTTTATGTGAATTATTTCTCCCGGATTCAAGTTCTTATACGTATCTAGGTTCATATCGTACATCATAAGAGCCTCATTGATTTGCGGGTCTTGTTGGGTTGTCGCCGTGAATCCTAGTACATATAGCTCCATTTGCTGATCCGAGTTATTTCGCATACGGATATAACGGGCTTTCGGATCGATGGTGCGGATCGTATCCTTAGCGTTTTCCGTGGAAACATTGGGGATTAAGCTCCAGCTCTTTCCGTCGGCGGACCACTCGAATACCCGTCCGGGTTGATTGCTTTTCGGAAGATTGAAACAGAAGGATTCCGCTTCTTTCTGGATTTCCCAGCCGATACCCAGATATTGATTAGGCTGTACCTTGACTACCTCGAATAGGGGGACGTAACCGACCGTATTGTCACCCTTGGCACAAGGCTGGCTCTTCAATTGGTCGATATTCGTGAATATGGAAGGGATGCTAACCTTCACCTCGTCCGGGGCGATACCGTCCGTAGATAGCAGGTTACGACCTGTCTGGCGGTATAAATCTACGATGAAAGGGTGTAAGACTTTCGATCCGACTTTCACGCCTTTAGGCTGCGCCTTCTGGTTCAGCGTGCGGTTTATCAGTTTCATGCTATCTAGCAAAGCGGATGTTTCCAGATAGCGTTGCCACGTATAAGACCGGTCTTTCTCATACCAAGCGTGCGCCATATGCAGAGCGCTTGTACCGGCTTTTCCTAAGAACTCGAATTGGATAAGCCATGGATTGATTTGTTCGATCAAGCGTTTATTGGGACTTTGGCTGTAGATCATGCTCGGGGAAGCCGTGATTTGAGCGAATAAGGTTCCCAGAAGATTTGCGCTTTGCTCCGGGAACGTGTTTTTCTTATATCCGGTAAGGAATGTCTGGATAGGAGCTACATAGTTAGCAGACTCTTCCCGGCGGTATTGATGTCCGTTCGGACCCGGATCGCAGTTATGCTCGCAGAAAATGCGGAAAGCCATGGAGGCCTCCGGCATAATAAAGCCGCAAGCGTCTTTCCATGCCTGTGTAGGATCGTAATTCTCGATATTCCAAGTGTACATTCCAACGCCGAATATAGCGACCTTGGAAGCCTCGGCGTATTCCATAGGATTGGATACGAATCCGGTCATGGTGCCGGCGGCTTGCGTATCTAGGCCGTAGGCGGGTCCCATCAACAAATGATCTTGGCAATAATCGCTTACGGGGAAGTTCCACCAGATATAGGCGGGACGACGGATACGGCTGTTTACCCACTCGACGCCTTCTTTCGTGATATCGGCTACGACACGGTCTCCGGTCCACATGATTTGGATAGCGGGGTCGAGTTGGGTACCGAGGATATCCAGATAATCGGTCTTAGCCCATGAACGGTTGTATTCGGTAGGGCACATGATCAGGGGTTGCACGTCATTTTTCTTGGTAATAAACTCCTTATGGATGTAATTCAATAAGCCGGCTTGCTTTTCCGGGCGGGCTCCCTCTCCGGATATATCATCGAAGAAAACGGCGAAAGAGCGTACGCCCAAATCGTACATTTTCTCGAATTTGGAAAGGATGTTCATGCTGTCTGTCTGGTTCCATTGAATGTCTTGTCCCGGGTGGATGGCCCAAACGAAGTTCACCTTGTTATGGGCGGCCTCTTTCGCTAGTTCCTTGATATGCTCGGCTTCCTCGGCGGGATAAGGTTTGCGCCAGTTGGGGGAGCTGTGATAAGGATCATCTTTCGGACCATAGATATAGGTGTTCAGCTTGATCCTTCCGTAAAAGCGGATTTGCTCGATACGGTCGGCGTGGCTCCAAGGCTGTCCGTAGAATCCTTCCACGGTACCCCGGAATAATACGTCCGGATAGTCTTTGATCGAGCAGAGAGGCAGGATCTTTTTACCCTCGTCATATTTAGCTAATTGCTTGAGGGTTTGGGCGGCGTAAAACAAGGAATTATCGTCTACGATCCCGATCGTGATACCTTTTTTAGTGATCGTCAGCGTATAGGCACCCGAGCGTTGCATTTCCGGAGTTTTGTCTTTTAGTTTCTTGATCTCTAAAGGGAGAGATTTGCCGGATTTAGCGAAAGGTAGCGCTTCTTTAAGTAGTTTGACCGCGTCTGCGTCCGGATTATTTATACCCCGTAGGGTATATCCATGGGGCGGTGCGTATGTTTGGCTGGAAATAGTCACCTCTTGGGGCTCGGGGAAGATTCCTAGGGATAGCTTTTGGCTATACGTTAGACTGCAAACGCCTAGAAGGAGCATGGTGACGAGTAAATACTTTAGTGTTTTCATATGCGATATGATTTAATGTTAACGTTCGTAAATGTAGGGAATAATTAGACACGAAGCACACGGAGGGCACGGATTTGTTCCGTGTGCTCCGTGTTTTAGATCTTATAGGGAGAATAGCAATACCCGGTTATCCGGATTTGTCCATTCATGGATCAAGCTACGCACGTCGCTATATTCGGCGGGAGTGAACTGCTGCTTGTTCACCTCGATCATACGTACCACCTCGATCGTATTTCCTTTCGGCGTGATCGTGCGGGTTACTTTACCAAAAGGCTTGCTTATCACTTGCTCTTTTGTGGAGGTCTGCAACTTCATGCCCTCGGCGGGAGTAATCGTATATGTTACCTCTTCCTTGATTAGGGAGGGGAGTTCGAATAAGTTGGAACGCTTGCTGTTCAAGGCGCTCATGCCCCAGCTATCGATACCGCCTGTTATAGCCGGAAGGGTACAGATGGCGAATCCGTTTTGTGCTTCGTTCTTGGTGACGCTGACGGCTTTATTCTCCTTGATGATCGTAGGCTCTGCCTGTAGGCCGATCGACGTACCGTTCAACGTGAGTACCTGATCTAACTCACCCCGGGCTGTCAATGCGGAAGGGGCAAGGCTGACCGCCGAAAGGTATTTGTCTTTCCCCGCGACAGTCGCTTTTACGGCAAGATTCTTGATCGTGCTTAATCCACAAGCGTCTATATCCAGATTCCCTGGATATACGGCGACTACTTCCGATTGAATGCCGGCGGCGTTCAATAAGACGTTCAGAAGCTGGGTCTTCTCGGCTAATGTACCGTAAGCACTACGAAGGGCCGTATCGACATCGCGGATGGAATAACCCGTACAAGCGAGGGGGATGGCGCAATATCCCATGTTGTTGACTACATGGTTCCGGATGGCGTTCACCTTCTCTTCGTCGCTGGTAGCCTTTTCCGTGATATAAGAGCCGAACGTTTTGCTCTCGTAGTTTCCGGAAGTGTTAAAACGCTTATTTAGCGTAGATAATGCCTCCTTGTTGGAACTATAGCTTGAAGCGATTAGGCGGGGAATCCCGTCTTGGTTTTGAGGAAGGAAAGCTTCCCGGGAAGAGGCCGGCAGGTTACGTAAAGTCCAGCTTACCTCTTTAGCGCCGTTTCGGGTGACTTGGGATGCTTTCGCGTCGCTACCCAATAATTGCCAAGCGAGCGGACTGTTTTCCGGTACGGAGATAGAGACCTTGCATTCCTTCACGGGAGAAGTTTCTTGTAGTCGCTCGTTGATATCCATAGCCGGATAGTAGCCCGGTTTTGTGATAATAGAGTAATCCAAGTAAATCGTGGCCCCAAGTTCTAGGCCAGTGTGTACCACGACCATTTCCTTAAGTTGGTTATAGGCCGGAGCGTCGGCAGCGAAACGGGGTAGGACCTCTACAAAGGCGTTATCGGGTGTCTTTACGATCGTACCGTCTTTCTGCCTTGTATAGGATGAGTGGATCTTCAGTGTTTGGAAATCGGGATTGTAGACGATAAAACTCTCGCCATACGTGCTATTCATCGCAGTGTGCGTGAAGAGCGTCAATTCCATGGAGGATCGATATTCTTGGCTACCGTCGGCATGCAAGGTCCAAGCTTTCGATATCTTCCCGTACTCAGCCTCCGATGCGGCAAATGAAGTAACCGTCATCGCTAACAAGCTTAGGAGAAGAATCAGTTTATAGGTTATCTTAATCATTGTTTTTCTGTTTTTATTTCTTGATAATCAAATAGTCACCATAACTCTTATAGGCGTTCACAGCGGAACGGAAGCCTTTCCTGTCGGCTGGGTCGTAGACACGCTTCTTCAACGCTAGCTTCTGGCGCAAGACGATGTTCTGGTCGCCTTCCTGCGAAAGGGAACCTTCGAAATCGGCCGCATTGCTTTGCAGGGCGTCATTCTTCGAGGCGTTCAAGAGGGTATAGCCCTTGGGGAGGCGGATGGTCTCATCTTGTTCTACCAAACGGGAGCAAGCATCCTTGAATCCATACGCACGGTTTTCCGGTTTCGTATCGATACGCAAGAAACTCTTCACTTGATTGTAGAGGTTATTCATGACTAGCGGTTTGATAAGCATCTGGTCTCCGGCGATAATCGCATAATCGGGGATCTCATAAGAGAACGTGATCTTGATAGGGGCCGCTTGATAGTTCTTCGGGTCCTTACCGTAATCTACACGAAGCAGTTTGGCGTTGGGGGATACGGTCAGCAATTGCTTCTCCATCGTGTTCTGCCAGTCGGATTGCCATCCGGTGGTGAAGATGCGGCGGATATTGCTGTCGGATTGTCCCTCGGCGGTGATCGTGAATTGTCCGCGGAGCGTGCCTTTCTCGTCTAGGTGGTTGTCGGCGTGGATGCGGACGTAGTGGTTCTCCGGGGCGGAGACAGGGGTTAAGCGGAGGTCGGAGCCTTCGGGCACACCCGGGAGGTAGTTCTGCTGTTGCTCGGCGCTACTCCATAATTCCCGGCAGAAAGGAACCCAAGTCGGGTCGAGAGGCATATACGTACCGCTCGCCAGTTTTACCACCGCCACGCAATGGTTGAAATGGTCGGCGGGGATACTTTCTACACGGCTTCCCGCCATTGTCATCGCCGGGTAAGCCTCGAAGCCGGCCATGCGGAGGAAGGCGATCAACGTACCGGCGATATCCTTGCAGACACCGCAACGATCGGTATAATTCATCTTCAGGTTGTGGAGCGTGAAACCCTCGCCTTTACCCATCGAGATTCCGGAGTAACGGATGTTATCGGCCACCCAGTGGGTCAGCACGGCTATCTTCTCCATTTCCGTTTTCTTGCCTTTGATCAGCTCGTCTACCTTTTTCTGGGCTTCCGGGATCGCAGTAAAGCTTCCGTAATCCTCGTTAACCTTATTGAACCAAAGGGATTTATCCTCCCAGCGGGGAGTGCTGGACATCATGAGCTTCGGGGCAGCGTCGAATAGGTCTACCATGTTCGGTTCCTTGGCGAAAGGAAGGATATCGTCGGAGGCGAAGGTATATACTTTCCGTCCGTCCTCGTATCGCATCGAAGAGGTACATTCGCCTTGGTAGAACTGGAATTGCAACTCTTTCTCCATCGGCATGGATACCCGGTACACCTTGCGCACGGTAGGCTCGGTAGCCCAGAAGGGGACGATATCGTAAAACTGTCCTCGCATAGGAGGGATGAAACGCTCGTCGTCGTCACCCGCCGTCAGCAAGGCGTAGGTGAAACCTTTCTTGGCGATCTCGTACTCCACGATATCTCCCGGTTGCAAGCGGCCCACTTCCAGCATGATCTGCCGGGCGCCCCAGTAGATGGCACGTGCGGGGGCGGCGTAGTCGCAAGCTTGGGTTACGTCGAGATTGATCACGTCGCCGTTCGCACGGTAGATCGTGGCGTAACGAAACTCGGCGTGCGCCGTCAGCGGGTCGTAATCGTATTTGATGATACGGTTGGCGACGGCTCCTTTGGAAGTCTGTACCTTAAAAGCCTTGCATACGGCGAAAGCCCCCGAGCCGGTAGGTTGTACCGTTACGGCGGTGCTATCCAGCAAGGTGACGCAGTCGTATCCTGCATAGGCTTGCGATTTCTCCAAGGTAGGATCTTGCGGGTATCGGCAAGAATCCTGCCCGTACATAGGCGATAAGGCCAATAGGGAGACCGCGGTGATTGTTAGAATTCTTTTCATGTTTATAGTGTTTTTGTAATGATATTTCTCGCCAGCTCCCGGCAGGCGGCACGGTCGATCTTGCCGCTTCCGGTTTGGGGGATCTCGCTTACCTTTATGATGTGCCTCGGACGGAGGTACTTGGGCAGGCTGGCGAGAACCTCTGTTAGCATCTCACCTCGTAGGTTTGAGGCAAGCAGTAGCACGACCGCCTCTCCCAACCGAGGGTCGGGGGCGGCGGTGATGGCATAGGGGCGGTCGAGGTAGGGTCGTAGCCGCTCTTCCACCTCCTCGATCTGGATCTTGATACCTCCGCTATTGATGATATTATCTTTCCTTCCGATAATGGCGAAACTCCCGTCCGGCAGCAGGCGGGCGACATCGTTCGTCACCAGCCGCTCGTCGCAAACCAATGGGGCGTCTATCACCAAGGTATTGTCCGGTGACAAGGATAACGTCACTGAGGGGAAGGGATGGTAATAGGGCGAGGCTTCCGGCCCGTTCAGCCGGCGCAGGGCGATGTGGGACAGCGTCTCCGTCATTCCGTAGGTGGAATAAACCGTGTTTGGCATCTGCCGTATCTCCTGTTCCAAGGCCGCGTCGATCGCCCCGCCGCCGATAATCAGGATATCCGTTTGCTCCAGCCGCTTACGTTCCTCGGGTACTCGCAACGTATTGTAAACCTGCAAGGGGATCATGGCAACAAAGCGCAGGGGCGTATCCCCCCAATCCGCCAACGGGTGTCCGGAGGGTTCGCACACCTCCAGATCCAGTCCGGCGTATAGGGAGCGGACCACCATCATTTTTCCGGCTATATAGCGTAGGGGCATACATAACAAGGCCTTGTCGCCCTTCTTAAGCCCCAGATAATCGCAGGTAAGCCGGGCGCTGTTCAGCATCCGGTCCTTGCGTACTCGCATCCGCTTGGGCGTACCGGTGGAGCCAGAGGTCTGGACTTCCAGAAAAGGGGAGGGATCGTGCCATTCAGCTAAGAATGCCTGTAAATCTTCTTGTATCGGCATAGGTCAAAGGTCGTTGGTGAACCAGATGGTGTCTCCTTTTCGTTGGATCAACTTATGTTTATCGTCCTTGAAAATCTCGCCGGTTCCCAGACCTTGCGGTAGCGGGTTACCTAGCGTGGCGCACCATTGGGCGATAGCGTTCAGTCCGATTTGCGATTCCAGAGCGGAGGTGACCCACCATTTAGGTTGTTCAGGGGTACTCCCTAAGATAGTTTCCGCTAAGTGAATCCATTCCGTACATCCGGAGATACCTCCGTGGAGGGAAGGCTTTAATATAATGTATTGGGGATGGATCGTTTCCAACAACCGCTGTTTCTCGTCCGGGGCGTTACAGCCGATCAGTTCCTCGTCGAGAGCGATGGGAAGGGGTGACTCTGCCGCAAGGCGTGCCATCTCTTCCAACTGCCCGGCACGGATAGGCTGCTCGATGGAATGCAAGTCCATCTCGGCGAGCCGCTTCAGTTTGTCCATCGCCTCCGAGGGTGTGAAAGCGCCGTTGGCATCTACCCGAAGCTCTATTTCCTTGGCAGAGAAATGCGCACGGATGTGTTTCAATAAAGAGAGTTCCCGGTCGAAATCGATAGCGCCGATCTTCAGCTTGACGCAGCGGAAGCCCTCCTTCATCTTTTCCTCTACCTGTTCCAGCATGTACTTATAATCGCCCATCCAGATCAGTCCGTTGATGGGGATGCCCGCCTGCCCCTGCGAGAAGGGCGTGTCGTAATGCCGCCAACCGCCCTGTTCATAATGGCGCATGGCCGTCTCCAGCCCGAAAAGGATGGATGGGTAATGGCGCAAAGATTCGGTGTCAACATATCCCTTCTGTTCCAGATCGAGGCAAGCCTTGGATAACGTGATCTCGTAATCCACTCCATAATCGCAACTGAGATCCGGCAGGGGGGCACATTCTCCGATACCAATAACCGAGGGTTCGTCTTCCTTGCGGATTCGGACCTCCCACAATTTCCGGGTCGTGTAAACACCCCGTGAGGTTCCTGCCGGTCGCTTGAAAGTCAAGCACCGGGGAACCACCTCTATCTGATAATATCTTCTCATAACTGTCACTTGCCAACTGTCCACTCCCTACGGGAATTTCGGGTAATCCTCGAAGCGGGGACGGCGTTTCTCCAAGAATGCCTTACCGCCTTCCTGCGCCTCGTCCGTCATATAGTAAAGCATGGTAGCGTCTCCGGCCAACTCCTGTATACCGGCCTGTCCGTCCAACTCGGCGTTTAAGCCCGCCTTGATCATGCGCAAAGCCAACGGGCTAAGCAACATCATCTCCTCGGCCCATTGAACGTACTCGTCCTCTAATTTATCCAAGGGGACTACCTTATTTACCAGACCCATATCCAAAGCCTCCTGCGCATTGTACTTGCGGCATAGGAACCAGATCTCACGGGCCTTTTTCTGTCCGACCACACGGGCGAGGTAAGAAGAACCGAACCCGGCGTCGAAGCTACCCACACGAGGACCAGTCTGTCCGAAGATAGCGTTCTCGGAAGCGATCGTAAGGTCGCAAACCACGTGCAATACGTGTCCGCCGCCGATAGCGAAACCATTCACGGCCGCGATGACGGGTTTCGGGAGAGAGCGGATCTGCTTTTGTACGTCCAATACGTTCAAGCGAGGTACGCCGTCTTTACCCACGTAGCCGCCACGTCCTTTCACGTTCATATCGCCTCCCGCGCAAAAGGCCGTATCTCCGGCTCCTGTCAGAACGACTACGTTAATGTCCGGGCGTTCCCGGCAGATGTAAAAGGCGTCGCTCATCTCCGTGGTCGTAGTCGGGGTAAAAGCGTTGCGATACCGTTCCCGGTTGATTGTAATGCGGGCGATGCCGTTGTAGAAATCAAATAAGATCTCCTCATATTCGTTGATGGTTGTCCATTCTCTTTTCGTTTCCATATATTATATGTTTTGTGCTTGGGATGAATTTTTCAGTTGATGATAATATTCCTTGAGCAATCGTACGTCTTCCGCTTTGTCCGTGAAAACCTCCATGAATAGGGGATGTTCGCTCGGTTGCTCCGTTTGGGTAAAGGCGCTCATCGCCGCTGCCAACTCCTCGGCATTATGGACAGCGGAGTAGGAGAATCCCCTTTCCGTGGCCCATCCCTCCGCTGAGGTCTGGTGGGAGGCGGTAACGTAACGGTGCGTACGCTCGTTCATCTTGAATCCCGGCAAGGCTTGGAAGATCTCGCCACCTCCGTTGTTCAAGAGCAGGATGCGAAGGTTATTGTGCAAGTTACCGTTCCACAACGCATTCATATCATAGAAGAAACTAAGATCGCCTATAACGATAAAGTTTAGTTTTTGCGAGGCCGAGGCGTATCCGATGGCCGTAGACAAGGAGCCTTCGATCCCGCTCGTACCTCGGTTACAACAAACCTCAACCGTCTCGGGTACGGTGTACAATTGCGCGTAACGTACGGTGGAGCTATTCCCCAGATGCAAGGCCGATTCAGCCGGAAGCGAGCGTATCAAACCACCGATCGCCGCCATTTCGGAGTAAGCGAACTCCGGCTCCGGCAGGTTCCGGGATTTGTATTCCCAAGCCTTCGGATATTCAATCTGCCTATTCTCCAGCATATAAGCGATTTTCTCCAGAAACTCGAAAGGGTCCATCTCGATCACCGTGGTCAGGCTACCGAATAAATCCGCTACCTCTCCATCCAATGAGACATGCCAATGCTCCTTAGGCGGGTGTTTCCGCAAAAACTCTTTCAGCCGCTTGGAGACAATATGGCCACCGTAGGTGATTACGAGCTCGGGAACTAGCTTCTCTTTTTCCTCCTCCGGGGTAGCATACAGGATAGCGTCGAAATTCTTGATCGGTAATCCCGGTACGATACGGTTGCCGATGTGCTCGGAGAGCCAAGTGAAATGCTTGTATAGTAACTTGCATATTTTCTTCTCGAAGAGATAGATCAAGCTCATTTGTCCCGCTATCATCATCCGCTTGCTATATTTGTTCAAGCGCTCGATCAGGTCATCATATTTCCGGTCGTACACGTTCAAGCCTTGATAACGGGTGATTACCCGTACCTTCGGCAATTCGGGTGTCGTGAACTGAAATAAAGGCTCGGAGATCGGAACGTTGATATGCACCGGTCCTTTGCCGTGATGGTTCAGTTCCAACAACGCCTCGTTGATCAATCGATTGCAATACCATTCATCTTGATCCGTATGTATTTCCGGTAGCTGCACCGACTTCTTTACCAGCGAGCCGAACACCCCGGGTTGCGGCAAGGTCTGTCCGTCCATTTGCCCGATCCATGCGGCGGGGCGGTCGGCGGATATCACGACAAGTGGAACTTTCTGATAGAAAGCCTCCGCTACCGCCGGATGTATATTCAGCAAGGCCGTGCCCGAGGTACAGCAAACAGCCGCCGGCTTACCTCCGTGCAACGCTAGCCCTACGGCAAAGAATCCCGCGCTTCGTTCATCCGTCACGGAATGGCAATTGAAGAACGAATGGTTTGCCAATGTGTGCACAATCGGAGAGTTCCGGCTTCCCGGACATAGCACGATATTACTTACGCCGTGCTCTATCAGCAAGGCTACCAATTGAAGGATGTTCTTTTTATCGCTATACATTATATGATATAAAATTATAAATTACCCACTATTCTCCGCATCGTATCTAATTTATCCTCTGTCTCCTGCCACTCATCTTCTAGCTGCGAGGCCGCCAACAGACCGCCTCCGGCATACAGCGTAAAGGTTTGGGGGAGGATATTCATGCAACGGAGGTTTACGTACAGATCTGTTTTGCCTTTGGGATCCAGCCAACCGATGAAACCGGAGTAATAGCTACGATCGTACCCCTCATTCTCGATGATGAAATGATAAGCCTCCTCCTTGGGAAGACCGCAAACTGCTGGAGTAGGGTGTAATAGTTGAAGGACATCACCCAGCTTCTCGGGATTCGGCAAGGAGAAGAAGAAATCACTTTTCAAATGAGAAACCTCTCCGGCCCGGGCTGAATAAGGCCCCTTCTCCTCGGGAGTAATACCCAAGGTGGACAGCTGGCGGCGTATATAGGAGGCGACTAATTGCTGTTCTCTCCAATTCTTATGGTCCCAGCTTTTCGGTAATTTCCCGTCTCGTAAGGATTGGGTTCCGGCCAAAGCTACCGTTTGCCAGTCGCCTTTCTCGCCGGATAACAAGATTTCCGGTGTCCCACCCATCCAAGTTCCGGTTTCCGGGGTATGGCAAAGGTAGACATAGGAGCGGATATATCGTTCTTCCGCGGCGAAGAATGCCTTGCCGGGTGAGAAAGAGGGATCTTTCCAGATCGTTTTGCTACGGGATAGGACTAGTTTATCTTGGCTTCCTTTTAGCAAAGGGTTGGTAAACAGGGAGAAATGGTAAGCGTATCGTTCCTTCTCCTCGGATTCGGACGGGATTTCGATTTCATTCGAAGGGAATTCGTTTTTCTCTCGAGAGAAATCCCAATCGGATTCGGAGGGGATTTCAAAGCAATCCGGTTGGATTAAAACGATAGGTCGTTCCGCTGTCACCTGAAACGGAGCGATTACAAAACCGCTCCGTTCATTTAAGTCTTTTATGTCGTATAATAGGCAAGGAGAGCCGGCACTTTGCATCCTGAAATGGAGCCTATCCTCACCGGGAATACGCCAAATAGCGAAACTCCGGCCTTGCTTGATCAACGTGTCTATTATTTCGTAAGAATCTCTTGGAATCATTTCTTCTTTAGTATACTATTGATTACCCGTACAGAGGAAACCAGTTTGTCGGTAGAGGTGAATATGTCTACGTTCCACACATGGGATGAACGGCCTTTGTGGATAATCGTCCCGACGGCACGTACCGTGTCTCCCTCGTGGGCGGACGACATATGGCTGCCGCTAACTTGCATGCCGACTACCATCTCGTCCGGTTTCGCCAGAATCATGGAACCTAGTCCGGCCACGGTCTCTGCCAGAGCCAGTGTAGCGCCTCCGTGCAAGATACCGAAAGGCTGGCGGGTCCGTTCGTCTACAGGCATGGTCGCTTCCACACGATCCTCCGACGCATAGGTATATTGAATGCCTAGATTACCCATTAAAGCATGTTTGGCCCGTGCGTTTAGTTGATCTAACGGAACCTCTGTGGGTTTGATCGTGGCAAGGATCGCTTTCTCGATCGCTACCGCCACACCTTCCATATTATTGGGTAAGGTCGTGAAATCGGCACAAGCCTTTACGGAATCGCGTGCGTTACCCATCGCCACGCCGGTACCGGCTAATTGAAGCATGGATACGTCGGCCACGCCATCACCGATAGCGACAACCTCTTCGGTCGTGATATTCAGCATCTCCATCAATACCGCCAACGTATTTCCCTTATTGATGAAATGAGGAGCTACCTCCAAGAAATAGTCCTCGGAGCGGAAAGCTTCCAATACCCCGTCCAGACGTTTCTTCCAATGATTTTCGAGACCCACTAGATTGTTCTCGTCATCGCTGGTAAGAATACACTTACAGGGTGCGAAATCCACCGCTTCCGGGAAATTCTCCACACCGATGATGCGCATCTTATTGAGTTCGGCCTCCTCTTGGACATGTTTGTTTTCCGGGCTATCGGTTAGGATATAGTCCTTGTGATATGTGAAGATCACGAAACCGTTTTCCTTCGCCTTCCGGTTTAAATAAGGAATCATGGCCGGATCGATTCGTTTCTCGAACATCAATTCTCCGGTCTGGGCATTGATGATCTGACCTCCGTTATAAGATAATATGAAACCACCGTAATGATTCAATTCAAGAGCCTCCGCCAAGGGTTGAACCCCGTTGGTGGGTCGGCCGGATGCCAATACAACATGAACTCCCATCTGCTGAGCCTTTAACAAGGCGGCATGGGTCCGGGGAGTTATCTCTTTCTTGTCGTTAAGCAACGTCCCATCTACGTCTAAGACTAATAATTTGTACTTCATGGCGTCTTATTTTTATGGTTTAGAATACAAATATACATAAAATAGTTGATAGTTAGAAGACATTTCCATGAAAGGAATTTACGTATATCGGCGCAAGCTCACGCCTATACTGGCGTAGCCCTACGGCACTACTGGTATAGGCGTATGCCGGTATAGGCATTGGCCTGTGTCGATACTGGTGTAAATGTCTCTGAAAAAACACGTACGTGTTCTCGCGAAAACATGTACATGTTTTTCGGAAAATACGTACGTGTTTTTTTTCAAAGCAATTCTTGGATGAAACGAGCCACTCCATCCTCATCGTTCGTGTATTGGGTGATGCGGTCGGCATTGGCCTTGACAGGGGGCTGGGCGTTGGCCATAGCGACTCCCAATCCGGCGAAACGGATCATGGATACATCGTTGAAACCGTCGCCGATAGCGATCACTTCCTCCTGTTTTATCCGGGTTCGCTCTAGTAAGCGGGATAACGAGGCGGCTTTGTCGATGCCTTTGGGGACAAGCTCCAGATAGAATGCCTCGGAACGATATACGTTGATACGTTTCCCTAATTCTTGGCGGAGCTTCTCTTCCAACGGTACCAACATCTCCGGTTCGCCTACCACCAAGCATTTATCGGCTGGCTGATGCAAATCCCGCAGAAAATCGTCGGTAGCCTTGATCTTCATTTTGGTTAAGAAAGATTCGTATTGTACGTATTTATTTTCCGGATGCTCGCTTAAGATATATTTACCGTTGTAGGAAAGGATAGCCAGTCCCGCTTCTTTGGAGCGGTTGTATAAAACAGGTACGATATCGGGTGGCAAAGCCTGTTCGAAAAGTACTTTGTCTGTCATCAAGTCGATCACCTTACCGCCGTTGAAGGAAAGGATAAAACCACCATATTGCTTTATGTTCAGTTCTTCGGCTAAAGGCACGATACCGTAGGTGGGCCGGCCGGAGGCTAAGACCAGATGCAATCCTTTTTCCTGCGCTTGCAGAAGGGTTTCCCTCGTAAATGGGGTGATCTCTTTTTTACTGTTTGTCAGTGTACCGTCTAAATCCAGTACCAATAATTTATAGTTCATGCTCTTGTTTCGTGTTGATCGTGATTATTTTACCTCTTTGGGAGATATAATTATAGAGTTCTTTATAAAATGCGTGCCGGGTAAGGGTGGAACCGTCTCCCAAGATCATCAGTTTCATACGGGCACGGGTGATCGCTACGTTCATGCGCCGCAAGTCGTTCAAGAAGCCTATCTTTCCATCCTCGTTGGCCCTTACCAAACTGATCAAGATGACATCGCGTTCTTGCCCTTGGAAACCGTCAACGGTGTGTACGGTGATCAGTCTGCGTAAAGGCTTGAAGAAAGCGTCTTGTTTGATCAATTTACGGATGTATTGTACCTGCGCCTTATAAGGGGAGATCAATCCGAAGTCGATATTCTCTTCCAGCACTCTCTCCTTGGATATTTTCTGTATATAGGAGCGTAATTGTTCCACGAGCAATTCCGCCTCTTGCCTGTTGACACGGCTCATGGTCTCCTCTCTCGCATTTTCCGTGAAATCGCACTCGGACGTATCGAACCATACGATGGGAGTGTCCAGTCGCAAGATTCCCCGCCCACTTACCTCGGGAGCGGATTCGAGTTCGTTATGATAGAACCATTGGGAGGAGAAGCGCATGATATCCTCGTGCATACGATATTGGATCTTCAGGAGAGAGACCGTTTCCGGTTTCGTGTGGGCTATCTTTTGCATCAAGGTACGTCCTAAGCCTTCTCGTTCCGCTTCTATACATTTAATAGTAGGGGGCAATTGGTGATGATCGCCCGCTAGTATGACCCGGTCTGCCTTGCCGATCGCTATCCAGCAAGCGGCTTCCAAGGCTTGGGCGGCCTCATCGATAAACAAGGTCGTGAAGTGCCGGTTCATCATGACCCGGTTTGCGGAGCCAACCAAGGTGCAAGCGACAACACGAGCCTCGTCGAACAGCTCTGTATCGATCTTGACTTCCAGTTCGGTCGCCCGGAATTTCAAACGGGAGAGGCGGTTTCGGATCGTATCCCGTTCCTCCCGGCTTTTCTTTCGCATATTGGATTGTATATCCCGTACCGCTTTCCGGATGCTCCATAACTCGGGATAATCCGGATGCGACTCGAAACGGCGTTCATATGTGAAAGAGAGCATCTTGTCATTGATACGAGTGGGGTTCCCGATGCGCAGGACGTTAATGCCTCTATCTACCAGTTTCTCCGAGATGCAGTCTACGGCGGTATTGCTTTGAGCGCAAACGATCACTTGATTCTCCCGGTGAAGGGTCTCGTAAATGGCTTCCACCAAGGTGGTTGTTTTCCCGGTTCCGGGAGGGCCGTGTACGATAGATACTTGTTTCGCTCCCAATACCTTATTTACGGCTTCTTCCTGAGAACGGTTCAACCAAGGGAAGCGGATCGGGAATAATTCCCGCTGTCCCGGTTTTTCCTGCCCCAGCAATACATCCCTAAGATGAGAGAGTTGGTTGTTTTTTGCCCGCATCACGTCCGAGAGAGCGGAAAACATCGTTTTATAGCTGGTCTCGTCGAAGTAGAGTTGCACGCCGAGATCATTGCTTTTTCCTTGTATATCCATCAAGGCGGAAGGAGTGGGGAGAACTACCACCATCCGGTCCTCTTGCACGTAGCTGATCGTGGCGGAGAAATCCAGATACTTAAATTTACCACTGATATCTGCCGTAAAGAAGCAAATCGGGCGCCCGTACTCAAAATTATGCTCGATCTCCCGGTCTTCTGTCCTTTCGATCTCGATCACCAATTGGTTTAAGGAGTTATAATAACTGCGTCCCGGAGTGACCGGATACCAACAGAGGCCCTGCGCCACTCGTTTTCGCAAACCCGTACGCTCGGATTGCTGTCGGTATGTTTCCTTCTCATATTCATATTCTTTCTGCAGGAGATCATATTGATGTTGCAAATCTACAAGCGGCGATGAAATTCCCATTCCTTTTTCAATTCTATTAATCGGATAAATACAGCCCGGGCGTTCTAGGTCCCGAAGTAGGCGACAAAAGTACTAAAATTATCGTTCCGTACCCAAGTTGCGGTAAGTAAAGAAAAAGAATACCGCTAACGTTGGTAGTGTCTATAAAATTCCTAATTTTGTACGAAAACTAATATCATAAAAAAATGAATGAGAACGATGCTTTTTATAACGCATTAATAGATGTAGCTGCTTGGGATAAAGAGAATACCTTAGATCGTTTTATGAATAGTGATAGCCTCTTCAAAAGTTTCTATATAAATTTATTACTACAGACGGTTCGTATGTGAAATTACGGAGCTCTTTAGTAGAGCGGGATTTGGAGAATGCCAAGCTATATTCGCATACCTTGAAAGGGATAGCCGCTAATTTAGGTCTGGTAAATCTATTCGATGTATCGAATAATATACTATCGCTGTTGAGAGAAGGGAATCTGGAAGAAGCGTTGCGTTATGAAGATGCATTGGGAAAACAATACGATGCCTTGCGAGATATCGTTGTTGAGTTTTGTTCTTAATCTATTGTATATTAACTATCTAATTCTAAATAAAGACTATCAGTATGGATACTATCATAAAAACTCAAATTATAGATTTGATTCACAGGGAGGTAATCCCTGCTATCGGATGTACGGAACCTATTGCCGTGGCTTTGGCGGCCGCAAAAGCGGCGGAAGTGCTGGGGCGTAAGCCAGAGAAGATAGAGGTTTATCTGAGCGCCAATATCCTGAAGAATGCCATGGGAGTAGGAATCCCGGGGACTGGCATGGTGGGGTTGCCTATCGCTATCGCTTTGGGATCGATCATCGGTAAGTCCGCTTATGGGCTAGAGGTGCTGAAAGACTTGACTCCGGAGGGATTGAAAGAAGGTAAGGAAATGGTCTGCAAGAAATGTATCAGTATAGACCTAAAAGAGAATGTAGATAAACTTTATATCGAAATTATAAGTTCTGCAGGGAACGATCGTTCAAGGGTGATCATTTGCCATGAGCATACCCATATAATATATGTAGAGAAAAACGGGGAGGTATTGACTGATTTACGTACGGCAAACGCTTCTGGCGAGGAAGTATGTGAGAATAAGGATTTACGTCTTTCCTTCTCTATGGTCTATGAGTTTGCCATGGAAATGCCATTGGATGAGATTCGTTTTATTTTAGAAACGGCCGAGTTGAATAAGAAAGCTGCCCAAGCTTCCATGAAAGGCAATTACGGACATACCGTAAGCAAGACAGTCTCGGGTGCTTTCGGCCGTAAGTTCATGGGAGATTCCGCTTATACGCATATGTTGATCATGACTTCCGCCGCTTGCGACGCTCGCATGGACGGCGCTATGATCCCGGTGATGAGTAATTCGGGAAGCGGTAATCAAGGAATCGCCGCTACGCTTCCGGTTCTTTCTTTCGCCGAGGATATCCAATGCTCGGAAGAGCAACTGATCCGTGCGTTGATGTTAAGCCATTTGATGGTGATCTATATCAAGCAAAGTCTGGGACGCTTGTCCGCCCTTTGCGGTTGTGTGGTTGCCGCTACGGGAGCGAGTTGCGCTATCACCTATTTGATGGGAGGAAATAAGGCGCGGATTTCTTATGCGATCAAGAATATGATCGGTAATATTACCGGAATGATCTGTGACGGTGCCAAGCCGAGTTGCGCGATGAAAGTATCTAGTGGCGTATCTACGGCGATGCTTTCCGCTTTGATGGCCATGGAGGATAAGGTGGTGACTTCCGTGGAAGGTATCATCGATGAGGATGTGGATAAATCGATCGCGAACTTGACCGCTATCGGTTCTAAAGGAATGGAGGCGACGGATCGTCTGGTGCTGGACATCATGACCGGTAAATCTTGTTAATGGGATTCTATGGAGGAGGCACCAAAGGCGAGGAAAAAAGAGATTATGCGAGTGACACTTTTAGGGTCATTCGCTAATTTTGTTTTATTGGTATTCAAGTTCGTGGCGGGTATCTGGGGGCATAGTAGCGCTATGATCGCCGATGCGGTGCATTCGTTATCTGATTTCGTAACGGATATAATCGTACTTCTTTTTGTCAATATATCTTCCAAGCCGAAGGACGAGAGCCATGATTACGGGCATGGTAAATACGAGACTTTGGCGACTTCAATTGTCGGTATCGTCTTGCTTTGTGTAGGTTTTGGCCTTTTCTGGGAGGGAGCGAACAAGATTTATGACTTTTATTTCAAGGGGATTCCGTTGGAAAGTCCGGGAATGATCGCTTTAGTTGCTGCTCTTATCTCTATCGTGATCAAGGAATTACTGTATCATATTACGGTTTGGGTAGGAAGGAAGCAGAATAGTCAAGTCGTTATCGCTAACGCTTGGCATCATCGCTCGGATGCCTTTTCCTCGATCGGTACGGCTTTAGGTATCGGAGGGGCGATTTTGTTGGGGGATAATTGGCGTGTGCTGGACCCGTTGGCGGCTGTGATTGTCAGTTTATTTATCGTAAAAGTAGCCTTACAACTAGTGATCCCGGCGATTAATGACTTATTGGAGAAATCTTTGCCGAAGGAGGTGGAGGATGAGATCTTGGCGATCATTAGTGAGGTTCCCGAGGTAAAGAGCCCGCATAATCTACGTACCCGCCGCATCGGTAATAATTTTGCTATCGAGGCGCATATACGGGTGGACGGACAGATAACCGTGACTCGTGCCCATGACTTGACGAAAGAGATCGAACAGAATCTGCGTGATAAGTTCGGTCAGGCTACGCACATCGCTTTGCACGTGGAACCAATTAAATAAACGAATTGTTATTTGACCATGATGAAGAACTTATATAGGGGAGAAGTGTTCTATTTGATCGCTTCCCCGCTGGATCATGTGGAGGCTTACCGCTATTTTGAGGATGGGGAACTGGCTGTTGTTGATGGAAAGATTGTAGAGGCGGGGCCGTTCGAGGCGATGCGTTCCCGTTACCCGGATTTCCCGGTGACAGACTATTCCGGTAAATTGATTACACCCGGCTTTATTGATTCCCATATCCATTTCTCCCAGTCGGAGATACAGGGAATGTATGGCAAGCAACTTCTGGATTGGCTGGACGAATATACGTTTCCCGCCGAGGAAGCTTTCTCTTCCATGGAATATGCACAAGATATCGCTCGCTTTTTCGTGAAGGAACTGGTGAAGAACGGAACTACGACTTGTGCCGCTTATGCCACGGTTCATCCTGCTTCCGTAACCGCATTATTTTCCGTGGCTACGGAGTATAATATGTGTATCTTGGCTGGAAAGGTGATGATGAACCGGAACGCTCCGGATTATCTGATGGATACCACGCATCAGGGTGAGTTGGACTGCCGTAGCTTAATCGAGGATTGGGACGGGAAAGGACGGAATCACTATGTGATCACGCCCCGTTTCGCCATAACCAGTACGCCGGATCAATTAAAGTCTGCCGGTCGTTTACATGCCGAATATCCCAGTACCTATATACAGACACATCTTTCGGAGAATCTGGGAGAGATTGAATCTGTCTTATCGCTCTGTCCCGGTCATGCGGATTATCTGGAGGTCTATGAGCGTGCCGGATTGTTGACCGATCGTTCGATATTCGGGCATTGTGTCCATCTAACCGATCGGGAATATAAGCGGTTGGGAGAAACGGGAGGCATTATCGCCCATTGCCCGACCTCGAACCTTTTCCTTGGAAGCGGATTATTCGATATGAGGGAAGCGAACCGTTACGGCGTACGTACTACCTTGGCGACAGATGTCGGTGCGGGTACATCTTTCTCTATGTGGCGTACGATGGGAGAGGCTTATAAGGTACAACAGTTGAACGGTTATCCGATGACAGCTTTGGAGGCTATCTATAAATGTACGCTAGGCTCTGCACGGGCCTTATCGTTGGACGACCGAATCGGAAGTTTCCTCCCTGGCCGTGAAGCGGATTTCATAGTCGTGGATTATGCCGCTACCTCTGTCCAGAAATTGCGTATGGAGTATCTTCGTTCGAGAGATAAATGGACGATCGAGAATAAGCTGTTTGGCCTGCAAACCCTCGGCGATGACCGGAATACGGTATGTACTTATATAATGGGCAAGCAAGTATACGGCTCAGATTCGTGCGATCATCAAGAAACAAGTATGTAATACGACCGTTACGACGATCCATAGGCGCTCGGCAGTAGTCGGGCGCAATCCCGGGAAATAATATTCTATAGCCCCGTGCTTGCAAGCGGAGAGGCAATCTCCGCAATAGGTACAGGTATAGCCGATCTTTCCCTTCTCGATCTCTTCTTTATGTAGGGCATCATAACGGCAAGCGTTTGTGCAAGCCATGCAATGGCAACAATCCGTGGTCAGTCGTACCCGGAAAGGAGAGAGGTATTTGAGGAAAGACACTAAAGTCCCGATCGGACAATAACTACTGCAATGCACCATCTTCCGTCTCTTTCTGGAAAACAATAGCATGACAAGTAGGCCGATAACTCCGACCGCTATTCCAAAAGCGGTGGCTATCCTGCCGCTCGCTCCGAATATTCGGAGTAGGATGGCCCCCAACATAACCAGAAATAATATGCTGTATCGCATTTGCTTGTGATAGGGGAACCTTTTTCGTTCCAATTTTCCCCGGGCACTCCATGCGTCGAATGCCCCGAAGTAACAAAGCTGGCTACACCAAGCGGGACCGGATAGTAATAAGGTGCTGATAAAAAGTATGGGCATGAATAATCCCTCGAAGCGATAAAGCGGTCCGGCCAAGATTACCGCAGGGATCGGTAAATGCAGTTTCCCGGTCATAAGGAAAATAGGATCGGCAAAAATCCCTAGAGCAAGTTGCCCGAAAAAAACGATCGAGAATAACAACCACGCTCGTTTTCTCCATTTGGGACGTTCTTGCCGATCTTGCATCTTATAGCAGAGCCAACCACCGTATAGCATGGCAAGTATCACTTGTATCCATCCTCCATACGGAAATAACCTTTCGCCTATCAACAGTGGATTTTTAGGCATGACTTGAACGATCGAGAGAAGTCCCCCGACTAATAATACGGTACTGATAACAATACGTCTCGTTTTCATGCTCAATTATTTTATGCGTAAAAGTATGCCTTTTACGCGAATAATTATAGCACGGGCATTGTATTTCTGATACTAGTTACACCGATTAAACGATCATACCGTGCTCCCATTGGACAATAGTAGACGTAAATGCTATATTCGTTCTCCGTCTGGAAGAAATTACCCTCGATAGGGCCGGTCTGTCCTACGGTCTGTCCGTTAGGGACAAAGAGGTACTGATAGTTGTAACTGCCTTGTTTCAGTAAGACGGATTTCTCGTATTGATGCGTCTCCGGATTATAGCCCATCTTACTTTTCTCGTCCAATACATTATTATATAATTCACCGTTCAAATACACGTTTCCATCGGGAATTAAGTCCATGGCGAGGGTAAAGTGAACGATGTAATAGTCCGCTTCCGTATCCGGGTCGTTACAATTACTGCAACGGATGAAAAAACGGCCGTCTTGGTCTTGATCGTATTGATACGATAATTGGTCACGCCGATAGTCCGTCATCAACTCTACATGGTAATATGGATTATGGAACGAGATACTTTCTACGTGCATGCCATTGTATTTGTTGCTCAAAAATTCCATACGGCGATATTCGTTTCCTGCGGGAAAGATCAAGTTCTGATTGTTCGTATAAGAGATCTGGTTTTCTAAAATAGTCATAGGCTGAAGACCTGTTACGGCATTATCCCTGCGGTTATTCTGATAAACCCAGATTTTCAAGTCGGTCTGAGGATAGGTGATGGGGAAATTCTTGTTATTGATCGCAAAGCTGACTTGTTGGTGTGACTGATTGGTATCGATATCCGTATTTCCGCTCACCGTAGCGGCGACACTAACCATCGGCTCGAAAATAGAAAAGCAAGCGGTAAATACGATCTGGGAGGGATCATCCTCGTTATATACTTGCAAGGCATAATTCCCCGAGACCTTCGGTTGAACGTCATCGTTTGGGAAAAGTAATCGGTAGTTGGTGTATTGCACCGTAGTACCCATCGCATTGGCGAAATCCTCGATCGTGCTCCCTTGGAAACCATTCATATACTCAATCGGGGAAAGATTCGATTGCGTCCAATCGGCGTTGCAATGAACCAGATTATAGGCGTATCGCCCGAAGCCCGGATTAAAAGCATCGAAATTAACTTCGATACGGTTTTCACCGCCCAGTTCAATGAATGGATCGGAGAACATCTCGCCGGCAACCTTCACTTGGAGGGTCTTTATTTGCTTATCGCTAACGTTGGTGAAGTAAGTCACTTGAGCGTTCAACGGTACTAAAACCGTGATAAGCAGCAGAAATAGGATTTTAAAAACTTTCATTTTCTTATTACTTTCTTTAACGACGCAAAATTATGGAATTATTTCTCTATTTATTTGCCTTTCCCTGCTCTAAAGCATGAAAAAATGTTTACTTTTGCAGGAAAATTACATATAAACAATTTTAGTTGTATCATGGCAAATGTGATTAAGATTAAAAAGGGTTTAGACATTAATCTGAAGGGCAAAGCTTCGGATGTACTGTTAAACGGCGGCAAGAGCGAGTCTTACGCGATCGTCCCCGATTATTATAACGGTATTCTCCCCAAAGTTGTTGCGAAAGTAGGAGAAAAAGTCAAAGCCGGTTCTGTACTGATGATTGACAAGAACCGCCCCGAGATCAAGTTTGTTTCGCCGGTCAGTGGCGAGGTAACTGCCGTAAACCGAGGAGAGAAGCGTAAGGTGCTAAGCATCGTTGTGAAGCCGGATGCGCAGATCGAGTATGAGGAGTTCGGTAAGAAGAACGTAGCATCCCTACAGGGAGCAGAGGTGAAAGAGGTACTTCTGAACGCTGGTATGTGGCCGTTTATCAAGCAACGCCCATACGATATCGTTGCCGCTCCATTGGATACTCCGCGTGATATCTTCGTTTCGGCTTTTTACTCCGCTCCTTTGGCTCCAAACTTCGATTTTATCGTAAAAGGTCAGGAGGCTGATTTCCAGACTGGATTAAACGCCCTAGCTAAATTAACGAATGGAAAAGTGTATGTGGGTGTAAGAAGTGGTTCTGTCGTGAGCGGAATGAAAGGTGTGGAGATCGTGGAAGTAGAAGGTCCGCATCCCGCAGCGAACGTTGGCGTGCAGATCAATCATATCAAGCCCGTTAACAAGGGTGAGGTAGTTTGGACGGTTAATCCGGCAGACGTGATCGTTATCGGACGCTTGTTTAACAAGGGTGTCGCCGATTTCAGCCGTATGGTTGCTATTACCGGTTCCGAGACTACCGAGAGAGGCTACGTTAAAACGATTTCAGGTTGTACGATTAAGAGCTTGGTTAACGGTAAAGTGTTAGGACAGGAACATATCCGTATTATCAGCGGTAATGTTTTGACAGGTACCAAGGTGAATATGGATGGTTACCTAGGCGCTTATGATAACCAGATCACCGTGATTCCGGAAGGTGATGAGACGCATGAGTTCTTAGGTTTCGCTATGCCTCGTTTCAACCAGTTCAGCGCTAGCCATAGTTACTTTAGCTGGTTAGGTACTAGCAAGGAATATGTGATCGACGCCCGTATCAAAGGTGGTAAACGTGCCATGATCATGTCTAATGAATACGATAAGGTGTTTCCGATGGACATCTATCCGGAGTATTTGTTGAAAGCGATCATTGCGTTCGATATCGACAAGATGGAGAACTTAGGTATCTATGAGGTGGCTCCCGAGGACTTCGCTCTTTGCGAGTTCGTGGACACTTCCAAGATCGAGTTGCAAAAGATCGTTCGCGACGGATTGAACCTGTTGTATAAGGAAATGAATTAATAACATAAAAAACTTATAATACATTGAAAGCGTTAAGGAATTATCTCGACAAGATTAAGCCTAACTTTGAGGAAGGCGGAAAGCTGGCGATGTTCCGTTCTGTTTTTGACGGTTTCGAAACATTCTTATTTGTTCCGAACGAGACCTCTAAAACGGGCGTACATATTCATGACTGTATTGATTCAAAGCGTGCCATGACCGTGGTTATCATCGCTTTGTTGCCTGCTTTGCTTTTTGGTATGTATAATGTCGGTTATCAGCACAATTTAGCTGTGGGGGCTGAGCCGGGATTTTTGATGACTTTTATTTTTGGATTTTTGGCGGTATTGCCTAAGATCATTGTTTCGTATGTGGTAGGTTTGGGTATAGAGTTCGCTGTCGCCCAAGTGAAGAAGGAAGAGATTCAAGAAGGATTCTTGGTTTCCGGTATCTTGATTCCGATGATCGTTCCGGTCGATACTCCGTTATGGATGATCGCTGTAGCTACTGCTTTCGCTGTTATTTTCGCGAAAGAGGTATTTGGTGGTACGGGATATAATATATTTAATGTAGCATTGGTTACACGTGCGTTCTTATTCTTCGCTTACCCGGCAGCAATGTCTGGTGATCAAGTGTTCGTTCGTACGGCTGATACGTTTGGTATCGGGGCTGGCCAAGTAGTTGACGGTTTTTCCGGAGCTACTCCGCTAGGACAAGTCGCTATCGCTGGTAAGGAGATGATCGGTTCTTTCCAAGCTGTTGACGTATTAGGCAACCCGATCTCTACTTGGGACGCGTTTATTGGTTTGATCCCGGGCTCTATCGGTGAGACTTCCGTATTGGCTATTTTGATCGGTGCGGTTATCTTGTTGGTTACGGGTATCGCAAGTTGGAAGACAATGGTTTCCGTGTTCGTGGGTGGTGCTTTCATGTCATTGATCTTTAATATGATCGGTACTACGGTCGCTATGTGCGTATCTCCGCTGGATCACTTGTTCTTAGGTGGTTTCGCTTTTGGTGCCGTGTTCATGGCTACAGACCCTGTGACTTCCGCTCGTACGGAGACAGGTAAATATATCTATGGTTTCCTTGTAGGTGCTATGGCCATTATTATTCGTGCGTTGAACCCGGGTTATCCAGAGGGTATGATGCTCGCTATCCTGTTGATGAACGTGTTCGCTCCCCTGATCGACTATTATGTTGTGGAAGCTAATATCTCTCGCAGATTGAAACGTGTAATAAAATAAAGTAAGAAGGAATATGGCTAAATATAAATGTAAGGTATGTGGCTATGTCCACGAGGGAAATAAGGCTCCTGACACTTGCCCGGTATGTTCCGCTCCTGCTTCCGAATTTGAGGAAATCAAGGAGGAGGGCGCCGCTAAGAAAGGCATAAACCGGGATAGCAATGTTTATACGGTTGTTTATGCGGCTGTGATGGTTGTGCTAGTGGCTGTCGTATTGGCGTTTACTTCACAATCATTGAGAAGTTTTCAGAAACAGAACGAGGATAACGATAAGAGACAACAAATTCTGCGTTCTATTAACGTAAATGTTTCTTCTTCTGAGGCTGAGACCAAGTACAACGAGTTGATCAAGGAAGCTTTCTTGGTAAACGAGAATGGTGAGAAGGTTGAAGGCGACGCTTTCGCTACGGATGTAGTTAAGGCTGCCGCTGAGCATCAATATCCGGTTTTCGTCGCGAATGTAGATGGTCAACCGAAATATATCATGGCTTTGCATGGAGCAGGTCTTTGGGGTCCGTTATGGGGTTATATCTCTGTAGATAGTGATAAGAATACTATTTATGGTGCTGACTTCAGCCACCAAGGTGAAACTCCGGGTCTGGGAGCTGAGATCTCTAAACCGGCGTTCAGCAATGAGTTCAAAGGTAAGAAGATCTTCATGAGTGGAGAATTCAAGTCTGTCGCTGTTGTTAAGCCGGGTAAGAGCGTAGCGGGACAGGATTATGTAGACGGTATCTCAGGTGGTACAATTACCAGTAAAGGTGTGGATGAAATGTTATTCAACAGCTTGAGCGGTTATGTTAAATTTTTGACCTCACAAAATTAAGTAGAAGATGGGATTATTATCTGAAAAGAATAAAGAAGTTCTGTTAGGCCCGTTGAGCGCTAACAACCCGGTTGTCGTTCAGATGTTGGGTATTTGCTCTGCGTTGGCTGTAACATCAAAACTTGAGCCGGCCATCGTGATGGGTATCTCGGTGACGGCTGTCGTAGCTTTCGCTAACGTGATCATTTCATTGATGCGTAATACGATTCCGAACCGTATCCGTATTATCGTGCAATTGGTGGTAGTTGCCGCTTTGGTGACAATCGTTAGTGAGGTGTTGAAAGCTTTTGCTTATGACGTAAACAAACAGCTTTCCGTATTTGTCGGTTTGATCATTACGAACTGTATCTTGATGGGACGTCTGGAAGCGTTCGCCTTGGGTAACGGCCCATGGGAATCGTTCTTGGATGGCATTGGTAACGGTCTGGGATATGCGATTATTCTTATTATCGTAGGTTTCTTCCGTGAATTGCTGGGATCTGGTACCTTATTGGGTTTCCAAGTGATTCCGCAGGCATTCTATGATCTGGGTTACGTGAACAATGGTTTGATGATCTTGCCTCCGATGGCGTTGATCGTGATCGCTGTTATTATTTGGGTTCATCGTGCTAAGAACAAGGAACTTCAAGAAAATTAATGTTAACGATTAAACGAATAATAGAATGGAACAATTATTAAGCACATTCGTCCGCTCGATCTTCGTTGACAACATGATCTTCGCATACTATTTGGGTATGTGCTCTTTCGTGGCTGTCTCAAAGAACGTGAAGACCGCTTTAGGATTAGGTATAGCAGTGACATTCGTACTTTTCTGTACGTTGCCGATTAACTATATGCTTGAGAATTATGTATTGAAAGAAGGTGCGTTAAGTTGGTTAGGCCCGGAATATGCGGAGGTGAACCTTAGCTTCTTGGCGTTTATTATCTTTATCGCCGTTATCGCTTCTTTCGTGCAGTTGGTCGAGATGGTAGTCGAGAAATTCTCTCCGTCTTTGTATGCTTCCCTTGGTATCTTTTTGCCGCTGATCGCTGTAAACTGCGCTATCTTGGGTGGTTCTCTGTTTATGCAACAAAAAGCGTTCCCTAATGTAGGTGTCGCCACTGTTTATGGTTTAGGATCTGGTATCGGTTGGTTGCTGGCTATCGTAGGTATGGCGGCTATCCGTGAGAAATTGTCATATTCAAATGTCCCCAATGCTTTGAAAGGTTTGGGTATTACTTTCATCATCACGGGTTTGATGGGTATGGCATTCATGTGTTTCTCTGGTCTGAAGATTTAAGTATTAACGCATTAAACAAAATATAAAGATGACTTTATTAATGTCGGGCGGACTTACGATTGGTGTCAGCGCAATAGTATTCTTATTGATCACGCTGATCTTGGTCGGTTTGCTTTTGTTCGCCAAAGCAAAATTGGTGCCTTCAGGGAATGTAAGCTTGAAGGTTAACGGAGAGAAAGATATAGAGACCCCGATTGGTGGAACTTTGCTAGGTGCGCTACAGAGCGGTGGCATCTTCTTGTCTTCCGCTTGTGGTGGTGGTGGTAAATGCGGTCAGTGCCGTGCTCAAGTTATTGATGGCGGTGGCGAGATCCTACCTACTGAGAAAGGTTTCTTCTCTCGTAAACAAGTGAAAGATCATTGGCGTTTGGCTTGTCAATGCAAGGTGAAAGAGGATATGGTCGTTCAGGTACCAGACGAGGTATTTGGCGTTAAGGAATGGGAATGCGAGGTTATCAGTAATAAGAACGTCGCTACATTTATCAAGGAGTTTATCGTTGCGTTGCCTAAAGGTGAGCACATGGACTTTATTCCGGGTTCTTACGCTCAGATCAAGATCCCTACATACTCAATGGATTATAACAAGGATATCGATAAGAGCTTGATCGGCCCCGAGTATCTGCCGGCTTGGGAGAAATTCGGTTTATTCGGTTTGAAGTGTAAGAACGACTCACCGTCTATCCGTGCCTATTCTATGGCTAACTATCCTGCTGAGGGTGACCGTATCATGTTGACCGTGCGTATCGCTACGCCGCCGTTCAAACCGAAACCACAAGTTGGTTTCATGGATGTGATGCCGGGTATCGCTTCTTCTTATATCTTTACGTTGAAACCGGGTGATAAGGTGACTATGAGTGGTCCTTATGGTGATTTCCACCCAATTTTCGATTCTAAGAGAGAGATGATGTGGATTGGTGGTGGTGCTGGTATGGCTCCGTTGCGTGCCCAAATCATGCACATGACGAAGACGTTGAAGACTACGGATCGTAAGATGTCTTACTTCTATGGCGCGCGTGCCTTGAACGAAGTGTTCTATTTGGAAGATTTCTTGGAAATAGAGAAAGAATTCCCAAACTTTACGTTCCACTTGGCGCTTGACCGTCCTGATCCTGCCGCTGATGCTGCGGGTGTTAAATATACGGCTGGATTCGTTCATCAAGTAATCCATGATACTTACTTGAAGGATCACGAGGCTCCGGAAGATATCGAATACTACATGTGTGGTCCGGGCCCGATGTCAAAGGCCGTGGAAAATATGCTGGATAACTTGGGTGTACCTCGTGAGATGTTGCACTTCGATGATTTCGGTGGATAAAATAGGATTTCTATATCTACAGATAGAAGGCGGGGGTTAAGATCCTCGCCTTTTTTATTTTGGCCCTGAAACTCCTCTTTACGAAGATATACTTCAAATGCTATAGGATATATACTGCATGTGTCATAGGATATATACTTCATTAACGAAATAAGTCGTACTTTGACTATGCCTAAATTTACTTCACAGATTTTACTGTTATTTTCTAAGGTACTTCA